>Ga0209792_1000680_pt1 | contig 21382 bp, 17 predicted proteins | sample EBPBio142005_DNA_FD_185860 | JGI IMG/M metagenome (GOLD analysis project Ga0209792, IMG submission 185860) | Wastewater treatment Type I Accumulibacter community from EBPR Bioreactor in Madison, WI, USA - Reactor 1_6/14/2005_ DNA (SPAdes)... | ecosystem: Engineered > Bioreactor > EBPR >... | reverse complement strand
CAACTCATCTTCAGCCAGATCCTGCTCGGCCTTATCAACGGCTCGTTCTACGCAATGCTCTCGATGGGCCTCGCGATCATCTTCGGCCTGATGAATGTCGTCAACTTCGCCCATGGCGCGCAATACATGCTGGGCGCCTTCATCGCTTGGCTCCTTCTCACTCATCTCGGCCTCGGCTACTGGCCGGCGCTGATCATCGCGCCGGTGATCGTGGGGGCCTTCGGCATGGTCATGGAGCGGCTGCTCCTGCGACCGCTCCAGAACCTCGACCACCTCTACGGCTTGCTCGCCACCTATGCGGTCGCGCTGATCGTGGAGGGCCTGATACGCCAGCAATACGGTTCCACCGGCCTGCCTTATGAAAGCCCGATGCCCGGCGGCATGAATCTCGGCTTCATGTTCCTTCCCTACTACCGCCTGTGGGTCGTCCTCTTCTCGCTGGCCATCTGCATCGGAAGCTGGCTGCTGATCGAGCACACCAAGCTCGGCGCCTATCTGCGCGCCGCCAATGAGAAGCCGCAGATCGTCGAGACCTTCGGCATCAACGTTCCGAAGATGGTGACGCTGACCTACGGCTTCGGCGTCGGCCTCGCGGCGCTGTCGGGCGTGCTTGCGGCGCCGATCTACCAGGTGTCGCCTTCGATGGGCTCCAACCTGATCATCATCGTCTTCGCGGTGGTGGTGATCGGCGGCATGGGTTCGATCGCCGGCGCCGCCGTCACGGGTTACGCGCTCGGCGTCGTCGAGGGCCTGACCAAGGTGTTCTACCCCGAGGGAGCCAGCGTCGTGATCTTCCTGTTCATGATCGTGGTGCTCTATCTGCGTCCCGCAGGAATCTTCGCCGACAAGGAGGCCACGTCGTGAATCGTATCCTGATCCTGGCCCTTGTCGCGATTGCCGCGGTGGTGGCGCCGCTCTTCGTCTATCCAGTGACGTTGATGACGATCCTGTGCTTCATCATCTTTGCCTGCTCGTTCAACCTGCTTCTGGGCTATACCGGCCTGCTGTGCTTCGGCCACGCCATGTTCTTCGGCGGCGCGGCCTACATCACCGGCTATATCCTGAAGTCGACGGGCATCTCGGTGGAGATCGCCATCATCCTGGGCGGCGTCGCGGCCGGCTTGCTCGGCCTGTTCATCGGCTGGCTTACGAAGGAGCGCCTCGGCATCCAGTTCGCGATGATCACGCTCGCTTTCTCGCAACTCGTCTACTTCATCTTCCTGCGGGCTCCCTTCACCGGCGGCGACGACGGCATGCAGGGAATTCCGCGCAACGCGCTGTTCGGCCTGATCGACGTCACCGACAACTTCACATATTATTATGTGGTTCTCGGGATCACGGCGCTCATCGTGTTCCTCTACTACCGCATCGTCCACTCGCCCTATGGCGAGGTGCTGAAGGCGGTTCGCGACAATCAGGCGCGCGTGGAATCGCTCGGTTTCCATCCCGAGAAGATCAAGCTGATGGCCTTCGTGCTGTCGGCCTCGATGGCGGGCGTCGCCGGCGCGATGAAGGCGACCGTCTTCCAGTTCGCCACCCTGACTGACGCCTCCTGGGCGGTTTCAGGTGAGGTCATCCTGATGACGCTGCTCGGTGGCCTAGGCACTTTGACCGGCCCCGCCTTCGGCGCGGCGATCATCATCTGGCTGAACGAGCACCTGTCCGCCTTTGGCGAGTGGGCGTTGATCACGCAGGGCGTCATCCTGCTGCTGGTCATCGTATTCTTCCGGCGCGGTTTCGTGGGCGAACTTGAAGCGCTGTGGCGCTACTTCCAACGAAAGCGGCAGTACTAGGCCGATATATAGCGATGACTAAATCTGCCAGACTTAGGCTAATCATATAGGTGCAACGCTCGCCGGGGAGTACCCCGGCGAGCGTTTCTTCTATTAGACCGCCTATTTCGGGCCACGCAGATATGCAGCTATTATGTGCCCGAACGGACGGATTTGGCGGCACGCTTAAGTAGAGCGAGGTAGCGGTCGTGGTTTTGGCGAATCCGCTCCGCCGCACCGCCTAATGCCAATGTGGCAGGCTGATTCTGTATGGTTATCGGCAACAAGACGCTGATAGTCGCGCCGCCGAGAAAAGGAATATTCTCGACCGCTCCGTATCCCTTGGCGCGGATTTCAGTTATATTTCGCATAATCTCTTGGACAGTTACGCGATCCGCAACCTTTTCTGTCGCAAGGTTGGCACGCCGAACAATTGTGTCAATCTTCTCATCGGACATCGTCGACAACAGCACCCATCCCGAGACTGATCGCGTGAGAGGGCGTAAGGTTCCCTCGTCCACATGAAACCGCAGTGCGTGAACAGACTGAATGATCCGCACATACTGAAGATATACGTCATTTCGAGTATTGATCGAAACGGTTTCGCCAGTCGCGGCATGGACGTCGCGCATCGCCTCCAAGGCATCTCCACGCCCGAATAGCGCGCTCGGAATCCATTCGCCCAGAGATGTGACTTTGGGTGTCGGTAGATAGACCCGTCCAATCCGGTCGAAATTCAAATAGCCTAGCGAAACGAGAGTTTTCAACAGCACGGTCGTGCTTGATTGAGGGTATCCGAGACTCGTTGCGATTTCTGACATTGAGCGTGGCTGCCTGCCTGTCATGAAAAGCTCGAGGATCTCGATCACGCGGGTTGCAGATTTGACCTGCGACGGCTTCATTTTCGAGTGCTCCGTGTGTTGGCCATGCATTCATACATGTGAAAGTCGCGCGCATCCATAAAATTGACTGGCTGTGTCAAAATCTGCGTGAGACACTGAGAATGCTTGGAATCCTCTTATAGGCTTCGACATTGAGACTCCCAGTCCGGTTAAATTTTGAACGCTTGGCCGTTCGGGCCGAGGCAAGTCATTACCTTGCCTATTTCAGGCTGCGCAGCCGTTTGGTGGAACGCAGATCCGGAAACATGTTTTGATGACCGGGCGGCTCGAAGGGCGCGTTGCGCTCGTCACCGGCGGAGGGCGCGGCATCGGCCGGGCGATTTCCGAGGCGTTCGCGCGGGAAGGCGCGGCGGTCGGGGTGCTCGACCTGAAGCCGGAGATCGCCGGCGAAGCGGCCGACGCCATCAACGCGTCGGGCGGCAGGGCGATCGCTCTGGTCGGCAATGTTGGCAAGCGCGACGACGTGTTCGCCGCCGCGGCGAAGCTCGAAGCGGCTTTCGGCCCGACCACGGTTCTCGTCAACAATGCGATGTTCAACCGCTACGGCTCGCTGCTGGAGCAGGATGAGAAGACGATCGGTCTGATGATCGATGTCGGCTTCAAGGGAGTCATCTGGGGCTATCAGGCGGCGGTGCCGCAGATGCAGAAGGCGGGTGGCGGCTCGATCATCAACATCGCCTCGCCGGCGGCTCTGATCGCCTTCCGGCACGGCATCATGTACAGCGCCATCAAGGCGGCCGTGCAGGCCGCGACGCGTTCGGGCGCGGCCGAGTTTGGCCCGATGAACATCCGCGTCAACGCCATCGCGCCGGGCTCGACCCGCACCGACGGCGCCAATCTCGTCGTCGACGAAGCAGGCTGGGAACGCCGGCGGCAGAAGGTGCCGCTGGGTCGGCTCGGCGAGCCGGAAGATATCGCCAACGCCGCCGTGTTTTTCGCCAGCGAGGAATCGAGCTGGGTCTCGGGCGACATGCTGCTGGTCGATGGCGCGATGACATTCGCCTTTTCGTGAAATCACCGGCGGTCAGGCTGGATGGATAACCAAGGCTCATTGGAAAGGTCCGCGCGACCACCAAGGCCACAACCGGAGGAAACAGAGATGATATTGAAGAACAAGCTTACCACATCCACGGCGCTGTTAGCCGCATCGACGATGTTCTTCGCGACCGGAATGGCCGCCGCCCAGGACTATTCCGGCGACGTGGTCAAGATCGGCATCATGAACGACCAGGCCGGTCTCTACGCCGACAATTGCGGTCCGGGCGCCGTCGAGGCAGCGAAGATGGCGATCGAAGATTTCGGCGGCGAGGTGAACGGCAAGAAGATCGAGCTGCTCATCGCCGACGACCAGAACAAGCCGGATCTCGGCGTGCCGATCGCGCAGAAGTGGATCGACCAGGACGGAGTCGACACCATCGTCGGCTGCTCCGCGTCGAATATCGCGCTGCCGATCCAGGAGGTCATGGCCGACAGGAAGAAGCCCTATCTGATCGCCGGTTCGGCTTCGTCGGCGCTCACTAACGACAAATGCACCCCCTACAGCACTCAGTGGATCCTCGACACCTACGCGATGGCCAAGGGCGCTGTGAAGTCGATGACGGCGGCCGGCAAGAAGAGCTTCTACTTCATCACCGTCGACAACGCCTTCGGCAAGCAGTGGCAGACCGACGCGACCCGCTTCATCGAGGAGGACGGCGCCAAGGTTCTTGGATCAGTGACGCATCCGCTCAACACGACCGACTTCTCGTCCTACCTGCTGCAGGCCCAGGCCAGCGGCGCGGAGGTGATCGTGCTCGCGAACTCCGGCTCCGACTTCTCCAACGCGGTGAAGCAGGCCGGCGAGTTCGGCATCCAGGCCGGCGGCCAGGACGTCGTTGCGCTCGGCCTCCAGATCAACCAGGTGCACGGCATCGGCCTCGCCGCGGTCAAGGGCCTGAACATCGTCACGCCAGGTGCGTATTGGGACCGCGACGACGAGACGCGCGCCTTCGCCGACCGCTTCAAGAAGCGCTTCCGCGATCGCATTCCGAACGAGTCGATGGAGGGCACCTACAGCGCCGTCACTCACTACCTCAAGGCGGCGAAGGAAGCCGGGACCGACAATGGCGAGACGGTCAATGCCAAGATGCGCGAGATTCCGATCAACGACTTCCAGTTGAAGGACGTCAAGATCCGCGCCGACGGTCAGGTGATGCGGCCGTGGTATGCCGTCACCATCAAGGCTCCCGAAGACGTGAAGCAGCCCTACGACTACTACGTCGTCAACCGCGAGATCCCGGCCGAGGACATCTGGCGGCCGGCTTCCGAGAGTGCCTGCCCGCTCCTGAAGCAGTAACAGGGCCTCCCAAGCCCGGCGGAGGAGACAGGTGCTGAACCTGGCCCTCCGCCATCTGCTGCCCGAGCACCATTCCATGCCAATCGTCACGACACGGATCAGCGGCAAGGCCGACATGCTGGGTGAGAGCCCGGTATGGGACGCCGACAACGGCCGGCTCTTCTGGGTCGACGGCTTTTCGCGGCTCGTGCGCTGCACGGCACCGGGATCGGAAACGGTTCGCGAATGGTCGACGCCGTCGATGGTCGGCTCGATCGGTCTCGCGCAGGGCAATTCGCTGATCGCCGGCTTCGCCGATGGGATCTATCTGATCGACCTCGACAGCGGTGCATCGCGCCCGATGTTCAGACCCGAGCCGGTCGATCCGGCGGTGCGCTTCAACGACGGCAAGGTCGATCGGTTCGGCAATTTCCTCTGCGGCTCGATGGGCGTGCATGCCGATCCGCTTGGCCGGCTCTACCGCGTGCAGCCGGATGGCCGCACGACCGCGCATGCGTCGGGCATCCGCATCTCCAATGCGCTCTGCTTCAGTCCCGACGGGCGTACCATGTATTTCGCGGACAGTTTCGACCGGGCGCTGCGGGTCTACGATTACGATCCGGCGGATGGGCCGGCTGCGGAGCCGCGCGCGCTCATCGACACGTCGCCAACCGGATCCGGTCCCGATGGCGCGACGGTCGATGTCGAGGGTGGAATCTGGGTGGCTCTGATTCAGGCCGGCAAGATCGGCCGCTATACGCCCGAAGGGGCACTCGTCCGATTGATCGACGCGCCTACGGACCTTCCATCTTGTCTCGCATTCGGCGGGCCGGACATGGCGACGCTGTTCGTCACCTCGATCAAGGATTCCGGATCGGGCCGCGCCGTATCGAAACACCCCGACGGCGGATGCGTGTTCGCCATCGACGGCCTCGGCATCGGCGGCATCGCCGAAACGCGCTTCGGCGCAGCCTATTGAACGGAGCGCACGAAAATGCTCGACCGCAGCAATTCCCTCTCGGCCCTGTTCGCGCCGAATTCGCTGGCGCTGGTCGGTGCGTCCGACGACGTGACCCGTATCGGCGGTCGGCCTCTGCGCTATCTGCGTGAGGGCGGCTTCGCCGGCGCGATCTATCCGGTCAATCCCAAGCGCGAGACGGTGCAGGGCGTGAAGGCCTATGCGTCGGTTTCGGCGCTGCCCGAGACGCCCGATGTGGCGCTCCTCGCAGTTCCCGCGGCCGGCACGGTGCAAGCCGTGCGCGAATGCGCCGAGCGTGGCGTCAAGGCCGCGATCGTCTTCTCGGCCGGCTTCGCCGAGACCGGCGACGAGGGCAGGGCGCTTCAGGACGAGATGGTGGACATAGCGCACGGCTCCGGCATGCGGCTGCTCGGCCCCAACTGCCTCGGCGTGTTCAACTCGGCAATCGGCTATTACGGCACGTTCTCGGCCATGCTCGACACGGGCCTCATCACGCCCGGCCCGGTCGGCATCGTCTCGCAGAGCGGCGCCTATGGATCGCATCTCATGTATCTCGCCCGCCTGCGCGGGCTGGGCATGAGCCACATGATCACCACCGGCAATGAATGCGACATCAATGTCGCCGAGGCGCTGCGCTGGATGGTCGAGCAGCCGGACATCAATGTTGTCATGGCCTATGCGGAGGGCATCAAGGATCGCGCCATGTTCATCGAGGCGCTCGAGGTCGCGCGCGAGCGCCGCAAGGCGATCGTCTTCATGAAGGTCGGGCGCTCCGAGGTCGGTGCGCAGGCGGTCAGCTCGCATACCGCCGCGCTGGCCGGTTCCGACGCGATCTTCGACGCCGTCTTCCGCCAGTACGGCGTGTGGCGGGCGTCGACCACGGCGGAGCAGCTCGACATCGCCGCCGCCTGTTCGCGCGGCGTCTACCCGAAATCGAATTCGCTCGGCATCTTCACCATGTCCGGTGGCTTCGGCATCCAGATGGCCGACGACGCGGAACTCGTCGGCCTCGACGTCAAGCCGATGCCGGACAAGGCGCAGGAGGAGCTGAAGGCGATGCTGCCCTACGCCTCGCCGCGCAATCCGGTCGACGCCACGGCGCAGGCCGTCACCGACCTGCCACTGATGACGAGCTTCATTTCGGCCATGCTTGAAAAGGGCGACTACGGCTTCTTCGCCGGCATCTTCGGCAGCGGTCCCGCGAGTCCGACATTCTCGGGCAAGCTGCGCCAGGCGCTGGAAACGGCGGCGGCGACGTCGCGCGACACGATCATGGCGCTGACCATGACGGCGCCGGACGAGATCGTGCGCGCCTATGAGGACAAGGGCTTCATCGTCGCGCAGGACGGCTCGGCGCTGATGAAGACGCTGGGCGCTCTCGTGCATTTCAGCCGCAGCTTCGAGCAGGCCGGTAAGCCGTCGGACGGTGTGGCGCTGCCGAAGCCGGTCGAGCTTGGCGCCGACGCGCTGAGCGAGCTCGCGGCCAAGCGCATTCTCTCCGATGCCGGCATCACCTTCCCCGCGGATCGGCTGGTGCCTGTCGGCGGCGACATTCGCGCCGCAGCCGACGCGGTCGGCTATCCGCAGGTGCTTAAGATCGTGTCGGCCGACATCGCCCACAAGACCGAGATCGGCGGCGTCATCGTCGGCGTGAAGGACGCGGACGAGGCCGAGCGCGGCTTCGCCACCATCCTTACCCGAGCCGCGGAAAAACGTCCCGACGCCCGCATCGACGGCGTCATGGTCGCGCCGATGATTTCGGCCGGCGTCGAGACGATCGCCGGTGTCGTCAATGATCCGGTCTTCGGCCCGGTCGTCATGTTTGGGCTCGGCGGCGTGTTCGTCGAAGTGCTCAAGGACGTCACCTTTCGCGTCGCGCCGTTCGACACGGCCGAGGCGCATCGCATGATCCGCGAGATCAGGGGCTACGCGATGCTTGAGGGCGTGCGCGGTGCGCCGCCGGCCGACGTCGATGCGCTGGCTGACATGCTGGCGGCGCTGTCGAGTTTCGCCGCGGCCAATGCCGGCCGGATCGAGAGCATCGACCTGAATCCGGTACGCGTGCTGGAGCGGGGCAAGGGCGTCGTCGCCCTCGATGCGCTGATCGTGCCGGTCGGCGCTTCGGTCTCGCATTAGGGGCCTGCGATGAACGCGACCAAGCTTCAGGAACTGCTCGACCGCGAGGCGATCCGCGACTGCATCTACCGCTACTGCCGCGGCATCGACCGCGCCGACGAGGCCGCATTGCGCTCGTCCTACTGGCCGGAGGCCAGCGACAGCCACGGCGCCTACAAAGGGTCGGCCGAAGGCTTCATCCAGGCGGCGCTCGATATCTTCAAAACCAACCCGCGCAACATCCATCAGGTGTCGAACATCCTGATCGAGTTCCTCGACCCGGCGCATGCGGCGGTCGAAACCTACTTTTCCGCCTTGCAGCGCGCGGCCGGCAAGGACGGGGTCGTCGGCCAGGTGTTTCTCGCAGGCCGTTACTGCGACCTGTTCGAGAAGCGCGGGGACGAGTGGCGCGTGGCCGAACGGACCGTCGTCTACGACTGGGTCGAGCCGCGGGATGCGCCGATCGGCAGCGAGGCCGAACGTTTCGGGCCTCGCACGCCGATCGGCGGCACCGTCGCGGACGACCCGGTCTACGCTCTTCTGAGACGCTGGTAGTTTCTTCACAAACGTGAACTTGTGTTTCAAGATCATGCTTGCGCTTGCACTCTTGCCCTACATGGACACTATTGGCCCGATGAGACTGCGGATAGTTGTCCACAGTGGATTCCATCGCTGGCGGTGCAAAGGACCTCGTCAGCGCCACGGTCGCCATGCCGACCGGCAAGGGCGATTTCCTTGTCGGGACTGGCCGCCAGCGGAGGCAAGCTGATGCCGGGTCGTAAAGCCAGGTCGAATAGCGACGCGGGAGCGCGGGAAAGCGGACGTATCGTCGTCGTCACCGGCGCCGCCGGCGGTATCGGACGGGCCTTGATCAGCATCCTCGCCGCCGACGGCGACACCGTCATCGCCGTGGACCTGCCCGGAACGCCCGTGGCCGCCCTCGCGGACGAACTCGGCGAGGGGCATGTCGGCGTCGAATGCGACGTCTCGCGTGAAGCTGACATCGACCGGCTCTTTGCAGTGATCGACCGCGATTTCGGGGGGGTCGACGCGTTGTTCAACAATGCGGCCCTCGGTCCGACGATGGCCGCCACCGTCGATACCAGCCTCGCGGATTTCGGCTTGGCCCTGTCGGTCAATCTCATCGGGCCCTTCGTGATGGCGCGCGAGGCGATGCGCCGGATGCAGAGCGGAGGAGCTGTCGTCAACATCGCATCGATGGCGGGCGTGCTCGGCAATCCACGCCGCAATGCCTATGCCGCGTCCAAGGCCGGGCTTATCTCATTGACCAAATCGCTGGCATGCGAATGGGCAGGGCAGGGCATCCGCGTCTGCGCGGTCGCGCCCGGCTATGTGCGCACGCCGATGGTCGCCGAGCTGGAGCGCACCGGCAAAGCCGACATCGCCGCCGTGCGCCGTCGCATCCCGATGGGACGGATGTGCCGCGCGGACGAAATCGCGTCCGCCGCGCGTTTTCTCGCCTCGCCGCAGGCGCGCTACGTCACGGGGTCCGTGCTTACCGTCGATGGCGGCTGGGCCTCTTTCAACCAGCCCGGCGAGGCGCATCCGCCAGCTCTGGAGGCGCCTGCCGCCGAACTGTCGCGGCGGGCGGATAACGGGACGCCGCGCGTCGTCGTCGTGACCGGCGGGGCCAATGGCATCGGGGCCGCTATCAGCAGCAAATTCGCCGCTCGCGGCGACATGGTGGTGGTCGCGGACAGGGACGGCAAGGAAGCTGAAAAGCTTGCAGCGTCTCTCGGCTCTAACGTCATCGCCCGCCAGCTCGACGTCACGGACGAGGCTGCCGTCGCCGCCCTGTTCGCCGATCTCAAGGAGCAGCACGGCGGGGTCGACGTGCTCATCAACAACGCCGCAATCGCCGATACCTTCCTGCCGGCCGTGGAGCAGACGTCGTCCCATTTCGCCGGCGTCTTGGACGTGAACCTCTCGGGCGCGTTCGTCTGCGCAAGGGAAGCGGTGCGGGTCATGAAGCCGCACGGGGTGCTGATCAATCTCGGCTCCATCAATACGTTCCTGCCCTTCGCGCCGCGCCATGCCTACGGCGCGTCGAAGGCGGGCATCGATATCCTGACCCGCTGCATGGCGGCGGAACTCGGCCCGCTCGGGCTGCGTACCGCGACATTGGCGCCTGGCTATATCCGCACCCCCGGCGTCGCGGCGCTGGAGCGCGACGGCCGCATCGATGCGGCGGCGATCCGCAAGCGGATTCCGATGGGCGATTTCGGCAGGCCCGAGGACATCGCGGACGCCGCCTTCTTCCTGGCGTCCGACGATGCCTCCTACGTCAACGGATCGATCCTCTATGTCGACGGTGGATGGACGTCGTTCGGCAATGCCGGCTTCGCGAGCGACGGCGGCACGATCCTGCACGGCGCGCAAGCGGACTAGCCGTGCGCCGGAACCAGAATTCAATCGAGGTCATGACATGAGCGGTACGACAGTTGAACAGCGGACATCCTCCCGCACGACGCGGCGGGATGTCGTCGTCATCGGAGCCGGTTTCGGTGGCATGTATGCTGTCTATCGCTTCCGCGAGCTGGGCTACGATGTCGTCGGCATCGACATGGCTGGCGATGTCGGCGGTGTCTGGTACTGGAACCGCTATCCGGGCGCGCGCTGCGACCTGATGAGCGTCGACTACAGCTATTCCTTCTCGCCGGAAATCCAGCAGGAATGGAGCTGGAGCGAGCAGTTCGCGGGTCAGGAGGAGATCCTGCGCTATGCCAATTTCGTGGCCGACAGGCTGGACCTGCGCAGGAATTTCCAGTTCAGGACCAAGGTCACGAAGGCGACATGGGACGAGGCCGGCAAGGTATGGCGCATCGTCACCGATCGTGGAGAGACGATCGAGACGCTGGTGTGCATCATGTCGACGGGACCTCTCTCGATTCCGAAGGATCCCGACATCCCCGGCATCGACCGGTACAAGGGGCCGATTCTGCGGGCGCAGAAATGGCCGCATGAGCCGGTCGACTTCGCCGGCAAGCGCATCGGCCTGATCGGGACAGGCTCGACCGGTATCCAGATTGTCCAGGAAGTCGCCAAGACGGCGGGCGAACTGTTCGTCTTCCAGCGCACGCCGAGCTTCTCGCTGCCGATGCGCAACCACAGGCTGGAGCCGGACTACATCGCGGAGATGAAGCGCCACTATGAGGGAATGCGCGAAGCCTGCCGCAACAACCCGACCGGCGGCACGCGCCCGGTCTCGACGCGGCCGTTCTACAGCCTGCCGCCGTCGCAGCGGCGCGACATCATGGAGCACGCCTGGCAGGACGGCGGCCACACCGTGCTCGGGGCGTTCTCGGATATCCTCCTGAACGAGGAGGCCAATGAGGAAATGGCGGAATTCGTCCGCTCGAAGATCGACGAGGTCGTCAAGGACAGGAAGACGGCCGAAGCCCTCAAGCCTCGCGGCTATCCGGTCTTCGCCCGCCGCGTCTGTCTCGATACGGACTATTACGAGAACTACAATCGCGACAACGTCCATCTGGTCGACTGCCTGAAAGACCCGATCCTGGAGATCACCGAAAAGGGCATTCGGACGGAGTCGGGCGAGACCGAGCTCGACATGATCATCTTCGCGACCGGCTACGACGCCCTGACCGGCGCGCTGATGGCCATGGAGGTCGTCGGTCGCAACGGCCGCACCATCCAGGAGAAATGGAAGAGCGGCGCGCGCTCGCATCTCGGCCTGATGATCGAAGGCTTCCCGAACCTGTTCATGACCTGCGGCCCGAACGGTCCGGCGGCGCTTGCCAACATCATCACGATCAGCGAGCACGACGTCGACTGGATCGCCGACGTCCTGGACCATATGGGCAAGCAGGGCCTGGCGTCCGTCGAGCCGAAGGCGGAGGCGGAAGACCGCTGGATGAAGGTCGTAGGCGCGCTCGCCGAGAAGTCGCTGGTGCGCAAGGCCAACACCTGGTGGGTCGGCGCCAACGTCAAGGGCAAGCCGCAGGGACTGACGATGTACACCGGCGGCTTCAACAAATATCGCGAACACTGCGCCGCGGCAGCGGCAGCCGGCTATGTGGATTTCATCTTCGAGCGCGCGGAAAACAAGATCGCGAACCTGAAGGCGAGCTGACAGTCGTCAGGTATGAGCTGCATGTTTGAGATGCGCGCGGAGCGCATCTCAACTCAGGGCGTAAAGGCGGCGGAGCGTCCTTTGGAAGCCGTCCATGACGGGTTGGCTGATCTTCTCGATGGCATGTGTCATCGTCTCCTCCAGCGCCATCATGCTTTCGCCGCGCCGGTCCAGATGCCTGTTGATATAGGCGGTCTGCAGATCCAAGATCTCAGCGAGTGTCCTGGCTCTCGCCAGCGCCTCGAGATGTGAGAACTCGGCGTCTGCATTGGCGCGCATTGCGATGATCGTCACGACCGACAGGTCGTTCATGAGGCTTCGGGTTGTCTCGAAGAGATCCTCGACGGTCTTCTGAGTCTCCTCAAACCAGAATGCGAATGGCCCAAACGGGCTTGCCGACAGTTTAAAAACGTCCGATTCCAACTCATTCGGCATTGTTCACCCTCGACCTCTTGTTAGGAGCGCTACCTGAACCGCGTTCGCGCCGGTCAGTCAGCCTATTTGGCCTCGCCCATATGAACGATCGACTTGCCGGTGTTTTCTCCAGCAAGCATGCCGAGGAATGCCGGGACGATCGCGTCGAAGCCGTGGCGGGCGTGCTCGCGGTGGATGATCTTTCCGGTCTTCAGCCAGCCGGTCATCTTCTCCTCGAACTCCGGATATTCGCGGTCGATGTCGGAGACGATGAAACCGTGAATGGTGAGCTTTCGCGTCAGGATGAGACGCATGAACTCATCGAACGCCGTCGGATCGGCGGGCTTCTGGCCGCTATACTGGGAAATCAGGCCGCAAACGATGAAGCGTCCGAAGTCGTTGAACACGGGCGAGACGGCGCGGGAAATCTCGCCGCCGACATTGTCGAAATAGATGTCCGCGCCGTTCGGGCAGGCGTTCTGGAGCCGGCCCGGCAGGTCTGGCTGCCGATAATCGAGGCATGCGTCGAAACCGAGCTGCTCCACGACGGAGCGGCACTTTTCCTCACCGCCGGCGATGCCGACCACCCGACATCCCAGGATTTTGCCGATCTGCCCGACGAGGCCGCCCACCGCGCCCGCCGCGCCGGAGACGACAAGCGTCTCGCCGGGCTGGGGCTTGCCGAACTTGAGGAGGCCGGCATAGGCGGTCATGCCGGTTATGCCGAGCGGCCCGAGCCAGGCGCCGGGCGGGGCGACCGTCAGATCGATCTTCTGGGCGGTCTTGGCCTTCACGACGGCATATTGCTGCCAGCCGCCAAACACCATCACATGGTCGCCCGGCGCAAAGCCTTCCGCGCGCGACTCGAGGACTTCCGCGACCGTGCGGCCCGGCATGGTCTCTCCGATCTGCAGCGGCGGCGTGTAGCTGCGGCGGTCGTACATCTTGAGGCGCAGATAAGGATCGAGCGATGCGGCTATGTTGCGGCACAGCAACTGGCCTTCGCCCGGCGACTCGACCTCGACGATGCGCTCCCCGAACACGTCCGGCGTGGGATTGCCGTCCGGCCGATAAGAAAAATAGATCTGACGATTCTTCACGCTGTCTTCTTCCTTGTGTCTCGTGCCGGTGTCATTGAGCGGTGTAGCCGCCGTCCACTGCCAGCTCGACGCCGGTGATGAAGGATGCCGCGTCCGACGCCAGGAAGACGATCGCGGCCGCGACCTCGTCGGACTGGCCGAGCCGGTTGACCGGATGGCGCGCGGCCAGCGCGCCCTTGAGTTCCTCGACGGGCCGCTTCTCGGCTTCGGCTCGCTCGTGAAACATGCGGGTCAGCAGGGTGGTTTCGATAAACCCCGGATGGACCGAATTGACACGGATGCCCCAGCCCAGTGCGGCGGATTCAAGCGCGACCGACTTGCTGAACAGCCGGATCGCGCCCTTGGTCGCGCTGTAGGCCGCGCCGCGCGAGGTGCCGACCAAGCCGAGCACCGACGACACGTTGACGATGGCGCCGCGATTTCCGGCCGGCTTTTCGGTCGCCAGCATCGCGCGGACCGCCTGGCGGGTGCCGAAGAAAATGCTGTCCAGATTGGTCGCAAGCACATTGCGCCAATCCGATGTCTGCGTGTCGAGCAAGGGAATGCTGGCGCCGATCCCGGCATTGTTGACGAGCACGTCCAAGCGTCCGTGCCGTTCCAGGCAGCCGTCGATGCATCGTTCCCACATGCCTTCGTCGGTCACTTCCAGTTGGACCGGTTCTACCCGATCCTCTCCCGCGAACGTCTCCCGAAGGGCGGCCATGTTGCGGCCCGTCGCGATCACCGTCGCGCCGCGCGCCGCGAATTGCCGAACGGTCGCCGTTCCAATGCCGGAGCCGGCCCCGGTCACGCATACGACCCGCCCCGCGAATGAATCAGGTGTCTCCAAGCAGTCCTCCCGTCATGCTTGCGGATTTCAGCGGCTTGCTCCGCCGCCGTCGATCGGCAGGCTTGCGCCGGTGATCATGCGGCTGTCGTCTCCGGCGAGGAACATCACCAGCGCGGCGACCTCGTCCGGCTCCAGGTAGCGACCGAGCGCGATGCTGGACGTCATCTTCTGACGCTGGCCCCCGCCGAGATTGGCCGCGATGCTCTCCATCATCCGCCCCTCGACCGCGGTCGGGTGGATCGAATTGACGCGAATGCCGCGCGGGGCAAGCTCGGCCGCCGCCGCACGCGCCAGTCCGAGCGCCGCATGCTTGCTGGCGATATAGGCGCACATATTGGAGCTGCCGCGCAGGCCCGCGACGGAGGATGTCACGACGATGCTGCCGCCGTCGGCCATCACGGGCGCGACATGCTTGATGCCCAGGAAGACGCCGAGAACATTGACCGCCATGACCTGCTGGAAGCGGTCGGTATCGTAGGAGATGATGGGGCCTCCATCGCCTTCGATGCCCGCATTGGCGAAGAACAGGTGAACTGGCCCGAACGCCTTGGCGGCGTCGGCCGCATAGCGCTTGACGTCGTCTTCCTTTGAAACGTCCGCCTGGCAGGCAAGCAGGACATCGCCGTAAGTCGATTGAAGCTGCGCGAGGCCGTCCGCGCTGCGGTCGACCGCCGTCACCTTCGCTCCGGCCGCGATCATCCGCGCGATCGCCGCGCCTCCGATGTCTCCGGCCGCACCGGTGACCAGGCAATGACGTCCCGTGAAAGTCATGCCAATCGTTCCTAATCAGAGATGATTTTTCGATGACTCTTTCACGATTGCATGACCCCCATCCGACGGCAACGACACTGATGCAGATTCACCTACGTGTAAGATGCGGAAGAAAGCTGGACGACTAAGAATTTGCAATTATGGAGAAAAATAGCCTGAGGGCCGCGCGCGAAGCGGACGCTGTCATTGGCTCGCGCGGTCGGCCTTAAACGACCCCCTCGGACAACCGCATGGGCTGACCTCCATCGCAATCCTGCGGTGCTGCTTTTAGAGCAGCGCTTTGGGCAGCATGCAGTGGATGCCCTTGTTGGTGTTCACGACCTGGGTGACGCGCAGGTCGGCGGCGAGGCTGCACAGCATATAGGCGTCCTGCCGCGTCAGGCCCGCCCGCGCCACGATCAGCCCGATCATCTGGCGCAGCGCGATCTGCACGCAGTCGTCGAGATCGGGATCGAAGGCCATTGTGATGAAGTGGGTCGGCGTCTCGGCCATCGGCCATTCGAGTGTCAGGTCGTCCCGGATCGCCAGCCCGAACGTGCCGGTGAGGCCGGTTTCGATCGCGGTGACGCAGACCTCGCCGTCGCCTTGCACCGCATGGCCGTCGCCGACCGAGAAGTTGGCTCCATCGACATGGATGGGCAGGTAGAGCGTCGCGCCGGGCCGCAGTTCCTTATTGTCGAGATTGCCGCCATTGCGGCGCGGCGGCACCGTGGACACCATGCCCCAGGCCGGCGGCGGAGCGACCGCCAGCAGGCCGAAGAACGGGTTCAGAGGCAGGTCCAGCCCCCAGGGCATGCGCGCCGTCATGTTCTCCCTGTCGATGAGGGGATGGATGAGGTGGAACTGGTCGAAATCGTCGGGCAGCGCGCCCATGAGCGGCGCGATCAGCGTATAGCCCCAGTCCTGGCTCAATTCGATGCTGTCGATGCGCACCTCAAGCACCTGGCCGGCCCGCGCGCCGCGCACGGCGATCGGGCCGGTGCAGATATGCCCGGGCATCTTGTTCGGCGTCTTCTCGTGGATCGCCCTGAGCGCCGCCGGGATGACGAGTGGCGGCGGCGGCATGACGCGCGGGATTCCCGAGACGGTCGACACGGTGACGGTGTCGCCGCTGTCGACCGTCAAGACGGGCGGGATCGCCGCGTCGAAATACCCCCAGTGGACCGCGTCGGGCGCGGCGTCGAGGCGATGATGCGCCACCGCCGGCCTATTCGATGCTCAGCGACGCGGAACGGCCACGGATACCATCGGGCCCCGTCACGAAATCGCTGACCCTGGCGCTGGCGACGGTGAAGTAGAACGGGCGCGCCAGCGGCAGGATCGGCAGATCCTCCATGGCGATTTGCTGGAAGCGCTTGAACAGTTCCGCCCGCTTGGCCTCATCCGGCTCCACGGCGGCCTTGGACAGCACGTCGTCCATCTCGGGGTTCTGGTAGTTCGAGGCGTTGACGAAGGGCGTGCCCTGCTTGATCGCCGCCGAATGGTAGGAACGCTGCAACCCGATGGACGGGTCCGACTTGGCGGAAGCCGGGAACATGTTTATGTCGAAATCATACTCGCTGTAGACCTGCCGGATGAAGGACGGCACGTCCGCCGCCTTCAGCTCGACGTCGACGCCGACCTTGCGGAATTGCTGGCGTATGAACTGGGCCGAGCGGTCATAGGTGTCGCCGATCGCCGGCCAGACCATCCGCAGCTTGAAACGGGTCCCGTCGGCGCCCTTCGGGAAGCCGGCCGCATCGAGCAGTTCCTCGGCCTTCGCCGGATCGAATGAATAGGTCGGAACGTCGGGGGAATAGAAGTGCGCCACCGTCTGTGGGATCGGGCCGGTCAGCGGATCGGCCAGTCCGTACCAAACCGTCTTGATCATCGCGTCGCGATCGAGTGCGTGCATCAGCGCCTTGCGCACCTCGACCTTGGCCAGATGCTCATTGCGGAGGTTCAGTTCCAGCACGTCCATGCTGTTGTTCATTTCCGTGCCGCGCTGCTCCACCTTGAAGCGCGGATCGTCCTGGAACTTCTTGATCTCGTTGATCGGGATCGGGCCGTCGCCGCCGAGATGCAATTCGCCGGCCTCAAAGGCCGCGACGCGGGCGCTCGGGTCGGGATAAATCCGCACCACGAGCTTGTCGAGCATTGGCTTGCCCGTGTCCCAGTAGTCGGGATTCTTCTCCAGCACGATATGGCTGCCCCGCTCCCACTCCACGAATTTGTAGGGACCGGTGCCGATCGGGGCGTTGTTGGCGGGGTTCTTCAGCACGTCGCCGCCTTCGTAGACATGCTTCGGCACGATCGGGGCCTGCCAGCCCGGCAGCGCATACATGAGGGCGGGCGACGGCTGGCTGAGCTTGATGACCGCGGTGAGCGGATCGGGCGTCTCGACCGCCGTCACCTTGGCGAACACGTCTCGGCCGATCGGATTGTTCGGCTTGAGGATGTCCATGATGGAGAAGGCGACGTCGGCCGAGGTGAACGGCTTGCCGTCGTGCCACTTCACGCCTTCGCGCAGCTTGAAGGTTATGGACAGGCCGTCCGGGGCAACCTCCCAGGCGGTCGCCAGCTCCGGCTGCGGCTTGAGGTCGAAATCATAGCTGATCAGGCCCTCCTGCATCTTGCCCGAGATGATCGCCACCGGCGACGCCGTGTTGAAGGCGCTGGTCATGGCGTTGGGCTCGGGATTGATGGTCATGACCAGCGTACCGCCGGCGGCCAGGACAGGCAGTGGGCGCAGCGCCCCGGCCAGCACCGCAGCCGAGCCGAGGAGCAGGACGCTCCGCCGGCTGAGGATTGCTTCCTGAAGCATGGTCATGGCGCAGTCTCTCCCTGATCGTTCGCCGGCCCGCGAAACGCCACGGGCATGTGAGGCGCAGTATCCCCACTCCTTCTTCGCGCGGTCTAGACCTCGGATTATGTCCAGAAGGCCTCGTTTTTTCGATTTCCGTCCGATGCGCAGGATTTGTCGCCCGCGCACGTCGCGGGCGCTTTTGACGATCGCGTCCGGCGCCGTCGAGATCAGGACCAATGGCGCGCGATGTCGGCGGCGGCGCGCTCGCCGCTCGCGGCGGCGCCGGTGACCAGCGATTGAGCGAGATAGTCGCCGCAGAAATAGACCTGCCGCCGCGCCGACGACTGGCGGTCGCGGAAGCCGGTCATGGCGCGGGCATAGCCGGGATAGAAGATGGGCAGCTTGCGCGCGATCCACTGATTGTGGAGGTCGGCGCAATCTTGGTCCAGCGTCGGATAGAGCATGCGCACGCGGGGCCCCACGATCTCGTCGAGCCGGTCCGTCATGCCGCGCTTCATGGCTTCGGCCACAGCCTCGGGCGACAATTGCGCGTAGAGCTGGGGCGCCTGCCCCTTGGCTTCGTTGCCCGGGACCTGCTGCCATGTGGCGAGCGGACCGGACGCCGCGCGGGTGAAGAAGCTCATCGCCGGCGCGACCTGGCGGTTCAGGCGGTAGTGGACGATGCCCAGCGCATTGTAGCGCACGCTCGTCAGGAAGGCGCGGTCGTCGTCGGCAAGGTCCGGGAACAGGTTCGCCGCGAGCGAGCCTTCGGTCGCGCAGACGACGATGTCGGCCTCGTGCGCGATCGCCTCGCCCGCCCGCTCCACATGGACGCGGCAGGACCCGCCCGCCTCGACCGAGACGACGCGCGCGCCGCACTCGACCGCGAGGCCGGCGGCCAGCGCCGCGGGAAGCTTGCCCATGCCGCCGGCCGGCACGTTCACGGTGTCGCGCCCGACCAGGTGCGGCGTCACCGAGGCGAAGAAGGCGGCGGAGATGTCCTCGGGGTTCCAGCTCCGGGTGCCGCGGAACAGTGGCTCGACCATGCGCTCCAGCGCGCCGGAACCGAGCGCGTCGCGCACATAGTCGGCGAGCGTGACACCGTCCGCCGCGAGGGCCGAGGCCGCGTCGTCGGGGTCGGTGCGCAGGCGCGCCGCCATCTGTTTCAGTGCGAAGGGGAGGAAGCGCAGCCGCTCCGCCACCGACAGGCCGGGCGTGAGCAGGCTCTTCGGGCCGGGCATCAGCTCCAGGGTCCAGCTTTTTCCGTCGGCATCCCGGCATTGTGCCGAAAGGCCGCGTATCGGGACGAGCGCGGATTTGAGGCCGATCTCCTCGATCAGCGCGTTGAACGGCTTGCTGAAATCGTAGAGCAGGCGCGCGCCGGTGTTGAAGCGGATGCCGCGCACCTCGCGGTCGCCGACGCGGCCGCCCGGCACCTCGGCCGCCTCCAGCACGCGCACGGAATGGCCGGCCTGCGACAGCCGGCGGGCCGCGACCAGCCCGGCGATGCCGGCGCCGATGATGATGACGGTCCTCGCGCTCATGGTTTCAACGCCTCCTCGCCGGTGATCAATTCGATCAGCGCCGGGCCGTCCTGCGCCAGCGCCTGCGCCAGCGCGACGCCGAACTCGTCCGTCCGCTCGACGCGCAGGCCCATCGCGCCAAGGGCGCGGGCATAGGCCGAGAAATCGACAGTGGCGAGATCGGTGCCAACCGTGCGACCGAACTGCCTGGCCTGGCTCGCTGCGATCGCGCCGTAGCGGCTGTTGTTGACGACGATGACCGTGACCGGCAGCCGGTACAGCACGGCGGTCGCCAGTTCCTCGCCATGCATCAGGAAGCAGCCGTCGCCGGCCATGGCCACGACGCGGCGGCCGGGGAAAGCGGCCTTCACGCCGATCGCCGCGGGCAGTCCATATCCCATCGCGCCGCTCTTGGGGCCGAGCTGCGTGCCATAGAGGGAATGCGGGAAATATCGCTGCGGCCAGTGCGCATAGGAGCCCGCGCCGACAGTGATGACAGCGTCTTCAGGCAGGGCGGTGCGCAGGATCCAGCAGACCTCGCGCATGTCGAGCGGTCCCTTGCCCGGCTTGCCGGCAGTGAAGGCGTCGCGTGCCGCGCGCAATTCGCCGCGCCACGGCGTCCAGTCCGGCAGCGCATGCGCGCCGAGCGCGCGGCCCAGCGGCCCGAACAGGGTCTCGGCATCGGCGCAGACGGGCAGATCCGCCCGGTTGACCCGGTTCAGCTCGCTCGCGTCGGGATGGATATGCACCAGCTTCTGCGCCGGCTGCGGAACGCTGAGGAGTTGGAAGCCCTCGAACACGCCGGTCCCGAAGGTGTTGATCTCGCCGAGCCGCATGCCGGCGACGATCACCAGATCGGCGCGGCCGACGGCCTCGACGATCGCCGGGTCGGCCCCGATCCCCAGTTCGCCGGCAAAGCAGGGATGGCCGGCCGGCATCAGATCGCGCCGGCGGTAGGACGTCGCGACCGGGATGCCGGCGGCAGCGGCGAAGGCCGCGAGCGCATCGACGCCCTGCTGTGACCATCCCGTGCCGCCGGCGATCAGCACCGGCCGCTCCGCACCGGCCAGTAGCGCTGCGATCGCTTGCGCCTGTGTTTGCGAGACCTCGGCGCGTGGCAGGGTGGGCGGCGGCAGGATCGGCACTGTCGTGGTCTGGTTCCAGGCGTCTTCGGATATGGCGAGCACGACTGGACCGCGCTGCCCGGTCATCGCGGTCGCCCAGGCACGCGACAGGAGCTCGGGCAGCCGCGCGGCGTCGGTGCAGGTGCCGACCCATTTCGCCATTGGCGCGAAGGCGAGCGTGAAATCATTGTCGAGGAACGGTTCGCGGCCTGACTGGCGCGCCGGCGGCTGGCCGACCACCAGGATCATCGGGGCGGCATCGGTGAAGGCGGTGTGCAGGGCCAGCGCGGCGTTCAGCGCGCCGGGCGCACGGCCCGCGAGGCAGATGCCGGGGCGGCCACGCAACTGCCCCACGGCTTGCGCCATGTAGGCCATGCCGCCCTCGTGACGGCAGGAGACCAACTGCGCGGCCGCGCCTTCGAGCGCGTCGAGCGCCTCCAGTATGCCCTCGCCGGGAACATGGAAGACCGGCCCGCAATCCCACTCCTCCAGCGTCCGCGCGAAAAGCTGCGCTCCTGTGGTGCCGGAATTTTCGTTCATCGCGGTCCCCTTTGTCGGAGATTGGATAGATGGCGCATTCGCAAGCCTCGCGGCAACACAGCGGTGTTGAAGCGGCGCGGAATCGACGGAATTCCAAAAAACG
>Ga0209792_1000679_pt1 | contig 21425 bp, 26 predicted proteins | sample EBPBio142005_DNA_FD_185860 | JGI IMG/M metagenome (GOLD analysis project Ga0209792, IMG submission 185860) | Wastewater treatment Type I Accumulibacter community from EBPR Bioreactor in Madison, WI, USA - Reactor 1_6/14/2005_ DNA (SPAdes)... | ecosystem: Engineered > Bioreactor > EBPR >... | reverse complement strand
AAAAATTCATTTACCTCAAAACACCGTCCTTGGATACTAAAGGTTTATTTTGGAGTTGTGGGCGATGAAGCGGATGCAATGCGGATTGAAAAATTCATCAAGAAGCAAAAGTCTAGAAAGTTCATTAAAATGCTAATTGATGAGGAGGTAGTCTTTTCAGAAGAGTTGGCCAAGTTGGTTAGAGTCCCGAAACTTCGGGATTAATCAGAGGGTCCTTGGTTCGAGCCCAAGAAGAGGAGCCATACTGACAAGTCGCCAATTTGGCGACTTTTTTCGTTTATAACCTTTTGATAAACAAAGAAATACCCGCTTACAAACGGGTTCGAGAAGTCCAAAATAAAATTATGGGATTTTTTAGGCATTTCTCGAACCGCCATCCTAAATCACAAATAATCAACGAGTTACAATAGTGAGTGAAAATTAGGTATTCCAGCAATATTTCACTTAATTATTTTGCTTTATTACTGCCCTGCTCTTTCTTTAAATGAAAATAAAGAATCGCCCTTATACAGCTTTAGATTCCCCATTCGAGATAGATATGATTTTCGGCAATTGTTTGTTAGTCTATAAAAATGATTTTTTTTATTTTGATTTATTTTTTTGAAATTCTATAATTTTAAACATATCTAATAAATGATTTTCTTGCTCATTTTCCAGCTTAGATTTATAAAATCCTTTGATATGCATTATTAATTTTTCATCTAACTTAGGATTAATCTCATTCTTATTTTCAAGATATTGTAAACACTTATTGTAAATATCATCTTTCGGATTAGTCCAAGAACTCTCAAAGTATTCAATGATAAATTCTCGTTTTGTTTCGTATGGTACATAGTTTATCGCATGTTCAATAATATAAACTCCATTAAGATGATCTTTCCAATCAGCACTTTTAAAAAGATCTATAGCAAATTCATCTTTCATCTGCTGTGTAGCATCATTAAATGCATTGATCGTTAATTCGTGACCATTAGAAATATTTTTCCACTCACTATTCTGTAATAATTTTTTGTAGAAAGATGTTTTTTCTTTAGTAGACACATATTGTAAACATTCTTGAATAATCCACCCATCAATGCTTGTTAAATTATCATTTAAAATTCTTTTAGCAAATTTCTTTTTTACTTCTACATCTGAATAGTAGCGAAGAGATTTTAAAACAATCATAAAATTCCAAATATCATCACGAGGCTCCTCTGATATATCTATAAATAATTCCTTCCAATTTTTATCTTCTAAAATATTGTTTGAAACAGTTCTTTGCTTTTCTTTTTGATTTGTTTGAGAAAGACAATACGAGAACAATCCACCATCCTTACTATTGCTAATACTATTATCTAATACAGAATTTATAAAACGGTATTTTACATCATGATTACTTGTATGACGTAATACTTTGATAATGAATGAGGGCTCAAATTCGGATAAATTATCTTTATTCAGTATCTCTTCAATTATGTCATTACTGATATAATCATTTTTATCAATCCAATAGAAATACATATCCCAAAATAATTCATTAAAAATCCTCTTTTCCCATAACAGTTTCCCAAGTTCGATTATGTCAGCATTATCAAGAGGATATCTTTTGTGTAAGGAAATTAGTTTATTTAAGTAAATGGTATTTCTGTTATTCTTATGAATTAATCTGTTTACAAATTTCAGTGCTTCTTCTTGATCTTTGATTAGGTTTTTCTGAGATAACATTCTGGATAAAAATAATGAAGCATCATAATCATCACCTTTTTCAGTAATAACATCCAAGAGTTCAAGTTTAATTTGAGTTCCAAACTTTTTCCACCCATCAATACTTGCTTTGCTTAGGCTTTCTGCTAAAATGTCATGATTAAATTGAAGCTGTCCCTCTTCACTTTTGTTGATGTAAAATTTCAATCTGTCCAATATTTCATCATCCGCATTCCATCGGCAAAAAACATTACTAATATCAATAATATTCTTTTCATTATAATGATCTGCGATTTTTAAAAATGTTTCATAAGAAATGGACATTTTATGTTCCATATTAATGCTTGCACAATAATGAATAGATTTAGCCAATCCCTTATATGATTCTTTCTCCTGTTTGGCAATAAATCTAAGATCACTTTCAATAATTCTCTGAAAAACCTGTTGAGGCTCTGCAAGGTTTAAAGTAGTTTTGTTAAACTCTTTCTGATCTATACGAGCCAAGATGAAAAGCAACAAGAAAAGTGAAGGCTTATGGTCATTATCCTTTTGCAATAATCTTTCCCAAGCAGGTTTCCAAGCCTGATGTTTTTCAATGATTTTTTCAATAATTTCCCTGTTATCATCTGAAGATAGGTGTAATTGAAAATCATTATTTTGATGTTCTGTGTAAGGTTTTTCTTGTGTGTTTCTATCTCCGATGACAATGCGGATTTGATCAATTTCAAGGGTTTCTTCAAGAATTTTTATCCCTAAAGCAGATTTCTCCTTATCATTAAACATTCGATACCAGTCTTCAATAATAATTAGAAAACGTTGATTATGATTTTTCTTAATTTCATTTTTAATAACAGAAAGTCCTTGCTCTTCAAATTCCCTAATTTTCAACCGTTCCAGCCATAGTACATTCAATTGTTCTTTATGAAGATCTATAGCAAGCCTTCTTAGTACAGTACTTTTTCCAGAGCCACCTGAACCATGAACAATAGCAGTAACCTTCTCATGATTCTCTTCTGTAAAGCTCCCAACAATAATATTTTTTAAATCACTGTATCCTTTTCTTATAATGTCATAACCCTGTGTAATTCCGTACCATTGGCAGTTATTCTGTTTAGCAACATAAAATTCCGGTTCTGTAAAGTGCTTGCCTGTTTTTATGGTTTCTATAAACTCTTCATCAATAATTGTAGCCCCAGCAATTTCCAATCTTTCTTCTGAAACGGAAGAATCATTTTCTTTCTGAGAATATACATCCTCTATAAATTCCTTTTTTTGTTTTATTCTTAGCTCCAAAAATTCCTTCGTAAAACATCTGAAAAACGCTCTGTATCCTCCAAAATAAAAACTATAAATTTCTATTGCCTGCTCATTATTATTTTTAGGTAAGCCGTTTTCAATATGTCTGTTTATAGATTTTTCGGTGTAAACAAGATGTTCGAGTTCTATGAGTTTAGTTTCATACGAATTTGAAAATTTCTCTCCTGCCAGATAAGACCTTAGCTGGGTGTAGTTAATTAGTTCATGAACTTTATTCTTCTGTTTGGATGAAGCTCTATCATAGCACACCTTCAATAATTCCAGCTTATCCCGCATATCTTTCGCTATAGATTTTGCACTTTCTTTAGTGCTTGTAATAAGCTCATTGAGTTTGTCTAATTTTTCTTGTTTTTGTCGTGCTAATTCATCTTTCCGCATGGATTATCTGTGTTTTTAAGGTGTAGAACTTTATAAAATTACGATTTTTCTTATTATCTAAAAAATCCCCTTAATGATTGGGATTTTTTACTTTTTCTTTGAAAGTTTATTCTTGTTTTTTACTTAACTCAGGATTAGTTCTATGGAAAAACGAAATAGGATTATAGTCACCAATGTCATCACTATCACGATCTATTCCAATAAGGTCATCATCACAATTAATTGTTGACAGTAATCCATCTTCTGTTATTTTATAAGGAATAGAAAAGAATCTTCCTGTTAAAGTATGTAATCAAGCAATGATCATTTCTATTTCAAAACTATTTTTAGGATTATCTATAAAATCAAAATCTATATGAACCTTCTGCATAAACAGCTTATCTGCAACTGCCTGCATCAGTTCAAAATGAAAGTCATTACTTTCATCTATAGATTCAAATGCCTTGGCATCAGCTTTTTTTAAAAAATCAACATATTCAGGATTCTTTTTTAAATTTTCCAATGATCTTCCTTTGGACTCATCATCAGGATCATTATTTAAATCCTGTTCTGTAAATTTTCTATCACTTGGATCTTTTCCCGTATCCATTGAAGAAAATTCAATACCGTTTATATTGTGAATGGTTATTCCGTTTTGGTTAATCCTTTCGTTATAATTAATTTTTCTAAGACTCCATAAATTATCTCCGTGTAAAGCATTATAATGATATGCAGAAGTTTGTTCTATTTTTCTCCAAAGTGATTTGGAATTTCCAACCTCATTTTGTTCTCATTCATCGGCTTCTCATTGTTCACTCATACGGTTTCTGATATGGCGTTTAATCTTATCTAAAGAGATATATTCTCAGTTTTGGTACAATAGATGGTCTTTTTGTTCCATATCCAAAGTATCCGAATCAGAAGCAACTTGTATCCATGCAGGAAACTGACCTTTGTATTTTCTGATAACCGTATCGAAAAAATCCTGATGCTCCTGCATAAATTCCAGAAAGTCTTTTCATTCTTGTGGTGTAAGCATTTGTGCTTCATTACTAAGAATTTTATCAGCGATCTCCCTGATATGCTCCTCTTTGAATTTACTGTGTGACGCTAGATGGTTAATCAGTTTTTTACCGAAGTCACTTTGCAAACCCTCATAAGGTTGGGTAACAGCACATTGCTTGATTTCAGTATCTAAATTGACTGTATTAGGCGTTTTTGACATGGTCGGAATATATCAAAATAAAATAGATGATGGAGATAATTGTAATCATTTTTTTGTATTTGTCAAGAAAATGAAGTGTATTTATCACAATATCTTATTCTTTTTTATTCTCCTTATAGCATTTTTTCAAAGAGATAGTAACATAAAAAGAGTATCCTAAATAGGATTAAATCAATTTTCCCAAAAAAAATTGCAAAAAATTTTTGAAATCTCTTTACTCATCCTATTTCGCAAAACAGAATTTCCAAAGTCACTCAAAATTTCCTCAGATTATCTTCAAAATTTCCTCAAATTTTCAAGCTAAAATGTTGATAATCAATTAGTTATTTTGTGTATTTAATTTATTATTCTTTCCTTTGAACCAACAAAAACGAATAAAAATTCTAAAAAATCAAAAATTTAAAACCCTATCAATATGAAGCAAAAATCTCAAAATGTGCAACCCAAAACGGTTCAGGAATTTAACTCTATCATGAACCAACGACATGTCAGCTTCAACAAACTGTTGAAGGAAAATTTCACTAAAAAGCCTAATCACATAAAAAAATGAAATACGGTTTACTTCTTTATAAAGTCCATCAAAAAGGAGATGCGAAAGTCTAACTCTAAAATTTGAAAAAATTTATGAAAAAATCCAACAGAAAAGGGGTTGAAGAGCTTCAAGGAGGCGTATTGCATTCTTAAACAACACCTATCGGAACTGAGTGAAGCACAGTAGCTCATCCGAGCAGAACATTTTCAGGGGCAGGCACTGTCTGCCCCATTTTAACAACAGAATTCAATTATTTTAAAAATATAAAAAAATGAAAGCAACTATCATACTTACAGAAGGAACATTACACGGCGACCCTTTTATTTATCCCACAAAGGATCAAAAAGCACGGTTTATGTTCTCTTACGAATTTGAAAATGGTCATTACGTGATTTCAATACATAGCCATCCTAGCTATAATGGGCGAAATGATGCTTCAAATATTGCCCATTGGCTTCCTTATTACAAATCTCCCATCAACAGAAAAATCTGTTTTACCGCAGGGAAAGAACCAAAAACACTTCAAAAAGCAAAAGACTTCAGCATGTACTGGGCAGAATTAACATGGACTTATATAAGAACCGGAGTAACCATTGACGACCAACTTTTAAGCAGAAACTAAAATAACAATAAAAATTTATAAAAAATGAAAAAGCTAAAATTTATCATTACAACAAGTGCCTATCAGCAGATTGTAAAAACGCTCGGTTCAAAAATTCCTGAGCAAGGTGGGATTTTAATCGGCAAAGATGGAGTAATAACCGATTTTGTTCACGATGAATTCGCAGAAACCAGCAGTTCTACCTACAGTTTGAATATTAATTTTTTAAACCCAATTATTAAAAAATTCAAGGAAGATGACAAAGAACTCTTAGGGATTATTCACAGCCATCCTTACGGTTGTAGAAAGTTATCTCGTCAAGATCAAGAATATTTTGCTGGAGTGCTTAATAAAGCTAAAGATGTGGATTATCTCTTTACTCCGATTGTTTTCTCTGCCAAGCAGGAAGAGTTTCACTTTTTCCCTTATGTGTTTTACAAAGACGGTAAAATCGAAGAAGTGGAACTGGAAATTGTGCCTAACGATTATGATGAGTTTATCAATAAAGATGAGAAAGATCAAAAAACTGAGAAACCTGACCCGAATGTTGTTGAAGAGCGAAAACAATTGTTGGTTGCCATCCATCAGAATATAAGCGCAAACTCCTCTGCTGAAAATGAACGGTTGCTTATTTCCAGACTTGTGATTATTCTACTGTTGATTTGGAATTTAATCGTCTTGATGCTGGGATTAAGTGCTATTGTGCTTACCGCCATCTATTTTATCATCACTAAAAACCTTATAACATTTTAAATTATGGACTATTCAAGAATTGAATCTAGTGTGGATATGGGGCTCGTAAGAGCCTCCCATATCGTAATCGTAGGAGCTGGAGGAAGTTATTCTCTCGCAACTTCATTAGCAAGAACAGGAATCGGCAAATTAACGGTACTCGATTTTGATGTCGTTGAAGAAACGAACATTGTAAGACAAGGTTACAAACAATTGGACATTGGAACATTTAAGGTTGATGCTTTGGGAGAAGAGGTACAAAGCATAAATCCTGAAGTGGAATACTCTGGAATTACCAAGAATTTTTTGGAAATGAACGAGGAATTGGACTCTATTTTTAAAGATGCAGATCTGTTATTATTTCTTACCGATTCATTCAAAGCTCAATCATTCGGCAACATTATAGCATTGAAATACAACAAACCAGCCATCTGGAGCGGTTGGTATGAAGGAAGCAGAACCGCAGAATTATTCTTTCAAGTTCCTGATTACACTACAGCTTGCTTCCGATGTGCCTGCTCCTCCAGATATATTGCCAATGAAAAAGAAGAAGTAAAAGCCAGCTCCAACTCGAACAATGCCTTTCATTCAATGCTTTTGGATAGTTTAATTGGCATGATGAGCCTTGCAATTTTACACCGAAGTAAAAACGGTTTTGTGTCTCCCATTGATTTAGGATTAAGAAAATGCAATGAATTTGAAAAATTCTGGAAAGGTATGCTGGATAAAAACGATCAGGTTTTCTATAACTTTTTTCAATTCAAAGCTCATCCTTTTGGCGGAAACAGCATCTTCGACAAAGCCTATGAACATTTAGGTGGTAATGCCCAAAATTTCATTTCCTACTGGCAAAAAGCTGATGCTGAATTAAAAATTAATGGATATGACTACGACTGTCCCGACTGCAACGGTGCTTTGCATCACAAAATACATACTCACGATGACAACCAATAACAATGAACAAGAAAAACCAAAAACAAGAACCAGGAGGGCTACAAGCTCCTCCGGTTCTTCAACCACAGATAATCCTGAAACGACAACTCCTAACGATCAATCTCCTCAAACCTCTATAATTATGAATCCAACTTTTAAACTCATTTTTTCAACGATAGGAAGTTTAATTATTTCCATTCTGAAGTTTATTCTCACAATTATTTACTCGGTCTTTAAACTCGTGAATACTATTTGTGAATTTTTTATTTCCGCTCTTGAAGAAATCCTAAACCGTTTACAGTCATGATACGAAAATTTTTACTCAAACAAATCAAAAAACAGATCAGCACTACGCCTGTTGGAAAACAGGTCGTAGAAACGATTTGGGGTAAAGACCATTCGCTAAGTGCTTCGTTTGGAAAGCCGTCTACATTGATGTCGCCTCATGAGAATGGCTTCTGTATTGACGGAAGAAATTTTCTTAGCATAGAAAAAAGCCGTGAAAATTATCTCGTTGTAGCACCTTCTGGCAAAGGTAAAACACAGGTTTCCGTATTTCCGTTTCTGCTAAATGCCAAAGGGAATTTCTCTATAATCGTGAATGATCCGTCAGGAGAACTAAGCCAAACTATACCTTACTTAGAATCTGTTGGTTACCAATGTCATATTCTTGACTTCGGTAAAAAGAAAGGTGTAAACTTCAATCCTTTGGATATATGCAGTAACCGTACCCAAATAATGAAAGTTGCCAAAACTCTGATGAGTTCAACAGCGAACGATAAAGAAGATTTCTTTACACTGGCAGGCGAAGATTGTATTGCTTTATTTATACAGTATATCAAAGAATCCGAACCGTACGAATTTCAAAATCTTGGCAACGTATATTATTTACTTTTAGAATATCAGGCTAATCCTCATGTGATTGAAAATCTGGTCGCTACTAAAGGCAGTGAGGACGTATTCAGAAAATTTCGAGCATTAGCTGGAAATTCTCAAAACACTCTTAAATCAATAGTAGCAACTGCTTTGGCTTCTCTTTCGTTTGTGGGTTCAGATCCGACTCTATCAGATATCACCTCTCGAACCAATATCAGTTTTGAGGAATTCCGAAGACAACCTCATGCTTTATTCGTCCACGTCCCGATTGGAGACATAAAGCACTACTCAAGTATGGTAGCCCTTTTTTTTCAGGGGTTCTACAAATTTTCCTTTTCCTATTTACCATCAAAAATGGAACGTGATATTTTCTGTATTCTCGACGAATTCGACACTATGGGAGCTATTGGTGATTATTCTACCATTATCTCCAATGCTCGTAAGTTTAAAATTCCACAACAAATTATTCTGCAATCCGAAGCATTATTAAGCAAGTATGGAGAAAATGCCAAGAATATTCTTAACAACTGTAACGTAAAATGCTACTATGGGGGACTTGGACACGAGGCTACCAATCTTGAAGGAATACTCGGAAACTTTGAATATACGGACAAAACAACGGGATATGTACGCCAACGAGCTTTGATGACCGCTTCAGAAATACGTGAGATGAAGGATGAGATTTTGGTCATTCCGTCAGGTGAAAAACCTTTAAAGATTAAAATAACTCCTGCACACAAGCAACCTGAACTCGTCAGAAAATTAAATCTACGTTCCCAAAATCCTCAGCCTGTAGAGAACTTTACCGTAAGTTATATCAATTTAACGCCTTTCCGATAAAAAACACAACCTAAAAAATCATCATGAATAGGACAGAACATACCCATAAGATTCTTTTAGCATATATCAGCAGTCAATCTTCCGAAATATTCAAAAGGAAAATGGAATTACAATATCCTGAGATTGACAGCCTACAGATACAGGTTCTAACGGATCATCTGAAGCAATTTTGTTGCTCTTCGAAAAATGAAGAAATCTTGCTGTTGTTTCCTTATATCCTTAACAATATTCGGTTGACAAACCCTGAGCTCAAACTAGACGGAATGGTAAAAACGCTTTGGGAAAGAGGTTTTAATGATTCCGTAGAATCTAAAGAACAACTGGAACAGATGTATAAGGTATGGCTCAGTTTTGAAAAAGAAGTGCTGAATCTGGAAGTGGTGAAAAATAAATTACAGGAAAAAAGTATTGAACCTAAACAATAATAATAAAATTTACAACGATGACACCACCTGAATTACAACCCATATTAAGGGATTATATCACTCTAATATGCAAAGAACAAGGATTGACCTCAACCAAATACAATGACAATCAGTGGGAAATAATGACCGAAAATATAGGAGAATTTGTTTGGCTATGTGACGAAGATATTAACATACTGTTATTCTTCTATGTTTGGTACAACCATCGAAAAATTTATCAGCTTGAGGTAATTAGGGAAAAGATTTTAAAAGATGGCAACTTTTCCAAAGAACAATTTGACAGGATGTGCCAAAGCTGGGCATCACTTGAGAGTAATATTATACAATTCACAAAAGAAAATCAAAAGTTGAGGGAGAAGCAAAAAGATAAAGACCACAACAACGACTTAGACCACGAACGATAATTTTTTAACCCAAATAAATCCACAAAAATGAAATTAATTACAAAAGAACTAGAAAAACGCTTTGCTGAGGTTGGTGACCAATCACAAAGCACAAACCCTTTAATTATTGCGAAATTTTTTGCGCCTTCACATTCTGCAACTTGGTATGCAACCGAATATGATTCTGAAACTCAAATTTGCTATGGCTTCGTGACCGGACTCTGGGAGGACGAATTCGGCTCATTCAGTATAAGGGAATTAGAGGAACTTCGTCTTCCTTTTGGACTACACGTTGAACGTGATAGATTTTTCAAAGAAATCCTATTCAAAGAACTGATTAAGGAGCAAGACATTGAGAGATAAAGCATAAAACATTCGACAATACATTATTCTCTTTGATTATAACCTACAACAATGCAACCCGAAAACTTTCCATATAAAAGTCTTCACGATTACTTGGATATTATTTTCAAGGATATAACTCCAACTGAAATTGACATAATCAAAGCAAAAAAAACTTATTGGCGTAATTATAATACCCTACTCAAAAAAAACCAACGAATCAAGCATAAGGAGGTTACTATTCCGCTCACTAAAGAACAATTGGAACTGCTCTCTAGAAAAATAGAAAACAACTATTCAGTAAGCCAATATGTTAAAAGTGTAATTCTTCAGCATATCAATAATGAATCAGCTTCATTATCAAAAAAACAAGACCTGACCGGTATTGAACAGCAACTATTCTTAGTGACAGATTATCTCGAAAGCCTGCTTTACCAAAGACGATTTGTAGATCAAAATCAAATCGGAAAACTGGAACAACATCTTCTATATCTACAACAATTATTGGAAGCACAATTTTAAAAACTAAAAAAATGATTATCAAAAGTAAATCTTATAAAACCACGAAAAGTTTTGCCACAGTGCTGAATTATATCTTCCGTGAAAATGAGAGAAACAACGGATTTGAGCTCACTAAATTCATCAAAGGAAAAAACCTTTTTGTAGAAGAATTAAGCAGTCAATTCCGCTCCAATGAACAATTTAGGCTCAATAGGCGTAAAAATAATGTCGTGCTTTATATGGATATACTCTCGTTCCACCCGAGAGATGCAGAGCGATTAACCAACGATAAACTCCATCAGATTGCACTCAAATATCTTTCCTTGCGTGCTCCCAAATCAATTGCGGTAGCTACGGTTCACAGAAATGAAAAATACCACACGCATTTACACATTGTTTTTAGTGGAATCGAGTATAAAACCGGGAAATCCATCCGAATGTCTAAAGAAGATTTTCAAAAAAAAGTGAAATTGGAGATGGAAAACTATCAGAAGCTAGTGTTTCCAGAACTATTACTTTCTCAAATTCAGCACGAAAAAAAATTTAACATTAAAAAGGAACAGAAAAAGGATTCTGAAATAATAATGGAGGTCGAAGGAGAGATTTCTGAAAAGCAGAAAATCCTAAAATTGCTTGAAGAAATTTTTAAAACGGCAACCTCAGAAAAAGATTTTTATCAAAAATTAAAATCAAAAAACATAAAACTCTATTCCCGAAACGGAAAAATTGCAGGCATCGAAGGCAACCGAAAATTTAGGTTTTCACGGCTCGGATACACCCCCGAATTGTTACAGTCACTGGAGCAAAACCCAACCCAAAACCAGCGTCTGGAATGGCTCCAAAATATCAGAGAAAAAAGCCAGGAAAAAGAACGAAAATGGTAAAAATAACAACTCCCAAAATCAGGCGAAAAATCGACAATAAATCCGAAGGGGGCTTGGGGGAATTCCCCCAACAGGAGGGCAATATGAGGGGAAGCAACGAAGTGCTGACCGTCATATTGCAATCCTGCACACGGAGTCCGTGAGCCTATAATTTTACAGAATTACCCGTAGATTTTACCCCATTTTTCCATAAGCTAAAGTTCTCTTAAAGTTTGAAAAGTTACTTTTTTGTTGCCATAAATTGTGTTAAGTTTCATGAAATATTCACCCCAAAATACTGCCCCAAATCAAGCCGAAAAACAGCCCGTTTTTTCGGACAAAATGATGGGCAATATTAGGATTAAATTGAAACAATTGGCTGAGATAGAATTTCTGATTCATGCAGAAAAAAAGTCTCCAAAAAAGAAGAAATAAAAAAATACGCAGATGAAAAATTTAGTGCTTTATAGCAGGGTTTCAACTGAAGATCAAGCGGAAAAAGGATTCTCTCTAAGATCTCAACAAGAAAAGCTCGAGAATTATTGTCATCAAAAAGGCTACAGAATAATGAACCATTTTGTAGAAGATTTTTCTGCAAAGAATTTTTCTTCTCGCCCTGAATTTCAGAAACTCCTGCGTTACGTTCAGTCCAACCAAAAGAAAATTGACCAAATTATCTTTACCAAATGGGACAGGTTTTCAAGAAATATTGAAGCAGCGTATCGAATGATTCGAGAATTCAAAGAAATGGGGATTGAAGTGAATTCGATTGAACAACCTCTCGATCTTTCACAGCCCGATTCAAAAGTGATGCTTGCGGTTTATCTCGTAATTCCCGAAGTGGAGAACGACAAAAATTCTCTGAGGACCATCGATGGTTTACGTAGAGCTATGAAAGAAGGTTGCTTTACAGGAATTGCACCCAAAGGATATCTGAACCACAGAAACGCTGACGGAAAATCTACGCTCACTCCCGACCCGAAAGTCGCTCCACTCATCGAAGCATCATTTATGGATTATGCAAGTGGTGTGTATTCGGCAGAAGAAGTACGACAGAAATATCTGAAGCAGGGACTGAAGATTTCCCGAAACGGATTTTTAGCATTGTTGAAAAATCCAACCTATATGGGAAAAATCCACATCAAAGCCTACAAGAAAGACGAAGCGATGACGGTTGAGGGACTGCATCCGGCATTGGTAAGTGCTGAGATTTTTGAACGGGTTCAATTAATTATGCAGGGAAAATACACACCGCAGTTCAGAACCTTAACCGAAATTGACGAAGCTCTACCGTTACGGGGATTTCTTATCTGTCCTGAATGTGGAAAAACGCTCACAGGAAGTGGTAGCAAAGGTCGTGGTGGTAAGAATACTTTTTTCTATTATCATTGTACAAGATATTGCAAGACGAGGCACAAGGCAAGAGAGGTCAACGCTTTATTTGAAGAACTGTTATCCGAGATGAGAATAGAAGACGACCAGCAATCGGTCTACAAATCTATTTTAGCAGAACGTTTCTCCGACAGATATGAAGATAAGCAGACCATTGTAAACTCGCTTCATCGGGAACAGGATAATTTATATAAACGTTTGGAAATGGCGGAAGATGCTTTCTTCGAGCAAAAAATCGACCCTTCTGCGTTCAGTTCCATGAAAGCGAGAATTGACTCGCGATTGGCTGAAATCAAATCGGAGCTGAAAGAAGTTAGCCATAGAGAACGGTTCTTTGAGAAACATCTTACCGAAGGGATTGGCTTTTTGAAAGGTATTGATGCCACTTACAGAGAAGGTTCTACAGAGATCAAAAAGAAAATTATTCAGACTTTATTTTGCGACAAACTCCTCTACCACGGACGATACTTTTCCACGCCTGCCCTTGAAGACACTATTGAAATGATATTGTTTAGGGATAGAAGGTTGAGGTTGTTGAGGATTATGGAAGTGCAGAAGGTTAAAGAGCAAGTTCTCATATAATAAAAATCCCTGCCTTGGTGGACAGGGATTAAATTTATACACATATATTTGTAATTGTATGACTGATACAATATACTACAGCCGCACTAAACATAATAATAGTCATTTGATCAGGTATACCGGTATAAGCTGCTATAAGTTGTCCTATAATCAACTTTACTGCCTCTTTCCACGTGTCTCCAGTGGTATTAACCAAATCAGTATCAGGATTTTTTTTCAAAATATCACATAGTGTAATTTTAAAATCTCTTGCGATATCATTTATAGAAGCCATAATCTCTTCCAAATTAAGCCCTTTGTAACGCTCATCTGGAAATTCAGATTCAGCATTACCTTCATAAAAACTCTCTACACATTCTACAATAAAATCATCTGGAGATGCATCATATTGTTCAACTGAATTAAATCTCTCTTCTAAGTGATTTAAAGCTATGGTATACTGTTTTTGCTGGGATGTATTTAATGCATCTTTGATTGCAGTAATAAGAAATGTTGTTTGTTCTTGATTCATGGTGTATTATTTTGTTTTTTTATACTGGTAAAAGAATGGTATATAGTACTGATATTTTCATCATAAAAAATTATTTCTTTGATTAATCCCTTTTTCTTGGAATCAGTAGCATCAAAAACTAATTCAAATAAGATATTTTTATTGTATTCAAATTCTATTGTATCAGCATCATTAATACCTTCTGTTATTGCGATGTCTTTAGTATCTTCTTTTTTTTCAATATAAACAGCTTGTGCCCTCCATAAATATTTTGCAAATCCTTTTTTCAATATTATTTCTTTATGCTCGAATTGAGGTTGTTCTAATATATCTCTTTTTAAATCATTAACCTCACTTAAAAATATATCCCATTCATAGGGAATGTATGTGAGATTAATTTTTTCATAAAAATCCCGTAAAAACTCATCCATTTTGTTAGCGAATTTTTGAACATTTTCTAGAATATCAATATAAGAGATTCGAATTTTATGATACAGAGGGATAATTAACGAATCTACCTTTGCTATTTTATTATCCTCTAATTTGATTTGATGAGATTTGTTTAATTTTTCATCATGAGAAGACCAACTTGTAGATATTAATTTAATGAGTTTGGAATTGACCTGTGAATATTTGGTATCAAAACTCATTCTGGCAAAAGGGCAAAGTTGATCATCATGAACAAAAAACTTTGTCATTCTAGAAGATACTAATTTCAAACGGTCACTAAAAGCTATATCTGAAACCCCATCTTCAAAAGAAAATCCATTAATAGTAACAGCATGAAAACTCTTAGTTTGTGAAATAAAAGAACCTTTCTGTGGTTTTTTATATTTATCATACAAAGATATTCCACAAATAATTGGAATTCCTGCTCTCAAATAAGCATAAATTTGTGCTTTAAGATGTCTATCTCCTATAGGACGTAAAATAAGAGGTTTTAATCTTATTTTAGAAACAGCAACTGCCATTTGTTCAGCTGTTAATCCTTCATTTGGAAAGCCATTTTGATAAGATGTCTCCGACAAAGCCAAATTTGTTACTTCAGATGGTGAAGGAATTCTATGCTGATATTTTTTTCCAGTTATATTAAATGCTGACCATAAAGCAATCGAAGCGCATGCAGCAACAGCTTCATCCTGCTCCTGAAAAGCCATACTTTTAACTGTCAGTGGAATTCCATAAAGATTAGCAGAATATTCTCGTGTAGCAGAATATTTTCGGTTTCTTTTAGAATCTTCATTATAATGTGCGAGGCATGTTCTTCCAACGATGAAATCATCATTTTTGGAAGGTTTGAGAACAATAAAACCTATATAAGACTGTTGTATATTCTCTTTTGCTTTTTTTGTCAAACGCTTATAAAACAGTTTTTTTAATAAATCGTCCGTTAAAAAAAACTTTTCTTTCTTTTTAAAGAAATGAATTCTTTTACAAAATCTATGATAAGGATAATGGCATCTTGCATAAAAACTTGTATAATCCTCAAGATAATCTTTATCTACATAATTATCCTCAATTAAAAAAACATCTGCATCTAAATATTCTAAAATAGTTTGGAAAGCTTGAAATTTCTGCTGATTATCAGTTAGAACTTTGAGTAATTTGTCTTTATTTTCGCTGTAAAGATATACAGTGTTCGATTTAAACCCCAATTTAAGCATATGGACATGATAGAATTATCTAACAATCTCAAAAGGTTTCTTCATAATTTCATCAGGAACTCTTTCGACATAAATATCTTCTCTTGCTCTTATGTTTTCTGATTTATCTTCTGCCGCTTTAAGGACAGTCAGTAACTCTTCTTTTGTATAGGTAGCCATGACTCCTTTTACTTCTTTTGAAGACAAACCTAAAAAACTTTTCTTTTTAACTTGGGCTGTGGGCTTGTTCATATTAATAATATAATGATTGATTTAAAGTCCGCAAAGATACAATTTTATTTGTAGATTTCTGATTAAAACATTTAACTTTCAGAATATTACATATATCCGAGTAGAAAAACAATCTTTTTTTGTTATTTGATTTTAAAATGCAAAATTTGATAATACAAAGAAACATGACAAGAGCGCATCTTGTCTACACAAGACTTATTGAACTGCAATAGTGCATGAATAAAATATGAAGTCTGTTCGCCATACAAAGAATTGAAGTAAAAAAAAACACTTTTTACAAATTCACCTGCCTAAGTTAAGAAAAAAAACTATACCTACAAAAAAACAATCTATTATCCAAATAGTTCCGAGTGGCTTCATATCTGAGATAAGATACAGAAATCATCTTCTATGGTATAGATCAACAAAACATCAGGGAAAAGATGCAATTCACAATATCCTTTGTAATTACCTTGTAGCTGATGAGCGTTCCAAATCGGGCGAAGATCTCACGTAACCAATTCGTCCAGACATTCCTTAAGTTTCTTGAGAACTTTAGGGACATACTGATATTTTTTTAACTGCTTTTTGAAAGTGGAAGTCGTTTTTAATTGGAATGACATTATCCAAACAGATCATCAATTAAATCTTTACCATTAGTATAGGATTTTCCTGATTTCATAGCCTCCTGAACTTCCATATTCATTTCTTCCACTTTTTGAAGCTGTTTGAAATATTCATACTCAGCAGGTGTTACAATCACAGCTTCAAGTTTATTATTAAGCAATACATATTTCGGTCATCTGTTTAATGAATCAATAACTGATTTGGTTTTATACCTAAGATCGGTCATAGAGATGATTTGTTCCTGAAGCATTAAAATCAAAATAGTAAAATAAATTATGATGTTATTTATAGGTATATTTTGATGAATTGCAAGAGATTCAATAAAAACAAATCAAAAAACCCTTGCTATTAATAACAAGGGGTTAAAATCAAAGAAAAAAAATGGATTACATTCTTATTTTTTACTTTCTTCAACAGATACTTTTCTAAATTCTTTCATTAGTTTAGAAAGCTCCAAAGCAGATTTTCTTGCTCTTGTTCCAGCCGCTTTGTTTCCTTTTTCTGATTGCAATTGAGCTTCATTAGAGAAAGTTTCAAATTCTGCGTTGATCTTTTCGATAAGTTCTTTCATTGTGTTATTGAATTATAAATTAAAATAGAATTGCAAATATAAAAGATAATGTGAATTTCGCTGTGAATTGCAATACAATTTTGAACATTTCAAATAAAATTTTCTTTCACGAAATTTTATTATATTTGAAATAAAACAAACTCAAATGAATGTAAAACCCTTTATTGCATGGACTTTTGTCGGCTCTCTTGTGCTACTGTTATTGTGTTTTTTGTTATCAAAATTTGTAGACTGCTCAACGCCTATTTCAGGTATATGGCAAGAATTTAATTCTAAAAAAAGTAGTTTCTGCTCTTTTGTTGATGCAGTTAAAATGTTAGCTTATGGTGGATTTATTATCGGTGCCATATTTACTTTGATTAATTATTTTGGATTTGGTGATAAGGATGCTCATTACTAACATACAAGCATTTATATTTCTTGTAGATCCAAAGAATTTTAAAGTATGAATCTGCCACTAGAAATAGAAGACAAACATGCAAAGGAAGTTCTTTGTAATACATCGTTACACGACCTCCCGCAAGAAGAATGGAAGCTGGTTGAAGGGTTTGAGAATTATGCGATTTCCAATTATGGAAGACTTAAAAGTCTGGAGCGCTGGACTTTTTTACCAAACAAAACCAAAGGGAAGAAAGAGCCGGAACTCATCATGAAACTTATTTTGGTGACACAGTTTAACCACTATCTTCAACGCAATTTTTATCAGATACATTGTAGTTTATCATCTGAAGGGAAAAAATATCGAAAATCCATTGCCCGTCTTGTTTATTATCATTTTATTGAAAAATTTGATTTCGATGACCGCAATATTTTAATTTCCTGTAAGGATGATAACACTTTTCATGTTCACTATACAAATTTGGAGAAAATCACCGCCAGCGAAAAGAGTCTAAAAACATTTCGTTTGAACAGAGCAAGAAACAGAGATTTTATATATAAACAACCCGTGAGCCAATATACCGTAGAAGGTAATTGGGTAGCAGATTTTAAAAGTATGTATGATGCTGAAAAATCAGTCGGAGTAGGTTGCGAAAGTATTATGGATGCGGTCAATAAGGAATTTTTAACAGCAGGAAAATTTCGGTGGTTTTTACAACGTTATGAGCCGACAGAAGAGGACTTCATCATTCCTCCAAAATCAGAGACTTCAGATAAATTATTGAATACATCTCTTTGGAAAAAGTTGGGTAAGCCTATCATTGACAGGAATAATCCTCCACCGTGTCTGAATTTATCGCTTGAAGATCTTCCTAATGAACAATGGAAACCGATACCCGGATTTGATAACAGGTTTGTAGTTTCTAATAAAGGAAGAGTGAAAAGACTCAGCGGATGGACTTCCGATGGAAGAAAAATTTTTCTGAAAGAACAAATACTTTCGCAGATTATGAGCATCAACAGTAGGAGAAGCTATTCTCTGTATTGCGTATTAAGACACAAAAGAAAAAACACCTGCCTGACTATTACCAAGCTGTTGTATTACTGTTTTGTGGAAAAATTTGATTTGAATGATAATACCATCGTTGTTACCAATAACAACAATCCACTATGGAATATTGAACTTTCAAAACTCTCATTGCGTCCAATTTATGATGTGCTTAAAGGAAAACAGACCATTATAAAATCAAATCATTAAAAGAAAATTTGAAAAAGCAGATTACGCTTTCACATAATCCGCCAATTCATTCAAAATATATCCTGCTAATCTGTTGTAATAAAGATATTGTCCCATTTGGAACATATCCATAAGGGTTCTTGATTTATCAAATCAAAATTCATCAATCGCTTCATCAATGAAATCATGAAATTTGTATGCATTCTTCCATAAAAGCGAATGATAAATATCTGTCATGGAATCAGCTCGTTCACTAGCAAGATCGCAGAAATAGTGTCCATTTTCGTTCTGTTCGTTTCGGTAATCACAATCGTCCTTGAGCTTAATATCATAAGTATCCAAGAAATAATCGGCGTGTTGTAAGAGTTCTTCTTTTGAATACACATCATAAAAGTCTGCATCAAATTGCAATTGCTTTAAGAAGTTTTCTGTTGTTTTTTCAAAGTAAGTCATGTGTATTATAGTAAGAAATAAAAGAATAATACACTGCCCTACAATGAAAAACGGAAAAGCGAAAAATCAATATAAAATTCTTTTCCCCTGCCTGTTTGTATTGATTTTTTGCGAGTTTTTCATACGGCATTGTGTACCATTATTCTGTTTTTTCCTGTAATCCTGATCTTACTGGCTACAGAAACTTCGCATTGGAATTGTCGGCAAAACGAGGATGTGTTTTCATTAAAACTCTGATTATTTTACTTATGATGTTACTTTGAAATTACCAAACGACACGAAAAATGGTACTGCTACCTTGCAAGTGAATGGGCTGACTCACAAGTGGATATTTATAATTCTGATTTATGGGAAAAAGCACCAAAATTCCAATGGTGGATTGAAGATGCTATCAATGATTTTTGATTCGCTCAATCAAGAGGAATAACAGGTTTGCTTCAAATGGGACAATACCTGTATTACAACAGATTAGCAGGAGAAATTTTGAACAGCCTTGCGGATTATGTGAAAGCATAATCTGCTTTTTTAGAATTTAAAAAAGATCTTATTTTCCATCAAAATAAACAATCTTCCTTGTACTTTCAGAATATTTTTTTCCGTTTTCATAGATAATTTTTCGTATCCAATTACCGAATGAATCGTAAGTATATTCGTAGGTAAATTCGTTCTCTGATTTTCTTAGTCCATTCGGAAAAAATTCGATAGTCCTGTTTTCGTTAACATCTGTTTGTCTAAGCAAAATGCCGTTTTCATCGTAGTTATAGGTAAATTCATACCTTCTGTTTTGTTCTCGGTTTTTATAATTGGTCTGCGAAAGCAAATTGTTATGATCATCATACACAAACTCAGTAACCCTGCTTTCTCCTTTCTTTTCTCCGAAATATTTTACAAGAAGATCATCTTTCAGAATAGCTGTAAAAGATTTATGGGATTTTTTTCCATTGTCGACTATGTCGGTATGTACAAAAACAGAATCGTTCCTGTATCTTAAGGTCATGGTACTTTCGGTAACGAGTTTATTTTTATCAAAATTCCGAAACCACACTTTTTCCTGTCTGTTCTGTGAATCATACGAAAGAACAGTGCTTGTTTTTCTGTCTGTGCTAATTTCTTCTTTCTTCAAAATTTTTCCTTTCGGACTGAACTCCAAGGTAGTGGTTTCTCTATTTTTTTTCTTTTTGGCAACATAGTTTTCTTCAACTAATTTTACCTTTGCCTGCAAGGCAAAGTTTTTCCAAGACTGGGGTTGGTTAAGTTGGGCGTGGAAATAAGTTATTGGAATGAATAAAGTAAGAATGAGAAATAATTTCATAGATGTTAGTATTCTTCTCTTTGAATAAAAAGGATGATTGTATCGTTTAATTTACAACTAATCAATCTCCATATATTTAAAAGCCTGTGGTAATTACAATATTGTTAACCGTTATCCCAGTTTTAGGAGATAAAACCCCTACAGATACAGAACCGTTTAAATACCACTCGAAATTTTGTCCATAGAAAATTACATTGTTGTTTAAGGTGAAATTAAAATATCCGTTTCGCTCAATATTTAAACCAATATCCTGTGGATAGTCTGGTGAGTTTCCGACAAAATATTCACTAACATCAAAAGAATCAACTAAAACAGCAGTTCCCTTAAGAATCGCAACTTCTTTATTTAAAACATCTAAATGAATGGTGTAACATTTATCATTTGAAGTATCCGTTGAGAACCCACCACTTCTTACATTAAATTCATAAGCAATGATTGACTGTGTAACATTGGGAGTTGCCCAATGAAAGCCTGCATTAATCAATACACTTGATTTGGTTTGATTTTCAAAATAGAAAGGTCTGAATACGGTTTTAAAATCATTATTTGTAATGTTCTCTATTTTAAAATTTTTGGAATTGTTAGAAAAATCAACATAAGTTCTGTGGTCATTTTCATTTTCTTTGGAAAATTTTGAAAAGCCATCATTATAAGCGTTGTACATTTTTTGGGCGTTTAAAGTACACGATGTACAACCAAATATCACAAATAGCAGGTTTAAAATTAATTTTTTCATACTCTGTAGATCATTTTTTCTTCCTTTAATTTTTGTAAATCGTCAGCAAAATGTGTACTGATTTAAGCTAAAACTAAGATAGTGTTTTTGTAATCATTTAATAATTAAATTTGAATATTATGAAAACAGAAAAGAAGTCTACACCGGAGACTTACCTGAA
>Ga0209792_1000678_pt1 | contig 21437 bp, 15 predicted proteins | sample EBPBio142005_DNA_FD_185860 | JGI IMG/M metagenome (GOLD analysis project Ga0209792, IMG submission 185860) | Wastewater treatment Type I Accumulibacter community from EBPR Bioreactor in Madison, WI, USA - Reactor 1_6/14/2005_ DNA (SPAdes)... | ecosystem: Engineered > Bioreactor > EBPR >... | reverse complement strand
CAACCAGATCACCCGGACGCAAGCCGTATCGCTCTTCTTCATGTGCTTCAAATCTCATTTCAGCCAAGTCTGAGAGGTCAAAAGTACCCCATCTGACATTGCTATTGCCTAAGTAGGGCTGAGGTTCGCCCTTGTTTTTCTTGGCATCCAGCATCTTGCCAAGGCAGGCATCTACGTGGTCGCCCAGGCGCACCATAGGCCGCTCAGAACTCATACCCCATCCCCCCAGCTTCGCACGAATCACCACCACCCGCATCCATCCCCAATTCCCGCTCAATCTGTTCAATGCTGGGCAACTGCCCCCGCAATGCTTCGGGCAGGGTGTGGCCCAGGGTATAGGTGGACAGGCCCATGGGTTTGTGGATATCGCTGAGCGCGTATTCGGCCACCAGCCGGTCTTTGCTTTTGCACAGCAGCAGGCCGATGGTGGGCTGGTCGCCCTCGCGGCGCAGTTGTTCGTCCACGGCCTTCAGATAGAAGTTGAGCTTGCCTGCGAACTCGGGTTCGAAGTCCACGGTTTTGAGCTCCACCACCACGTAGCAGTGCAGGCGTGCGTGGTAGAAGAGCAAGTCCAAGAAGAAGTCGCGCTCGCCCACCTGCAGCGGCACCTGGCGGCCCATGTAGGCAAAGCCTGCGCCCAGCTCCAGCAGAAACTGGGTCACATGCTCGATGAGGGCGGTTTCCAGCTCGCGCTCGGTGTGCTCGGGGGTCAGCGATAAAAAATCAAATTGGTAGGGGTCTTTGAGCAGTTGGGCCGCCAGGTCAGACTGCACGGCGGGCAGGGTGTGGGCGAAGTTGGTGATGGCTTTGCCTTCGCGCTGCCACAGGCCGCTTTCGATCTGGTGGGTGAGCACGCTGCGGCTCCAGCCGTGGGTTTGCGTGGCGTGCACGTAATACAGCGCCTCGTCGTGCTGTTTGCACTTGGAGAGGATGGTCAGGTGGTGACCCCAGGGAATGCCCAGCAAAGGCGAATCCGCCTGCTGGGCCAATCGGGCAACAGCTTGTTGCCCGATTGGCGTAGGGAGCCAAAATTCGTGCCACTGCCTGACATATTTGAGATTGCGAACGGAAAAACCCTTCACTCCGGGAAATTCGCGCATCAAATCCGTGCTGAGCTGGCCCACAAAACCACTGCCCCAAGCAAACTGGCGTTGTTTGGCCAGCATGTCGGCCCCGAGCTCCCAATAGAACTGAAGCATGGCCGTGTTGACCGCCACTGCCGCTTTGAGCTGAACCTGGCGGTAACGGGTTTTCAGGTCGCCCAGCCATTGACGGTAGGCGGCTGCGTTGGGCGTTATTTCAGAACCCATACCCCAGCTCCCCCAGCTTGGCCCGGATCACCGCGTCCAGCTCCGCGCCCTTGGCCATTTGCTCGGCCAGTTTTTCGGTGAGTTTTTGCATCTTGTCGGCAAAGGCTTCGTCGTCATCTTCCACTTCCTCCGCGCCCACGTAGCGGCCAGGGGTCAACACATGGCCGTGCTGGGCGATTTCGGCCAGGGGGACGCTGCGGCAGAAGCCGGGGATGTCCTGGTAGTCGGTGGCGGTGCTGCCCTCACCCCTGCCCTCTCCCAGGGGGAGAGGGGGTAAATCGCCGCGCCAGGCGGCGACGGTGTTGGCGATGCGGGCGATGGTGTCGTCTGTCAGCTCCGCCTGCACGCGGCTGATCATGCGGGCGAGCTTGCGCGCGTCGATGAACAGCACCTGCCCCTTGCGGTGCGTGGGCTTGGTTTTGGCCAGGAACCACAGGCAGGCGGGAATTTGGGTGTTGAAGAACAGCTGACCCGGCAGGGCCACCATGACCTCGACCACGTCGGCCTCGACCATGGCGGCGCGGATCTGGCCTTCGTTGTTCTGGCTGCTGCTCATGCTGCCGTTGGCCAGCACGATGCCGGCGCGGCCCGTGTCTTTCAGGTGGTGCAGCATGTGCTGCAGCCAGGCGGTGTTGGCGTTGCCCTGGGGCGGGTCGCCGTAGTGCCAGCGGGCGTCGCCCTCCAGGCTGGCGTGCCACCAGTCGCTGACGTTGAACGGCGGATTGGCCAGGATGTAGTCGGCGCGCAGGTCGGGGTGCTGGTTGCGCACAAAGGTGTCGGCAGGCTCGCGCCCCAGGTTGAAGTCGATGCCGCGCAGGGCCAGGTTCATGGCCGCCAGGCGCCAGGTGGTGGGGTTGGATTCCTGGCCATAAATGCTGACATCGCCCACCCGGCCACCGTGGGTTGCTATGAATTTTTCACTCTGCACGAACATGCCGCCCGAGCCGCAGCAGGGGTCGTACACCTTGCCGTGGTGCGGCGCGAGCACGGCCACCAGCGTTTTGACGATGGAGGCCGGGGTGTAGAACTGGCCGCCCTTCTTGCCCTCGGCGCTGGCGAACTGGCCCAGGAAGTATTCGTACACCTGGCCCAGCACGTCGCGCGCCACGTCGGGGCTGTCGCCAAAGCCGATGGTGGAGACCAGGTCCACCAGCTCGCCGAGCTTGCCGTCGGGCAGCTGGGCGCGGGCGTAGCGCTTGTCCAGAATGCCTTTGAGCTTGGGGTTCTCGGTTTCAATCAGGGTGAGCGCCTGGTCGATGTGCTTGCCGATTTCCACGCTTTTGGCGGCGGCGCGCAGCCCCTCCCAGCGCGCGCCTTCGGGCACCCAGAAGACGTTGGCGCTGGTGTAGTAGTCGTGGTCTTCCAGCTCGGCCTGCAGGTCTTCATCGGCGGCGTCGCCGTAGTAGAACTCGTCCTCGGGGTCTTGCAGGCGTGCCAGCACTTCGCTGCGGCGGGCGGTGAAGGTGTCGGAGACGAACTTCAGGAAGATGAGGCCGAGCACCAGGTGCTTGTATTCGGCTGCGTCCATGTTGGCGCGCAGCTTGTCGGCCGCGGCCCAGAGGGTTTTTTGGATGTCGTCGAGCATGGAGGGTGGTTGTGTTCGTGTGAGCGCGCCGTTGAACCATATAGGGTTCGTATAGGGCCTGCAGAGGCGTCCCATGGCGTGCCGTCGCTGCTGCGGGCAGGAACCAGCGCCGCGGACAGGCTCGCTCTCGCCTGAAGCAGGCGAGTATCCCCCACACAGCCATTGCCTGAGGAGTACTTTGCTGGAACTACCAAGAAAGCAAAAAGCCCTAAGTATCAATAACTTAGGGCTTTTCGTGGGTTCAGTTCCTGTTGTGCGCAGGCCTGAAAACAGTGATTTGGTGGCCTGGGACGGAATCGAACCGCCGACACAAGGATTTTCAATCCTCTGCTCTACCGACTGAGCTACCGGGCCTGAGCCAATGATTCTAATCGAAAAATTCGGGCTGAATGCCTAGTTTGAAAAATTTACCAGCGAATCAGGCATTACGCTTGTTGCGCCCCAGATCCACGCCCAACTGGCGCAGCTTGCGGTAGAGGTGGGTGCGTTCCAGCCCGGTCTTTTCTGCCACGCGGGTCATGGAGCCGCCTTCGCGGGCGAGGTGGAACTCGAAATAGGCCTTCTCAAAGCCGTCACGTGCCTCGCGCAGTGGCCGGTCCAGGTTGAAGCCCTGATGCGACAAGGGGAGCTGATCAGCCACGGATATCGCCGACACCACGGGTTGCGCGCTGTTGCCGCCGGCAGCTGCGGCTGTCTGCTGGCCTGCCGCCGCGTCGGCAGGTGCTGCGGCGGGCTGTTGCGTGCCGGGGCTGCGCGCCAACCCCTGCTCCACGGCCTTGAGCAGCTTCTGCATGGTGATGGGCTTTTCGAGGAACGAAAACGCGCCTATGCGCGTGGCCTCCACGGCTGTGTCTATGGTGGCGTGCCCGCTCATCATGATCACGGGTATGGTCAGGGTGCCGGCCATGGCCCATTCCTTGAGCAGCGATACGCCATCCGTATCGGGCATCCAGATGTCGAGCAATATCAGGTCATAGCTGCCGGACTGACGGGCACTGCGCGCCTGGGTGGCGTTCTCAGCCACGTCAACGCTGTGTCCTTCGTCGTTCAGTATTTCGGACAACAGATCCCGGATTCCCAGTTCGTCGTCGACTACCAGTATGTTTGCCATGTGTGTAAATGCACCCTTACTGCGCCTGCAGCCGTGTGGTTAAAGCGCCACCACCGTCTCAGGGGCGAATGATAGCGACACTTGCGCGCCCTTCACGACCTCGCCCTCGATGCGGTTTGCCAGGTCAATACGCGCGCCATGTTCATCTGCAATCTTCTTGACTACCGCCAGTCCGAGGCCCGTGCCGCGTGCCTTTGTCGTGACATAGGGTTCGAAGGCGCGCTGCAGGATATGCTGCGCAAAGCCCGGCCCGCAGTCTTCGATTGTCAGCCGCACGCGTTGCGACGATTCGCTCCAGCGCGTGCTGATGGTGACGCACGCAGGCGCCACCCCCTGCGTCGCGGCTGTCTGCAGGCTGGCGTCCTGTGCGTTCTGCAGCAGGTTGTGCACCACCTGGCGCAGCTGCTGGGCGTCGCCCATGATGCGCGGGCAGCGTTCGTCGAGCTCGGCCTTCACTGGAATCTGTGCCGTCTCTGCCTCGTACAGGTGCAGTACATCCGTGACCAGGACGTTGAGGTCCAGCGGCTGCAGCATTGCCGCTGGCAGCCGGGCATAGTCACGGAACTCGTTGACCAGGCGCTTCATGGCATCAACCTGGTCGACGATGGTCTTGACCGACTTGGTGAGGATCGCCTGCTCGGCTTCTGGCAGCTTGCCATTGAGCTTGATTGCCAGGCGCTCAGCCGACAGCTGTATGGGGGTGAGCGGGTTCTTGATCTCGTGCGCCAGCCGCCGTGCGACCTCGCCCCAGGCCTGGGCGCGCTGCGCCGAGACGATTTCCGATATGTCGTCGAACACCAGCAGGCGCTCGCGGTTGGGCAGCTCGGCGCCGCGAACGATCAGGCTGGTGCTTTGCGCGTCCAGGCCGCTGCCAGAGGCATGCAGTTCAAAAGAATGCTGCCAGTGATCCAGGCCGTGGTAGTTGCGCTCAGCGGAAAACTGATCGAAATGCTGCTGCACCGTGGCCGCGAACTGGGCCAGGCCGGGTACCTGGTCGAGCCGCTGGCCCTCGCACGCGGCCAACGGCGCGCGCAGGATGCGTGTGGCACCGGGGTTGGAGGAGCACACCGTTCCCTTGCGATCGAGCACGATCACGCCCGCGGTGAGGTTGTCCAATATCGTCTGCAGGTTGCCGCGCGCCGCATCCAGCTCGCCCATGCTTTGCTCCACGGTTGCGCGCGCATCGGCGAGCTGCTGGGTCATGAGCGCAAAGGAGCGCGTGAGCCCGCCCAGCTCGTCCTTGCCCTGCAGCACGGCCTTCGGCGCCAGGTTGCCGGCAGCCACCTCGCGCACGCCGTCGGCCAGCACCAGCAGGGGGCGCGCCAGCTGGTTACCCAGCACCACGGCCAGCAGCACGGCGCCGAACACCGCCAGAAACAACGCCAGCGTGAGCGTGCCTATGTACATGCGCTGCAGGCCAGCGCGGGCCAGGGCTCGCTCCTGGTACTCACGATTGGCCTCCTGCACGGCGATGGCATTGGCCACCAGGGCCTGTGGCAGCGGCACGGTGGCCTGCACGTAGCGCGGCTCGGCAAGCACGCCGACACCGGGGTTGAACACCTGCACTAGCACTCGCACGCGCGCATCCTGGGCGGCCAGCGGGTCGGTGATGTCGTCCAGACCTTCGATCTGGAAGCTGATGCGGTCCTGGCGCACGGCGCGCAGCTGCTGTGCCGTCGGGCGTTCGGGACTGAGGGAGTAGCGCGATTCACCAACGCCCGCCAGCGCCTGGCCGGCGGCACTCCACAACACGATGTCGGTGGCGCCCAGCTGGTCGCGCATGCGCTCGAGCACCAGGCCAGCTGCCGCATCGGGCACCTGGCTGAGCTGGCTGCTGGCGCTGCGCGTCTTGCTGGCCATGTCGCTGGCCATGGTGTCCAGGGTGACGCGCGCCAGGCTCACGCCCGCCGTCAGCGCCCCTTCGACCTTGACGTCGAACCAGCTCTCTATGGAGCGCGAGACGAACTGGTAGGACACCACATAGACCAGCAGACCCGGCACCACCCCGACCAGCGCAAAGATGGCGGCCAGCTTGATCAGCAGGTGACTACCAAAGCGCCCGCGCCGCAGGCGCACGCCCAGGCGCACAGCCCCCCAGGCCAGTACGGCAAGCAGCACCAGCGCCACCAGCACGTTCACGCCCAGCAGCCAGGAGTAGTTGCGCTCGTACAGCACGCGGTTGTTGGTGGCCAGTGTGAGCAGGAACAGCAGCACCAGGCCGATGGCCGCCATCACTCCCACCCCCAGGCCCAGGGCCCAGCGCGTGGCCCGCGCACGGCTGGCAGCGCGGCGTGCCGAGCCCGCGGGGCGCGGCTGCGCCGGCGTCATCGCGCCGTCTCCGCCACCGGCAGACGCAGGCTGCGCGAGAGCGCCACGCTCCAGCTGGAGCCGCCCACCGCCCCGATCTGCAGCGGCCGGGGCAGCTGGGACATGTCCAGGCGAAACTCAAAATTCACCACGTAGGCGACGCCCTCGTCAAGAATGCCCTCGTCCACGATCTTCCAGCGCGCAATGCGCTGCATCGCAGCCAGGGCCTCGGTCAACTCATCGAAGTTCTGGCCCAGCGACACGCCCAGGCCGGTTGCGGCAAACGGCACGGGCGACTGCGCCAGGCGCCAGCGGCGGGTGAGCGGCTGGTAGCTCAGGCGCAGGTAACGCGTGGCGCGGGCCATGACCTTGTCGGTCCAGTACCAGCGCTGGCGCAGCACCTCGGCCTCGGCCGTGAAGTGCATGGAAATGCCTTTGTGCAGGGCGTCCTGCACTGCCTCGGGCAGCTCCAGCTGCAGCGCGCCTGTCAGATACAGCCCGTCGGGCGCACGCTGCAATTGCAGATCGCTGACATCGCCCCCATGGTTCTGCGCGCGCACGAGCGGCACTGCCAGCCACAGCATCAGCAGCGCGGCAAGCAGGGCGCGCCAATGCCGCCTGGGGCGCAGTCGCCATTCAGGGGGCTTTTTGCAGCAGAGCGTAAAAGAAACCGTCGTGTTCACCCGGCCCATTGTCCCGGAGCCCCTGGCGCTTGTCCGGACTGCCGGGCAATAAGTGGCCAGGCGACGGCAGCAAATGCACATCGGTGTTGTGTGCAAGAAACGCCTGGATCTGCCCATCGCCCTCGGCCCGGAACACGGAGCAGGTGCAGTACAGCATGCGTCCACCGGGGCGCAGCAGCGGCCACAGGGCCGCCAGCAGGCTCGCCTGCAGCGCGGCGAGCTGGGCCACATCGCTCTCGCGGCGCAACCAGCGCACATCGGGGTGCCGGCGCACGATGCCCGATGCCGTGCAGGGCGCATCAAGCAAGATGGCATCAAACGGTTCGCCGCCACTGGCCTGCTGCCACCAATCCTCGGGCCGGCCGGCATCGGCCACCAGCACCTGGGCCGACAGGCCCAGGCGCCCCAGGTTGTCGTGGATGCGCTCGGCACGGCGGGCGTCGACCTCCAGCGCCGTGACCTGCCACGGCGCCTGCAGAGCGGCCGCCCAGTCGAGCAGATGCGCCGTCTTGCCGCCGGGCGCGGCGCAGGCGTCCAGCAGGCGCAGCGGTCGCTGCGCGTCCAGCCCGTCGAGGAGCAGCGGCGCGGCCATTTGCGCGGCGGCGTCCTGCACCGAAACCACGCCATCAGCAAAACCCGGCAACTGCGCCACGGCCACCGCGCGGCCCAGCGCCAGGCCCCAGTCGCCCATTGGCTGAGAATCAATATTCATAGCTGCCAGCACTTGCTGGTAAAGCGCTGGAGTCGATTTTGACCTTGAAACCCTGAGGACCATGGGCGCCGGTGCGTTGTTGGCCTGCAGGATCTGCTGCCACTGCTGCGGATGGTCACGGCGCAGTTGCCTGATCCACCATGCTGGGTGGTTCCAGCGGGCCAGTTCGTCGGCTTCGCTGGCCTCCACCAGGGCCGCGCGCTCGCGCAGGAAGCGGCGCAGGCAGGCGTTGATGAATGACGCCTGCTGGCGCGTTGCTTGATTGCGCTTGGCGGCCTCCACCGCCTGGTTGACGAGCGTGAACGGCTCGTAGGGCGCTGCCGCAGGGTCCCAGGCCAGCGCCAAGGCCGTACACAGCAAGGCATCAGCGCGCGGCGGCGGTTTGCGCGCCGCCAATCGGCTGCGCAGCACCTGTGCGCGGCCCAGGTTGCGCAGCACCTGAAACAGCAGCGCCTGCGTGCCGGGGCGCAGGGCGGCGTCGGTGGTCTCCAAGGCGGCCGTGCCGGACTGACCGGCGCCAATGGCCTGCAGCGCCGTGGCCGTCGCATCAAGCAGGCGGCTCAATGCGGCCGACGCATGGCCCGCAGAATGTGGCAGAGGCGTGGTCACAGCGCGCGTCCCTTCCTCATGCTGAAAAACCAGGCCAGCATGCTGGCCGGGAACTGGCCGACACCATGGTTGTATTGCATGACCGCCTCATTGAATTGGCGCCTGGCCTCGCCGATGTGCAGCGCGAGTTGTTCGCGCTTGTGTATCCACGGCGCCAGCGCCGGCGGCGCAACGCCCTGGCCGGCCTGCGCGGCATCGCGCAGCAGCGCCTGCCAGGCAACCTCCAGCACCTCGGCGGCCGCCGTCAGCGCCGCGGCAGCGCCGTCGTCCAGTGGCCGCGCACGGGCCACGGCCAGCGAAGCACCCAACTGCGTCGCGGCGGCGCTCAGGGCCGCGTGGGCATCGTCCACCGCCACGGCGGGAGCATCGGCATCATCGGGCAGGCCGCGCGAAGCCTCATAGTCGGCCAGCACCGCGACCCAGCGCATCAACTGCGCATCCAGCGCGCCAAAGGCCTGCAACGCAGCCGAGCGCAGGCGGATCAACCGGTTATAGGCCCCCACCGCCCAGAACAACAGCAGGGCCAGAACGATTGAGGTAGTCCACATAGTCACCACGGATAAGACCTGCAAAAAGAAACTCCCGGCCCGCCAGTGTGGCAAGCCGGGAGCATTCACTGCCCGCATGCGGGATGCGGGGCTGACCGTTTAGTCGGCCAGATCGGCGCTGCCGTCGAGCTCGGCTGCCGCACCCTCGGCGCCGGCGTTGGCCAGCTCTTCGGCCTCGGCATCGGCGATGGCGCGGCGCTCGGCCTCGTCCATGGCGTCCTTGGCCTTGCGTGCCTGGTGGTAGGCCAGGCCGGTGCCGGCGGGGATCAGGCGGCCGACGATGACGTTTTCCTTCAGGCCGCGCAGCTCGTCGCGCTTGCCCATGATGGCAGCCTCGGTGAGCACGCGCGTCGTCTCCTGGAACGAGGCGGCGGAGATGAAGGAGTCCGTCGACAGCGAGGCCTTGGTGATGCCCAGCAACACGTTGGTGTAGGTGGCCGGGATCTTGCCTTCCTTCTGCACCGCTTCATTGGTGTTGAGAATCTCGCTGCGCTCGACCTGCTCACCCTGGATGTAGCTGGTCTCGCCCGGGTTCTCGACCACGACGCGGCGCAGCATCTGGCGCACGATAACCTCGATGTGCTTGTCGTTGATCTTCACACCCTGCAGGCGGTAGACGTCCTGCACCTCATCGACGATGTAGCGCGCCAGCTCTTCGATGCCCAGCAGGCGCAGGATGTCCTGCGGATCTGCCGGGCCGTCGACGATCAGCTCGCCCTTGTTGACCACCTGGCCCTCGTGCACCAGCACGTTCTTTTCCTTCGGCACCAGCTCGTCCCAGACCTTGCCGTCCGGGTCGGTGATCTGCAGGCGCACCTTGCCCTTGGTTTCCTTGCCGAACGAGACCGTGCCGGTCATCTCGGCCAGCATGCCCTTGTCCTTCGGAGAGCGGGCCTCGAACAGCTCGGCCACGCGCGGCAGACCTCCGGTAATGTCGCGCGTCTTCTGGCCTTCGACCGGAATGCGCGCCAGCACCTCGCCGGGGCCCACTTCCTGGCCGTCGCGCACCTGGATCAGCGCGCCGATCTGGAAACCAATGGCCACCGCATGGTCGGTACCCGGGATTTTCACTTCCTGGCCGTTGGCGTCGATCAGCTTGACCAGCGGGCGCACCACCTTGGCAGAGCCGCGGCGCTTGGGGTCGATGACCACCAGCGTGGACAGGCCGGTGACATCGTCGACCTGCTTGGCCACCGTCAGGCCTTCTTCGATGTTCTCGAACTTGGCCGTACCGGCGAACTCGGTGATGATGGGTCGGGTCAGCGGATCCCAGTTGGCCAAGATGGTGCCGGCCTTGATCTGCTGGTCGGCCTTCACCGCCAGCGTCGCACCGTAAGGCACCTTGTGGCGCTCGCGCTCGCGACCATGTTCGTCGTGGATGACGATCTCGCCCGAACGCGCAATCACCACCAGCTCGCCCTTGGTGTTGGTGACGTAGCGCATCGTGGCGTTGAAGCCGATGATGCCGTTGCTCTTGGCTTCCACGCTGGAGGCCACGGCCGCGCGCGACGCCGCACCACCGATGTGGAAGGTGCGCATGGTCAGCTGCGTGCCGGGCTCACCGATGGACTGTGCCGCGATCACACCCACGGCCTCGCCGAGGTTGATCAGGCCGCCGCGGCCCAGGTCGCGGCCATAGCACTTGGCGCACAGGCCGTAACGTGTTTCGCAGGTGAGCGCGGTGCGTACCTTGACCTCGTCCACGCCGGCGGTCTCGATCTCTTCGATCGTGTCCTCGTCGAGCATGCGGCCGGCTGCCACGAGCACCTCACGCGTCTCGGGGTGCAGCACGTCCTCGGCCACGACACGGCCCAGGATGCGCTCGCGCAGCGACTCGATGACCTCGCCGCCCTCGACAATGGCGCGCATCAGCGAGCCGTTGGATGTGCCGCAATCGGTCTCGGTTACCACCAGATCCTGGGTCACGTCCACCAGACGGCGCGTGAGGTAACCGGAGTTGGCCGTCTTCAGCGCCGTATCCGCCAGACCCTTGCGGGCGCCGTGGGTGGAGATGAAGTACTGCAACACGTTCAGGCCTTCACGGAAGTTGGCCGTGATGGGCGTCTCGATGATGGAGCCATCGGGCTTGGCCATCAGGCCGCGCATGCCGGCCAGCTGGCGGATCTGCGCCGCGCTACCGCGGGCGCCCGAGTCAGCCATCATGTAGATGGAGTTGAAGGACTCCTGATCCACTTCCTTGCCGTGGCGGTCGATGGTCTTTTCCTTCTTCAGGTGGTCCATCATGACCTTGGAGATGTCGTCACCTGCCTTGCCCCAGATGTCCACCACCTTGTTGTAGCGCTCGCCGGCCGTGACCAGGCCGGAGACATACTGCTGCTCGATCTCTTTCACCTCGCGCTCGGCGCGGCCAATGATCTCGCTCTTCTGCGCGGGCACCAGCATGTCGTCCACGCAGATGGAGATGCCGGCGCGCGTGGCCAGGCGGAAGCCGTTTTGCAGCAGCTTGTCTGCAAACACCACGGTTTCCTTCAGGCCGCACTTGCGGAACGAGGCATTGATGAGCTTGGAGATTTCCTTCTTCTTCAGCGCCTTGTTCAGGTTGCTGAAAGCCAGGCCCTTGGGCAGGATTTCCGACAGCAGGGCGCGGCCCACGGTGGTCTCGACCAGGGCGATGGTGGGCTCGAACTCGCCCGTGGCTTTGTTCTTGTTCCACTCGGTCAGGCGCACGCTGATCTTGGTGGCCAGTTCGACCTCGGCCGCATCCAGCGCGCGCTGCACCTCGCCGATGTCGGTGAACACCATGCCCTCGCCCTTGCCGTTGATCTTCTCGCGGGTGGCGTGGTACAGGCCCAGCACCACGTCCTGCGAGGGCACAATGGAGGGCTCGCCCGAGGCCGGGAACAGCACGTTGTTCGATGCCAGCATCAGCGTGCGCGCTTCCAGCTGCGCCTCCACCGACAGCGGCACGTGCACGGCCATCTGGTCACCGTCAAAGTCGGCGTTGAAGGCCGCGCAGACCAGCGGGTGCAGCTGGATGGCCTTGCCTTCGATCAGGATGGGCTCGAACGCCTGGATGCCCAGGCGGTGCAGCGTGGGCGCGCGGTTGAGCATCACGGGGTGCTCTTTGATGACCTCTTCCAGAATGTCCCACACCACGGGCGTGCCGGCTTCCACTTCCTTCTTGGCAGCCTTGATGGTGGTGGCGATGCCCATGGCCTCCAGGCGCGAGAAGATGAAGGGCTTGAAGAGTTCGAGCGCCATCAGCTTGGGCAGGCCGCACTGGTGCAGCTTGAGCGTCGGGCCCACGGTGATGACCGAACGGCCCGAGTAGTCCACGCGCTTGCCCAGCAGGTTCTGGCGGAAGCGGCCGCTCTTGCCCTTGATCATGTCGGCCAGGGACTTGAGCGCGCGCTTGTTCGCGCCCGTCATGGCCTTGCCACGGCGGCCGTTGTCCAGCAGGCTGTCCACGGCTTCTTGCAGCATGCGCTTCTCGTTGCGCGCAATGATCTCGGGCGCCTTCAGCTCCAGCAGGCGGCGCAGGCGGCTGTTGCGGTTGATGACGCGGCGGTACAGGTCGTTCAGATCCGACGTGGCAAAGCGCCCGCCATCGAGCGGCACCAGCGGGCGCAGATCCGGCGGCAGCACGGGCAGCACGTCGAGCACCATCCACTCGGGCTTGATGCCGGACTTCTTGAAGGCCTCCAGCACCTTCAGGCGCTTGGAATTCTTCTTGACCTTGACTTCGGAGCCGGTCAGATCGCCGCGCAGGCGCTCGATCTCGATCTCGATGTCTATGCCTTCGAGCAGTTCCTTGATGCCCTCGGCGCCCATCTTGGCGATGAACTCGTCACCGTATTCCTTGCGCTTGGCGTCGTAGTCGTCCTCGCTCATGATGCTGAACTTCTTCAGCGGCGTCATGCCGGGGTCGGTCACCACATAGGCTTCAAAGTACAGCACGCGCTCGATGTCGCGCAGCGTCATGTCCAGCACCAGGCCCAGGCGCGAAGGCAGGGACTTCAGGAACCAGATGTGGGCGCAGGGCGCAGCCAGGTCGATGTGGCCCATGCGATCACGGCGCACCTTGGTCTGCGTGACTTCAACGCCGCACTTCTCGCAGATCACGCCGCGGTGCTTGAGGCGCTTGTACTTGCCGCACAGGCACTCGTAGTCCTTGATGGGGCCGAAGATCTTGGCGCAGAACAGGCCATCGCGCTCGGGCTTGAAGGTGCGGTAGTTGATCGTCTCGGGCTTCTTCACCTCGCCGAAGGACCACGAGCGGATCTTCTCGGGCGAGGCCATGCCGATCTTGATGGCATCGAAATGCTCATCCGGCGTGAATTGCTTGAACAGGTCGAGTAGCGATTTCATATGACTCTATCCTTGTCTTCAAAATGCATAGCTGTCAGCGCTTGGGGTTGCTTGTTTTCCCATTGGAAAACAACCGAAACCCTTATGCAGCAAGCGCAAACAGCTCTCTTTTCTTTCTAAACCAGCGGCGCCTCAGGAGCGTTCCAACTCAATGTCCAGGCCCAGGGAACGGATTTCCTTGACCAACACGTTGAACGACTCGGGCATGCCGGCTTCGATGGTGTGTTCGCCCTTGACGATGGACTCGTACACCTTGGTGCGACCCTGCACGTCGTCGGATTTCACCGTCAGCATTTCCTGGAGCACATAGGCGGCGCCATAGGCCTCCAGCGCCCACACTTCCATCTCACCGAAGCGCTGGCCGCCGAACTGCGCCTTGCCGCCCAGAGGCTGCTGCGTGACCAGCGAGTACGGGCCGGTGGAGCGTGCGTGCATCTTGTCGTCCACCAAGTGGTGCAGTTTCAGGTAGTGCATGTAGCCGATGGTCGTCGGACGCTCGAAGCGCTCGCCCGTGCGGCCGTCGTATAGGTAGGCCTGGGTGCGCGTGTCGGTCAGGCCCTTGGCCTTGGCGATGTCGTCCGGATAGGCCAGCTTGAGCATGTCCTTGATCTCGGCCTCGGATGCGCCATCGAACACCGGCGATGCAAAAGGCACGCCCGTGGTCAGCTCGCGCGCCATGGCCACGACCTCATCATCGGAGAACTGCGCCAGGTCTTCCTTGCGGCCGCGCGAGTTGTAGATCTCTTCAAGGAACTTGCGCAGCTCGGCCACCTTGGCTTGGGCTTGCAGCATGTTGCCAATGCGGTGGCCCATGCCCTTGCCGGCCCAGCCCAGGTGCACTTCCAGCACCTGGCCGATGTTCATGCGCGACGGCACGCCCAGCGGATTGAGCACGATGTCGGCGGGTGTGCCGTCGGCCATGTAGGGCATGTCCTCGATCGGAACGATCTTGGAGACCACGCCCTTGTTGCCGTGGCGGCCGGCCATCTTGTCGCCAGGCTGCAAGCGGCGCTTGACGGCCAGGTAGACCTTGACCATCTTCAGCACGCCTGCGGGCAGCTCGTCGCCCTGCGTGAGCTTCTTGCGCTTTTCTTCAAAAGCCAGGTCGAAGCTGTGGCGCGTCTGCTCCATGGCGTTCTTCATGGATTCGAGCTGGGCGGCCACAGCCTCGTCGGCGGGTCGGATGTCGAACCAGTGGAACTTCTCGACGCCTGCCAGGTACTCCTTGTCGATGGTCGCGCCCTTGGCCAGCTTCTGCGGGCCGCCGTTGGCCTTCTTGCCGACGAGCAGCTTCTCGATTCGGTCGAAGGCGTCGGCCTCGACGATGCGCAGCTGGTCGTTCAAGTCCAAGCGGAAGCGCTTGAGCTCATCGTCGATGATCTGCTGCGCACGCTTGTCGCGCTGAATGCCCTCGCGCGTGAAGACCTGCACGTCGATCACCGTCCCCTGCGAGCCCTGGTCGACGCGCAGCGAGGTGTCCTTCACGTCGCTGGCCTTCTCGCCGAAGATGGCACGCAGCAGCTTCTCTTCGGGCGTCAGCGTGGTCTCGCCCTTGGGCGTGACCTTGCCCACCAGCGTGTCACCGGGCTGCACCTCGGCGCCCACGTAGATGATGCCGGACTCGTCCAGGCGGTTGAGCTGCTGCTCGGACAGGTTGGGGATGTCGCGCGTGATTTCCTCGGCACCCAGCTTGGTGTCGCGCGCCATCACCACGAGCTCCTCGATATGAATGGAGGTGTAGCGGTCTTCGGCCACCACGCGCTCGCTGATCAGGATCGAGTCCTCGAAGTTGTAGCCGTTCCAGGGCATGAAGGCGATCAGCATGTTCTGGCCGATGGCGATCTCGCCCAGGTCGGTCGAGGCGCCGTCGGCGATCACGTCACCCTTGGCCAGCACGTCGCCACGCTGGACGATGGGGCGCTGGTGGATGTTGGTGTTCTGGTTGGAACGCTGGTACTTGATCAGGTTGTAGATGTCCACACCCACCTCGCCGGCCACGGCTTCGGCGTCATGCACGCGCACCACGATGCGGGTGGCATCCACATAGTCCACCACGCCGCCACGATTTGCGGTCACCACGGTGCCCGAGTCGACGGCCGCCACGCGTTCGATACCTGTGCCGACCATCGGCTTTTCGGGGCGCAGCACCGGCACGGCCTGGCGCGACATGTTGGCGCCCATCAGCGCGCGGTTGGCGTCGTCGTGCTCCAGGAAGGGCACGAGCGAGGCAGCCACCGAGACGATCTGCGCAGGGGACACGTCCATGTATTCCACGCGCTCGGCAGACACCAGGGTCGATTCACCCTTCTCGCGCGCCGACACCAGGTCGCCCGTCAGGCGGCCTTCGGCGTCCAGCGTGGCATTGGCCTGGGCAATGATGTACTTGCCTTCCTCGATGGCCGACAGGTAGTCGATTTCCATCGTCACCTTGCCGTCCACCACGCGGCGGTAGGGCGTCTCGATGAAGCCGTATTCGTTCAGGCGCGCGTACAGGGCGAGCGAGTTGATCAAGCCGATGTTCGGGCCTTCCGGCGTCTCGATGGGGCAGACGCGGCCGTAGTGCGTGACGTGCACGTCGCGCACCTCGAAGCCTGCGCGTTCGCGCGTCAAACCGCCCGGGCCCAGTGCGGACACACGGCGCTTGTGCGTGATCTCGGCCAGCGGGTTGGTCTGGTCCATGAACTGCGACAGCTGCGAGGCGCCGAAAAACTCCTTGAGCGCCGCCGAAATCGGCTTGGAGTTGATCAGGTCGTGCGGCATCAGCGGCTCTTGCTCCGCCTGGCCCAGACGCTCCTTGACGGCCTTCTCGATACGCGCCAGACCGGTGCGGTACTGGTTCTCCGCCAGCTCGCCCACGCAACGCACGCGGCGGTTGCCCAAGTGGTCGATATCGTCCACCTCGCCCTTGCCGTTGCGCAGATCCACCAGGATCTTGACCACGGCCAAGATGTCCTCGTTGGACAGCACCATGGGGCCGGTGGACTCGTCGCGGCCCACCTTGGCGTTGAACTTCATGCGGCCAACACGCGACAGGTCGTAGGTGTCGGGGTTGTAGAACAGGCGCTGGAACAGGGCCTGAACGGCGTCTTCCGTCGGCGGCTCGCCGGGCCGCATCATGCGGTAGATGGCCACGCGGGCGGCGAATTCGTCCACCGTTTCATCGATGCGCAGGGTCTGCGAGATATAGGCGCCCTGGTCGAGTTCGTTGGTGTAGATGACCTGCAGGTCCTGCACATTGGCCGAGCGCAGTTTCTTGAGCAGGGCCTCGGTCAGCTCCTCGTTGGCCTTGGCCAGGATCTCGCCCGTGTCGGGGTCGACGATGTTGCGCGCGACAACGCGGCCGATCAGGAAATCCTCGGGCACGCTGATATGCGTCGTGCCGGATTGCTCCAGCTCGCGCGTATGGCGCGCGGTGACACGCTTGTCCTTGGCGACGATGACCTTGCCGGACTTGTCGGTAATGTCAAAGCGTGCCACCTCGCCACGCAGGCGATCAGGTACGAATTCAAGCTGCGCGCCGCTGTCCATCAGGCGGAAGTTGTCGTTGACGAAGAAGTTCGCCAGGATGGACTCGGGGTTCAGGCCGATGGCCTTGAGCAGGATGGTGACCGGCATCTTGCGACGACGGTCGACACGGAAGTACAGGATGTCCTTGGGGTCGAACTCAAAATCCAGCCACGAGCCGCGGTAGGGAATGATGCGCGCCGAGAACAGCAATTTGCCCGAGCTGTGCGTCTTGCCCTTGTCGTGCTCGAAGAACACGCCGGGCGAGCGGTGCAGCTGCGAGACGATGACGCGCTCGGTGCCATTGATGATGAACGAGCCCTTGTCGGTCATCAGGGGCACCTCGCCCATGTAGACCTCTTGCTCCTTGACCTCCTTGACCACCTTGTTCTGGGAGGTGGACGACTCACGGTCGTAAATGATGAGCTGCACCTTGGCGCGCACGGCGGACGAAAAGGTCAGGCCGCGGGTCTGGCACTCACGCACGTCGAACGCCGGCTTGGCCAGGTTGTATTCGACGAACTTCATCTCCACAAAACCGTTGTGGGAGACGATGGGGAAGGCAGAGTTGAAAGCTGCCTGCAGGCCCTCGATGCTGCGCTTTTGCGCAGGTTTGTCTGCCTGCAGGAACGCGGTGTAGGCATCGCGCTGCATCTGCAGCAGGTAGGGTACTTCGAGCACGCTGTCACGGCTGCCGAAGCTCTTGCGGATACGCTTGCGTTCGGTGTAGCTGTACGTGGATGTTTGGGCCATGAGATCTCCGGGCAAAGACATGACGATGGGGTCTTCGACGACTAATACTGCCCCACAAGGCACTGCTTGCGGGCTTGGCGGTTGGCCACTACCAACCATGGCGGACGGCGATGCATTGCACATCGCCCGAACCAAGGCATCTTCTGCGGTCGGATGGGTCAGAAGACACTAGCAAACAGCCTCTGGGCTGCTTGCTGGTGCGCTCTGGATAGGATTGCCCATAAGCACCAAAGGCTGGAGGCCTTTTGCAAGGTCCCCAGCCTGGAGGAACAAACCCAATTACTTGAGTTCGGCCTTGGCGCCGGCTTCCACCAGCTTCTTGACGGCAGCTTCGGCGTCGGCCTTGGCAATGCCTTCCTTCACGTTCTTCGGTGCGCCGTCCACCAGGTCCTTGGCTTCCTTCAGGCCCAGGCCAGTGATTTCGCGCACGGCCTTGATGACCGACACCTTGTTGGCGCCGGCTTCGGTCAGCACCACGTTGAACTCGGTCTTCTCTTCGGCCGCAGCAGCGCCGCCAGCGGCAGCACCACCAGCAGCGGGAGCGGCCATGGCGGCAGCGCTCACGCCAAACTTCTCTTCAATGGCCTTCACCAGGTCATTGAGTTCCATGACGGTCATGCTGTCCAGAGCCGTCAGAAATGCGTCTTTATCGAATGCCATTTTGATTTCCTAACAATTGGTTTTCAGGGGGTTGCGATACTGCGCGCCATTCAGGCGGCAACAGTTTCGCCTTCGCCTTTTTTGGCCGCCAGAGCACCCAGCACCACGGCGGTGCGGGAGATAGGCGACATCAGCAAGCCACACAACTGGGCCAGCAGCACTTCCTTGGAAGGAATGCTTGCCAGTTGCTTCACGCCGTCAACGTCCAGGGCCTTGCCCGCGAAAGCGCCGCCGCGAATGACCAGCTTGTCGTTGGTCTTCGCGAAATCGGCCACCACCTTGGCGGCGGCCACAGCGTCTTCGGAGAAGCCATAGACCAGCGGGCCGGTCATCTGGTCAGCCACCACGTCAAACTGGCCACCAGCCACAGCACGGCGTGCCAGGGTGTTCTTCAGAACACTCAAGGTCACACCCTGGCTGCGAGCGGCAACGCGCAGTTTGGTCATGTCGGCGACCGTGATGCCACGGTATTCCGCGATCACGAGCGTTTGAGCTTTTGCGGCGAGGCTGGTCACTTCATTGATGACCGCTTCTTTCTCACTGCGATTAAGACTCAAGGTCTACTCCTTCATATGCGCATTTCGGACGAATCCAGCCATGCGCGCTCTTGGGGTTTGCAGCGACCAACTGTTTCCGGAAAATTTCCATCAGCAGCGGGATCGCCATCTGCGTTGGCCCGAATGGGTTTAAGTGCAACCGGTTTGCACACCAACGGTCTTGGATGGCCTGATGTGGCATGCCACATCAGCCCACCACCGAAGTGCTCTTGCGAGCACTTCAAGATCTATCGCAATCAGGCTGCGATGGTTTGCGTGTCGACGCGAACGCCCACACCCATGGTCGAAGACACGGCAACCTTGCGCAGGTAGACACCCTTGCTGGTCGCAGGCTTGGCCTTGTTCAAGGCCTCGATCAAGGCCACGAGGTTGCCCTGCAGCTTGTCGTCACCAAACGAACGGCGGCCAATGGTCGTGTGGATGATGCCGGCCTTGTCGACACGGAACTGCACCTGACCGGCCTTGGCGTTCTTCACGGCGGTCGCGACGTCTGGCGTCACGGTGCCCACCTTGGGGTTGGGCATCAGGCCGCGCGGGCCCAGGATCTGACCCAGGGTACCCACGACGCGCATGGCATCAGGAGCGGCGATGACCACGTCGAAAGGCATGTCACCGGCCTTGACCTGGGCAGCCAGGTCATCCATGCCGACGATATCGGCGCCAGCGGCCTTGGCCTCTTCGGCCTTGGCACCCTGCGCGAACACCGCAACGCGGGTCGTCTTGCCCGTGCCGTTGGGCAGCACCACGGCGCCACGCACCACCTGGTCGGACTTCTTGGCATCGACGCCCAGTTGCACGGCAACGTCGATGGACTCGTCAAACTTGGCGGTAGCGGCCTCTTTCACCAGGGCCATGGCCTCGGCAAACGGATACAGCTTAGTCGTGTCGACCTTGCCCTGCAGGGCCTTTTGCTTCTTGGTCAGTTTTGCCATTTCAGAGGCCCTCCACCGTCACGCCCATGGAACGGGCAGAGCCAGCCAGCGTACGCACGGCGGCGTTCACGTCGGCAGCATTCATGTCCTTGAGCTTGGTCTTGGCGATTTCTTCCAGCTGCTCGCGGGTGATCTTGCCCACCTTGGTGGACTTGGCATTGGAAGAGCCCTTGTCCAGCTTGATGGCCTTCTTGATCAGCACCGTTGCAGGCGGCGTCTTGATGATGAAGGTGAAGCTCTTGTCGGCAAATGCCGTGATCACCACGGGCAGTGGCAGGCCCGGCTCGACACCCTGGGTCTGCGCATTGAATGCCTTGCAGAACTCCATGATGTTGAGGCCACGCTGACCAAGCGCGGGGCCGATCGGGGGGGATGGGTTGGCCTTACCAGCTGGTACTTGCAGCTTGATGAAGCCGACGATTTTCTTCGCCATTGTTGCTCCTTGCGGGTGATGACGCCTGATTGCTCTACAGGCTCCCCGGGGGTTACCGACTCTTTTGTTTGTCGCACCGAGTCGAAAAGCGCGAATCTCATATCGCGCTCAGGGTATCCAAGAAGGACTTACGTCTTCTCGACCTGAGCGAACTCCAGCTCCACCGGCGTGGAACGGCCAAAAATCATGACCGACACGCGCAAGCGGCTTTTCTCGTAATTGACCTCTTCCACCGAACCATTGAAGTCCGCGAAAGGCCCTTCCTTGACGCGCACGAGCTCGCCAACCATGAACTCAATCTTGTGGCGCGGCTTGTCCGTACCTTCCTGCATCTGGCTGACGATCTTCTGCACCTCCTCTTCAGAGATGGGTGCAGGACGGTTCTTCACGCCACCGACGAAGCCCGTAACCTTGCTGGTATGTTTGACCAGGTGCCAGGTGTCGTCGTCCATGGCCATCTCAACGAACACATAGCCAGGAAACAGGCGACGCTCCGTAGTCTTGCGCTGGCCGTTCTTCATCTCCACGACTTCTTCCGTCGGGACCAGAATACGGCCAAATTTTTGCTGCATGCCAGCACGCGCAATGCGCTCTTGAATATTGCGCTCAACCGCCTTTTCCATGCCGGAATAGGCGTGCACGATGTACCAGCGGAGATCCGGGTTTGCTGCGGCATCCACGGAGGACGGAGCAGCGCCAGCCTGAGAGGTATCCACCATCACTTCCTCCACCCCAAGACCAAATCGTACAGAACCCACTCCAGGGTCTTATCCGTAAACCAGAGAAAGAGCGCCATCAGGACGACGAATGCAAACACATAACCCGTCATCTGCAGCGATTCCTTGCGCGTAGGCCAGACGACCTTCTTGACCTCACGGGAGGCATCGCGCGAAAAGCCGACAAACTGCCGGCCATGTTCGGAAACCAGGAAAAGCGCAACAGCAAGCACCAAGCCCAGCAACAAGGCCGCCCACTGAATCAAGGGCCCCTGTTTGCCCAAGGCATAAAAACCAGCAATTGAAGCAAGAACGATAGCCACCGCAGCGAACAGCTTTGCCTTGTCCGCACCGGTGGTGACCGTTTCAACCTGGGAAGTGGCCATAAATGAGATTTCCGCCTTCTTTGTTTGACGCCTCACAAGACGTCGAAGCCCGCCAGAGTCTGGCGGGCTTGTTGACCACCCGATTCAGGTGGCAGGGGCAGTAGGAATCGAACCTACAACCTTCGGTTTTGGAGACCGACGCTCTGCCAATTGAGCTATACCCCTTTTATTCGTTGATTACGCAATGATCTTGGCAACCACGCCGGCGCCGACGGTGCGGCCGCCTTCGCGGATCGCGAAGCGCAGACCTTCTTCCATGGCGATGGGGGCGATCAGCTTGACGGTGATCGACACGTTGTCGC
>Ga0209792_1000677_pt1 | contig 21465 bp, 15 predicted proteins | sample EBPBio142005_DNA_FD_185860 | JGI IMG/M metagenome (GOLD analysis project Ga0209792, IMG submission 185860) | Wastewater treatment Type I Accumulibacter community from EBPR Bioreactor in Madison, WI, USA - Reactor 1_6/14/2005_ DNA (SPAdes)... | ecosystem: Engineered > Bioreactor > EBPR >... | reverse complement strand
GGCCTTCTTCTGGGCCCCGTTCACGTTGACCACGTTCGGCCGGTAGGGGTGGCCGAAACAAGGGCGGAGGGCATCCGGGATAGCACTGATCTTTCCAACGCCAGACGACCAATCACTCCCACTCGATGGTTTCCGAGGTCCGGAAACCCGCATGAACACTAACTTTCTCAGTCTGCACCATCGATCTTTACCGTCACTTCTACCGTCAGAAAACGAGCGCTGTTGCTGGCGCGGGAGATGGACCCGGTTTGACGGGCGGCTACTCCAGCGCATCTATCGTCAACTATCGCCGCCAGTTTGAAGGCGTGATGGTCAGCTCTCGCTACCCCAGCAACGCCCGCAAGTTGTCTCGAACCATGCGTGCCACGTCCGCTGCTGGCAGGCCATGCAGGCGGCCCAGAGCTTCCACGACGACCGTCACATCGGCCGGCTGTGAAGACCTCTCGCCCGTGCGAGTGAAGGGGCCGTCGGTTTCCGTCAGCATTCGATCAAAGGGGATAACCTGGACCATCGGGGCGTGCCGCTCATTGTCCAGCATTCCAGCGTTGATCGAGAAGAAGCAGCCGAGGTCCAGAGCGCGCTTAGCTTCGCTCTTCGTGCCGGTGAACCAGTGAAGGACGACCTTGCCTCGCCCTGGCGGCAGGTGCGCCTCGACATGGTCGAGCACGGCCTTCGCGGATCGAATGCTGTGGACCGTGATGATCTTGTCTCCAGCCTCAGCGCAGCGTCGCAGGACGTGCTCGAAGACCCGCTTCTGCGCGTCGAGGGACTTGAAGAAGCGCGGCCCCGCATCTAGGCCGACCTCACCGACGTATCGCGTCTGCGAAAGATATTGATCCCATAGATCGACCTCACTCTCACGCTCCGCCACCAGTTGGGGATGCAGCCCAAGCGCGGCGCGGACGTGCTTGGTTCGTTGGGCCAACTCGTGGTTGCGCGGCCAAGCACGAGGCGTCGTCGTCACCGCAAGCGTGAACACTCCGGCCGCATCGGCCTCCCGGACCGCCGCAGCATGATCCGGGTACAGATCGAGGTGGCAGTGGAAGTCCACCAGACCGTTGGGATCGATCATGCTCACCGCCTGATCAGCTCGGTCTCGCCTCGACGCGATCAATCAATCGCGCCACCTCATCCAGCCCACGACGGTAGACATCGGCAAGCTCATCGAGGTGGATTACTTCGTCAGCGAGAGAGCCTGGCTTGTGGATCAGAAGGTTTGCGAGCTGAGGCTTGCCCTTCAAGCGCTCTATCGCGTACTGGAAGGACCTGACTTGTTTCCCTGTCGACTCGCGCGTGTCCAGCGGCTGGGCATGCAAATCCTGCACGGTGTACGTCGTTGCGTCATGGCCCGCACCCCATGCCGCCATGAGCGAGGCTCGGCGGATCAGACAGGGCAAGCAATAGCCGCAATGCTCAATACCGAGCCCCTGCCATCGCCCCTTGGTAGGCGACGAGCACGACAGAGAGTCCGCGGCCAACTCTTTCAGCAGAGCAGGCTCGCGGCATGCCGCGGCCATCTCGCCCTTTGTCTTGTCCCAATAAGGGTTGCGGACTTCACCGTCGATGCCGAGCGCGGCGAGCAGGTCATTCCACCTCGCCATGTAGTACGGGTGCGTGGTGCGCGTACTGTTAGATCCCAGCCGCAGCGGGTCCAATGGCACATTCAGCGCGATCAATCCGTTTTCCGGGACGCGAAGCGTGAAGCGCCTTCCCAGTCCAGTACCGGCGAAGACGCCCAGAGCGAAGAACAGGAACGACCTGCCGCGGGTGCTGTTCTCGGAGCCGACGCCCTCGACAAGGCCATCGTCAAAGGTCATTCCCACACGAAGCCGCTCGAAAGAAGACCTGCTGTAGTGCTTCTTCAAGCCTGCGAACAGTTTTCCCTGAGCGTCGCTCGTTGCGCCCTCCCCGAAGTGGCTGACCAGCAGCGGCGTCGCGCCACCCTCAAGCAAATCAATAGCACCGATCAGACTATCCAGCCCGCCGGAAAAAAGGCTCAGTGAGTCGAACGGTGGAGTGATCAGCGTGGGCGGGGCGGCCTGCGCAATCGCGGCGAACCTGGCAGGACGCGCCCTGAACCCGATTGTCCAGCGATCACCCGTTAGGAAATCCAGCGCCTTCTTGAGCGTCGGGACCGCCCCGTTCCACCGCGCCGGATCGCTGACTGGAACCACCAGACGCATCTCGCGTGTCCACGAGTCCTGCGATTGTTCGGCACGCGAGATGCGCGTGTCGGCCGCGTGGACATGGGCAGCCAGTACAAGCAGATCGATGCCTATCTCCGAGGGGAACACCCCAATCTTCTTCAGACTGGTCAGGGCGCCCCCGATGCCGTGGTCCAGGGACCTTTCGCCGGCGACCAGCTGCAAGTAGGTCCTCTGTTCGTCGGCACCCGCCGTCACCTCAAAGAGATCGTCCGGTCCGAAGCGGCCGGCAAGAAGTTGTCGCTTCATTGGTTGGCCTCCGCATCGCCCAGGGTCTGCAGAATCGCGAATGCGGACTCGTACACGCGATCAACAAAGCCTTGAATCCGCTCTGGTGTGAGGTGGGGAGTCTCCGCTCTGGCGCGCGTCAACGCGTCTGCTACCCCTCCGCGAATGAAGTCACGCAACTGCTGTTCAACACGGTGCGCAGCCTGAGCGTCCGTCGGCATGGTCACAGCCTTGGTGCCGATGTCATTGCAGATGCGCGCCTCGATGGCATGAGTGGCGTACAACTCGAACACCGTTTGCATCTGGTCCGGCGTGAAGGTGGTCAGGTCAGTCAGCCCTTCGCTCGCCAGCTCGACGACGGTTTCGATGTAGGCCTCTCTGGCGATACCCTCATCGACCGTACCTGCGCCAGGGCAGATGTAATCAGCCAGGCCGACGAAAATCTCAGTGATCGGGCGTCCTGCCAACGACTCCAGGTCCAGGGCGCGCAGCGCTTCGCGGACGCCCCGCGCCTGCACATCGGCCAAGAAGCCCAGGAGCCGTGCGCCGGAATTGCGGGAGGCGCCCATGCGTTGGGCAGCCTGGCGCGAGCCGCCAGCCGATGTCGAGACATATTTTGAGACCGCGCGGCCGAGGCTGCCCCGGTCGCTGCCGCCAGAGCCAGCAAACCGCGTGAAGCTGTTGCGAGCGCCAGCGAAGCGTTGTGGATCAGCGGTCCTCGGAATCGGGGGGCGGTTTGGCGGCACCGGTGGCGTGTTGCCATCGGGAGCCGGCTGGCCGTCCGGTCCTGGTCCGTTGGGCGCGGGCGAAGCAGGAGCACCCCCGCTATCGGTGTCGCCCAACCATGAAGGTACAAGCGGCGTTCCGCCCCCAGGTCCACCATAGGCGGTCGAAGTTCCCATCAGCGCGCTCCCTTCAGATCCTTCAGCGCCAGTTCGGCCGCGGCTTTGAGACCGGGGTTGTTGGTGACCTTGCCCCAATCACCAAGCAGCTTAGTTAGGCGCGCCGAGGCGTCCGTGTCCTTGACGACTTGCTGCCAACCGCTGACCACCCAAGGTCCGCACTTCTCACTTGGCAGCGCCTCAAGAAAGTCGATCAGCCGCTCTTGGAGGGCAGGCTGCGCCTTGACGAGCACGAGGAGGCCATCAGTCCCAGCCGGTCTGGTATCGAACGCACCTGTGCCCATGATCTTGCCGCGCACGGCCTCGAACACCTTCTCGGCCTCTGCCTGCACGAGCTGCTTCAACTCGGCCTCGTAGCCCTGGACCGTCATCTTGCCGCCGAACAGCTTCTCGACGACGCTGGCGAGGTGCCCCAGCACCGACACCGGGCCGAAGTAGTCCTTCTTGTCCTTGGTGACGAATAGGTAGGGGCGCAAGTCAAGACCCGATAGCTTGGGCGAAAGGCGAGCCCAGTCGAGCACCGTTTCCGATGACTTCCATTCGGCCAGGACAACGCTATCCGCTGCGGGCGGGGTGTCGGTCGCCTTCTGTCCCTTCGGCTTGGCGTCCTTGCGCTCCGCCGCCGTCAGCCCCGACTCCAACGCTTCGAGGTCATCGCAGATGCCTTGCGGATGAACGGCGGCGACGAACGCGATCTGCTCGAACAACCTCGGGATAAAGCGTTCTGCGAGCATGAGCTTCGCGAGCACGGGAAGCTTGATGTCATCGCCGAAACCGCGAGCACTCGCGGTTCGCTCCCGCAGCAGCAGCGTGTTGAGGAAGCGCTTGATCTGTCGCGGGTTGCCCTTGGCGCCGCTGGCCAGGATGGGGCCGATCTGATCGCTGAGAGCCAGTGCGTTGTTGGCCTTCTCCGCTTGACTGCCTAGCGCCGTCTTGACGGTCGCAGCGTCCAGTCCGCCCGTTGTCCACGGACGTTTCAGCTTCTCCCGTGCGACGGCAATCAGCTTCGCATAGTCCGCGTTGTCCTCTCCGATCTCCGCGCCGGCCAGCAGCAGCGTGACGTAGATGCGTGTCTCGGTTTCCCCCAACGCGGGGATGCGGAACGGAACCTGAATCAACTTTTCCAGATAGTTGCGAGCGTAGTCCCGCGGTCCGGTGCTGTCCGGCAGGTCAGGAAAATGCTTTCGCACCGCATACTCGATCATCGCCTCGTCGGCTGCGACCACAAACGCGGTCCGCGCGGTGAACACGAACAGCCGGATCGCTTCGAGTGTTTCGATCGCCGTGTCGGGCAGGCAGCGGTCGAGGTCATCGATCAAGACGACCAGCTGTTTGATTCCCGCGTCCTTCAAGAGCTGGTCGAAGGCCTTGCGAAACGCTTCGACTTCCTCGGGAACGTTCTTCGTTTCGCCTTCTTTCAGAATGCCCTTGACCTCATCGATAGTCGTCTCGAGGTTCTCCTTCGTGGCAAGCTTGCCAGGGTCAGCCAGCAGGCCCTGAAGCGAGCCGACGATGGCGCCCACCTGCTCGGGCGTGGGGATGCCGGTGAAGGCAGTGACCGCCAGACCGCCTGCTCGCTTGGCGACCTTCAGCCAGTCGATGCGTCGAAAGACATCCTTGACGGCACCGGCAGCCTTGGTCAATGCCGGCCGCTTCTCGACCAGGCCCGTGACGATCCCCTCGATCAAGGCGATCTTCGCGTCCTCGAAGCCCTGGAAGCGCCACCCGTTGAACTTGAGGCACAGGACATCGCTCTTGTCCGCGAAGCCTGCCTCGATCATTTCAAGGACGCTGGACTTCCCGGCACCCCAGTCACCATGCACGCCGATAGTCACTGGATGATCGGGCTTGGCACGGAGCAGCTCGATGATCGTGGCGGCAATGGCCTCGTTGTTAAGTAGATCAACCTTGGTTTCGTTGTCAGTCAAGATCATTCGTTCTCCCCTCCACCCATGGCAGTGATGTTTTCCTTGGGCCGCAAAAGGGCGGCCGTTGTTGCCCCCAGGCAGTGATGCAGCCGGTCGTCGTCCAAGTTTTTCAGGTGACCGGCGCTATGCACGCCGATCGACACGAGCGCCAGGCATTGCCCGCGAGTCAGCCGTACTGGAATCTTTGTCAGCGGCAGCGCAACCGAAGGAAGCCCAAACTCGAGCCGCTGCAAGACCTCGTCCAGGCCCTTGAGGAAATCGGGGTGGTCGGGGAAGAGCGTTGCGAGGATCTGGTGCGCAGAACGAAGATGGAAGCGCGTCGCATCGGCGATCCCGATGATGTTGCCGTACCCGACGGCGCCGCCGAACGGCGTCGTGGAGTAACGCTTCTCCAGCACATCGACGGGGGTACCCTCGATCCAATCATGCAGCAGCGCAGCGCGCTTGCATCGTGCCCAGAATCCGATCTGGTCGCGGCAGTACCGTTGCAGCGCCTGGGTGATGTGATTGCCGAAGCGCTGCGCCGCCTCGCCTGCGCGCACGCTCTCCGACTGCCCCTTCTTCATCACTGGCGTATAGATGGCATCCATCTCATCCAGCACCTGAACCATCGCGAGGATGTGACTTGGCGGCGTCTGCGCGACATTCAGGCGTCCCATCAGCTCGACTAGGCGCAAGCTCGACTCGAACGACAGGGACGAGGAGCCGCATGCGCGTCCGAGTAGCGTCAGATGGATCAGATCGCCCTCACGCTCCGCCAGCTTGGCCTGCAACAGGCGATCCACCAAGTTGGTCACGTCCCGCTCCACCATCGCAACCCATTGCGGGTTCGCACGTGACGCCGAGTACCCTCCGAACGTGTTGACCAGCAAGCCCGGAATCTCGCCGGCGCGGACACCACGCACTTGACTCAGCAGACGCAGGGTCCAGGTCGGCAGATCGCGTTGCTGGAAGGACGACTTCACGTCCTCGGGCACGCCCAGCACGTAGCGCTGGAAGAGCTGTGCCCGTTCCATTGACGTGTCCGCCAGGATGATCGCCTTGCCGATCTCATTGAAGCCGAGTCTGCCGGCCCGGCCCGCCATGTTCTTGTACTCGGCCACGGTGAACTGCCGACCGTCCTCACCGACGAATTCGTTCTCCGCCAGGACGACCGTCGATGCTGGCGTATTGATGCCCGCAGCCAAGGTGGTTGTGGCAACGAGAGCATGGATGCCACCCGTGGCGCTGCGGTAACCCCTCTCGACCGCTTCGCGCTCCGCCCGCAGCAAGTTGGTGTTGTGGAACGCCGTGCCGCCTGCAAGGCATTCTCGCAAGTCCTGCGATGCGCCGGTCAGGTCTTGCGTAGGCAGCGCATCCAGGATTGCCGTGGCCGGCGGCAGTCCCAATTCCTTGGCGAGATACTTCGCGCACCCCTGGGCCGGCCCGCGCATGTTGCGGAACACCAGCAGTTTCTCGCCCTGTCCCACCAGTTGCTGAGCCAGCGGCACGATCACATCTTGCGAACTGGGCTTGTCGCGCCGCTGCACGATCCGGTGCGACGGCAGCAAAGCTTCGTTCTTCGTTGCACCATCAGCGTCGACATACTGGAATGTCCCCCGTCGATCCAGAACGCCTTCGATCAACGGCACGGGCCGCTTGCGCGACAACAGCAGCGGGACATTGAGCCAGCGATCGAAGTTGTTGAGGTTGCCAATAACGGCGGACAGGACCACCAGCTGCGGCTCGATGCCACGCTGGCGGGACCGCAAGAGCAGCGAGAAGATCAACTCGACCGTGATGCCGCGCTGCGGGTCCGTGATGAACTGGCCTTCGTCAAGCACAACCAAGCCGAGCTGGGTCAGAAGCCGAGGCGATCCGAGCGCGAGATTCAGGAAAGTCTCGTAGGTGAAGAAGCCGAGATCGTAACGCCCGGCGAGCACGGGCCCGATACCGTCGGTGGCATCCCCACTGCAACGGACCACCCGCAGACCGGTTGGCGCGTAGCGCTCGGTGAACTCTTCGAATTTCTCGTTGACTAACGCTCGGTAGGGCAACAAGAAAGCTGCCTTTTTCCCGGACGTGACCGCTTGAATCGCCGCCACCTCGCCGACCATCGTCTTGCCGGAGCTTGTGGGCGCCACGACCAGCAGCGAGTTGCCAGCGAGCACGCCGAACTCGTTGACCGCTCTGAGCTGTAGCGCATTGAGGCCCTGTGGAAAGTCAGTTGCCCATGTCTCGACGATCTCCGGCGGGAAGCCGTGGGCCGAAAACTCCGCGAACGATCCCGACATCTGCTGCACGGCTCTTGCCGGAAAAGCCGCGGAGTAGTTGTCTCCGCGCTTGAGCATCGGAAACGTCAGGCCACCCTGCACACTGCCCAGAAACACGGGTGTCTGCGTCACGCCGATGCGTTCGGCTTCCACGCGCGCCAGCCGGATGATCTCGCCGGCGATCTCCGGGAAGCTGACCGACTCGCCAGTCGCGCCGGTCAAGGCCTCGATGATGGCGTGGGTGAGCAAGCCATGCCCGGTTCCGGGCTGCTCCCACGCCGACTCGTTCGTCGCACAGGCAGTCAGAAGGATGCGCCCTTCTCCGTAGACGCCCGTGAGCGCGAACGCATTGCGTGGGCGTGCGGCAGTTTCCAGCACGCGCGCGGGCGCCTGACCGCTGAAGCAGCAATCGAGGATGCAAAGGACTGCACGTGCCCTTGTCGCTTTGAAGGCATCCGCCAAGCTCGCCATCGACAACGCTGTGCCGGCGAGGTCTCCCGCATTCGTGTCGAACAGCACCACGTTGCCATCCGGGGAGCCGTGCCCGGCGAACGCGATGACCAGCACGTCGTCTGCGCTCGCCGCCGCCAAGGTGCCAAGTATCGCCTCGGACACTTCCCCATGGGTCGCGGCCTCGTCCACCAGCAGGCGTGCACTGAGACCTTCGACCGTATCGGTAAAAAGTGCCCACAACGCCGTGGCATCGCGCCGGGCCCCGCTCAGCTCGGGAATGGAGGTGTCAAGATGCTTGTTGATGCCAACGAAGATCGCTTTGATCGCCACGCGCGCTCCTTATCTGATTCGAGCAAGGACCAATTCGTCGCTGGCCTGCCCCTGGCACAGCACCCTCGCCTTGCGTGCTCCGCGTCCCTGCCCTCATAGGCGGATGGCTCGCCGCGCATTCCCGCTGGCAAGAGACCTCTCGTCGCCCGCACTCGTCAAGAACCTACCCATCAACAACCACCCCTTCCGCGCGCCCTCTTCCCAGGACTTCGAGAAGAATCGCACACTGCTTCTCGGTGGGAAGCTTCGCAGGGATCTGCATGGCGATCTTGAGAACGCTGACCTCCTTTGGTGTGAGAAGCTCCTTCCCGAGCAGGGCCTGGTGAAGGCGAGCCCACTCGCCTGCCGGAACGGCCAGCACCTGCCGCTGCGCCTCGATGCCGTTGTCGACCTTCTGGGTTTGCCTGGCGGATCTGACCTCTGCCGCCTGCTCGTCGAGTGACAGGAGCTGATCGTAGAACTCGGAGTGGAGCAGCGTCTCGACATGCTCGATGCGCATCTGGAGCCGCGTCCAGCAGGCTTCCCGCTTGCACCATTCCGAGATGTTCGAGATGCCGGCCGGAGGCCTGATGATGTCCTCGTTCACGACACCGGACACGACGGCAATGGCGCCTTCAAGCACGGCGTTGACGCCCTGCGCATTCCAGATGCCCTGAAAGTCCACGCACGCCTTCCGTCGTCTCGCGAGTTCGCTGAGCATGGCGAGTGTGTAGGCCACGATGTTGGCCCGGTACCCGCCGTTGTACCAGGGCTGTGCGGACACGATCCGCTCGGTGGCCCGGAAGATGAGCCCGCGGGCGACCGCCCGTTTGAAATAGAACTCGTTGAACCCGTCGGATGACTTCTCCCACTCGCCGCCGATGCGGGTCGCATATCGTGCAAAGTTCTTCTGAGAACCAAGGTTGACCCACCTCGGGTGGTCATCCCAGACATTCTCGAACTTCGCCAGATCGGTCTTGGTGAACATCTGTGGCTTGGGATGCTCTGCCTTGAAGCGGCGCTGCTCACTGGGTGTGAGCTTCGACTGAGCGTCCGCGTACTGACCACGTGCCCGCTCGTAGAACCACCTTGTCTCGCGCTGCGAGCCCTTCTGCGCCGGCGCCCACATGCGCCTCGAGAACCCCTCCATCCGGACATGGAATGGATGGTTCGAGAAGAAGTCTGCGGCATTGACCCGATTCTGGGTGTTCGCGTACTCGGATATGCGCGGAACGACGGTTTCGCTCTGCTGGCTGTCGATGACGGACAGCTTCATCTGAACGAATATCTGTGACAGATCGGCCCGGTCGCGCTTTCTCGTATGAAAGAGCGATGCGGTAGTCTGGCCACCGTTCACTATCTGAAGGTCGAGCATTCTCGCGATCGCAAGACCGCTATCCGTCATCCTCGTTTCGATGCTCTGCGCAGTCGCGGTGATCCCGTTGTTGTAGGCAAAGAACATCCCTGGTTCATTCAGGATCGTTGCTCTGATGCCCTGATTGACATTCCCTCGCGCCTGAAGAAACGTTCGCACGTTCTGCTCGAGCAGCCGTGCGCCGAACTTCTCGTACAGGGTCGCCAGCACCTCGGCTGGCATGACCATCAGATACGACTGGTAGGCCTCGGCACCCAAGTGGGCCGGGAGGCAGGATATGCCCTTGCCGAACATCTGCTCGAAGTCAAGGTCAAGCGGCTCCTTGTGACCGCGAGAGCTCCGCTGACGATGAAGGCGTGAGATGTCCCAGATGTGGTGGCTGGCAAGAACTCCCGCAATCTCGGTGTCGGGGACAGCCTGGATTTTCTCGCTCAGGGTGCGCTCTGAGAAGAGCACAAAATTGAGTTGGCGGATCGAGCCCCTCCGGTCGGCGATCTGGCGGGCAAGCCCGTACCCAGGCGACGTGACCTCCAGCTCGTCTGACAGGCCCTTGCCGATGCTCGCCTCGAAGAAGTTGGCGACACGCTTGAACGTGGCAACCACATCCGTCCGGGTCAGGGACGCAAGCTCGCTCCGGGAATCGAAGTCCGCAATGAAAAGATCCAGAACCCCGTCATCGTTGAACCAGTAGCCATCCACGCGCATTCCGCGCGGCGCCTTGAAGTCACAGAGTTCGAAGCCCTCGACGAATCCCGTCTCGATCAGCTCGTTCGCGACGGTTTCCATGAATTCGGAGAGCAGAAAGCTCCCGTTGGCCTCGGCACTGGCCAGCAGCTCCTGACGGAAGTCGTGAAAGAACTCTTCGCTGCTCTGCTCCATCATCCCCCTCCAAAGACAGCTGCACCGTCGCATTCGTACGGTGCGATGGCTTCCAGCTTGATGTCGTAGGCAACCCTGGTGATCCCCGTTGACAGCTGCGACCGGGCGAGACGTGGGAACGCTTCCTGCACTCGATATGTGGCCACGCCGCCAATCACGAACGTCGGCTCGTCGTAGACAGGCAACGGTGCGTAGCCATATGCCACCAGCTTGCGGTCGAATGCATCGACGGCTTCCGCTTCGCCCAGCCGCACCTGAACGTCCGCGACGATTGCGTTCAGCGACCGCGCGCCCTCAGCCTCCGGCAGATTGTTCAGTCGATAGATGCGCAGGAACAGCGCATCATTGAGAGATTCGAGCTGGTCCTCGGACGAAATGCGGACAGTGCTGCGCTCGGCTCCCGAGAGCGACTTGATCTCCACGGCCGTGTTGCCGAAGACGAAGTCCTGATGCGACTTGTCCGGGCCAAGCCAGGCATCGATCGCCGTCGTCGCTGGAACAGGCCGATCCAACAGCTCCAGCAGAAAGATGAGTTCGGCGAAGAGGCCCCGAACTTCCTCGGCGGACAAATGCTGACCGCGCCCCGACAGAAAGGTTTTCCACCGGCGGATGTGCGCCAGTGCAACGGAGAGCGAACTCACTGAATCGGTCGCGTGCTCCAGCGCAGAGGCGAGAGTGCGGCAGAGCCCCTCGAAGAGATCTCGGTCGACCTCCGTCTCCAGACTGAGGACCAGGCGCTGCCGGCCCGCATCGCCGCCGCGAAGATCGACATCGATGCCGTGCACGGTCACGGCATTCTTCCGATACTGCCCTGTGTGATCGCCCTGCAGCTCCACAATGAAGAGACAGGCTCCGCTGCTGTCCCTTCCCCAGAAGCAGGGCACGGCCGTCCTGCCCATGACTTGGCGGACATTGAAGTCCGCCCCCGGAACGCCGATGCCATCCCACGGTGACGACTCAGGCATCGTAGTCCTCCTCGTCGTCGGGGTCGTCCGGAACACCCTGCATCCGCTCCAGCCAGACCCGGTTCGCAACAACCTCGATCTCTGTCTCATAGTGACCCGGCGGGAAGCTGACGCCGAAGGCCGCAATCGGCCCCTTGACCTTGTCATCGCCGTGCGGCTCGAGACTGTGAATCATGAGGAGTGGCTTCCTGCGAACCTCGCGATAGTGGGTGTCCGAGGCCGCCCCGGGGTTGTCACCGGATGCGGCGGCGGCCTCGGCCGCTGCCTTCTGTTCCTCGGCAAGACCCAGCTTCTCGTCCCCGCGCGAGGCCACGCGGTCCTTGTTCAGTCGCCAGGCGGAGCCCTGGCGATCACCGACAACACGGGACTGGCCGTTCAGCCTGTACGGCTCGGCATTTCCGTCTCCGCCGCCGGGCGAGATCAGCAGCACGTCGCCGGTGGCATGCTGATCGGCGAGAGTGCGCAGATAGGCGACGATGTCCGCCTTGCGATCGGCGAACTGGCTGTGCGCCTGAAAGGCGATCAGGAAGTCCTCGATCCGTTCGACATCGACGCCGCGGAAGATCAACCCCTTTCCCGTGTCCTCCGCTGACCGGCCGCCGAAACCTTCACGCCAGGACCTCTCAATCAGGGCGAAGTTCGCCTCGTTCACGTCGCGATCGGTGGAGACGATATAGCTCTCCAGCATGCGTCCACTGAAGTTCTGGCGGAACTTCACCTTCTCGCCGGCCCGCATCTTGTTGGCGGCAGTGATCAGCAGACTGTCGGGATGGGCCATGACATAGAGCCCGAACTGTCGCGGACTGAGCCCATCGCGGCGCATGCGCTTGACCTGCTGCGTCAGTTCCTCGGCCGCCCACGCAATGTGCGAGTACCAGTTGATGGAATCACGCGAGAGATGGACACGGCAGAGATCCTCGAAGCCGGGCCGATAGCCGAACCAGCGGCCCATCTGCATCAGCGTGTCATACATCTTCGTGTTGCGGTACATGTAGCTGACGGTCAGCCCCTCGATGGTCAGGCCACGCGACAGGCTCAGGCCACCGACGGCGATGGCAGTGAGCCCGACGCCCTCCCTTTCATACTTGGTGAAGTCGAGCACCTCGTCGCTCTTGCTGTTGATGACGTAGAGGTGGAGATGCTCGAACACACCGTCGAGGGCGGCCTTCACCTGCTCCCAGGTGAAACCGGCGTCGACGTACTCGTCGTCGAAGGCCTGCTTGAGTCCCCGCATGTAGATGTTCGCTGAGGACACGGATTCGGGCATCCTGTAGTTGGCACGCACGGCTTCCCTGATCCTCCTCTCCCGCAGGCTGAGGAAGTCCCGCACTGCCCGCTGCACGGGCACGAAGCGCGACACATTGACCATCATGGAGCAGTGCTTGTTTGCCTGTCCGCGCAGGTTCCGGATGGCGCGCGCCACGATGAATCCGTCCATCGCCCGGTACAGGCTCGGCGGCAATTCCGCGATCGGATGGTCCCTCTTGTGCGTGTGGGGAATGAGATCCTCGCAGTCGTCGATCGGCCGCACGATTGACTGACTGCTCTCCTCGTTCAGGAATACCTTCTCCGCGCCGAAGTAGGTGGTCGGTGCGTCGAGGCAGTAGATGAAGTCGCGAGGGAACAGCTCCTCCCGAACGTCATCGTCATAGGAATCGGGATTGATGAAGATGTTGGCGAAGGGGGTGGCCGTGTAGCCGACGTAGCAGGACTTCGCGAAGAGACCGAGAATGCGCCGGATCATCGCGTTCGTCCGGGTCGGATCGAGGTCTTCCTTGTTCGTGTTGATGGAGGCGTTGTCGGCTTCGTCGTCGATCAACAGCATCGGCACATCGGAGATCCGGCCATCGCCGGAGGCGTTGAGTTCCTTGAGCCACTTGTGGAGTTCGGTCAGCGTCGTGACGTTCTTCTTGATGACAAGAATGATCGGCTTGCTGAAGTCGTTGATCTTCCAGCCGCTCTTGGCGGCCGTATTCTTGTTGAAGTCCTCGTTGACGTTGGTGAGGGTCGCAGGATGCGGATAGCCGGGATTCAGCCCCACGCCTATCGTTCTGCGATCCTCCGGATCGCTCGAGCGGCCGATGAAGGCTTCATCGATGCGCTCCTGTGTCTGCTTGCGCAGGTTGTTGTGGATGCCGGCGATGACGATGATGAACTTGTAGCCGGCGTCGGCCGCCCGCGCGATCAGGCCGGTGTAGTTGGCGGTCTTGCCCGACTGCACATGGCCGATGACAAGACCGCGGCGGCTCCAGGTCGTCCCCTCGCTCCGCGGATCCTGCAGGTGCCCAAGAATGCGGGAGGTCACGTCGCCCAGCGATTGCATCATCCGAGGCGGCCACCCCTCCTTGAGCAGGAAATTCCCGTAGGCGCCTGCGTAGGTCCAGGTGATGTCCTCACGCTTGCGAACCCACTGGTCGTCGTGCTTCGCACTGACATCGACCAGCGACACGCCCGCGCCCATGCGCGTATCAACCGAGATCAGGGCTTCGGTGACGATGTTCCGCAGATCGCCTGCATAGCCGAAGATCGCGGCAATCTGCCTCGCCTTCTCCTCGACCTGCTCACGCGTCGGCGTCTCCATCATGTTGGCGAGGCCCGAGATGAGCGCATTCGCGATATTCCGTTCTTCGGTGATGGCAGTTCCGCTCATGTGAAGGCCTCGTTGATGAATGTCATGGCTGTCTCGATCTGCCCTTCGAAGAGGTGGGTGGATCGCACGATCTGGAGAAATGCGTCCGGATCGCCCGGTCCATCGCCATAGAGCACCTGCTTGAGGCTTCTCAGGCGATCAAGCGTCAGGTCGCCGTCCACGGCCGCTTGGCTCACCTCCCGGGGATGTGTCGAGTAGTCGGAGTAGATCATCTCAACCGGCAGGGATGCTGCGATCGAGTCGAGCAGAACTCGCAGCGAGTTCGCATCCGCGGGATGCAATTTCTCGCTCAGCGAGAGAATGAGCGGGTGCTGCGCGTTGATCGCGAACCGAATGCCTCCTTGATCCGCGTAGCGCTCCCACATCGGCGCCTCGCTTTCCTGGAACAGCTTCTGGCCGCGGCCGCGATGAACGGTCACGCTGCGGGCAGTGATCCTGGCAATGATCTGGCGCAACCGCTCCCGCACGGCGTGGGGAGGGCGGGCACGCGACTTCTTGATGTCGACGGTCCAGGCTTCGTCAAGACTGTTGGGGAAGTCGATCTGGACCCTGGCCAGTTTCGTGGCCTCCCCCTTGGGCACCAGCCGGAACCAGTCGCCCCACGCCATCAGGCGGCCGTTCCGGTAGATGTAGGCACCCTGGTTCGAAATGAAGTCGCTGCGACTCTGGTAGAAGTCGTACTCGCGAGCGCTCAGCCTGGAGTGGTGCGGCAGCACATACGGCTGCAGACGAACTTCGGCTTCGTCGATGCGGACGACCTCCTCCGGAAGCAGCTGAGTGGCGGGGTTCCTTCTGCAGAAGGGATCGAAGGCCTCGACCGCATGTCCGTTGACCGCAATCGAAATTCTTGGATAGCCCTTGACGTCACCGGCGAGGAAGCGATGGAAGACAAGCGACAGGTGCCTGCCCAGGGCATCCAGCTTCTCGCTGACGATCTCGTCCCGGCGGTCGCCGGCCTCGTCTTCCACAAGCCGGTCGAGTTCCCGCCAGACAACGGCGGTACCATGAACACCGATGCGGTCGACGTACGACAGTGCATCGAGATCTGCGGCGTCCAGGATGGACAGGATCCAGTCGTCGGCGGCGTCGATGCGATCGAGGTTCCATTCGGCTCCGCAGCGTACCCCATCCCTCGCGGAGGCCACCGTCAGCGACCGGCACTGGGAGAACGATGCCGTCTTCAGTCCGAGGCCAAAGCGCCCCAGATCCCGCGGCGATCGCTGCTGCCTTGGGTTCGCTGTGCCGTGGCGCATGGCATCGAGGAGTTCGGCCTCCGTCATTCCCCTGCCGTTGTCCACGATGACCACCAGAGGTTGCCTACCGGACAGGTCGCAGATGATGTCGATGGCGTCCGCGCCCGCGGAAATGCTGTTGTCGATCAGATCGGCAATCGCCGTTTCCAGCGAGTACCCCAGATCGCGCATCGAGGCCGAAAGGCATGCGGCACTCGGCGGATGATTTTGATCTCGCGCCATGAATCCCCCTCCTGCGATTTCTCATAGATCAGGCCCGTAGCGTGCCTCCGATTGCCGCACCGAGCACTTCTTCTGTCAGAGTATTCTGCTGTATAAGTCGGAGAGGCAATCTCCGCAGATATCCAGGCGGAATCCTCTCAAGCCCATGCGAGCCCCAACCACTCCGCAGCGCAGCCGCATGATGTCGAGCATCCGCGGAAAGAATACCTGGCCCGAACGGATGCTTCGCTCCCGTCTTTTTGCCAGGGGATTTCGGTACAGGCTTCATGTCCGAAATCTGCCGGGCTCTCCCGATCTGGTGTTTCCGAAACACAGGGCCGTGATATTCGTTCATGGCTGTTTCTGGCACAGGCACGAGGGCTGTCGATACACCACCATCCCAAAGGCAAACGCAGAATTCTGGGAGCAGAAATTCCAGGGAAATGTCGACCGGGACGCACGCCATGCGGCAATGCTTCGCGAGGGTGGCTGGCGTGTGGGCGTCGTTTGGGAGTGCGCCCTGAAGTACTCGGTCGAGGACACAATCCGGATCGTTGAGGAGTGGCTGCATGGCGAAGACGGTTGCCTCGAGGTCGGCTCTAGTCCGCCTCCGCCAGCAGCGGAATCTGCACCCGCCTCGCGGGCAGCCGCGAAGAGGTGATCGCGGGTTCCTTCCGCGAGGACTCACCCGCTTTTCTCCGCGCCCTTCTGTTCATCTGATTCAGAAGACTGCGCACAATCTTCGCCAGCTTGTGAGCCAGAAGCGGGGGAACCGCATTCCCGACCTGGGTGTACTGCTCCGTGCGATTGCCCGCAAAGAAATAGTTGTCGGGAAACGTCTGGAGTCGCGCAGCCTCCCGGACCGTCAGGCTTCTGCACTGGGCGGGGTCGTAGTGAATGTAGTAGTGGCCATCCTTGGCAATGTGTGCCACCACCGTGGTGGCAGGCTCATTCCTGCACTGAACCCGGAAGCGATCCCTGAATGGAATGACCTCGTCCTCTCCGTCGACTTGGACGTTGATGTGATCCGGAAGCAGCTTCGGAGGAAAAACTTCCAGGCGTGGGAAATAGCCAAAGGAGTGAGCGAAACAGGCCGAAAACAGATAGCGAGCAAGATCGGATGCCATGTGGGATCTCGCCTCATGCTGACAGACCCCTCCAAGGCTTCTGTCGTGCAGCCACTCCTGAAGTTCGGTGGGTTTCTTCGGTCGCCGGTAGTCCTTTGCAATGAATGCTCCCCCGGTCGACGTGCATGTCGCCGCGTCGGCAAACGCTCGCATCGTTTCGATCATGCTGTTCGCGCTCTCCGCTCGCCATCCCTTGACATAGGCCGGTCCCGCCTGAACGGCCTCACGCCACGCCTCGGGAGAGTCTCCACGTGACAGGCGGCTTCGAATGCGCGGAAGATCATCGATGGTCTGCCGGACCGTCACGGCCCTCGGGACCGGCGTCAGCAGCTCTTGCCTGGGCAGGCCGGCATCCTTCCTGACGCCGAGCAGAATCACTCGATGCCTGCTCTGGGGAATCCCATAGCGTTCCGCGGGAATGACGTAGTCGACAGGCTCCAGGCTGTCGCCGTTGCCCGCCTTGACGAAGGAACGAATCTCGTACTCCAGCCCCTCGGCAGGCATCGAAAGATCCGCAATGATCCTGTCGAACATCGGATTTCCGGAGTGTTGGGAGGAGAGCAACCCCTTCACGTTCTCCATCACGAAGATGGTGGGCCGGTGAACCCGGATGATTCTCAGGTACTCCCTGTAGAGAAAGTGCTTTTCGTCCTTGTGAAAGGTCTTGTCCTTGGCACGTCTCGAACGACCCGCAAGCGAGTACGCCTGACAGGGGGGCCCCCCGATGAGTACCCAGGTTTCCTGGCCTTTCAATGCCGCCCGGATTTCACTGTCGATGCCATCCTCATCCGACTTCCCCAGTTCGAGGCATCTGGCCTCGGTCTCCGCATGAGCAAAGGCACTGGCCACGGCGGGGATTCGCCGAAATGCTGCCTCATCGATTTCTCCGCGTATGTAGCTGTAGTAGTGCCTTATGTCCTTGGTTCCACAAAGACGCCTGAACACTGCACGCAGAGTCAGTGTTCGATGAGCGACAGGATTCTTCTCGATGGAAAGGCCAATCTCGAAGAATGCCTTCCCGCCGTGCCCCCTGAGAGAGGCAAACCCTTCCCCAAGCCCTCCGGGCCCTGCAAAGAGATCGATTATGGGAATTGGCATGCTGTACCTTATTGATATTCAATCCGTGCGAGGAGTCGTTCAATGACGTCGCAGACCTCGCGCTGACGCAGCGCCCTCGCCTCCCGTTGTTCCGGCTCATCGCTCTCGCCTATTTCGAACTTGGCCACCGCGACGGGGCCGTCCTTGCGATAGCCCTCGGTGTCGCCAACCTGCGCGAAGCGCACCTGCAATATGCTCAGCGCGGTTCTCACGACATCGCGGTGCTTGCCCTCAATCGCTTGGCGAAACGCCTCTGCCACCGCGTCCGCACCTTCGGGGGCATGCTCCAGGCAATAGATCAGGTCATGTGCATCCTTGCGCTCGAAACGCTGGTCGAACGCAAACGCCTTCAAACAGGTGAAGCTGATCAGGTTGGCATGCTTGATCTTTTCGACCGCGATACCGTCGCCGCCCAGCAGCTCTGCCTCGATCTCGGTGACCTCGTGCAAGTCGAACACGATCGATGAGTGCGGGATGTTGATGGCCGAGATCGTCCCGTCGGTCGGCAACGGCTGCACCCGGCCGCCCGCAATGTCCGGCGCATCCGCCAAGAACTCCAGCACCATGAGCGCTCCATGTTCGGTGCGGGTCTGCCATCGCCATGAGAGCTTCTGCTGCCTGTCGTTCTCGGCGCGCTCGAAGCCCATCTTCTTCAGGTTCTCCTCGAGCGTGTGATACGCCTGCGTATCAGCCAGGATCTGCAGATCGATCACGATGTCGACATCGAGCGTGCCCGCGTGCGCCGGCACGACTGGAGGCCGAGCCTTCACCAGATAGCGTGGGGTGAGCCCGCCGACCAGGTAGACCGACTCCTTCCACGGCCCCAGGCCGCGCACCAGCGTCACGAGAACACGTTCGCAGTCGAGCGTGTACTGGTCGCTGTAGCCATCGAGCGTTGCGGGCTTGACCATCAGAAGCCGATCCTTTCCCGGCGCAGGTGCTCGGCCAACTCCTTGGCGCGACCTTCCCCCCGCAACAGGTCGAGGTAGACCTGCACCGGGCTCGCCATCCACACACCATCGACCTGCTGGCGGAACAGCAGCTCCCCAGCCGATTTCGCCTCGATGACGGCGAGGTTCGCCCCTTCGGTGACCGCGCGTGCGTCGAGCTCTGCAAGCGCCGCGTCGACGCCAGCGCTCGGCAGCAACCGAGTGCGAACCTGAGAGATGCCGGACAGGAACGGTGCGTAGCACTGCGCAGCGGCCTCGTAGCTCACCGCGTAGCCGACCTGATGCACATCGAAGATCTGGCCCAGGTGCTGGATCAGTGCATCGGATTTCAGTCCCGGCACGTAGTAGCGACGCATAGCGGGCGCGACCGAGCCAGCGAGCTGCCTGACCCACGCATCCAGCAACTCGCCGGGCTTGCGCAGGTGGCGCTCCTTGCTCGGCCCTTGACCGCGAGACTCGAGCCAATCGAACCGATCCAGTTCGCCGAGCACATCGGAGGCGGTGGACGGCGCGACCTGCGCCCGCTCGGCCACCTCGGTGACACCGAACCAGTCCTGGGGATGAATCAGGAGCGCGTGCAGCACTTGCGCACGCCGCCCAGAGAACAGCGAGCGCACCGATTTTTCCAGGCTCTTCGGGGGCGGCCTGTCGATGTACACATAGGCGCCGGGGGCCGGCAGGTACAGGCTGCCACCGCTGTCGTAGTAACCGACGTGCTCCGACTTGAGCAGTTCCTTCGCCCCTGGCGAAAGGGACTCGGCAACGAGCAGATGTTGGACATCAGATGGATATGCCTGACGCAGCGCCTTGAACTGCCACAGCACTTGGCGCACGTCGCGGGGGTACGCGGTCTTTTTTGCCTCGACCAGCAGGACGACCGGCTTGCCGGCGACGTTAAGATGAATCTCGGCATCGACTTGGTGCGGGGGCGACAAGGCCGGTTCTCGCACGTCCATCTCGGCACGCACTTCCGGCAGTTCCCGGAGCGCGTCCAGGAACCGCTCGATCAGGGCGTGTTCGGCGATGGTCGATTCAATCATGATGGTTATTCCCTGCTCAGCGAATAATAGCATCATGCCGAATATTCGACTCTGGGCGAATTTTCGCTGTTCAGCGAATCGACCGCAATGGGCCAGCCGAGCTACCAAAGAGCCGCAACCCTGCCAGATAGCTACCGCTTCTGAGATCGGAAACCCCGATCTCTTGCCATGAACGCCTCCAGCATGTGTGGAACCAGCGCCGCCGCATCCACCGTCTCCCCATAGGTCTGTGCATGCAGCGTCGCATAGCGGTCCAGTTCGGCCTTGAGGCTGGCCGGGCACGTGAAGGTCAGTTTGACGCTCTCGGTCTTGGGTAACGGCCCCAACCGCAGTTTGCGGGCCGTGCTCATCACGAAGCCCCTCGATTGAAAAACAGCGGCTGATAAGGCCGCAAAACCAGATCCTTGTTCACCATCACCCGCATCGGGAATCCTGGCCGGATCGTCAGAGTCGGCTGGATGCTCAGGTTGCGCCTGGTGATCTCCTGCCCGACCTGGTTCACCGCGTCCTGCGCCCCTTCCCGGGTCGCGATCACGATGCGATTGCCATCGGTGCGGCTCTCGGGCGCCGCCAGTTCGGCCCCCACCCCCAGCAGCGTGGACAGCGCTGCCCCGGCCAGGATGCGGTCCCAATGCCAGTCGACGCCATCCTCCAGTCCCGCGTAGCCGGCCGGGTCGATCCCGGGCAGCCGGTCCAGCGCCACCGACGAAGTGTCCGGCAGGATCAGCCGCGTCCACACCAGCAGCACCCGCCGCTGCCCGAAGGCCACCTGGCTGTCATAGCGCCCGATCAGCCTCGAGCCCTGCGGGATCAGCAGGTGCCTGCCCGTGGCCGTGTCGTAGACCGCCTCGGTCACGGTGGCGATGACCTGCCCCGGCAGGTCCGAGTTGATTCCCGTCACCAGCGCCGCCGGAATGATCGTCCCGGCCATCACCTGGTACGGTGACACCGGCAACTGCAGACTGCCCGGATGGCGCGTCGCGCTGTCGCCCGCCTTCGCGAGAAACGTCTCCTTGGCATCCTGCCGGTTCTGCACCGCCGTCGGATCGGCCGCCGCGGAGGAACGAGACGATCCCGCCATCGGGTTGAAATCCTGATTCCCCGAAGCCAGCACCGCCGGCCCCACGGCGGCAGTGGCCGTTGTCATAGCCGCCGCAGGCCTGGCACCACCACCGTTGCCACTGCCCCTGAAGAACACCGGAGACCGCGCAGCCTCCTCGGCCGCCAGCCGCTCGGCCTGCGCCGGGTCGATGCCACCGCCCGGCGCGCGCATCTCCATCGGCTGCTGCGACTTCACGATGGCGGGCCCCAGGTCGCCGGGCAGCGGCTCGCCCAGCACTGGTGGAACGGGCTTCGGCGCCGGCGCCAGCCCGCCATAGTCCTTCGGCAGCCGCTCCAGGTCCTCGGCACGCGCGATGCGGTCCACGTCGAACAACTCGGTGCCGGCGCTGCGGTCCCGCCGGGCCGGGCTCAGGGACCACAGCGTGGCCCCCAGGACCGCGGCGCCGATCCCGCTCACCAGCAGCTGAAGCGCGGTGCGAAAAATAAGCGGTTATCGGTGCGATAAATCGGCATCGCGATAGTTTTGCTGTGTGCAACGAAATTGCAGCGCAGGAAAAACCAGCCGATCCTACATCCACGCCCCTGCCGC
>Ga0209792_1000675_pt1 | contig 21537 bp, 26 predicted proteins | sample EBPBio142005_DNA_FD_185860 | JGI IMG/M metagenome (GOLD analysis project Ga0209792, IMG submission 185860) | Wastewater treatment Type I Accumulibacter community from EBPR Bioreactor in Madison, WI, USA - Reactor 1_6/14/2005_ DNA (SPAdes)... | ecosystem: Engineered > Bioreactor > EBPR >... | reverse complement strand
TATGGTGCCGCGCTTTTCGGCCGGCAGCCGAGGACCGCTGCCCGGGAACAGCCCGGAGCGGCCGCAGAAAGGGAAGTCGTTTGATCATGTTGAGAGGCTCGCTCACCGCGCTCGTCACGCCGTTCAAGAAGGATGGCGCGTTTGACGAGAAAGCCTTCAGCGCGTTCGTCGACTGGCAGATCGGCGAGGGCACGAACGGCCTCGTTCCGGTCGGTACGACAGGCGAGTCGCCGACGCTGTCGCATGACGAACATCATGCGGTGGTGAAGGCCTGCATCAAGGCCGCGAAGGGCAGGGTGCCGGTCGTCGCCGGCGCGGGATCCAACAACACCGAGGAAGCGGTCAGCCTGGCGAAGCATGCCGAGAAGGCGGGCGCCGATGCCGTGCTCGTCGTGACGCCTTATTATAACAAGCCGACCCAGCGGGGCCTCTATCTGCACTTTGCGACGGTCGCCAGGGCGACCAAGCTGCCGGTCATCATCTACAACATCCCGCCGCGTTCGGTGATCGACATGTCGCCGGAGACGATGGGGCGATTGGCGAATGATTTCAAGAATATCGCGGGCGTGAAGGACGCCACCGGGAAGGTCGAGCGCGTCTCCGAGCAGCGCATGACCTGCGGCAAGGATTTCATCCAGCTTTCGGGCGAGGACGCTTCCGCGCTGGGCTTCAATGCCCATGGCGGCATCGGCTGCATCTCGGTGACGTCGAACGTCGCTCCCCGGCTCTGCGCCGAGTTCCAGGCTGCCACGCTGGCCGGCGACAACAGGAAGGCGATCGAATTGCAGGATCGGCTGATGCCTCTGCACAAGTCGATCTTCATCGAGGCCGGCGTGACCGGTTCCAAATATGCGCTCGCCAGGCTCGGCAAGATGGGTTCGACCGTGCGCTCTCCGCTGATCGATGTAGAGCCGTCGACGGCCGAGAAGATCGACGCCGCCTTGCGCGCTGTCGGGCTGATGAATTGACGGGTCTTCGACCCTAGATACAGCCCATGGCCGCGCCGTCGAAGAAATCAGACCCGAACAACAAGGTCGCCGCGGAAAACCGCAAGGCGCGGTTTTCGTACGAGGTGCTGGACACGCTCGAGACCGGCCTGGTGCTCACCGGCACCGAGGTGAAATCGCTGCGTGGCGGGCAGGCGAACATCCAGGAATCCTACGCCTCGGTGGAAGGCGGCGAGTTGTGGCTGATCAACTCCTATCTTCCTGAATACCTTGAGGGAAATCGCTTCAATCACGAGCCGCGCCGCAGGCGCAAACTCTTGACCAGCAAGCGCGAACGGGCGCGGCTGGCGCAGGCCGTCGAGCGCGAGGGCATGACGCTGGTGCCGTTGAAGATCTATTTCAACGACCGGGGGCGGGCGAAGATGTTGCTTGCGGTGGCGCGCGGCAAGAAGCTGCACGACAAGCGCGAAACCGAGAAGCAGCGCGACTGGAACCGCGAGAAGGGTCGCCTGCTCAAGGCGCATCACTAGCGATCTCGACGCAAGCGCCGCCAAAAGTACAAGCGGGACCGTCCCCGGGCTTGGCCCGGAGTCTATGTAGGTTCGGCCATCTCGGCGCTGCGTTCGATGTTGGCGCCAAGGTCTCGGATTGCGGAAGATTCTCGGGACAGGCCCGAGAATGACGGCTTATTGGGTGCTCGCGGCTGTCACGAACTGTCGATGGGTTCGAATGCGATGCGCATCGGAGCCTGTCGCAATTGCCGCCGTGTCGTTTCGGCGAGCGATCGGGCGAGCGTGGCCAGCAGGGTGCCGACACGATGGTATCCGATGGCGAACGGCGCAGTGTCGCTGTCGATGCCGTTCGTCTGGCAGCAGGGATAATGCTCGATGAGATGATCGAGCAGGATAGCCAGCAGCCGGAAATTGCGGGCAAAGCGCATGGCTTCCGCGCGACTGTCGCCGCCGGACAGGGCGTCGGCGATCTGATGGTCGTGACGATGAAGTTTCAGGCCACGATCCCTCGCCCTGTTTGATACGGTCTCGATGGCGAGGGCTTCGATACGCCGCAGGCGGCTCAGCACGTAGCTGCGTGCCCTCAACGGCATGAGGCATGACAGACCGGCGATGCAGGCGAGCAGATAGAACGCGGCGACGACGCGTTTGAGCAACTGCCTCTCGTCCTCCATCTCGACCAGCCAATCCATCCCGCGTCCTCCTTTCAGGCGCGGGAGGATTATCGGGTCGGACGGAGGGTTGCGGATAGATTGGCGTCAAAAATCGTGGAAGTGATTGATTTCAAAAGAAGTGGTCCTGAAATCTATCCTCAAATTTGCGGAGTTCGCGCCCTATTTCCTCTCCCCGTTTACGGGGGTCCGAAGGACGGGCGAAACCCGTGGCTCGCCCCGGTCAGGTGGCCGCTTGCGGCCGGGTGAGGGGCGGCGCGAACCTTGAAGAACTAGCTCCCGCCCCTCATCCGTCACTTCGTGACACCTTCTCCCCGTAAACGGGGAGAAGGAAAAGGAGCCGCTGTCTCGCACACCCTCAAGAGGGAAGGAGCCGGGGTCCTTCGTCCAAATGACGGCGGACCCGACCGAAGACGGCGACGAACATCTCTTCCGTCAAAACGCCTGTATTCGTGTTGTATCGCGAGCAGTGATAGCTCGGGAACAGGCCGAGCCCGTTCAACTCATAATGCGCGCCATGTTTGAACGGGTTGGCGGCGATGCGCCCGCCAAGCGCCTTGACGGTCGACTGGTGCGCGATCGCGCCGAGCGTCACGATCGCCGAGAGACTTGGAAAGCGATCGATTGTGGGCACGAGGAACTGCCGGCAGGTGTTGATCTCCGCCGGCACCGGCTTGTTCTCGGGCGGCACGCAGCGCACCGCGTTCGTGATGGCCGCGTCGACCAGCGTCAGTCCGTCATCCGGCCGTGCGCGAAAGGTTCCGCGCGCGAAGCCGAACCGGGTGAGCGTGGAATACAGGAGGTCGCCCGCGAAGTCGCCGGTGAACGGCCGGCCCGTGCGGTTGGCGCCGCGCAGGCCAGGCGCCAGCCCGACGATGAGAAGGCGTACCGTTTCCGCGCCCTCGGGTGGAAGAAAGGAAGGCACGGGGCCGTTAAACCAGGTTGGCTCCCGCTGCCGCCATGCCGCAATGAAATCATGCAAACGCGGGCAAAGCGGGCAATCGTGCGACGGTTCTGGCAGGTCGGCAGCGTGAGTCATCGCCGCTACATAGCCGAGAACTGTATGCAGGCGGAATTGCCCACCGCCGGCGTTCGAGGGACTGAATATCAACAGACCCTAGGAAGGGACCGGATCAGAGGTCGTCGTCTTCCATCGCCGCCTGCTGATCGACGCGGCGCGGCGGCCGCTCGGCCAGCTCGCGGCCGGCTTCGGCGCGCAGCGTCGACAGGTCGACGAAATGATCCGCCTGGCGGCGCAGATCGTCAGCGATCATCGGCGGCGACGTGGTCATGGTCGAGATGATCGTGACTTTCCGGCCCCGGCGCTGCAAGGCGGCCACGAGCGAGCGGAAATCCCCGTCACCGGAAAAGATCACGAAATGGTCGGCATGTTCGGCAAGATCGAGCGCATCGATGGTGAGCTCGATGTCCATATTGCCCTTGATCTTGCGCCGGCCCGACGTGTCGGTGAATTCCTTCGCCGGTTTCGTGACCACCTTGTAGCCATTATAGTCGAGCCAGTCGATCAACGGCCGGATCGAGGAATATTCCTGATCCTCGATGATCGCGGTGTAGTAATTCGCACGCAGCAGATAGCCGCGCTTTTGGAAGTAGGTGAGGAGCTTTCTATAGTCTATGTCGAAGCCAAGAGCTCTGGATGTGGCGTAGAGATTGGCCCCATCGATGAAAAGCGCGATTTTTTCCCGCGAATCGAACAATTTTGAACCCCTCAAAGACTCGTCGAAAGTAAGTATATACGACTCTCGCGGCGGACCATCGGATTTTGATCAAATTACGGCAGAATACGGAATTGAGACTGAATTCAGGCGGTATACAGAGTAAAAATACCGTAGATGACCTTTCCGAGGATCAAAACGCGGAACTTGCCCAAAGGATGCGAGCCGCCGAGTGGCGAAGCTTGTAATTTGGTGACGGAAGCGATATGCACCGCCCAAATCCCAACACCTGCAAGTTCGAAAGGGGCGTTTGATGGCCCGCGTTACCGTTGAAGATTGCATCGACAAGGTCGACAACCGTTTCGAGCTGGTTCTGCTTGCAGGGCATCGCGCCCGCCAGATCAGCCAGGGCGCGCCGATCACGGTCGATCGCGACAATGACAAGAACCCGGTCGTGGCGCTGCGCGAGATCGCCGACGAGACGCTGTCGCCGGAGGATCTGAAGGAGGCGCTCATCCACTCGCTGCAGAAGCATGTCGAGGTGGACGAGCCGGAAGCGGACGCGACCGAGCTTCTCGACAAGGGCGTCGCCGCCGAAGTCGCGCAGGCCGCGGACGAGGACGATCAGGTCGCGTTCGACCGCATGTCGGAAGAGGAACTGCTCGCCGGCATCGAGGGGCTCGTGGCTCCGGAGAAAAACGACGACTTCTGATCGAAGCGTCGCCGGCGGCGCTTCCGTGCCGCCGCATTCGTGGCTATCTATTCCGGGCGTCGCGCATCGTGTGCGGCGCCCTTTTCATTGCTGAGGCGGCGCCAGCCCATGATGCGTCAATACGAGCTTGTCGAGCGCGTGCAGCGCTACAAGCCCGAAGTGAACGAGGCCTTGCTCAACAAGGCCTACGTCTATGCCATGCAGAAGCACGGCCATCAGCGCCGCGCGTCGGGCGATCCCTATTTCTCGCATCCGCTGGAAGTCGCGGCGATCCTGACCGACATGCATCTGGACGAGGCGACGATCGCGGTCGCGCTTCTGCATGACACGATCGAGGATACGACGGCGACGCGAGCCGAGATCGACGAGGTATTCGGTCCGGACATCGGCAAGCTGGTCGAGGGCCTGACCAAGCTGAAGCGCCTCGACCTCGTGTCGAAGAAGGCCGAGCAGGCGGAGAACCTGCGCAAGCTGCTGCTGGCGATCTCCGAGGACGTGCGCGTGCTTCTGGTGAAGCTGGCGGACCGGCTGCACAACATGCGCACGCTCCACCACGTGCCGGAATCCAAGCGCCTGCGCATCGCCGAGGAGACGATGGACATCTATGCGCCGCTGGCCGGGCGCATGGGCATGCAGGACATGCGCGACGAACTGGAGGATCTGGCGTTCCGCGCCATCAATCCCGAAGCCTACAAGACAGTGACCGCGCGGCTCGACGCTTTCATGCAGAAGAGCGGCGGCGTGATCGTGCAGATCGAGGACGCCCTGTCGCAGATGTTCCAGGACAAGGCGATCGAGGCCAGGGTCAAAAGCCGCCGCAAGAAGCCGTGGTCCATCTTCCGCAAGATGGAAGCCAAGGCCCTGTCCTTCGAGCAATTGTCCGACCTGATCGGCTTCCGCGTGCTCGTCAATTCGATCGACGACTGCTACCGCGCGCTGGGCGCCATCCACACGACCTGGCAGATGGTTCCGGGCCGGTTCAAGGACTACATCTCGATCCCCAAGCAGAACGACTACCGCTCGCTGCACACCACGATCGTCGGCCCGTCGCAGCAGCGCGTCGAATTGCAGATCCGCACGAAGGACATGAACCGCATCGCCGAATATGGCGTCGCGGCGCACGCGATCTACAAGGACGGCGTCGCGAAGACCAATGGCGTGGGGACGAAGCTCTCTCAGGAAACCAATGCGTATGCGTGGCTGCGCCGCACGATCGAATCCCTGTCCGAAGGCGACAATCCCGAGGATTTCCTGGAGAACACCAAGCTCGAACTCTTCCAGGACCAGGTGTTCTGCTTCACGCCGAAGGGCATGCTGATCGCGCTGCCGCGCGGCGCGACGCCGATCGACTTCGCCTATGCGGTCCACACCAATATCGGCGATAGCTGCGTCGGCGCGAAGGTCAACGGCCGCGTCATGCCGCTGATGACCGAGCTTCAGAACGGCGACGAGGTCGAGATCATCCGGTCAAAGACGCCGCAGATCCCGCCCGTGGCGTGGGAGACGATCGTCGTCACCGGCAAGGCGCGCTCCGCGATCCGCCGCGCCACGAAGCAGGCGCTGCGCAAGCAATATTCCGGCCTCGGCACGCGAATCCTCGAACGGTCGTTCGAACGCTCGGGACGGCAGTTCTCCAAGGACGCGCTGAAGGCCGTGCTGCCGCGGCTGGCTCGCAAGGATATCGAGGACGTGCTCGCCGCGGTCGGTCGTGGCGAACTGCCGCCCGCCGACGTGATGCGCGCCGTGCACCCTGACGTGAAGGACGTGAAACCGGAGCCTGTCGCCAAGCCGAAGGAGGAGGGGTGGTCGCGGCTGCGCAACGCCGCAGGCATGCTGTTCCAGGTGCCGGGGCGGTCGTCGCGCAAGAAGGCGAAGGGCGGCGGAGCCTCCGGCGCGCTGCCGATCCGAGGCGTAAGGGGCGACCTGCCGGTCAAGTTCGCGCCCGAGGGCGCGGTGCCGGGCGACCGGATCGTCGGCATTCTGCAGCCGGGCGAGGGGATCACGATCTACCCGATCCAGTCGCCCTCGCTGACCGCGTTCGACGACCAGCCGGAGCGCTGGATCGACGTGCGCTGGGACATTTCGGACGAGAGCAAGGAACGCTTCCCGGCCCGCATCGTCGTCACGGCGCTCAACGCGCCGGGATCGCTCGCGGAAATCGCCCAGGTCGTCGCCGCCAACGACGCCAACATCCAGACGCTGTCGATGGTCCGCACCGCGCCGGACTTCACCGAAATGCTGATCGATCTCGAGGTGTGGGACCTGAAGCATCTCAACAATCTCCTGTCGCAGTTGAAGGCCAACGCCGCGGTGAGCCAGGCCAAGCGCGTCAACGGATAAGCGGGGCGGCATGACGACGGACGAGGTGCTGCGGATATTCCGCAACTGCGGGGCCATGCTGGAGGGACATTTCATCCCGACCTCCGGCCTGCGCAGCCCGGTCTTTCTGCAGAAGGCCCGCGTCTTCATGCATGCGGACAAGACCGAGCATCTCTGCAAGGCGCTCGCAGGATTGATCCGAAGGGAGGTGCCTGGCGGGATCGACTATGTTGTCGGGCCGGCGATCGGCGCGATCATTCCGGGCTATGAGACCGCGCGCCATCTGGGTGTTCCGTCGATCTGGGTCGAGCGCGAGGAGGGCGAGTTCCGTTTGCGCCGCTTCGCGATCGAGCCCGGCGCGCGCGTCGTCATCGTCGAGGACATCGTCACCACCGGCCTGTCGATTCGCGAGACGATCGCTTGCCTGCGCGGCGTCGGCGCCGAGGTTCTGGCGGCCGCGTGCATCGTCGATCGTTCGGCCGGCAAGGCGGATGTCGGCGTGCCGCTGGTGGCGCTGGCGCAATATGAGGTGCCGACCTGCATGCCGGACCGGCTGCCGCCGCCGCTTGTCGCCGTCCCGCCGTTCGAGCCGGGGAGCCGCGACCTTTGATCATCGGCATCGGCAGTGACCTCGTCGACATCAGGCGCATCGAGAAATCGATCGAACGATTCGGCTCGCGCTTCATCGAGCGCGTCTTCACCGAGGATGAGCAGGCGACATCCGATGGCCGCAGGCAGCGCGCCGCCTCCTACGCCAAACGGTTCGCGGCCAAGGAGGCGTGCTCCAAGGCGCTCGGCAGCGGACTGGCGCATGGCGTCTTCTGGCGCGACATGGGGGTGGTCAACCTGCCGGGCGGACGGCCAGCGATTCACCTGACCAATTTCGCGGCGGAGCGTCTGGTGCAGATTACGCCGCCGGGCTGCCGGGCGGTGATCCACCTGACCATCACCGACGAATACCCGATGGCTCAGGCATTCGTGATCATCGAAGCCTTGCCGGCCGGTGGCGGCGATACCTAGGGTCAGGATTTGCTAATTTGATCGAGATGGTGGGAGGCCATTTCGATCAAATTAGCAAATCCTGACCCTAATTGGCGCTGAACGGGATCGGATTCGCAGCGCCGTTGCCCCGAAAGGTGCGAGCGGCTAAACACGGCTCGCTTCGAATTGAGGATTGAATGAGCGTGGCTGACAAAACCGAGAAGAAATCAGGCGGCTTTTCCGAGACCGTATCGGTCATCGTCCAGGCGCTGCTGCTCGCGCTCGTGATCCGCACCTTCCTGTTCCAGCCGTTCTCGATCCCGTCGGGCTCGATGCGTCCGACGCTGCTGGAGGGCGATTATCTGTTCGTGACGAAATGGGCCTATGGCTATTCGCACCATTCCTTCCCGTTCTCGCCCAACCTGTTCTCGGGCCGGATCTGGGGCGGCGCGCCCGAGCGCGGCGACGTGGCTGTGTTCAAATATCCGCCGGATACCTCGCTCGACTACATCAAGCGCGTGATCGGCCTGCCCGGCGACAAGGTGCAGATGATCGACGGCGTGCTCCACATCAACGGGACGCCGGTGCCGCGCGAAAAGACCGGCCAGATCAACAATCCCGACATCACCGAGGAGAACCGCCCGGTGGACGTGTACCGCGAGACCCTGCCGAACGGCGTCAGCTACGACACGCTCGACCTGACGCCGAACGGGGTCAGCGACAACACGCGCGAGTACATCGTGCCGGAAGGCCATTATTTCATGATGGGCGACAACCGCGACAATTCCGCCGACAGCCGCGCCTTCGGCTTCGTGCCGGCCGAGAATCTGGTCGGCCGCGCCAATCTCATCTTCTTCTCGATCGGCGGCGGCTATAGCCCGTTGCAGATCTGGAAATGGCCGACCGAGATGCGTCCGTCACGCCTCTTCAACATGGTCCACTGATTGTGGGCAGGCGGCCGACCGGAGAGGAACTGGCTTCGATCGTCGCCGCGCGCACGGACCATATTTTTGCGAACCTGACGCTTCTCCAGACGGCGCTGACCCATTCCAGCGCTCCCGGCGCGCCGTCCAACAATGAACGGCTCGAATTTCTGGGCGACCGGGTGCTGTCGCTGATCGTCTCGGACATGCTGCTGCGCGCCTTTCCCGATGCGCGAGAGGGGGAACTGGCGGTGCGCCTCAACGCGCTGGTGCGCGGCGAGACCTGCGCCGAGGTCGCCAACGAGCTCGGCCTCGCCGAAATGATCCGAGCCGATTCCGCCGTGCGGTCTGGCAGTTCCAAGGCGCGCAACGTTCTGGCCGATGCGGTCGAGGCGCTGATCGCGGCGATCTATCTCGATGGCGGCATCGAGGCGGCGCGACGCTTCGTGCTGAAATATTGGGAGCCGCGCTCGCAGGCGATCGCGGCGGTGCCGCGCGACGCCAAGACGCAATTGCAGGAATGGGCAGTGCAGGTCGCCGGCGCGCGGCCGGTCTATTCGATCGAGCGGCGTGAAGGCCCGGACCACGCGCCGCGCTTCACGGTGCTGCTGGAGCTGCCCGGCTATGAGCCGGTGCGGGCCATCGGCGGCTCGAAACAGGCGGCGGAACGCGCTGCGGCCCAGACCTTCCTCACCCGTGAGGACGCGGCGGATTGGAAACCGGCATGATCGATGACGTGAAGCAGCCAACACGATCGGGTTTCGTCGCGCTGATCGGCGCGCCGAACGCCGGCAAGTCGACGCTGGTCAACCAGCTCGTCGGCTCGAAAGTATCGATCGTCACGCACAAGGTGCAGACCACGCGCGCGATCGTGCGCGGCATCGTCATTCATGGCGAGGCGCAGATCGTGTTCGTCGACACGCCGGGCATCTTCAAGCCGCGCCGGCGTCTCGACACGGCGATGGTGACGACCGCATGGGGCGGAGCGAAGGATGCCGACATCGTGCTCGCGATCATCGACGCGGAGCGCGGGCTGAAAGGCGACGCGGCGGCGATGCTGGAACGGCTGGCCGACATCCGCCAGCCGAAAATCCTGGTGCTGAACAAGGTCGACCGCGTGAAGCATGACAGCCTGCTCGCGCTGGCGCAGGAGGCGAATTCACGCGCCAGCTTCGAGCGCACCTTCATGGTCTCCGCGCTGACCGGCTCCGGCTGCAAGGACGTGCTCGACTATCTGGCGCAGGCCCTGCCGGAAGGGCCGTGGTATTATCCGGAAGACCAGATTTCCGACCTGCCGATGCGCCAGCTCGCAGCTGAGATCACGCGCGAAAAGCTCTATCTGCGCCTGCACCAGGAGCTTCCCTATTCCTCCACGGTCGAGACGGAGAAATGGGAGGAGCAGAAGGACGGGTCGGTGCGCATCGAGCAGGTGATCTATATCGAGCGCGACAGCCAGAAGAAGATCGTGCTCGGCGAGAAGGGCGCGACGATCAAGGCGATCGGCTCCGCGGCGCGCAAGGAGATCGGAGAAATCCTCGAACAGAAGGTGCATCTCTTCCTGTTCGTGAAGGTGCGCGAGAACTGGGGCGACGATCCCGAACGCTACCGCGAGATGGGGCTGGAATTCCCCAACTGACATGAGCCGTCAGGAATTGCCCCACGCGATAGTCAGCACGCTTGAGTTTTCCGTCGATTCTGTTCACGGTTGAACAATGGAATGGCGCGACGAAGGCATCATCATCGGCGTGCGCCGGCACGGCGAGACGAGCGCGATCGTCGAGGCGATGACGCGCGGTCACGGCCGCCATCTCGGCCTCGTGCGCGGCGGCCGCTCGCGCAAGATGCAGCCCATGCTGCAACCGGGAAACCGGGTCGACCTGATCTGGAGGGCGCGGCTGGACGAACATCTCGGCACGTTCCAGGCGGAGCCGGTCGAGCTCAATGCGGCGCGGCTGTTCGATACGGCGACCGCCGTCTACGGCCTGCAGACGCTTGCCGCGCATCTGCGCCTGCTGCCGGAGCGCGATCCGCACCCGGCGCTCTACGAGACGCTGGCGCTGGTGCTGTCGCATCTGGAGGACGCGCCCTCGGCAGGCGAACTCGTCGTGCGCTTCGAGCTGCTGCTGCTGGACGAGCTTGGCTTCGGGCTTGATCTGAGCCGCTGCGCAGCGACCGGAGTGCGCGAAAACCTGGTCTATGTGTCGCCGAAATCCGGACGCGCCGTGTGCGCCGAGGCGGGGCGGCCCTGGCATGACCAGATGCTGCCGCTTCCCGGTTTTCTCGATCGTGCGTCGGGTCGGGGCGCGGATGGCAACGCCTTCGACCAGGCGTTCCGCCTGACGGGTTTCTTCTTCGACCGGCATGTCTACGAACCGCGCGGGCTGACTCCACCGGAGGCGCGGGCCGGTTTCGTCGCGGCGCTGCGCCGCGCTTTGCAATAGGGAGATCAGATGAGCGAAGTCGAGATCATGCCGGGCTATGTGTTCCGAAAAGGCATCGGGACGCTGCCGCGCGACGAACTGCCGAACTACACCGGCCTGGAAATGCTCCAGCGCTTGATCGACGGACATTATCCCGGACCGTCGATCGGCGCGCGGATGAATTTCATCCTGACGGAGGTGTCGCCGGGCAGGGCGGTGTTCCGCGGCCTGCCGGGCGCGCGCCATCTCAATCCGCTTGGCGCCGTGCATGGCGGCTGGGCGGCGACGATCCTCGATTCGGCGCTCGGCTGCTGCGTGCACACCACGATGGCCAAGGGCGAGGGCTACACCACCGTCGAGTTCAATGTGAAGCTGACGCGGCCGATCACGGTGAACACCGGCGAGGTGGTCTGCGAGGGCCGCGTCGTCCAGCGAGGGCGCACCGTCGCGTTCTCGGAAGCGACGCTGAAGGACAAGGACGGCAAGCTGCTCGCCTTCGGCAGCGAGACCTGCTCGATCTTCCCGATCGAGCGGCTGGCGGGGTAGGGCGCAGGCTCTTCCCTCTCCCCGTTTACGGGGAGAGGGTGGCCGCGTAGCGGCCGGGTGAGGGGCGGCGCAAACCTTTCAAGGCAGGCTCCTGCCCCTCATCCGCCCTTCGGGCACCTTCTCCCCGTAAACGGGGGGAAGGAAGAGGCTCCTACTCCGCCGCCACTAGCGCAGGGCGCGGGACGGCCGCCTCGCGGATCGGCCAGTGCACGATCGCCGCGAAGACGCCGAGCGCCACGCCGAGCCACCAGACCGTGTCGTAGCTGCCGTAGATGTCGTAGAGATAGCCGCCGAGCCAGACGCCAAGGAACGAGCCGATCTGGTGCGACAGGAAGACGATGCCGCCGAGCAGGCCGAGGTGGCGCGTGCCGAACATGATGGCGACGAGGCCATTCGTCGGCGGCACGGTCGACAGCCACAACAGCCCCATGATGACGGCGAAGGCGATGACGGTCGCGGGCGACTGCGGCAGCAGGATGAAGGCGGCGATCAGGATCGCGCGGCCGAGATAGATGAAGGACAGGAATTTTGGCTTCGAGTAGCGCTGGCCGATGAAGCCGGCGGACAGCGACCCGATGATGTTGAAGAAGCCGATCAGGGCGAGCGCCAGCACCGCGTAGCGCGCCTCGACGCCGATATCGGAAATGTAGGCCGGGAAATGCGCGGTGATGAAGGCGACCTGGAAGCCGCAGACGAAGAAGCCGGTGACGAGCAGGATGTAGCTCTGGTGGCCGAGCGCCTCGCGCAGCGCCTGGCCGAGCGTCTGTTCGAGCTCGGCCTTGCCGCTGATGCCCGTGCTTGAATTGCCGCGCAGCGGATAGGCGAGGAACGGGATGATGAGCATCATCACGCCCATGATGAGCAGCGCGTTATACCAGCCATAGGCGCTGATCAGCCCTTGGCCGAGCGGCGCGAAGACGAACATGCCGAACGAGCCGGCGGCGGTGCCGATGCCGAAGGCGAGGCTGCGCTGCTCGGGCGTCACGGCGCGCGCGAAGGCGGCCAGCACGATGCCGAAGGAGCCCGACGCGACGCCAAGGCCGACGAGAACGCCGCCGGAGAGATAGAGCATGCCGGGTGTCGTCGACGTTGCCATCAGCACGAGGCCGGCGGCATAGATGATGCCGGAGAGCGCGAGGATGCGCGCGGTTCCGTATCTGTCGGCGAGCGCGCCGAAGACCGGCGTGCCGATGCCCCAGGCGAGGTTCTGGAACGCCATGGCGAGGCCGAACGTCGTGCGGTCCCAGCCCTTTTCGGCCAGCATGGGAAGCTGGAAGAAGCCCATCGCCGAGCGCGGCCCGAAGGTGAGCGCCGCGATCAGGCAGCCGCAGATGATGATGAGCCACGGCATGCCGCTGGACGCGGGCCGGGAGGCGGGGGTTGCGGTCACGTGAAGGCTCTCCGGGAGGCTATTGTGTATATGCACATTAGCGGAAAGCGGCGCAGGGTCCAATGATTTGCGATGACGCTGCGATCAATTTCGCTGATGCGATTTTCCGAGCCGTCACCTGACCAAATCCCGTGCGCCGCCACGTTTCCGTCGTGTTGCCCTTGCGGTATGGTTGGCGAAACGACGGTCTGGGGGAGCGTATGTCCGATCTTTCGAATGCCGCCGCGACGGCTGGCCTGTTGCGCGCATCGCTGGCAAGCACCGGGCGCTGGGCGGCGACGCTCGGCCTCGTCGGCGGGCTGGTCGCCGACATCCTCAATCCGCTGGCGCCCTTCGCCGCCTATATCGCGCTGATCGCGTCGGTGGCGGCGGTGATCATCGCCGCGGCGGTCGCCTTCCGGCTGGTGCTGGCCGACAGGGGCATGCCGGCGCTGGTGTTCGCGACGATCACGGCGGCGATCGCCGGCGGCATCTACGGACTGCAGCAGAGCGAGGACGCGCAGGACGGCATCATCGCCGGTCTCGTTCCCGCCGTCGCCGAGCTTCAGAAGTCGATGGGGCTCGTCGCCGCCAAGGTCGAGAAGATCGAGCAGACGGTGACCGATACGCAGAAGACTGTCGATGTCGTCAAGCAGTCGACGGAGCAGATCGCGGCCAATCAGGACGCGCAGGCCAAGCAGGTCGAACAGTTGCAGAAGTCGTCCGAGCAGATCGCCGTGACGGTCGACGCGATCGCCAAGGGGTTTGCCTCGCTGGCCGCGCAGGGCGGCGTCATCGCCGATCCGAAGCGTCCGGACGAGTTCTACCACAATGCGCGCGTGCAGGAGCTTGGCGGCGACATGGTCAATGCGCGCCGCTCCTATCTCGCCTTCGCCAATTTCGACGTGGACGCGATCGATCCCTATCAGCGTTTCGCGACGCTGCTGCGCGTGCAGGACGGACGCGCCGGCGCGCGCGAGGTGTTCGGCGAACTGGCGGGCCGCGCCAAGGCGCCGGCGATCAGGCTGACGCATGCCCTGCAGTTCGACGATGCGCAGCGGCTCGAACGGCTGAATGCCTTCATCGTGGGGAACCCGGACTATGCGCCGGCCTATTATGCGCTGTCGAAGGAATATTCGCTCGACCGGCTGGGCTCGCAGTCGCTCGCAGACAAGCGCGCCGAAGGCGAGGCGCTGCAAAAATTCCTCGGCTACGAGACGGACGGCGGGCTGGTGAAGTATTTCGTCGACCACGGCGAACTGGCGGCCTGGCTGGACGATGCCAAGCGCAGGATGAGCGCGCTCGGCAATGCGCTGGACCCGGCGAGTTTTGCGCCGACCATCATCCCGACCCGGTCGAACCAGGGCTGGATGATTGCCGTGTCGCTGCCGGAAGCAGCGACCTCGCTGTCATGGCGCATGGGTAATGAAGGGCCGTATACGGAAACGGGCGTGTCCGCCGCGATCGACCAGCGCACCGGCAAGCCGATGCCGAACACGGCCTTCGAGATTCCAACGGTGGAACAGCCGACGGTGATCTCGATCCGCTACACCGATCCGCGCGGCAAGGAAGCGGGGCCGTTCGACCTGCCGTTCGATCCGCGCACCGCCCTGCAACAGGGCAACAAGCAGATCCTCGACCAGTTCTGGAATTCATGGGTGGCGTTCGACGCCGGCGGCAATCGCGGGCTGGTCTATTACACGCATATCCTGTCCTACCGCTGCGCCGTGAAGGAGGTTCGTTACGGAGTGAATGGCGCGACACCCGACAAGGTGCTCGACATGCCGCCCTGCAACGAGAAGGACCCCTATGCGCTGCCGGAAAACGTGATGCCCTATTTCAAGGTCGGGGACGACGTGACGTCGATGACCGTGAAGATCACCTATGCGGACGGGACGGAATCGCCGGTGCGGGAGTTCCGGCGGCAGTAGGGCCGGCATGGCGCCGGCCCCGGCCGCGCCGGACTATGCGTCGCGACTGATTTCCATCAGCAGCTTTTCGGCTCGCGCATCCTCGACGCGGTTGATCATCCTTTTCGACTCTTCCGCGTCGCGCAGCGTCTTGGTGATCGTGATGGAGGTATGCACCAGCATGATCGCCGACATGGCGTAGAAGCCCTTGGCGGCAAAGCTGGCTTCGAGAAAGTAGATGCCGCCCGCCATCATCGCAGCGGCGATGCCGAAGCTGATGATCGTGAACATTTTCCAGGCGTCGGAATCCTTGGGGGTGTAGGTGGTGTTGGTCATGGGTTTCTCCTGAGTTTGAAGTTGATTGTCTGCTGAGTTAGGCGCTCACGCGGAGTTTGGCGCCGAGGCGTTCGAGCACCGCCTCGGCGGTGGTGACGACCGGCGCGCCGCAGCCTGCGGCCGCCAGCTTCTCGCTGATTGCCGCCGGGTCGGTGGACTGTTCCATTTCGGCCATCGCCACAGCCGCGGCGTCCATCTGGGCCTGCCGCGATCTGAGCCGCGCCAGCGTGTTTTCGGCATCCCGCAAAGTCGAGATGGCATTCGCGGGAGCGATGTCGCGCAGCCGTTGGGTCCGGTCGGCTGCCGTGGCGATGCGCTGCCCGCGCTGGAGGGCTCGAAGCCTTGTCTCCGACGAGCGGATCGTCGCCTTCAATCGGTCGATCTCCCGGCCGAAGCCGGACTGCGCCTCTTCGGACGCCGCCCTCTCTGCCTCGAGAAGAGCGATCGTCTGCGCTGCGTCGTGCGCCAGCTCGGTCTTGTCCTGCTCGAGCGCAGCAACCGTTCGGCTCTCGAGATCATCGATCCTTGCCGTCAGTCTCCGGTGTTGCTCGACCTCCTGTCCGTTCTGGGCAATCGCGATCGCAACTGCCCGCCTTGCGGTCGTGACCGCCTCTGCGCAGTCGCGGATCTGCTGCCGCAGGACGGCCAACGCATTGGCGTCGATCAAGATTTCCGCGGCATCGTTACCGCGACCCCGAACGAGCGCAAAAAACTGTTTGAGCATGTCTCCTTCTCCTGTATGAACATTGTTCACAAATGCAGCCTAGCATCTTTTGAACATCGTTCAAGATCATTTTTGAACGATGTTCAAAAATCGGCAGGAAGGTTAACGATGAGCAAGACCGAGGAAAGGCGGGCCGCGTTGCGGATGCGGTTGATTGAATCCGCGGAGCGGCGCATCGCGGCCGACGGGTTGGGCGCGTTGCGCGCGCGGGACCTGGCGGATGACGCCGGTTGCGCGCTCGGCGCCATCTACAACGCGTTCGACGACATGGACGAATTGATCCTGCGCGTAAACGCCAGGACGCTCGCACGCCTGGGCGCGGCTGCGCTTGGCGCCGGCCTTGGCCCCGCTAGGGAGCGGCTGAAGCGGCTTGCGCTCGCTTACGCGGATTTTGCGATCAGGGAGACGAAGCTCTGGTCGGCGCTCTTCGAGCACAGGATGGCTTCGGACAGGGATACGCCTGACTGGTACCGGAACGAAAACGCGGTTCTCATTCAGCAGATTGCAGAGCCGGTGGCGGCGCTTCGGCCATCGCTTGACGGCCATGAATTGCTGATCCGCGCGCGCACGCTGTTTTCCGCGGTCCACGGCGTCGTGGCGATTTCGATCGAGGAACGCTTTGTCGGCGTCGCGCCAGCCGATCTGCGCGCGGAACTCTCGCGCTTCGTTGACGTGCTGGTCGCCGGCATCGAGGCTACGCCTGATCGGTGACGCCTCGGCGCCGTTCCTTATCCACTGTCGATAATAGTTTGAGGAACTCAGCCTCGATCCGTTTGACCGGGCGTGGCGCGAGATTGAACATATCGGCGGAAAAGCCGCGCGGGCGGCCGAAGAATTTCGTCGCTTCGGCAATCGAGAAGCCGGCGAGCGCCGTGGCCTCGAAATAGGCCGCGATCTGGTCGGCGCGTTTGATGGCGGCCGTCAGCCGGGCCGGCAGTTCAGGCGGCAGGCCGAAGCGGATATGGACCGCGCGCTGGAGCCGGCGCTCGACATCCTTGTAGCCGCCGACCACCGCCTTGAGCGGCGAGATCATGTCGCCGATGACATATTCGGGCGCATCGTGCAGCAGCGCGGCGAGCCGCTCGTCCGCATTCGCGGACGGTTCAAGCCGGCAGAAAAGCTGCTCCACGAGGATGGAGTGCTGGGCGACGGAAAAGGCGTGGTCGCCGCGCGTCTGGCCGTTCCAGCGGGCGACGCGCGCAAGACCGTGGGCGATATCGGACATCTCGACATCGAGCGGCGAGGGATCGAGCAGGTCGAGCCGCCGGCCGGACAGCATGCGCTGCCACGCTCGCGGCGGTGCGCCGTCGCGGTCGGGCATTAGACGTCCTCGCCCGAATCGGCGGGGAAGGCAAAAGTCGCGCCGGGCGGAATGGTGAACAGTACCGGCACCTCGCCCGCGAGCACGGGCGTGCCGGCGTCCACCGCGTCCTTGACCCGGTCGATGCGGACGATCGCCAGCCCGTCATGGCCGTCTACCGTCCCGAGCGCGCCGATGGCGCGGCCATTGGCGGTGACCTCGACGCGGGGAGGGGGCAGGGCGGCGTCGGCCTCGACGATAAGCACGCGACGCCGCGCGGTGCCGCGATGCTGCATGCGCGAGACGACTTCCTGGCCGACATAGCAGCCCTTCCTGAAGCCGACGCCGCCATTCTGGTCGAGCAGGACATCATGCGGGAAAGCGTCGCCGAGTTCGTAGTCGCGCCCGCTTTCGGCGACGCCATTGGCGATGCGCACCGCGTCGTAGGCTGCCAGAGAGGCGGTCTCGGCGACGGGCCGGTAGCTGCGCCAGACGTTCATCGCCGGGAAGCGCAAGTCTCGCAGCCAGCCTGATTCAGCGGATGAGGCGCTTGAATCGGATTGCGAGCCGCTTGAATCTGTCTGCCAGCCGGCAGCGATAAACGATTCGTCCTGCTTGGAAATCTCCGCCTTGGCGCGCAGCCGGTAGAGCATCAGCCGGCGCACGAGATCGTCGGCGACGTCGGCGCGCACATCGAGACGCAAGGCATCCGCGCCGTCGCGCGAGATCAGGAAGTCGAAAAGGATTTTGCCCTGCGGCGTGAGCAGTGCGCCCGGCTTGACCTCATGCGCGCCCAGCGTGTCGAGATCGGCGGTCACGATGTTCTGCAGCAGGTGCTCGGCCTCGGGGCCGCCGACGCGGATCAGGCTGCGGTTCGGAAGAATGGCGGTCAGCATGGGCGCTCGTTCGTTGCGCGCATTAGGTATGGCCGATATGGCCCGGCGGCAAGCGGTAACAAAACCGCCCCACCGCCGTCGTGCAGGTGCGCGAAGCAAACCCGGCATCCAGAGCGCCAGTATTGGTTATTCTCCTTCCACCTTCCCGTCTCTGGATTCCGACTCCCGCTTCGCGGTGCCGGAATGACGAGGGGGGTGTGGATAGGTGCTTCGATCCAATCTCAATTTGGCCTAGTCGCCCGAGACGAAGAAGCGCCAGCGCCCGTCCGGCGTGATGCCGGCGCGGTAGAAGATGTAGGCGTCGAAGCTCTTCATGTCCTCGTAGTCGCCGCCGGTGATGATGTGGAACAGTTCCACCCGCTGCGGCGGGGTGAGCTTGTCCAGCGGGATGGCGAAGAAATACGGCCAGACATAGAGTTCTTCCGGCTTGCCGGCGTCGAGGTGGACGTAGCCCGCCTCCAGCACCTCTTCCAGGATGGCGAGGATTTCGATGCCTTCGCCGTCGCCGGAATTCTGCTTCAGGAATTCGATCACGTCGCCATCGACGCCGCCGAACGACAATTGCGTCGCGCCGTCGCCTGTGCCGAGCAACGGCCGCAGCTTCTCGATGTCGCCCGAGCGCGTGGCTTCGAGAATCAGATCCCGCATGCGCTTCACCGGCTCGGGCAGGCGCGACATGTCGTAGATGATCTCGGGCAGGGGCGCGTTCGGGTCGATGTCCGGACGGGTCGGATCGATCACGGGCGCGGCGTCGTCGCCGGCCGGCTCCTCGGTGGCCGGCGCCCGGGGTTTGCCGATGGGATCGGGCAGGGGGACGCCGGGGGTCGGCTCAGCCGGCGCGGGCGTCGGTGTCGTCCCGGTCTGGCCTTCGCTTGGCGTGGCGGCCGGCGCATCCGGCTTGATCTCGCTCAGCGCCAGCGCGCCGCCGGCCGTCAGGGCAAGGGAGAGCAGGCTCGCTCCGAAGGCGAAGCGAAAGCGCTGCAACGCTGTGAACGACCTTTGCGGCATCGCGTCCCCCACTCTAAGAGACTGTTTGGAAATTCGTGAGGGCGGCCTGCAAATGGCGCTTTCCTGCGCTTCGGTGCTCGAAAAACACCATTTTCGTCACGCCCTGACGAATTTCCAAACGGTCTCCAGGGACTAGTAGACCAAGATGGAGCCGGATTGAACAGGTTTCGCCTGCGCCGTCCGGACGCAGCGATCAGTGACGCTGGTCGATGGTTTCGAACTCGCCTGTGGCGATCCGCTCGCGCATGCGGTCCATCATGGCGATCGCCGAATCGCTGCCGCAACTGCGCACCAGTTCCTTGAAGGCCGTGGCCAGCGCCACCTCGGCGATCAGCTCCGGCTCGATGCCGGCCGAAAGGCCTTCGGCCCACGCATCCGTCTGCATTTCGAGGGCCGTCAGCCGCTTTTCCTCGCGAACGAGCGCGTCGAGTTCCGCAAGTGCCTGCGTCATGTCCTATCCACCCGTGGCTCCCGGCGGCCGAGGCCGCAGGGCATGGTAAACGTCCCTTTAAAACTCTTATCACAGTTGAATCGATCCGCACCCCGCCGGTGTCGGAAAAGTTAATGAAAGGTTAATTTCCGTATCGCACGGCGATGTCGCGCGCCAACTGTTGCCCTTCGGCCATATAGCGGTCGATCGCGGCATGGGCGGATTCGGTGCAGGAGGAATAGGACGCGCCGAAGGTGCGGTAGCCGCGGTTGAAGCTGGCGACATAGCCTGCGCGGATGTCGGCCTGCGGATTCTCCGTCTGCAAAAGCGATTCCATCTCGTCCCGCCACTGGTTGGAACGCTCTCCGCAGAGATTGCGCAGATAGTGGAGCGAGCCGAGCACCTCGGCCAGCCGCATCAGCCGCGTTTCGAACGGAGCCTCGGCGGCCGCAAGCGGGCGAGGGCCGAGCCCGGGCAGGCCGGCCGCCAAAAAAGTCAGGAGAATGAGCGCCCCACGCGTCATGGCCTGCCTTGTCGCGGATGATTTTGTCCGGCGCAAGGCGGGGTTGCAAATGAGGTTTACGGGGAAAGCAATCGCCGGGCGACGTCGACCACCGATTGAAGGACCGGCAGGCCGGCCATGTCGGCCAGTGTGAACCAGCCGGCCTCGTCCGCGTCGTCACCGGCGCGCGCAGCCCCGCCGGCATGGCGGGCGGTGAAGACATGCAGCCGGAACGGCGTGGACGGCGGCTCGCGTTCGAGATCGAGCACCTCGACGATGCGGACTTCGCCGGTCGCGAGGCCGGTTTCCTCCATCAGTTCGCGCCGCACGGCCTGTTCAAGCGTTTCGCCCGGCTCCACCCGGCCGCCCGGGAAGGCGTAAAAGCCCTTCGACGGCGCGCGTCCGCGCTTGACCAGCAGCACGCGGTCGCCATCGACGATCGCGATGGACACGGCGGGGACGGGGTCGTCGGAGGTCATGCGAAGAGACTACACACCCGCGACTTCTTTGGTGGCGGCTTCGAGAACATCCTCGGCCCACTGGTTGAGGCTCTTGCCGGAAAGCTCGGCTGCGATGGCGGCCTTGCGATGCGTCTCTGGTTTCACCCGAAACATCACCTTGCCGGAATAGGGTTTTTGGGGTTCCTTGCCGATCCTGGCGCAGGTTTCGACATAATCATCGACGGCTTCATGGAAAGCGGCGATCAGCCCATCGACGGTATCGGCGTGGAACGTGACGCCGTCCCGAATTCCGGCAATGCGCCCGAAAAAAATCTTGTCGTCGGCATCGAACTCGATGACAGCCGCATAGTCCTTGTAAGCGAGCGCCTTCATGGTGTTACTCCTATCCTGATCAGAAAATCCCTTGCTGCCTTGACTTGGTATCGCTTCGCTTCCTTTTCGGGGTGCGGCCGATGAAAGAATTCCGCTTCGTCCCTGCAAATAAAACGAACGCGGGAGCCGCTGCCTTCAACGACCGTAGCTCCCGCCGCGATCAACAAACTTTCGATATCAGACCATGCGACGGTTCCGGAGACCGGGTTCTTGAAAACCGCCGCCAAGGTCTTTCGATGCTTGCTGTTCATGCTAGCATCATAGAAGCGTCGGGAGGGGTTGCAAGCAAAAAATGCTAGCATAGATCAGCGGCCTGCCGTCAGAAACGGTGTGGCTCGTTTGCCGCGACGCCCGCAACGCAAATCGCTTGACGCCTGCAGCCGCGATCCCACATGTCCGGGCCATGTGTGGACGTTTTGCCCTGATCGCGACCCCTCGGGAAATCCAGGCCCTGTTCGCAGTGCTGGACTTCGAGGATTTTCCGCCCCTCTACAACATCGCCCCGACCCAGCCGGTGCTCAT
>Ga0209792_1000674_pt1 | contig 21561 bp, 18 predicted proteins | sample EBPBio142005_DNA_FD_185860 | JGI IMG/M metagenome (GOLD analysis project Ga0209792, IMG submission 185860) | Wastewater treatment Type I Accumulibacter community from EBPR Bioreactor in Madison, WI, USA - Reactor 1_6/14/2005_ DNA (SPAdes)... | ecosystem: Engineered > Bioreactor > EBPR >... | reverse complement strand
TGCGCAAACCCAATATGGTGCAGCGTCCCATCGGAGGAAGGGCGAAGATGAAGGTCGCAATCAGCGCCGGCACCTGGCCGAAGCCGAACAGGACGACCACAGGGCCGAGATAGGCCATGTGCGGCGTCGCCTGCATGATGTCGAAACAGGCATTGAGCGCCTTTTCGAAGCGGCGGTTGCGGAACGCCCAAACGCCGAGAGCCAGGCCTGCAGCAACGGCGAGCGGCACGATCACGACGACGATCGCCACCGTCTTCATCGAGTCCGACCACAGGCCGAAAACGGCAAGGTAGCCGGTCGAAAGACCTCCAAGCAGCGCAAGCTTCCTGCCGGCGATCCAGTGGCCGAGGATAGCCATGCCTCCCGCCACAGCTATCCAGGGCAGCGGCGGCAAGTCCAGCGACTTGAATCCGCGGTAGAGCAGGCCTTCCGTAAGAGCCAGCGGCTGGGCAAGCGCCCAGGAAATGCTCCGCGTCACCGGCTTGGCGATCTTGGAAAGCCAGGCGAAGCCATCGGTTATCCAGACCCGGGCGGGAATGGTCAGTTCAGCGGGCCATTTGTCGAGGACCGGCACAGCCTTCGACAAGGCAACCGCCGCAACAAGAAGCAGGACCGCCAGCGCTACAAGGGAATAGCCTTTCCATCTCGCGGTGGGCATGCCCGCCTGCCGTGATATCGAGGCCGAACTCATTGGACCCCGTGCGGATAGAGAGCCGCAATCATCAACCGTCTGGAAACCGATCCCACCGGCTTGCCGTCGTCTCCGGTGACGAGGATCGGTCTGTCGGACGAAAGCACTTTCGAGGCGACTTCGCATAGCCGGGAAGCCGCGGGCACGGCCTGCTCGTCCTGCGGAATATGGGTCCTGTCGCAGATCGCCCCCACCGTGATGATCTGATCCCGGGGCGCTTCACGCGCGAACTCACGCACATAGTCGTTGGCGGGCTTGGCCACCATTTCGGCCGGCGATGCCAACTGCACCAGTTCGCCGTCCTTCATGATGCCGATCCGGTCGCCGAGCCGGGCCGCTTCGGCGAAATCATGGGTGATGAAGACGATCGTCTTCCTGAGCATTTTCTGCAGACGCAGGAATTCGTCCTGCATCTCGCGCCGTATCAACGGATCCAGCGCGGAGAACGGTTCATCGAGGAACCAGATATCAGGGCCGACAGCGAGAGAACGCGCGATCCCCACTCGCTGCTGCTGGCCGCCGGAGAGTTCGCGCGGAAAGTAAGATTCCCGCCCCTCCAGCCCGACGAGCTTCACCATCTCACGTGCGCGCTGCTCTCTCTCCTCCTTCGACGCTCCCCTTACCTCGAGCGGGAAGGCGACGTTCGAGAGCACGGTTCTATGCGGAAGCAAGCCGAAGTTCTGGAAGACCATCCCCATCTTGTGCCGACGTAACTCGACAAGTTCCCTGGCGCTTACATCCATCAGATCGACACCGTCGATCAGGATGGAGCCGGCAGTCGGGTCGTTCAATCGGGTGATCGCGCGGATGAGGGTCGACTTGCCCGATCCGCTCAACCCCATGATCATCAGGATCTCGCCGGGATAGACGTCGAACGACACGTCGCGCACCGCGCCGATGTGACCTTCAGCCCTGAAATCGGCGGGCTGAGGGTTGTTGCCGTGCCTGGCCATGAAGCCGGCCGGGTCGGAACCGAACACCTTCCAGATGTTTCGACATGAGATTTTGGGCATCTGCATCTGAAATCCCCTGGAAGGCGTCGGCCGTCAGTTGATTACGAATGGGTCAGTTCAGCCATTCCTTCCATATGGCCTCGTTCTCGGAAACCCATTTCGTCGCGGCTTCTTCCGGCGTCATTCCCTCGACGTCGACCATGGCGGCGGCCGCCGCGATCTGCGGATTGGTGAAGTTGACCTTCTTCAGCACGGCGAACGCGCGCGGCCACTTCTTTTCCAGCTCCGGCGATGCCGACTTCTTCAGATAACCTTCGGCCGGAGCACCGCAATCATAAAGAGCGTCGGGGTTCTGCCCCCATTTCGGATCGGTCCAGCACCCCGGCTCGAACTTCGGGAACTCGACGAACTCGCCCGGGAATTTCGCCTCGATGAAGTTCGGGGTCCAGTTGAACAGGACGACCGGCTCCTTGCGGTCGAAGGCGGATTGCAGCTCTGCCCAAAGAGTGGCTGCCTGCCCTACCGGAACTTCCTGGAAGTTCATGTTGAGCGCCTGAATGCGCTCCGAATAATGCTTGCCCCATGCGGCAGGCGGGCCGACGAACCGCCCCTTCTTCCCGGTCTCGGCCGTCGCGAACTTTTCAGCGCATGCGTCGAGCGCTTTCCAGTCCGGCAGGCCGGGGCAAACCTCCTTCACATATTCCGGATACCACCAGTCTTCCCGCGTGATTGCGGTGTGAGAGCCGAGGTCGACAAGCCCTTGCTGCAGCGCCTTGTTGAAGGATTCCCCGTGCGATCCCTCCCAGACCTCGACCTGGAAATCCATGTCGTTGTTGGCCATCGCGGTGAACTGCAACTGACCGTCGGACGATCGATACTCGACGCTGTTGCCGAGACTTTCCAGGATCTGACCCACGACGTTGGAGAGGACGACCTGGCTCGTCCAGTCATTCGTGACGATCCGGATCGGATCGCTCGAGTCCTCGGCGCTGGCGATTTGCGGCATGGCGAGAGCGAGACCCGCACCCACCATCGAGACATTTGCAAGTAGCTTCCACGTTTTCATTGTCTTCCCCTTTCTATGATGACGTTTGGTATTTCGCTGACCGGCGTCTGCTTGCATCCTGATGCCCGGCCTCAGCCGAGCAGCAGTTTGAGGTGATCGTTGAGAAAACGCCCCTTGGGGTCCAATTCCCGGCGAAGGGCGCGGAAGTCGTTCGCGCGCGGATAGAGCTGCGTGACGTCGTCGGTATCGAGGAAATGCATCTTTCCCCAATGCGGACGGGACTTGTAGCCACGCAGGATCTGGTCGACGTCCTTGAGAAACGCCCAGTAGTCGATGCCGGGACCACCCGACACGGAGAGCGTGATGCTGTCCTGCCGATGGAAGGGGCTTATCCATGCCGGGTCGCCGGCCGTGAAACGATACTCGATCGGGTAGATGCAGTTGGTGTGCTTGTTGAGCATCAGATCGCGCACCGCCCGGATGGCCGCTTTGCCGTGCTCCAGCGGAACGGCGTATTCCAGTTCGACAAAGTTCGGCACATATTCGATCGGGTAGACTTCCGAACTGTAGGCGACCTTCTCGAACTCGCTTTCCATCGGCGCGGCGTCGGTGACGTCCATCACCTTCATTTCGCAGACGTCGGCGGTCCTGGTCGTCGAGGACACCGCCGAGGTGTCCGGCAGGCAATAAAGATGGCGGCTTTCCGGGGTCGGACACCAGAAGAACCCGAAGTGACGGTGGTTTGCCGCCAGTTCGTCATGGCGCTCCATGCAGGTCTCGAAATCGTCCCGCCACAAGCGCTCGTGCAGATTGTATGCCTCCATGACATTCAGGGTCATGGAGGAGATGATGCCGAGCGTGCCTATCGACACCTGGGCCGCGTGAAGGAGATCGGGATCGCTGTCGTCAATGTCGATGACATCGCCATCCGCCTTGACGAGCCTCATCCCGGCGATCGAGGACGCCAGGTTTCCAAGCTTGATCCCGGTGCCGTGCGTTCCCGTGGTGAATGCGCCGGCCACCGCCTGGCTGTCGATATCGCCCTGATTGATCAGCGACAGACCGTGCTGCTTCAGCGTTTTTCCGACTTCGTTGATGCGGGTTCCGCCCGCCACGGTGATCTGCTTCCGCCCCTTGTCGACGCTTTTCACCCCGCGCAGCTTTTCGAGCGACAGAAGCAGGCCGTTGGTGCCGACGACAGGGGTGAATGAGTGGCCCGAGCCGGCGACACGGATGCCGAGATCACGCCTGTCGGCTTCCGCGACCAGCTCAACGAGTTCGGATTCGGTTTCCGGCGACGCTTTGTACTGCGAGACGCAGTACTGATTTCCAACCCAGTTCCGCCAGATCCCGCCTTTCTCGAAACCCATCTCTCTTCCCTTCACATTGCCGTAAAACAATTGTCGACGAACAAATGTGTGCCGTTCACGAAGCTGGCCTCGTCGCTCGCCAGATACAGGGCCGCTTTTGCGACCTCATCGGGCCGGCACATCCGCCCCTGCTGGGCGGCGATCGCCGCGTCGGAGACGTCGACCCCGTAGCGCGCCAGTTCGTCCACTTCCCGTTGCCCATGCGGGGTCTGGATGAAGCCCGGACAAACCGCGTTGCAGCGGATGTTCCTGTCCCGGAACTCCACCGCGACGGAGCGCGCGAACATGTGGCACGCCCCCTTGCTCGTGTTGTACAGCACCTCCATCGGGGTCCCGACAATCGCGGAGATGGACGAGGTGCATACGATCGAGCCGCCGCCTGCAGCGATCATCTGGGGCAGGACGGCGCGGGTCATGAGGAACATGCCCCGGACATTGATCGCCATCAGCCGATCCCACTCTTCGACCGTGGTGTCGAGGAATGGCCGGATTACGATCGTCCCCGCGTGATTGAACAGAACGGTGATCGCACCGAGGTCGTTCGAGATTTTCTCGACCGCCTGTTTTACCTGGAACTCGTCCGAAACATCGGCCGGCGCAAACGTCGCCTTGAAGCCTTCCTTGCGCAGGCAGGAGGCCACCGCCTCGCCCTGGCTGTGGGGCAGGTCAACGATGCCAACCGCCGCGCCTTCCCGGGCGAAAAGCTCCGTCGCGGCAAGGCCGCAGCCGCCCGCTCCGCCGCTGATAAGCGCAATCCTGCCGTCCAGCCGACCGGCCATAAGTCCTCCTGTCACCGCTGATGCTGCATTCCCGATACCGCCGGCCGACCTTCTTTGGGTGTCTTACGATCCGGGCCGGGCTGCGAGCTGCAACGGTGCTTGTTCCACGCAGTCAGATTGAAGTAGTGTGACCAGCCGGTCCATATTCCAAAGGTGATACGGCTCAGCTTCGCGCTGGCCGAACGAGGGTTCAGTGCAGAAGAGTGGTGTGCCAGACTTTTCGACGGTCGCGTCTGTCGTGGCGCACCTCGGCAAGCCGACCTTTCCGGAAGCATTGGACGGGATGCTGGGGAACGTAGCGCCGTTCGACCTGTCGGCCATCTTCGGCTTTCCGTTCGGCTCGAGGCCGCTGCTCCTGCACGACGGTTATCGCAAGCACGCCTCCCCCTCGGCGTTGGAGGCCTATCTCAATGGCGCCTACCTGTTCGATCCCTTCTATACCGCCTGCGCGCAGAACTTCCCGTCCGGTGTCTGGCGCATGCGCGAACTGGCGCCTGACGAATTCTTCGATTCCGAGTTCTACAGTTCCAAGGAGGTGCATCCATGCGTCTCCATGCAGGCCGGTTCGCTGGTCGAGGAAATCGGTTTCCTCATCCCTCTCGAAGGCGGCTTCAATGCCGTTTACTCCCTCATGCGTTCACGAGGGGCCCCATTCTCGAACCAAGAGATGGACGCGCTGAAGCAGATCGATCCCTTCGTTCGCGAGACCGTGAGGACCCACTGGCGCGATGCGCGCGCAGATGAGCACCAAATGCGCCTCGACGATCTGATGGAGACTGCGTTCGCATCGTTTTTCGATGATCGCCTGACTTATCAGCAGCGGCGCATTGTCCAGCTCATACTTCGCGGAAACAGTAACTATGCTATAGGAAAAGCTCTTTCCATAACGGAAGGAACTGTAAAACTTCATCGTCAAAATATATATAAGAGATTGAATATATCCAGTCAGCGTGAATTATTTGTGATTTTTGTCGAAAAGCTCCTGGAGCCAACCTCTACCTAATATAGAGAATGCATTTTCCGGCACTGATTGGGCCCTGTCGTTGCGAAATTCCCTTTCATGGCACGGACGCTAGCCCTGTTTCCTCACGGAGACGCCCGTCGATCATAGAGCCTCGACGTCGAAGCGGCCGCTCGATTCAACCCCCTTACGATCGGGCTGGAGACTGTCAGGCGACCCGAAACAGGAGCTGATCACCTGCGGCCAGCCGCGCTGCATTGTCGAGCGCCACGTCGAGGCTGCGGCGAAGCGTTCCGCTCGTCAGCCAGGCGACATGCGGCATGGCGACCACGTTCGGCAACGACAGCAACGGGTTCGCAGGATCGGCAGGCTCGACGGCGAATACGTCGAGCCCCGCCCCGGCGAGGTGGCCGCCGCCCAGCGCATCGACCAGCGCCGCCTCGTCGACCAGGCTGCCGCGCGCCGTGTTGATGAGGATCGCGCCCGGCTTCATCCGCGCGATGCGCGATGCACTGATCAGGCCTTTCGTATCGGCGCTCGCCGGAATGTGGAGGGACACGATGTCCGACACTGCCAGCAGTTCATCCAGATCGACGAACTGGACGCCGTCCTGCCGTCGCGTCCTGTTGGCGACGACGACGCGCGCGCCCAGAGCCTGAAGAACCGGGGCAAGACGCTGCGGCACCGCGCCATAGCCGACAAGGCCCACCGTCCTGCCGCCGATCTCGCCAAGACCGTCGCCGATCGCGCCCGACTTTGCCCAGCTCGCGCCGTCGGCCATCCCTGCGGCCAGCGCCGGAATCCGGCGCAGGCAGGCGAGCATCAGGCCGAGTGTCATCTCGACGACGGCGGCGGTGTTGGTGCCGGGCATGTTGCACACCGCGATCCCGCGCGCCTTCGCATGCGCCACGTCGATGGCGTCGATGCCGACCCCAACCTTCTGGATCAGCTTCAGGTTCGGCGCGGCATCGATCATCGCCGCCGTCACCGGGGCCAGAACGTGAAGGATCATGTCGGTGTCGACGAGTTCCCTCATCGCCGCGTCGGGATCGGAGGGCGGAACGACGGCGACCCGGATGCCGGAGGGCAGATCCGACAGCATGGCGCGCAGGTTCGGCCCGGCGTCATAGTGGAGCAGCAGCTTCACGGCAGCGGCGTCCCGCTGCCGCCGACCGCGTTGCGGCCGGCAAAGACCGCGTCCGGCCCGAGCGCTTCCTCGACGCGGATCGCCTCGTTCCACTTCGCCATGCGCTCGGACCGCGCGAAGGAGCCGACCTTGAGCTGGTGCGCGCCCCAGCCCACCGCGAGATGGACGATGGTCACGTCCTCGGTCTCGCCGGAGCGCGCCGAGACGACTGTGCGCCATCCGGCCGCGTGGGCGGCGTCCAGCGCGGCCTTGGCTTCGGTCAGCGTTCCGACCTGGTTCGGCTTCACCAGAAGGGCGTTGCAGGCGCCCTGCCCGACGGCCTGCCGCACACGCTCGGCGCTGGTCACGAGATAGTCGTCGCCGACGAGCTGCGTCGCCGACCCGAGTTTGCCTGTGATCGCCTTCATTCCTGCGTCATCGTCCTCGGCGACGGGATCCTCCAGCGAGACGATCGGATAGGTCTTGCTCCATCCGATGAGCTTGTCGATCAGGCCCGCCGTATCGAGATCGATGCCATCGGCCGCGAGACGATAGCGCCCGCCTCTGCCGAACTCCGAGGCCGCCACGTCGAGCGCCAGCGCGACCTCATCGCCCGGCCGGAACCCGGCGCGCTCGATCGCCTGCACGGCGCGGTCGAGCGCCTCCTCGTTCGAGCCGAATTCCGGCCACCAGCCGCCCTCGTCCGCCACGCCGCGCAGCAGGCCTTTTTCGGACATCAGCTCGCCGCCGGCGCGATAGACCTCGGCGACCATCGCGGTCGCCTCGTCGAAGCTGGTTGCGCCGACCGGCATCAGCAGGATGTCCTGCACATCGATCCGGCGGCTCGCATGCGCGCCGCCACCGAAAATCTGGATCATCGGCATCGGGATGCGCGGCCGGCCGCCGGCCGCGAGATATTTCCAGAGGGGCAAACGCGCGGACGCCGCCGCCGCATGCGCGACCGCCATCGACACGGCGATCGTGGCGTTGCCGCCAAGGCGGGACTTTTGCGCGGTCCCGTCCAGTCCGATCAGGCGCGCGTCGACCGCGGCCTGGTCGTCGGCCGCCATGCCGACAAGCGACGGGGCGATTTCGTCTGCGATCGACACAAGGGCCTTGGCGACACCCAGTCCGCCGAACGCCCTTCCCCCGTCTCGCAGGTCGATCGCCTCATTCGAGCCGCGCGAAGCGCCGGCCGGCGCGATGGCGCAGCCGACGGAGCCGTCCGTGAGCGCGACCTCGGCCTCGACCGTCGGACGACCCCGCGAATCCCAGACCCGGCGTCCTGCGACCGAAACGATATTGGCTGCCTTGATCAAGAAGCTATCCCTCTGTTCGAAAGTTCTTCGCGCCAGGCATCCCGCACCTCGGCCAATGTCGATGGCGGGCGTTCTATGAGCGGGATTGCGGCGGCGCGAACCGTCTGTCTGTCCGCCTCGGCGGTCAGGTATTCCACCGGCGACTTTCCATCCACGCGGGCCAGGAACAGACCGGGCAGCAACGAAGCGATCCGCCGCTCGATGCCGTCGCGGCCTTCCCAATCGACGCCCGCCAGATAGGCGTCGCCCAGCGCATCGAAGCCTGCGAGGTGGTCCCGCGCGGCTTGCGGCGAAGCCAGGCATTTCAGCAGCAGGTGGTTGAGACAGAAGGCGACGTCGAAGGCGGCGTCGCCGAACCAGGCGCATTCCGCGTCAAGGAACACCGGCCCATGCGGCCCGATCAGGATGTTCTTCGGGCTGATGTCGCCGTGGACGACGCTCTTCTTGGTCGCGGCGGTGCGGTCGACCAGATCGTTCAGCCGCCCCGCCAGCGCAGGATGCGCGCGTCCCGTCGCCACCAGATAGGGTTCCAGCCGGATCGAATGGAAGATGTCGTCGCGCGGAAATGTCTGCGGCGCCGACGGATCGCGCGCGAAGGCGGCGTGGATTTTCGCGAGGCTGCGTCCGACATCGCGTGCCACCGAACGGTCGGATCGTCCTGCCAGCAGTTCCGCCTTCCAGAGCCGATGGTCTTCCGGCGGAAGAAACTCCATCGCCAGCATGCCGCCCGCGACATCCTGGGCCAGCAATTTCGGAACGGCGTGGGGCGCGACCTTTCCGGCGCCTTCGAGCCATGCGGCTTCATACATGTTGCGCTCGACCGGCGCGCGCCAGTCGGCGGCGACGCGCAGCTTCGCCAGCGCGCGCTTGACGCAGAACCTGCCCGCCGCCGTCTCGACCAGCCAGATGTCGGACGAGACGCCGCCGGTCAGCGGTGTGAACGTCGCCGCTTCGCCCTCGCCGAAAAGCCCGGCGCGGCGGATGAAATCGAGGATGGCCGGATCGGGTGTCAACGGGCGCCTCTCAGGATTCCGCCACGACCGGATTGGTCAGCGTGCCCACGCCTTCGACATGGATGTCGACAACATCACCCGGCACGACGGGCCCCACGCCCGACGGCGTCCCGGTGATGATCACGTCGCCCGGCTGGAGCGTGATCGCGGAGCTCAGATAGGACACGAGCTGCGGAACGCCGAACAGGAGATCGGAGGTCGAGCTCGACTGCCGCTCGACGCCGTTGACCTTCGCGCCGAGCTTCAGGTTCGACGGATCGAGCCCGGTCGCGATCACGGGTCCCAGCGGGCAGAACGTGTCGAAGCCCTTGCCGATCAGCAGCGCGCCTTGGTCCATCTCGCCGCGCTGGATGACGCGTTCGCTGATGTCGTTGGCGCAAGTGTATCCCAGCACATGGTCGAGCGCCTTCTCGACCGGGATGCGCCGGCCGGATTTCCCAATCACCACCGCCAGCTCGGCCTCGAAATGCACGTTCTTGCCTTCGCGCGGATAGACGATCGGGTCGCCGGGGCCGATCACGGTGTTGGTCGGCTTCATGAACAGAAGCGGGATTTCGGGGGTCTTCGCGCCCGACTCCTCGATGTGCAGGACGTAGTTCAGACCGACGCCGAAGATGCGGGGTTTCTCGACCGGCGACAACAGCCTAGCCTGTGCGAGGGCGTCCGACTTGCCGGCGCGCTCGATGCCGCCGAAGGGTGGTCGCGCAAGCCTGTGCAGCGTATCGCCGTCGAGCTCGCCATAGTGGATTTCGCCGCCGATCTCGTAACGTGCAATCAACATCGCTTTCACCCTCGCCGAACCGCGTCGATTTCGGATCTGTCGAGCCCGCCGTCATGGGCGAGTACCGTGTAGCGGCTCTCGAACGACCGCCCCCTGTCGAGGTCGAGCGGCTCGGACCTGAACGGCCCGACCGTGACGACGCCCCAGTCGGCGACGAACCAGAATGGCGTTCTGCCCTCGATCTCATGCGGGATCACGGTCATGCCGGCAAGCGCGCCGCCGCCGACCGGGCCCGAAAAATCCACCCAGCGCGCGCCCTCGCCGCTCGTCTGCGCGCCGCCTTCGCACCCGCGATCGTCGACGATCGTGCCGCCATTGGCGACGATCATGGAATCCGCCACGCGGACGTTGAAATAGGCATGCCGGGTCGGGCCGAGCCGCATCGCGAAATCGCCGCCCGTCAGCGTCGAGGACACGTCGATCCGGTTGCTGCGCTCGCCGACCGTCACGGTCATCGTGCGCGTCTCGCGCGCGCTCAGCCGTCCGGCGTCGGACGCCCATTCGCGCGGCCCTCGCCACTCCAGCTCCTGCGCGATCTCGAACCGCCCTGCGCCGATTTCGCGCCCCGCGACCGCCGTCTCGACGATCCGGCCCGGAGCGCGTCCCTGGAACGTCTCGTTGACGTAGAAATTGTAGGTGTATTCCTCGACCGTATCGTTGGCCGCGGGCATCAGCGCATGGACGTGATCGGACGCGATCCAGAGCCCCGAATGGTGCGGATGGTCGGCCGGCGACTCGGACGTGACGCAATAGCCGGCGGGCGTCATCAGCGGGAAGACATAGCTGCGGAAGTCGCCCTGGGTGAGGGCCAGAACCGCCTTGCCGCGATGGCGTAGCCGCATGCGGTGCGTCTTGGCCCATGCTCCCCTGGGCAGGGCGATCGCGTCGGATTCGAAGCTGAAATCAGACATGCGCCGTGCTTCCGCGAATCGTCAGGGTGGGCGAGTGCATCGCGCGGACCGGCGGCGATCCCGCCGCGCCCTTCCGCTGTATCTGGCGCAGCAGGAACCCGCCGCAGGCATAGGCGAGTTCGTAGGTCGGCAGCGCCATCGTGGTCAGCCCCGGACCCCACCAGCGGAACCACGGCGCGTCGCCGAAGCCGACGACGGACAGGTCGTACGGCACCTTGATGCCGAGCCGGCCGATCGCCTCGAGCGCGCCGACCGTGAGCTCGGCGCCGGCCGCCACCAGCGCCGTCGGACGCCCGCGCCGCGACCAGAGATCCGCGACCGACGCCTCCGCGAACGGAGCGTCGGGGGCGCCAAGGCACAGAAGATCGTCGGCCACCGTCATGCCGGCGGCCCCGAATGCGGCGCGAAAACCAGCCAGGCGCTCCCGTCCGGTCGACAGGCCCTCATGGCCGCCGACATAGGCGATACGGCGATGTCCGAGCGCCAGCAGATGCCCAGCCGCCGCCTCGATGCCGCGGCGGTCGTCGATGCCGAACCAGGCATTGCCGCCGCCTTTCGTCTCGCGGATCAGTTCCACGGTCGTCGCCCGCGCCAGCAGCGCCAATGTCTCGCGGTTCGGCGATGGCGACGGCGCGATGACGACGCCTGCCGCGCGTGCCTCGATCAGCCCGCGCACCTGCCGCAGTTCGGACTCGGGATCGTCTTGCGTCGCCGCCAGCACGAGCTGGAACCCCTGCTCCTCGCAGCACTTGGCGAGGGCCATCGCCGCCGAGCCGTAGAAATCGTTGCGCACGTCGGGAACGATGAGGCCGACGAGCGACGAATGGCCTGTCCGCATCGCCCGCGCCGCGGAGTGGGCCACGTAGCCATGCTGCTCGGCCAGGTCGCGCACCCGCGCCTTCATGCCGTCGCTGATCTCCGGGCGATCGGCCAGCGAGCGGCCAATGGTCGAAACCGACACGCCCAGCATGTCGGCGAGGTCCTTCATCGTGACAGGATTTGACATCGTTGCACCTGATTTACGCTATCGTTAGCGTCAGCTTTCATACAGTTCAAGCCTGACTGCTGGCGAATCTTTCTTCTTGCAGCGCTAACGATAGCGTGCAATCTTCCCAGCCCATTCGCGCAACGGCGCGAGGGGAGGGTTCGATTTCACCGATGCGCTATTCGCAGCCGGTCATGCCGGGATCACACGTCGCCGGGCGTCAGGCCGACCGTGTGCTGCGGCAGTTCCGTATCCTCGAACAGGTCGGGATTGGCGCGCGCGATCTGCGGCAGAGCGATCAGGATCTCGCGCAGGTGGCGGCGCATCGTCTCTTCGGCGCCCAGGACATCCCCTGCCTCCAGCCGGTCGACGATCGCCTCGTGCTGGCGGATCAGCAGAGGCATCGGCGAGGCCTCCGGCAGGCTGAGATAACGGACGCGGTCGGTCTGGACACGGGCGCTCTCCACCACCCGCCAGGCATAGTCGCACTGGACGATGTCGGCGATCGCGCGGTGAAAAGCCTCGTCCCAGTCGTTGAAGCGCCAGTAGTCGTTGGCCGCCGCCGCATCCCGCTGCGCGGCGAGCGTCGAACGCAGCGCCGCGATGTCGCGCGCGGTCGCCAGTCGCGCGGCGTTGCGCGCGATGTCGCATTCGATCGCCTCGCGCACGAAGCGCGCATTGGCCACCTCGCGCACCGAAATCTTCATCACGAAGGTGCCGCGGCTCGGCCGGACCTCGACCAGTCCGGCCTCGGACAGCTTGATGAACGCCTCGCGCACCGGTTGGCGGGACACGCCGAACCGCGAGGCGATGTCCTTTTCGGACAGCGCTTCGCCCGGACGCAGCTTCAGCTCCGCGATGCCCTGGCGCAGCGCCGCCACGAGTTGCGGCGCTATGGGATCCTTGAGGCGGAGGGCGGCGTCCATCAGGCGCTCGCCGCCTTCGCGATCACAACTAGCGGCATCGTGACTGGCCTCCGGCCGATCTGGTCCTACCAAAATGCTTGTTATCATCTGCCAAGGCTGTATCATACCGGTATGGTGCCATACCGCAAGTGAACTTGCGGATTTGCATAAGGTTCAACGGGAGGAAGAAGAGATGGAATTCGGAGCAAAATTCGCGCTTAGCCGCCGCCAGTTCGTGAAGGCCGGGGCTGCGGCGCTGGCCATGCCGGCCATCGGCGGCAGCGCCTTCGGCCAGGACAAGTTCGTCATGAAGATCGCCCACACCGAAGGCATCGGTACGCCGATCACCAACGCCTTCGACGCCTGGGCGAAGACGATGAACGAGAAGAGCGGCGGCCGCATCGACGCGCAGCATTTTCCCGCGGCGCAGCTCGGCGGCCTCGCCGAGGCGCTCGAAGGCAGCCGCATCGGCACGATCCAGGCGACGACCGCCGGCCCGGACTCGGAAGAGGCCATCGCGCCCGAGATCGCGGCCTTCGGCGGCGCTCCCGGCTTCATCTACAAGAACGAAGAGCATGTCGACAAAGTGCTGCAGGGCGAACTCGGACAGAAATGCTCCGACATCGCCCGCGCCAAGACCGGCGTCGAGTTCGTCGCCTATGGCGAGACCGGCTTCCGCCACATCCTGTCGAAGAACGCGGTCACCAATCTCGACGGACTGAAGGGCCTGAAGATCCGCGTGCCGCAGTTGCGCATCTGGGTCGACTTCTGGACCCTGCTCGGCGCCGCGCCCACGCCGCTGCCCTACAGCGAGCAGTATTCGGCGCTGTCGACCGGCATCATCGACGCGATCGATTCCGACGTCTTCTCGGTGGTCGGCTTCAAGTTCTACGAGCAGGCCAAGCACCTGACCCTCACCGGCCACTGGTTCCTGCCCAAGGCCGTGCGCGTCAACGCCGCCTGGCTCGACAGCCTGCCGGAGGATTTGCGCGCGCTCGTCCGCGACACGGCCAAGGAGGCCTTCGCCGAGCAGCGCAAGATCAACCGGGAGAAGGCCGCCGCGACGCTCGACGAGCTGAAGAAGCTCGGCGTCGAGGTGCACGAACTGTCCAAGGAAGAGCTGGCGAAGATGGAAGAGACCACCGCCAGGCTCTACGACGACTTCGGCTCGAAGAGCCCCGAGACGGCCGAGATGATCAAGGCCATCCGGGCGCTGGGCTGAGTTCGGCCTGACAATGGGAGCCTATGCTGAAACCGAGGCCGCGCCGCTTGGCGCGGCGGATGGCCGGCCCGCCGGGCTGGCGCTGGTCGTCGACCGGATACTGGAGACGATCTGCGTCGCGCTGATGCTGGTCGCGGTCACCGTCGCCTGCCTTCAGGTGACGCTTCGCTACGGCTTCCATTCCGGCCTTCCCTGGCCCGAGGAACTGGCCATCTGGTGCTTCTGCTGGGCGGTGTTCCTCGGCATGGGCCTCGCCACCGGCCGCGACGCCCATATCTCGATCGACACCGTGCCCAACATGCTGTCGCCGCGCGGACAGCAAGGGCTCGCTTTCTTCAACAAGGTCATCATCGCCGCATCGAGCTACATGCTGCTGATCCACGGCTACGACTACGTCTCCCGCGCCATCGCCGCCTCTCCGGCGATGCAGTGGCCGATGAAATATTTCTTCCTCGCCGTCCCGGTCGGCGGCTTCCTCAACCTGTTCTTCCTGCTGTGGCCGAAACCCGGACGCAGCCTGCGCTACGGCGTCGCCACGCTTGCCGCCGGCTTTGTCTTCTATGTCGCGATCCGCTACGGCGCGGGCTACGTCTATGGCGAGAGCGGCAGCGCCATCGTGCTCAACCTCGTCGGCCTGGTGCTGATCGTGCTCGGCGCGCCGATCGCCTTCGCGATGGCGTTCGGCGCTTTCGCCGCGTTCGCGCCCTTCGCGCAGATCCTGATGGTGACGATCTCGCAGAACATGGCGGCGTCGCTCGATTCCTTCACCCTGCTGGCGATCCCGTTCTTCATCCTCGCCGCGGCCGTGATGAACGCCGGCGGCATCACCCCGCGGCTGGTCGACGTGGCCGTCAAGCTGGTCGGCCATTTCCGCGGCGGCCTCGGACAGGCCAATGTCGTCACCAACACGATGCTGGCCGGCATCTCCGGCTCCTCGACGGCGGACGCCTCGACCATCGCCAAGCTGCTGGTGCCCGAGATGGCGAAGCACGGCTACGACCGGCCGTTCAGCGCCGCGCTCACCGCGTCTGCCGCCACCCTCGCCAACATGATCCCGCCGAGCCTCGGCCTGATCATCTACGCCGCGCTGGCGTCTGTCTCCGTCGGCGCGCTGTTCGTCGCGACGGTCGTGCCCGGCCTGATGGTCGCCGGCTCGCTGATGCTCACCGTCTACGTCATGTCGCGTCTGCGCGGCTATGGCGGCGACCTGCCCCGCGCCTCCGCTCGCGAGCGGCTGAGTTCGCTCGGCATGGCCATCCCGGCGCTGATCCTGCCGCTGCTCATCGTCATGGGCGTGCGCTTCGGCGTGTTCACCGCCACGGAAGCGGGAGCCATCGCCTTCGTCTACGCCATTCTCTGCGGCGCCCTGCTCTACCGCAAGCTGACGGTCGCCAACCTTGTCGAGGCCATCCGCGAATCCGTGTTCGACACGATCCTGATCGTCGTCATCATCGCGACCGCCGCACCCTTCGCCTGGGTGCTCGCCTACGAGCAGGTGCCGCAGAAGATCGCCCAGTCGATGACCGCGCTGGTCGAGAATCCGCTCCTGCTGATGATGGTGCTGAATATCTTCCTGCTCATCGTCGGCCTGTTCATGGAGATGATCGCCGCGCTGGTCATCCTCGTGCCGATCCTCGTGCCGCTTGTGGTCGCGGCGGGCATCGATCCGGTGCATTTCGGCATCATCATCGTGCTGAACCAGGTGATCGGCGCGCTCACCCCGCCGCTCGGCGTACTGGTGTTCACCACCGCGCGCGTCGGCGGGGCCGACCAGGGCGCGACCTTCCGCGCCGTGATACCTTTCACGTTCGTGCTGATCGGCGTGCTCCTGCTGATAAGCTATGTTCCGGCGCTGACGCTCTGGCCGGTGCACTGGTTCGGGCCGTGAGCCGTTCGAACTGAGATCGAGGAATTCCTGTCGTGACGAAAACGCGCATCGCGATCGTTGGCCTCGGCATGGCGGTGACGCCGCACGCGCGGGGCCTGATGGACCTGTCCGACACGGTCGAGGTCGTGCACGCCTTCACCCCGAGCGAGGCGCGGCGGCGCTCCTTCGCCGACAAGTTCCCGTTTCCGCTGGCGGACAGCCTCGACACGATCCTGACCGATCGCAGCGTCGAGGCGGTAGCCGTCTTCACTCCGGCCAACACGCATCGCGACATCGCGATCCGCTGCGCCGAGGCCGGCAAGCATGTGCTGATGGAGAAGCCGCTCGACATCACCACGGCGCGCGCCGAGGAACTGGTCGCCGCCTGCCGCAAGGCCGGCGTGACGCTCGGCGTCGTGCTGCAGCACCGGTTCCGCCCGGCCGGCATGAAACTCGCCGAAATCCTCCGGGCCGGCGAGCTGGGATCGATCGTCGGCTGCTCCACCGTCATCCGCCTGTGGCGGCCGCAAAGCTACTATGACGAGCCGGGCCGCGGCTCGTTCGCCCGCGACGGCGGCGGCGTGCTGATCTCGCAGGGGATACACACGCTCGACCTGATGCTGAGCCTCGCCGGGCCGATAACCGAAGTCACCGGCTTCGCCACCACCACCCCGGTCCATCGGATGGAGACCGAGGACATGGTCTGCGCCGCCGCGCGCTTCGCCAGCGGCGCGCTCGGCACGATCGACGCCACGACCGCGGCCTATCCCGGCTTCCCGGAGGAGATCATCCTGACCTGCGAGAAGGGCATGGCGAAGCTCGCCGGCACCGAACTGCTGGTGCAATTCCACGACGGCCGGAAAATCGCGATCGAGCCGGACCGCAGCGCGGGCGGTACCGGCGCGGACCCGATGGCCTTCCCGCACGACTACCATCGCGCGGTGATGGCCGACTTCGCGGACGCGATCCGCACCGGCCGCGAGCCGAAGGTCACCGGCGAGGAGGCGCTGAAGGTGCACCGCCTGATCGACGCGCTGATCGAGACCGGCAAGGCGGGGCGGCCCGTCCGCGTCGCCGGAGCAGGCGCATGACATTGCGCTTCGCCGCCATCGGCCTCGACCATCGCCACATCTACCACCAGGTCGGCGAGCTGATCGCCGCGGGAGCCGAGTGCGCAGGCTATTGTCCGCAGACCAGCGACCCGCGCGTGCTCGACGGTTTCCGCGAGCGGTTTCCGGGCCTCCCTGCGGTGGAACGAGACCGCCTCTTCGACGACCCGTCGATCGACATCGTCGTCAGCGCCGCCATCCCGCGCGACCGGCCGGCCATCGCCATCCGCGCCATGCGCGCCGGCAAGGACGTGATGGTCGACAAGCCCGGCGCGATCAATCTCGGTCAGGTGGCGGAGATCGAAACCGTCGCGCGAGAGACCGGCCGTATCTTCTCGATCTGCTTCTCCGAGCGTTTCATCGTGCGCGCCTGCGAGGCGGCGTCGCGGCTGGTCGCCGAAGGCGCCATCGGACGCGTCATCCAGACCGTCGGTCTCGGCCCGCACCGGCTCAACCGCGTCATTCGTCCGTCATGGTTCTTCGACAAGGCGGCGTTCGGCGGCATTCTCACCGACATCGCCTCGCACCAGATCGACCAGTTCCTGCATTTCACCAGTTCCTCATCGGCCGAGATCGTCTCGAGTTCGGTCGCGCACCGCGGACTTGCCGACCTGCCGGGCTTCGAGGATTTTGGCGAGATCCTGCTGCGCTCGCCGCAGGCCACCGGCTTCATCCGCGTCGACTGGTTCACGCCCGACGGCCTGGCGGCCTGGGGCGACGGGCGGCTCTTCCTGCTCGGCACGGACGGCTATATCGAGCTGCGCAAATACATCGATATCGCGGGGCGGCCGGGCGCGGACCACCTCTTCCTGTCGAACCGCGACGGCACGCGCCATGTCGATGCCAGCGCCGAGCCGCTGACCTATTTCGCCAATTTCCTGCACGACGTGCGCCACCGCGCCGTCACCGCCATGCCCGCCGGCCATGCGCTCAAGGTCACCCGGCTGGCGATCGAGGCGCAGGAGCGGGCGGCGCGGCTCTGACCGGCGCCTGAGTCGCAGAACTCGATACGTCCCAGAGCGATCGCGCCCTCTTTGAAGCAGCCCTATGCGGGTTGCTGCGGACGCGATGCGAGGCAGGCTGAGATGCCCTCACTCCCACTCGATGATCTGCCCCTATAGTCAACTATTTGAAAAGAAAAGCAAAAAATTATTTTTTGAGGCAAAAAGTCCGTCAGCGTCAGCGGTAAAATAAATTGCTCATGAAACCATTGGGCTTTTTCGGCTGAGCGGCCTGTGGAAAATTCCGCCATCTATCGCTGGTGACGGCGACCGAGCTTTTTGAGGCTTCCAAAGGCGAAAGTGCTCGCCGCCACCGCGTGGTATCGACTCTCTTCGCAATTGGCGATCCTCCTCGAAAGATTCCGTCCGCGACGCCTGACAACGATCACACATCGGGCCAGAGGCGTTTGCCACTGCATTCGTCCTACTCCAGTCGTTGCGCAAGCTCCTCCGACTGCTCGGCGAATTTCCGAGCATTGGCTTTGCGCAGCCGCTCCAGGTTTTGCAGCTTCCAGCGCACGCCCGGAAGCTTCTCGACATGCGGGATGTCGAGAAGCGCCCATTCCGGTTCGGCCGTGACGAGGGACAGCAGGAAGCGCCTCTCATCCTCCGTCAGCCCTTGCTGGAGTTCGCGCATCATCTGCTCGCGCGCTGCCAGAAGCGCATCGAGTTCAACCGGCTCTGCGGTCATGCCGACGAAATTGTGCTCGAACTCGTGGCGGATGTCGCGCAGCGACGGAAACAGCACCTCATGGACAGGCCTGTTATGGCTCGCGAGATAGACGACGAACGCGCGGCGAATGCCAGCCGTGATCCCCTCATGCGCAAAGAGCTGCATGACATCGAACAGATCGCGAGGATGCTGCCGGTCCATCGCCGCCATGAGCTTGCCGCCATAGACGTCTTCGAGCGACACAACCGGAATTTCGATATCTGCCTCCAGCGTGTCGCGGGCGTTCGGTGTCAGCGATGCCATCCGCACGGGCTGAACCGTGCCACGCATGACGAAATTGACCTCGACCTTAACCTCGGTCGCTCCCTGCCTCACCAGCAGCTTGGTCTCGCCGGCGTCTCCTGATGCAGGAACATGTGTCTGGAAACCGCGCCTGTTGAGGCGCTCGACGGATTGGCGGATGGCATCATTGATCCGACCCAGGGCTTCGTCGCGGGGCAGCCTATGGTCTGGGAAAACCAGATCGAGATCGACCGACAATCGAGGCATATCGCGCACGAAGAGATTGATCGCCGTGCCGCCCTTGAGTGCGAAGGTGTCGTCCACAAAGACGAGCGGCGCGACCCGCGTCAGCAATCGGGCAGTGTCGAGATAGGTTCGGTTCATGGCTTGAGCACTAGCAGACCGTCGGCTGAACGAGACACCCAGGGTCGATCACTTCCCTTGGGCAATTGCGATGGATCGAGCTTGCTGACCCATGGCTGGGCAAGCTCACGGCCGAGTTGCAGACAAAGACGCACGGTCTTGACGCTGGTGCAGCCCTTGAGCAGTTCGCCGAACACATTGGCGCGCAAGCTATAGCTGCTTTCGACCAGTTCGCGCGCCTCTTGCAGCGACTGACGCACACCGACTTCGCTCAAAACCTCCAATAGCGCGCGCTCCGGCGCCGAGACGAGCGGCGCGCCGTCCCGGTTCTCGAACGGCCGGACATGCAGCAGCGCGTCCGGGCGCTCGATGAATAGCCGCTTGCGGTGATATTCGGCCGGAAAGCGATCCGTGAACCATCCGGGAAGGCGCCCTGCCTTCCAGCCGTAAAGATGAATGGTCGGCCGCTGCGCGACGTAGTGGCGGATGCCGTGCCAGTCGAGCGCGGACTTCCCACCGACATGCAGGCCCTCGAAGCTTCGCTGCAGCAGGACGAGGCTGGGGTGCAAGGCGGGCGGGTCGTTGGGACGGCAATAGACACCGCGCGCCAGTCGCTCCAGCCAGCCGGCCCGGACATAGTGGACCGCGAGGTCAGCCGATATGTCGAGGGCGGCGAGGTCTTCGGAGGTCAGCGGCGTTCCCGGCGCCAGATGGCCATAGAGCCTATTTAATTTATCTCTCTGTATCGTAGCCATACTACGATAATAGGAACAATATCAAAAAATGGCAAGTTTGAATATGATCGGCAGATCGTAGGCTGGCTACGATAGGAACAACTTTTCCAAGTGATTGCGCAATAAGAAAGAGACCCCATCGCGGTCTAGGACGTCTTCCCGGTCCTGCGCTGCCCCGGTTTCGCCTTCTGTACTCGCAGCCTGGCTGAATTGAGCTTCCTCGCCGCGGCAGATGTCGGCTGTGGGCGGGACTGATTGGTTTGATATCGGGCCGTAAGCAGTTGCCCTAGAGATAGAAGAAAGTCATCGTCTTAATCTGTAGAGCTGGATGCGCGGATCACAGTTGGCGCCTGTTGGTTGAAAGTGAGATTTGATGCAAAGACGGTTCGCGTTCGACACTCCGGTGATCCTAACGGTGTTGACCGTTCTGGGCATGCTCCTGGCCGTAGCCGCCCTTTGGCCACTCACAGGGGTTGTTGCTGATAGATCCTCGCTCGCCGGACTTTGCCTCGTCTATCTCGCCGGTGGCCTACCGGCCGCGTGGCGTGCCCTCGAGGCCTTGTGGAAGGAGCAAATCCTTGACATCGATCTTCTGATGGTTGTGGCGGCGGTTGCCGCAGCGGCCGTTGGCGCGCCTTTCGAGGGTGCGGTTCTGTTGACTCTGTTCAGCGTTTCCACAACCTTGGAACAACAGGCCCTCGGCCGTGCCCGCCGCGCCGTCGAATCCCTGATGGCGTTGCGGCCGGAAACGGCACTGAGAAAAAAAGCGGATGGCACCGTCTCCGAGGTTCCTGCGGCCGATCTCAAGGTCGATGACGTCGTGGTGCTGCGGCCCGGTGCCCGCGTCCCCGCCGACGGGGTGATCGTTGGCGGTCGCGGCTCTCTGGACGAGGCAAGCATCACCGGCGAATCCATGCCCGTGGCAAAGGATCCGGGCGCGCAGGTGTTCGAGGCGACCGTCAATCTGGACGGCGTTCTCGAGGTCGCGGTCACGAAGACCATCGAAGACAGCACCGTCGCCCGCATGATCGCGCTGGTGACGGAAGCGCAGGCAGCCAAAGCCCCTTCGGAACAGTTCAGCGCATGGTTCGGCCAGCGCTATACGGTCGCGGTCATGGCGGGGGCGGCGCTCGCCTTCGCCGCCTTCTACTGGCTCGGACGCGACTGGGAGGATGCCCTCTATCGATCCGCGACACTGCTGGTCGCCGCCAGCCCCTGCGCCATCGTCATATCGGTTCCCGCAGCGATCCTATCGGCCCTGTCGGCGGCGGCCCGTGGAGGCGTGCTCTTCAAGGGTGGCGCCGCGCTTGAAACGCTGGCGGCGGTCGACACATTCGCCTTCGACAAGACCGGAACCCTGACCACCGGCAAGGCGGTGGTGACCCGCGTGGTGGCGCTCGACGGCGACGAAGAGGCGTTCCTTTCCCTGCTGGCAGGAATCGAGGCGCAATCCGAACATCACAGCGCGGCCGCCATCAGGCAGGAGGCGGCGCGCCGGTCCGTCGTCGCG
>Ga0209792_1000672_pt1 | contig 21588 bp, 25 predicted proteins | sample EBPBio142005_DNA_FD_185860 | JGI IMG/M metagenome (GOLD analysis project Ga0209792, IMG submission 185860) | Wastewater treatment Type I Accumulibacter community from EBPR Bioreactor in Madison, WI, USA - Reactor 1_6/14/2005_ DNA (SPAdes)... | ecosystem: Engineered > Bioreactor > EBPR >... | reverse complement strand
CATGAACCGGAACTGGTCGACAAAGCCCGCGCCGCGCTTGAGACCACGCCCGGGGTGATCGCCGTGCCGCGACTGCAACTGCGCTGGGTCGGACACCGGCTTCAGGGGACAGCGACTCTAGTCGTGGCCGACCGGGCGCTCTCGGAGATCGAGTCGATCCTCCACGAAGCAGAGCACGAGCTGGGGCACGCCCTCCCGAACCTCGATGACATGGTTTTGCGAACCGCGACCACAAGCGCGGAGACCGCCCCACACTCACACGACCACTAGCTGCTCGACGCGACCGGGCTCACTGATCCGTTTCACGACCGTCGAAGGCGTTCGTCACCGGTTTTCTATCGGCGCAGATATACCCCTAGGGGGTATAGTGGTTCGTGGTCCACACCGGGCCCGGAGCCAGGGGGTTCACCATGAATGTTGTCGTCGTCGTGATCGCAGGCGCCCTAACGGCGCTACTTGCTTGGTATTTCTTCGCCCCCCGTACTGCCAAGCGCGCAGCCGTCGACGGAGACGTTCAGGTACAGACGATCAAAGTCAGCGGCGGCTACTCCCCTAGCGTCGTCGAGGTTGCACAAGGTGTCAGGACCCGCTTGTTGTTCGACCGCCAGGAGACCGGGGACTGCTCCTCGCGAGTGGTTTTCCCGGACTTCAAGGTGAACCAGAGCCTGCCTGCATATGCCACGACTGCCGTGGAGTTCACTCCAGACCAAGTCGGCGACTTCGAGTTCGCCTGCGGAATGAACATGTTGCACGGCACGGTACGGGTCGTTGCCGCAGCTGAAGGCCAAACTGCGACGGCACTGCTCGACGCCCCCACAATCACGGAATCTCACGAGGGCGGCATCGACGAGTTCGCTCTGGGGGATGACGGAGACCACGAGGCGGAGGAGCACGCAAGGGAGATCCGGGATCTGCTTCGCCGCGTGATCGTCGGTGCCGTGCTAACGCTCCCCGTATTCCTGTCGGTAATGGCCCATGACCTCTTCGGGGCGATGTGGGTACCCGCCTTGCTGATGACGCCGTGGTTCCAATTCCTGCTGATCACCCCGGTCATGATCTACACGGGCTGGCCGATTCACCGCACAGGCTGGTTGGCGTTGACCCACCGGGCAGCGGAGATGAACTCGCTCATCACACTCGGCACGATCGCTGCTTACGGATTCAGCCTCGTCGCCACGTTTCTTCCCTCGGCATTGCCTGCGGAAGCGCGCGGGGTGTACTTCGAGGCTGTTGGCGTCATCCTCACGTTGATTCTCATTGGCCGGCTGTTGGAGACGCGCGCCAAGGCGGGTACAGGTCAGGCGATCCGCACACTGATCGGCCTGCAGCCGCGCACAGCCCGGGTGGTCCGTGGCGACAGCGAGTTGGAGATCCCGGTCGGTGAGGTCGCCGCCGGCGACATTGTGGTCATCCGCCCTGGTGAGAAGCTCCCGGTTGACGGTCAGGTCGTCGAGGGCAGCTCCGCGGTGGATGAGTCGATGATCACGGGCGAGCCGCTGCCGGTGGTCAAGACCATTGGCGACACGGTGATCGGGGCAACGATCAACCAGACCGGCTCATTCCGATACACGGTTACCAAAGTGGGCGCGGATACGATGCTCGCTCAGATCATCAGGCTGGTGCGCGAGGCCCAAGGTTCAAAGGCGCCCATCCAGCGCTTGGCCGACAAGGTTTCGGGCTACTTCGTACCGGCGGTCATCGCCATTGCCATCTGGACGTTCGCCGCGTGGTGGGTCTTCGGTCCGCCGCCGTCCGGCGTTTTTGCTCTGGTTGCCGCGGTTGCCGTCCTCATCATCGCCTGCCCCTGCGCGCTCGGTCTCGCGACGCCACTGTCCATCACCGTCGCCACCGGGAAGGCAGCGAGCAACGGCATTCTCATCCGGTCCGCTCAGGCGCTCGAGAGCGCCCACAAGATCAACACTGTTGTGCTCGACAAGACGGGCACGATCACCAACGGCACCCCCATCCTCACTGACGTGCTGCCTGCCGTCGGGTTTGACTCGGACGAGTTGCTGGCGCTGATCGCGACCGCCGAACGCGACTCTGAACATCCCCTGGCCGCCGCGATCGTCGCCGGCGCCAAAGAGCGCAGCATAAACGTGGGCCGCTCGTCGCTGTTCGAGTCGATCACGGGCCAAGGCGTTCGCGCCACCGTCGACGGCAGAACAGTCCTGATCGGCAACGCTCGTCTTCTGTCGGCTGCAGGCGTAGACAGCTCAGCTCTCACCGCTGATCTGGAAGCGTTGGCCGGTGACGGCAAGACCCCGATGCTCGCGGCCGTTGACGGCCGTGCAGCTGGGGTTCTGGGTGTTGCAGACACCATCAAAGAAGGCTCTGCTGCTGCGATCGCCGGGCTAGTCGCCCGCGGCATCGACGTCGTAATGATGACCGGCGACAACCGGGCCACTGCGGCGGCCATCGCCCGACAGGTCGGCATCGGCAGGGTCGTGGCGGAGGTCATGCCCGAGCACAAGGCACGCGAGGTTCGCCGCCTGCAGGAGGAGGGCCGCGTTGTCGGCATGGTCGGGGATGGAATCAACGACGCCCCGGCCCTCGCCCAGGCCGACGTGGGCTCGGCGATCGGTACGGGCACTGATGTTGCGATCGAAGCGTCCGACATCACCCTGATCTCCGGAAACCTGTCCGGCCTTGTCACTGCGATCGACCTATCCCGCGCCACCATGCGCAACATCAAGCAGAACCTCGGGTTCGCCTTCGGTTACAACATCATCGGCATCCCCCTCGCCGCGGGGGTCCTGTACCCGACGTTCGGCTTGCTACTGAGCCCGATGATCGCCGCCCTCGCAATGGCGCTCTCGTCGCTGTCTGTCGTCACCAACTCGAGTCGGCTTCGCCGGTTCACCCCAAAGCCCGCGGCCATCCCGGCCACGGCCTCCATCACCAATCCGGTGGTTGAGATCGGCGCCCAACACGAAAGCAAGGACACTGCCATGGCACACGACCACGACACCGCACCCGCAAGCGCAACGGCGCTCGTCACCGACCCTGTCTGCGGCATGAACATCGCCCCGAAGACCGCGGCAGCAACGCGAGAGCACGACGGAACGACGTTCTACTTCTGCTCCACTGGCTGCGCTGCCAGCTTCGACGCCGACCCGCACAAGTACGGCCACCCCCACGCCCACTGAGTCAGCGGAACAGGAGAACAATCAGTGCACGGCTATGTCGGAAACAAGGATGCCCTGCTGGCCCGTCTGCGGCGAGTAGAAGGGCAGGTGCGCGGACTTGCCCGAATGGTCGAAGACGACACCTACTGCATCGACGTTCTCACCCAGGTGTCCGCCACGACCAAGGCCCTCGAAGCGGTCGCTCTCGCACTGCTGGACGACCACTTGATGCACTGCGTCGCTGAAGCCACCGAACAGGGCGGCCCCGTAGCCGAAGAGAAACTGCGTGAGGCAAGCGCGGCAATTGCGCGCCTCGTCCGCTCCTAAGCTTCACTCGCCGCAACGCGGATCTGATGCGGACATTAGGCTTGGAAAGATAAACAAACGTGAAGGAGGTGCGGAGATGAAAGCGATCCTTGTTGCGCTCCGCGCCTCCCCGCATGGCCGCTTGGCGCTTGCCTTGCTCGCGGTGCCTGCGATCCTCATTGGGCTTCTGGCCATGCACGTTCTCACCACCGGGAACATGGCCGACACCGCCGATCACCACTCCAGCGTCTCACTCGCAGCGGCGGCGGGAGACGAAATGGCGATGGCTCCGAGCCCTGAATCCGGGTCCCTTGCGGATGATTGTGGCGAGGTGTGCATGCCCGCCCACGACATGCTCGGGATGATGTGTGTTCTCGCACTCCTCGCGGGTGTCATCCTGTTTGCCCTGCAGTTGGCACTTACCGGCTGGCCGACTCTAACGCGAATACTTAGTCCACTCCGTCTGATAGTTGCTGCGCTAGCTCCCCCCAATCCCCCATCACTGCACGTTCTCTCGATCAGTCGAACCTGATTCGGACGATCTGGCCCGCCCAGACCGTATCCACCCCACCGGGGTGCCCGAATTCTGTTTTCCCCACTGAACAAGAGAGAACTTTGATGAACATTCGAACCGCCGCGCTGGCTGCCAGCGCCCTCACTGTCGCACTCGTCCTCGCGGGCTGCAGCACAACCACAACTACAACAATGCCCTCGGACATGCCGGGGATGGACCACGGCTCCTCCAGCGACGCATCCCAGTTCAACGACCCGGACATCGCTTTCGTCACGCAGATGATCCCCCATCACCAGCAGGCGGTCGAGATGGCCGACATCCTACTGGGCAAGACCGGCGTCGACCCGCGCGTGGTGGATCTCGCCACGCAAATCAAGGCCGCACAGGGGCCCGAGATCACCACGATGACCTCGTGGCTGAAGTCCTGGGGTCAGCCTTCGCCGGAGACGATGGATGGCATGGCGATGGATGGAATGATGTCGCCGGACGATATGAACGCGCTCACCAACGCCTCGGGCGCGGACTCGTCGAAGCTGTTCCTCCAGCAAATGATCCAGCACCACCAAGGTGCCATCGACATGGCTAACGAGGAACTGTCCACGGGCAAGAATGCCGACGCGCTCGCCTTAGCCAAGACGATCGCCGATGCGCAGACGGCCGAGATCGCGAAGATGAACGAGATCCTCGCGACCCTCTAACCGTCACCCCTCTCGTGCTGCGGTCTGCTCATCGAGTCGGCCGCAGCACGCCACCGCACGCTGCCGTTGTCCTTTCGCGCGGCACTGAAGAGAGGACGTTCCCTCATGGGTTCACGTTCCATTGCACTGTTCCTGACATGCCTGGTGGCTCTCGCCGTCGCCCTCGGGGTCGCTGTCATCGCTGTGGCCAACATCAGTAGCTGACAGGACTTTCGGCCCTGCCGCCACGCCCGCACACGGGCCAGCCTTAATTCTCACGATTGGATATCCATGAACTCCGCACTTCCGGGCGCAAGCTTCTCTCGGCGCGGCTTCCTCGCGGTCGGCACCGGCGCGCTTGCTGCCATGGTGCTCGCGTCGTGCGCAGCGACGCCGCGCTACGTCACCCCGACCGGTACACCTGTGCGCAGCGCTGAAGCAGCTCGTGTCGGCACCGGTCGGATCACCACCATCGACCTGACTGCTGCCCCTACTCAGATTGATCTTGCCGGAACCACCGCGAACACCTGGAGCTACGGCACAATCCCTGGTCCCACGATCCGGGTGAATGCCGGCGACACCCTCCGGGCGACACTGCACAACAAACTTCCGACCGACACTTCCGTGCACTGGCACGGCCTCCGATTGCGCAACGACATGGATGGGGTGCCCGGAGCAACCCAAGCACCCGTCGCGGCCGGCCATGACTTCGCCTACGACTTCATCACAGACCAACCGGGCACCTATTGGTTTCACCCCCACGTCGGAACGCAACTGGATCGGGGCCTCTACGGCGTCCTGATCGTCGAGGACCCCCACGAACCACTCAACTACGACGACGAGTGGGTAATCGTCCTGGATGACTGGCTCGACGGCGTCACCGGAACCCCTGACGACGTGCTCAAAGAGCTCAGCGGCGGCATGGGTGGGATGATGAGCGGCTCGAGCAGCCACATGATGATGGGAACCCGCTCCGACCTGCTCGGCGGAGACGCCGGCGATGTCGCCTACCCCTACTTCCTCATCAACGGGCGCCCCTCCGCTGACCCAGAGACCTTCACCAGCACGCCGGGAAAGCGGATCCGCCTACGCATCATCAACGCCGGCAGCGACACCGCATTCCGGGTGGCGCTTAGCGGTCACCGCCTCACCGTCACCCACAGCGACGGGTACCCGGTGAACCCCGTCGATACCGACGCCATCCTCCTCGGGATGGGCGAACGGTACGACGCGCTCGTCACTCTTGGCGACGGCGCGTTCCCGCTGATTGCCTCCGCAGAAGGCAAAAGCGCCAACGCCCTGGCGATCGTCCGCACCGGTGCTGGCGCGAAACCGGTGTCGGCAGCGTCGATCCCAGAGCTGACTCGCACGGTCCTGACCGCGGCCATGCTGTCCGCGACCACCGAAGTTTCCTTGGCCAAGAAGAGCGTTGATCGCGAACTGACCGCTGCGCTGACCGGTTCGATGATGGCTTACGACTGGGGAATCAACGGTCACCGCTTCGACGCGAGCAACCCCATGGCCGGTGCCCTCGGCGTTCAGCAGGGTGAGCGTGTGCGTCTGCGGATCGACAACACGACCACGATGTGGCACCCGTTCCACCTGCACGGTCACACCTACCAGCACCTCGGCGGCGGTCCCCGCAAGGACACCTCGATCGTGCTGCCCGGCAAGAGTCTCACGGTCGAGTTCGACGCGGACAACCCGGGCCTGTGGGCGGCACACTGCCACAACATTTACCACGCCGAGTCCGGGATGATGACAATCCTCGGCTACCTCGCGTCATGAGCAGCACCGGAGAGAAGCAGCACATGAGTGCCGATATTCGTACCGTCGTCCTGGAGGTTTCGGGGGTCCAATGGGCGTCCTCAAAATCAGTCGTCGAGTCAACCCTGCGCCGTCAACCGGGGGTGATCTCGGTGGAGGCGAACCCGGTCGCCCAAACCGCCAATGTTTCATACGACACCCAAGCCACCTCCCAAGCTGAACTGCAGAAGTGGATCGTCGAGTGTGGCTATCACTGCGCAGGACAATCCGTTCCCGAGCACATCTGCGATCCCGCCTTCGACAGCGCCGCGATGCAGAGTGGATCGCCGACCACGAAACCAGATCAGCTACTTCCCCCAACCGCAACCGGCGCACCAGACACCTCGGCAACAGCCCATGCGCACAGCCAACATGCCGCTCCCCCTCGGACAAGTCAGGACGTCATGGGGCACGGTGGCGGTCACGGCAGCATGTCGATGGTGTCCATGATCCGCGACATGCGCAACCGCTTCCTGGTGGCAGCTATCCTCTCGGTCGCAATCATCCTGTGGTCACCGATCGGTCGGCAGGTATTCGGGTTCACCGTGCCCGCACCATTCGGATTGCGCGACGACGTCTTCGCGCTGATCCTGTCCCTGCCGGTGATCTTCTACTCCGCATGGATCTTCTTCGATGGCGCCTTCCGAGCACTGCGGGCACGCACGCTGGACATGATGGTGCTCGTCGCTGTAGGTGTCGGTGCTGGCTGGATCTACAGCCTCGTCGTGACCCTGACTGGCGGCGGGGAGGTGTTCTATGAGGCGGCCACGGTGCTGACCTCGTTCGTGCTCCTAGGGCACTGGGTCGAGATGCGTGCCCGCGGCGGCGCCAACGATGCCATTCGCACTCTGCTCGAGCTCGCACCCGCACGAGCGATCGTCTTTCGCGATGGCGAGCCGGTCGAAGTCTCCACCGCGGACGTGAGGCCCGGCGACCTGCTGCTGGTGCGCCCCGGCGCGAAGATCCCAACTGATGGGACGGTCGAGGAGGGCGACTCGGATGTCGATGAATCGATGGTCACGGGTGAGAGCCTCCCGGTGGCGAAGTCGACCGGGTCCGCGGTAATCGGTGCGACGGTGAACACCACCGGCACTTTGAGAGTGCGGGCAACGAAGGTTGGTGCCGACACTGCCCTGGCGCAGATCGTGGCCCTGGTTCAGGAAGCGCAGAACTCGAAGGCTCCTGGCCAGCGCCTCGCTGACCGTGCCGCGTTCTGGTTGGTTCTTGTCGCCCTCATCGGCGGCAGCGTGACATTCGTCACCTGGCTGCTTCTTGGCGCGACGCCCCAGGCCGCGCTCCTGTTCGCCATCACGGTGGTGGTCATCACCTGCCCCGATGCGCTCGGCCTAGCAACTCCGACCGCAATCATGGTGGGCACTGGCCTCGGCGCCAAACGCGGAGTGCTGTTCAAGAACGCTGCAGCGCTGGAAACCGCAGCCCATATTGACACGGTCGTCATGGACAAGACCGGAACCCTGACCAAGGGTGAACCGGAAGTGACGGACTTCATCAACATCGGAATCCCCAGCAACGAACTCCTTGCCCTCGTCGCCGCGGTCGAGCGAGAGTCCGAACACCCCCTCGCGGCGGCGGTCGTCACCTACGCCGAAGCCCAAGGTGCCCAGAAGGTGGTGGCCACCGAGTTCCGAAACGTGCCCGGGCATGGTGCGGGCGCCACCGTCCAAGGTCACCGTGTGCTCGCCGGTAACCGGAAACTGATGGCCACCGAGAACGTCGATATCACCACAGTCCTCGACCAGCGCGAACAGTTGGCATCCACCGGCCGCACCGCGGTGCTCGTCGCCGTCGACGGGAAAGCCGCAGGAGTGATCGCGCTGGCCGACGCCGCCCGCGACACCGCCCAAGCGGCAATCACGGCCCTCCACGACGCCGGTATCGAGGTGGCGATGCTGACCGGCGACAACGAGGCGACAGCTCAGCGGATCGCGACGATGCTGGGTATCGACACTGTTATCGCCGAGGTCCTGCCGCAGGACAAGTCCGCCAAGGTCGCTGAGTTGCAAGCCGCCGGCAAGAAGGTGGCGATGGTCGGGGACGGAGTCAACGATGCGCCTGCACTTGCACAAGCCGACCTGGGCATTGCGATCGGTGCGGGCACCGATATCGCGATCGAGACCGCAGATGTCGTACTGATGCGCTCCGACCCCTTGGATGTGGCGATCGCACTGCGCATCGGCAAGGGAACAGTGCGCAAGATGCGCCAGAATCTGGGCTGGGCGGTCGGCTACAACGCCATCGCACTGCCGATCGCCGCCGGGGTCTTCGCGGGCGTCGGTCTCATGCTCAGCCCTGAGATCGCCGCCATCTCCATGTCAGGTTCCAGCGCCATCGTCGCCATAAACGCGCTGCTCCTTCGGCGGCTGCGGCTGCCCGCGAGCTGATCCGTCTCGCCACGCCTCGGGCGTTTCTGCGGCTCGAGCCCAGCTACTGCTTCCCGCCCAGGGTGGCGATGCGTTCGCGATATTCCTCGGTGGTCAGTTCACCGCGCGCGTACCGTTCATCAAGGATCTGCCGCGGCGTGGAGATCCCCTTGTCAGCGCCAACCGGCCGCGGCGAAACGGTCGAGTTGCGGATCAAGAACACGATGACGACGACGATCCCGATAACGACAAGCGCGCCGACCAGCCACATCCAGCCCCAACCGTTGTATCCGTATCCCCACATCATGATCGTGCCTTTCGCGTGTGCGGGCGCGGGATGCGCTTGCCCTTCCAGCTTCGTCGAACGCGCAAGCCGGTACTAAGGCCATTAGTCCCGCGGCCCGGGTCAGGTTCAGACGCGGTTTAGCGGAGGCAGGAAGGTCACGCGCAAATGTCGTTCTAGCTGGCCAGCGTCCAGCACGGTGGCGCATACCTGCCAGGAGAGCTCGCAGGCGAGCAGCCAGTCGCGGATCGCGGCCGCCTGCTCGGTCGTGACCTTCTGCTTCACCGGCCGGCCGGTGATGTTCGGCGGAATGCCGAACAGCAGCTCACAGACGTTTCGTCGTAGCGACGATCCGGAGAGGCTGACGCCGGCGCCGAGGTGCTTGCTCAACGTGCGGCCGCGCAGCCTTGTTGCCATGCCGACGTAGACGGCCTGACCCTGATGCCGCCAGAGGTACACGCCGGGCTCGTCGGGCACCTGTGCACGCGCGAGCTCGCGCACTGGGATCGTGGGCGCAGACAGGAGGGCGCCCCACTCCCCCGCGATCGGCGGTCCCCCGGCAGGCGTCATCGGCCGTCGCGGCCGATCTGGCGATCCGGCGTCGACGCGGCAACTCGAGTACGCGGCGACTTGCCCTTACGGCCACCCTGCACGGCCTCGCGCGGGTGACGTGCCTGGTCGACGTCGGCCTGCTTCCATGCGGTCGCCGCGGCGGCCCGGTCGGGGCCGGCCTTTATGCGTTCGACGTGCAGCTCACGCCGCTCGGCCGAGTCCCACGACAGCTCTGCATCGTGCTCCACGTCGGCGGCGAGGTCGCGAAGATCCTGCGCTTTCTCAGTCTCGCCAAGATCCGCCGACGCTTCGAGCACTTCGGCGCCGACCACGAGACCGGCAGCGAGGTCCTGGTCGTCGCGAGCCTGCGCCTGACGCTCGTCGCGCTCGGCCCGCTCGGTGTCGCGGTCGACGAGCGTGGCGCGCACCACGCCGGGATCGGCGCCGGTCTCCAACACCTCGACGTCGTACCGCTCGCGCAGCTCTCGGCGGATGCGACTCTCGGCGTCACGCGCGGCCTGGTCTTCGGCGCGGAACGCCACGGCCGTCTCATAGGCGCGGGCGACGTCGCCCAGCTGCGCCTGGTCCCACCACGACGGATTGTGCACGGGTGCAAGCTCAGCCCGTGCCGCGACCCTCTGCGCGTCGAGCTGCGCCTGCAGCTGACGGGCTTCCTCGAGATCCCGCCGCGTCGCCCGCTGGGCGGAGTCCTGTCGCGCCTGGACCGCTGAGCGGGCCAGCTGCGCCGCAGCCATGAGCTGCTGGCGGATATTGCCCTCGGCTTCTTCGAACACTCCATCAGCTTGTAGCTCTGCCATGGCTCTCCCCTATCCCTGTATCTGTCTAACGCTGTGCGCCGCGCTCGGGCGGCGTAGTCGGTACCTGCGGCCGCGGCTCGAGCGGCGTCGGAAGTGGGCTGCCTGCCGGTCGTGCCGGTGCCTGCCCTCCGGTGGCCTGGCGCAGCGTCTCGGTCATCGGGCTCTCGGCCGCGACGCCGACGAGTTCGGGCATCCGGGCTCGCACGGCGTCCAGTCGCACGCCGAGCGCGTTGCGGATCTCCGCCGCACGTCGTGACTCGTCGACGGCCTGGTGCATCGAGTAGATCGCCTGCGCCGTCCGCATCAGCTGACGGAACAGCATCGCCTCAGCCTGCGTGCCTTGGCCATGCGTTGTCGCCATGGCCAGGAGGTTCGCCGCACCTGCGATCGAGCGAGGGCCAGCCGTGTTCTTGCGTCCCACGTCGCGGGCTCGGATCTGAGCCGTGCGGGCAAGCGTCCGCGAAGCGTCCGCGAGCGGGCCGGGTGTCGCCTCGACCCGCTGCGACCATGCGGCGAACGCGCCGCTGGTTTCGCCGGCGACCCGCGCCCACGTGGCGCGGTCGGTCGGGTCGACGGCACTGAGCTGGTCGCGCAGCTGCGTCACCTGGTCGGTGTACTCGCGCCACAACTCGGGGCCAGGCTCGTGCTGCTCCCGGCCGGGGGCGACCGGCGTGTACCGCATCGGGTTTCGCCAAGTCGCTCGCCACTCGTCGACGCCGGCCTGCGCCGACTGTGGCGTGTCCGGCCAGCCGTCCCGAAGCCGCGGCAAGGTCAGGTCACGGGCGAGCCGCCCTCCCCCGTGCCAGACGATCGTCTCGTCCCGGTTCCCGGGTCGAAGCGCGACGGAGTAGCCGGCCACAACATCGTCGCGGTCGGCGGCGAAGCGTGGCCGCACGAGCACGCCGGCCTGGTGCAGCCGGCGCACGAACTCGCCCTCGTCGAGTGACGCTGCAGCGGCAGCTCGCACGCTGCGCTCAAGGCGCACGGACGCCACCGTGTCGTCGCCGCGGCGGTTCGCTATCTCCCGCTCCCCCGGTCGCTCTCCGCGCATGGCCATGTCCGACCCGCGCGACTCGAGCAGCTGCAGTCCGTGCTCCTGCTCGAGCTCGCGGGCGATCGACTGAGCCCGCGAGTAGTCGTGGTGGATCGACGCCTTAGTGCCGTCCTCGCGCACCAGGTTGACGGCAATGTGGATGTGGTCGTTGCCGGCCTTCGACAGACCGTGCCGAACGGCCACCCACCGGCAGCCGGCCTTACCGGATGCCTCGGTGAACCCCATCCGGTCGACGAACTGCTCCGCGATCGCCGCCCACCGCTCGTCGGTCAGCTGCCCCTCCTCAGCACGCAGGCTGAGGCTGGCGTGCCAAACGTGGCCGCCGTTGACCTCAACCCCGAACGCCGCCCCCGGCTCGTCGAGATGCTTCGCGATCGCCAACGCCGTCGACGGTGCAAGCTCGCTGTCACCGAAGAAGGTGAACGTCGCAGAGTCGCCATTCACCAGGTGCGGCTCGGTGTGCTCGTTCGAGCGCCCCTCCCCCGCGAGGTAGCTCAGCAGACCGCCCATGCGGTCGCCGCGCGTCACGTTCGGCATCACGAGTCGGCCAGCCGATCGACCGCCGCGGTGACCCTCGGGAACAGCTTGCGGAACTCGGCAGTGACCGCCTCGGCCTCGGCCGGGAAGGTCCCCTCCGTGTTCGCGTACCGGGCAAGCTGGTTCAGGTTCGTGGCAATGCCGGCGACCTCGCGGCGGACGCTGAACAGCTCCGCGATCGCGGCCTTACGCTCGGTGCTCGTCTCCACGTGTGCGCTCTTCGCGGACTCGTGCAGCAGCCGCGGAACCGTCATGCCGGCGGCCGCAGCCTTCGCCTCGAGCTCGGCCGCCTCGGCCGGCGTCACGGTCACCGGGTAGCGCTTCGAGCGCTTCTCCCCCGGCGTCGCATTCGCACGCCGGCGGCGACCGAAGACACCGCGATCGTGGCTCTCAGTCACGGTCCCTCCTCCCCTCGCCCAGCGCAGCGACCCCGCCTCTTGGCGGGGCGTCATACGGCAAGTATGCCGAGGCAGGACGCCCCGCGTCTAGCCTCCAAGCCGGTTTATGGAACATAAATCTATAGCTTGCTCCGTTCAGAACTCCGCCCATACGGTGCGCAGCAGTGTCCTCGAATCGAAGAGCCGAGAGAGCCGGAGCGAAGCTCCGCGATGTTCTTGGCCGGCTGCGCCGGCACGGCAACTCCGTTGCCTTTCGCACCGGGTGAGGGTACGCACCACTCCCCGATCATCAAGGGCTTTCGCGGCATATCCTCGCTGCGCTCCGGTATTCCACGGTCCCTTGACGCCCGGCTCCTGGCGCTGTTTTCGGCGGGTGCCGAAAGGCAATGGGAGATGTGAGAGAGGGGTGCGTCATGGGCGCAACTGGAACGTCGGTCGTGGGTTCGGTCGAGCAAGTAGGCGAGTACGAAGTGCCCGTCGACCCGATGGACCTCCTGCAATGCGACAGCTGCCAATGAGAGTCCTCGTCGACGTGACGACGCTCACGACGAACGTCCCCAGCGGGGACGACGAGACCGGGCGGCGAATGGCGAAGCTAGCCGCCCGCGACGAGGACCTGAGAGCACACGGCCATTCCGGCTACCGGGTGTGCACAACGGTCGTCATCCCCAACGGCGATTACGTGATGATCGTCGACACGCTCGAGCGAGAGGAGATCCAGCAATGACGAACCTGCAGCCGGGCGTGCTCGAAGAACCGCCGGCAACCGAAATGTTCCTGATCCCGGATGAGGTCAGCGCCGAGCTGCACGTCAGCCGCGGCGACCTGAAACGGCTGCGGGATGCCGGCCTCGGGCCGGCCTACTTCACGATCGGCTCGACGATCCGCTACCTGCAAGCCGACGTCGACGAGTGGCGGGCCAAGCACCCGCACGGCATCGAGATCCCGCAACGGCGATCGCTGGACAAAGGTCGCTAGATCACTGCAAGCCGTAGCGTGCTCGAACGCGCACCACGAGCTCGTCGACGTCGATACGGCCTGCTGCCCATTCCTCGGCGTCGGCACGCGTAGCCGGGTCAATGTGCAGGCCCTCCATCTCGCCGCTGTGCTCGGCCTGCTCGAGCGCGAACCAACGCTGAGCCTCGGTGGATGGTGTCGGGCTCGCGGCGCGCTTCGACGCGCTCACTATCGGCCATGTCCGGATCTGCCCAGGCCAGGATCGGCCCGGTAGGTGGTGGTGCCGAAAGCATCCAGTCCGGCGGCACTCGATCTGCCGGCGCCTGGCTTGGAGGGAGTGTCGAGGCCGGCAAGGCGGGCCGCTGACCATCCGCGGTCAAGAGACGCATCGGTCGACGACACCAGGTGATCGCGCAGGTACCCCGCTAGTGGCTCGTGCCGGCCGGCGACGGCCACGAGCCGCAGGTTGCGCAGCGTTGGCACGTCGATCGCGGTCCAGTCGATCGGGTGTCCGGCGCGTTCTGCGAGCGAGCTGACGTAGGCGCTCTGACTTCTAGTGTTTCCGTCCCTGAAGGGGTGAATGGCCGAGAGGTCGCCCCAGCGGTCCGCGAGGCGATCGGCAAAGGTCGCGAGGTCGAGGCCGGTCAAGAAGTCCTCACGCTGCAGCTTGTCGAACAAGGAGCGAAGCGACTCCGGGATGTACTCGGGTCGGGCGTAGGCGATGCCCGTTCCGGTCGCCTGCGCGTCCGTTTCACGCAGCTCGCCGGCCCAGTCCAACAGCGACCCGAACATCTCGCGGTGGATGGTCTGCAGGTAGTCGAAACCTGGTGGCTCAGGAGGGGCCTGCTGCCGCAGGTGAACCCATCCGACGGTGGCGTAGTCGTTGAGCGCCTGGTCGAGTCGGTCAGCATCGCGGATGCCGAACCGATTGACAAGCACACCGCCCGACCCAGGGTAGGTGTACTTGTCGTCGAGGGTCATCCCCTCGAGTACTTGGCGTCGATTTCGGCGCGGGCTTCCTCGATGGTGAGTTCGCTGCGGTACACGCGGCGGCCGCGGTCGAGCGCTTCCGCGTCCGGGAAGTGGCCCGCAAGCTGCTGGCCCTTCTCAACCTCAGCCATCAGGCGGTCGACCGGGGCTACCCCCGCGAGGGCGGCACCCGTCTGAATCGTGTTCGACATACTCACTCCCTCACTCAATCGGCCTGGTACCAGTCTACCGGTGACGACCGTCGCCGGTAAGGTGCTGGGCCGATTGACCGAGGAGTGCAGAGTCCGAGCTACGGTCATCGAGGGCGCTTGTGAGTTTTGGGCCTGGTGATCGGAGAACCGAGACCACTGAACCGATGATTGCTGCCGCGACGGGGAAGGACACCAGCAGAGCGGCCTGAGCGATCGCACTGCCGGTGCTAACCATCAATGTTTCCGTTCAACAGAGTGCCGGTATCGGCGGTTCAGTTGTTACCGCCGAAGTCGCCCGATCTGTCTCTCCAAGCGCGCGTTGAATCCACTTTCTCGGGCGCGTGCGGCTTCAGCTGGCGACCCGAGACGACGAAGATCAGACAGAGCAGGACGCCGCCGACGACGAGAATGTCGGCGATATTGCCGATGAAGAGGTCGCCGTAGGCGATGAAGTCCGTGACATGCCCTTGCCCGAATGACGGCGGTTTCAGGAGCCGATCTGCGAGGTTGCCGACCGCGCCACCGAGTATCAGGCCCAGCGCGATGCCCCAACGGATGCCCCGCAGTCGCACGGCGACGCCGATCATCACGGCCGCGGCGAGTGCCCCGATGACGGTGAACACCCACGCTGCCCCTGAGCCGATGGAGAACGCCGCTCCGGGGTTGCGAACGAGCAACAATGAGAGAAGGTCTGCGATGAGCGGGACACGGCTGCCTGGTGTGAGCTGTGCGATTGCGAGCATCTTCGTGACCTGGTCGAGGATCAGCCCGAGTGCCGCGACGGCGAGGGCGACCCCGAGAGCACGAGGAGAACTCTTTCTGATCTCGCGACCGGACAAGGACTCCTCAACTCCTTCCGCAGCCGCCTTGGCGGGTGACCCCGCACCCGGGGCGATCACGAGACCGCCTTTCGGGTGCGCGCGGCGCGGAGCCCGTTCAGGATCACGATGACTTCCGCGATCTCGTGGACCAGGACGACGGCCGCGAGCCCGAGGACGCCGAATAGCGCGAGCGGGAGCAGGGCGGTGATGATCAGCAGCGACAGGATGATGTTCTGGTTGATGATGCGTCGGCCGCGGCGGGCGTGGTCGAACGCGCGCGGGATGAGGCGCAGGTCATGCCCGGTGAAGGCGACATCCGCGGACTCGATCGCAGCGTCCGAGCCAGTGGCTCCCATCGCGATGCCGATATCGGCGGCGGCGAGGGCGGGGGCGTCGTTGATGCCGTCGCCGATCATCGCGACCGATCCCGCCTGAGACAGCGCGCCGATCGCCGCGGCCTTGTCCTCTGGGCGCAGCTCGGCGCGCACGTCGCTGATCCCGGCTTGCGCGGCGAGAGCGCGCGCGGTGCGGGCGTTGTCGCCGGTCAGCATGGTTACCCCGACACCCTGGTCTGCGAGGGTGCGAACGACGTCGGGGACCTCGGGGCGCAGCTCGTCGCGGACGCCGATCGCGGCGACCGGTGTTCCGTCGCGGTGCACGATCACGACGGTCATGCCCTGCTCCTCCAGGCTCGTGACCTGGCTCCCGAGCCTGTCGGCGTCGAGCCAGCGGGGACTGCCGACTGTGATCCGTGTCCCGTTGACGGTGCCTTCGACGCCGTTGCCGGCCTGCTCGGTCACGTCAACCGCCGCAGGGATGCCGGCGGCAGCGGCGGTGATCGCGGCGGCGAGTGGGTGTGTGCTGTGTTGCTCCAGCGCGGCCGCCCAGTCCAGGGCCTGTCGCTCGGTCACTCCGTCGACGGTGAGGACCGCGGTGACGGCCGGCTGGTTGCGGGTGAGGGTGCCGGTCTTGTCGACGGCGACGTGGCGGATCGTCCCGAATCGTTCGAAGGCTGCACCGGACTTGATGATCACACCGAACTTGCTGGCCGCGCCGATCGCGGCGACGACCGTGAGCGGCACAGAGATTGCCAGTGCACACGGCGAGGCGGCGACGAGCACGACGAGAGCCCGGGTGATCCACAGCTCCGGGTCGCCGAACAGCGACCCGATGAGCGCGACCAGCGCGGCGAGGATCAGCACGCCGGGAACCAGGGGGCGAGCGATCCGGTCCGCGAGACGCGCACGGTCACCCTTCTCCGCCTGTGCCTGCTCGACCAGCTCCACGATCGTGGTCAGCGAGTTGTCCGTGCCCGCTGCGGAAGCCTCGATCTCAAGCGCCCCAGAGGTGTTGATCGAACCGGCGGACACCGCGTCACCAGGCTCGACCTCGACCGGAATCGACTCGCCAGTGATCGCGGAGGTATCCAGGCTGGAACGCCCCGAGCGGACGATCCCGTCCGTCGCGACCCGCTCCCCCGGACGAACAAGCATGATCTGGCCGACGGTGAGAGCCTTCGCCGCGATCTCGACCGAGGCCCCGTCGCGGCGCACTGTCACGGTCTCCGGGACGAGCTTCAACAGTGCGCGCAGGCCGCCGCGGGCGCGGTCCATCGCCTTGTCCTCGAGCGCTTCAGCGATCGAATAGAGGAACGCCAGCGCGGCCGCTTCCTCTACGTAGCCGAGGATGACCGCGCCAACCGCGCTGATCGTCATCAGAAGACCGATACCAAGTTTTCCCTTGAATAGCTTCCAGATCGCCCCAGGCGTGAACGTCGACGCGCCCAGCAGCAATCCGATCCAGAACAGCACCAGTGCCGGGATCCCCGCACCCGACCACTCACAGACCAGGCCCGCGAGGAATGCGATACCCGAGAACACCGGGACCATGATCCCGCGATCCTTCCACCACGGCCCGTCATGGTCGTCGTCATCATCATCGTCGACCGCAGAACCCTCCACCTGAGACTTCGTCACCGCGCTCACGCGTCAGCCCTGGTACCGCAGCATCCCGGCACGGTGCAGGAGGCATCCACGCACGGCTCGTTCTCGTCGACGGCCAGCGTCACATCCACGAGCGCATTCAACGCCTCCACGAGATGCGGGTCCGCGATCTCGTAGCGAGTCTGCCTCCCCTCCGGCTCGGAAACGACGATCCCACAGTCACGCAAACACGTCAGATGGTTCGACACGTTCGAACGGGTGAGTTCCAGCTCACGCGAAAGGACAGCCGGGTAGCTCGGCCCCCTGAGCAGGGTCATCAGAATCCGAGAGCGCGTCGGATCCGCCATCGCCCGGCCGAGCCGGTTCATGACGTCGAGGCGCGAAGCAATAGTTAGCATGCACTGATCATACAGCGCGTGCTGACTATTTTTGGATGCCTAAGAAGACACCCTGTCGTAACGACCGACCAATGTTCAGAGCGTTGTTCGGCGACCAGCTACCGCACAGGCGTTCGACGCTACTGGCGGCATCCGGTGTCGAGTTGCGAGTCACACCTGATTGCAGGAGGTCGATGGGCCATTGAGGGGCCTCCTGTTCCGCTGGGACAGCGTGCTCGCACATCCGCCAACGCAAGACGAACTCATTAGATCGACTCTCAGATGCCGAGAGACTTGCGTAGCGCCGCCTCGTCGCCGCCGGTGAGTTCATCGGCGCGGGACAGCAGCAGGTCGACTGCGATTCGAATCAAGGTGTTGTCCGTGATCCTGTCCGAGTCGGTGTCCTTGGTCTTGTTGAGCTGGCGGGCTCGAAGCGTCAGGTCCGTCAGCTGGTCGGTGCGAAGCCGCGATTCCTTCCGTTCGTAGCGGAGGTATGGGGGTACCGACTCGACCGGTGCCTTTGGTGCCTTGGCCCGCGCTTCCCGCTTGGGTCGATCAACAATGGCCTGTGCCGCTGGCACGGCAGGCTCGGCCGGTCGGGCAGGTTCGACTTCGAGGATCGGGGTGGGGGCCTCCCCCACCTTCACGGTGTCCTCTTCGTTGCCTCGCGGCTCGAGCAGAGAGCTCAGTTGTGGTCTCGCCATGGTTATGCTCCTACGCCTGCTCGTGTTCCGGTGTGAGCCCAGAGCGATGTCAGCTCCAGGGCGACCCTGCGATAGTCCTCGCGGGCCTTGGCGGCGATGCGGGAGTCGCCGTCGGCATATTGGGTGACGACCTTGCCTTCGACCGGCGCCATCTTGTGGATCTTGTAGTCACGGATCGCCGACTTGAACCGGAGCAGGCCGGCGCCGTCGAGCAGTGCTTCGGCATCGGTGAGCTCGACCGGAACGCGCGGGTCGATCTTGTTCAGCATCACTCGGTAGGTCACTTTGGAGGGCAGGACGATCTCGTTGATCGTCGCGATCAGAGGCGCGAATGCGAGCGGTGAGGGTTCGGTCGGGAGAATCACGAAGTCTGACTCGGTGAGCACGGTGGCTAGGACGTCGCGTCCCTCCAGCGAGCCGGGAGTGTCCACGAGCACTACGTCGTACTGCAGCTCCCGGAGGCGAGACAGGTTCGAGGGGTTGGTGTCGTCAACGACATCGAACGGCAGGTCGTTGCCGGCCCGGTCGGCCCACCATGCGGACGACTTCTGCGGGTCGACGTCCGCGACCAGGACTCGTGAGTTTTCGGAAAGGATGCTGGCGAGGTTCATGACCGTGGTGGTCTTCCCGGCCCCGCCCTTTTGGTTGGCGATCGTGACGATGCGCATGTCTCTATCCAATCTGTAAGTCTGTAAGTTCCGGAGTCTGTAAGTCGGGGTGTCGAGCTTTCTTTGCCCTCTGCGGAGGTTCAACTCTGTAAGTTCGGGACTCTGTAACTCTGTTAGTTACAGAGTCTGTGAGTGGTAAGACGCCCTAAGCCCTCGCCACTTACAGAGTCTGTAAGTTTGGAACTACCAAAGTCTGTTACTTACAGACTCCGACAGTAACAGACTTCCGGACTCTGTAAGTTGTTTCCCGCGAACTTACAGAGTCTGTAAGTTCCGAAGTCTGTAAGTTCCGCCCTTCTACCGAATCCGCCGCCCAGACGGCTTGAGCTCACCGGGGTGAGCAGAGGGGCGGGATTGGCCTAAAAGCGGCTCCTGGAGGCGCACAGGGGCGTTTCCGGGGGTCTTATGACGCGCTGCATGCCCGCGGGGAAGCGTGAGGGGGCAGCGAGCCCCCTCACCGGCGAGAAACGCCGCGACGTCAGTGCTTGGTCGCGCCGGTCACCATGGACAGGTCGATGCCGGACAGGATGCGCTCGGCGAGGCCTGCGGGGGAGTACAGGTAGTCGAAGTAGTGCCCGCCGATGACAATCTCAGTCGGCACGGGGCCGTTGTGGATTGGTTCTCCACTGTCGGTGCAGGTTCGAAGTTCGGTGTGCCCGGCCTCGTCGATCATCTTCTGAGCGTGAAGTCGGGCGGCGGGGAAGTAGTTCCGATGGCTGTTGATCCCGTCACACATGAATGCGACTTCGGCGGGCAGCTCGTCACCTGAGGTGACGAGAAGGAGGGTTCCCTTGCTGTCGTAACCGTCGGTCATGCCGTTGAAGCTGCGCCCTTCGTAGTTGCCGCAGAACAGCGCGAGGTCCGAGTAGGTGGGGCCGTCGATGTAGGTCACGCTGAGCCACGCGGATCCGGTGCCGGTGCCCATGCGGACGCTGAACTTCACTCCGGGCCATGCTTTCGCGAGATCCTTTCGCAGCATCGCGGCGGTCTCCTTGGTGCTGATGTACTGGGTTGTCATCGTTTTCTCCCTCGTCGTTTCTTTGGCCTTTCCGGCACAGAGATCGTTTGAGAGCGGGAGGCGCGTGAGTGATCCGTCTGAGCGGTTGCTACGCGAAGGCGTGAGCCGGAGTCTGCAAATAGCGAATGGCGGGGCACGGGAGCGGCGTAGCGAACTACGGTCGGCGAGCCGGACAGGCCAGAGGCCAGAGGAATTGTCAGCGCCGGCCTCCGTGCCGGCTCGGCTTGGTCAGCTGAGCGCCGCCGACCAGGCGGCTCCGTTCGGCGGGCGGTCTGGCCCCGACGATTGCCGGGGCCAGATGCTCGTTAGCCCTCGAACTCGTCCGGGTCGACCTCATCAGCGTCGTCGGGGTCAGGCTCAGGTGCCGGACGCTCAGCGGGGGTGGCGTCGGCGACGATCTGCTCCACCTCTGACAACGGGTAACCCCATGCAGCGAGTTGTGTGAAGTAGGCGAACACGTCACGTCCGGGGTTTCGCCATGTGTGCTTTCCGGTGCTCGCCTCATACCCGCCGATCACCACGGCGAGGGCGATGTGCCCGGCTTTGCCGGGCTGGCTTGCGGCGAGGGTGTCGAGTGGGCTGGCTGCCCAGTACGAGTCGGGGGCGTCGAGGCTCAGCAGTGATGCCGCGAGCCTGTTGCCGTTGCCGATGGCTGCCGCGATGGTGTTGCGGTGTGCCGTGAGCGCCTGTGCGATGAAGGGGCTGGCATCCTTCGGGAGGGTCTTGCGGGACAGGAGCGTTGCCAGCCACTCGCGTCGGACAACTTCCGCCGATGCCCACGCCTTGTTGTTGGCGATGAGCGTCTTTCGCTCGGCCTTCTGCTCCTCGCTCATGGGTCCGCTGACGTTCCCGCTGGCGCTGACCTTCCTGAAGCCGTGCGCCTTGGGGTCGGTGACGTAGTAGGCCACGTCGACGTCGCCGGTGTAGAACGAGCGGACGTGGGCGAACTTCGGGGTGACGCCGGTCAGGTGCTCGACGGTGACCGGTTCGCCTTCGGCTGTGACCAGATCGCGGATGCTGGTGTGCTCTTTGTCGTAGTAGGAGTCCGGGCGCGACTCGAGGATGGTGTAGCCCATCTCGATCAGAGTGGTGCGCTCGGCGGCGACGGCGTCGGCGCGCACCCGGTTATCGCGCTGGCGCTGCAGCTCGTGGGCGAACTGGTCGGGGCTCTCTTCGGCATACTGGACGAGTCGGCTCACTGCCTCTTTGTCATCTTCGAATTCGATCAGTGCGGCTGCCTGATCGAGGGTCACTTCGTGCTTGCTGGCGAGCTGACCGGCGAACTGGCTATCGGCGACCTTGATTCCCGCCTCGACTACGGCCTTCTTGACGCCCGTCTGCTTGGCGATTTGAGGAACGCTGAGGCCTTCGAACGCCAGCTGCTGGAACACGGCGGCGCGTTCGGGTTCGGTCAGGTCGGCACGGTGCTCGTTCTCGGCGAACTGTTCCACGAGCCGGGTCACGG
>Ga0209792_1000668_pt1 | contig 21640 bp, 21 predicted proteins | sample EBPBio142005_DNA_FD_185860 | JGI IMG/M metagenome (GOLD analysis project Ga0209792, IMG submission 185860) | Wastewater treatment Type I Accumulibacter community from EBPR Bioreactor in Madison, WI, USA - Reactor 1_6/14/2005_ DNA (SPAdes)... | ecosystem: Engineered > Bioreactor > EBPR >... | reverse complement strand
GGGCGAGGAGACGTTGATGACGAACGCTATGGAATTCGGCGGCGAGCGCCATTCGGGCAAGCCGGCCCGCGACCTCGGGCAGGCGATGTGGCGCGGATTTCGCGGCCGCTGCCCGCGCTGCGGCGAAGGCAAGCTGTTCCGCTCCTTCGCCAAGACCGTCGACGACTGCGCGGTCTGCGGCGAGCATATCGGCCACCACCGCGCCGACGACCTTCCAGCCTATCTCGTGATCGTCATCATCGGCCATATCGTCGTCGGCGGCTTCATGAGCGTCGAGGCGGCCTACGAACTGGCCCTGTGGCAGCACCTCGCCATGTGGCTTCCCATCACCATCCTCGGATCGCTGGCCTTGCTCCAGCCCATCAAGGGGGCCGTCGTCGGCCTGCAATGGGCCAACTACATGCACGGCTTCGGCGGTGAGAAGGATGTCATCGAATCGCATCCGGAATCCTGACCATGACCGACAGCGACAGCGTCGCAGGTCTGACGCGCGCTCAGATCGATAACAAGGAATTCAAGGATTTCGCGATGGGCCCGGGGCCGAAGCGCCCGCGCGACGCCGCGACGCTGATCCTGCTCGACCGCTCTAAAGGCGAACCGCTGGTCCTGATGGGCCGCCGCTCGAAGAAGCACGCCTTCATGCCCGGCCGCCTCGTCTTCCCCGGCGGACGCACCGACCCCGACGACGGCAGGATCAAGGTTGCCAGCGACCTGCACCCCGACATCGCCGCCAAGCTGAACGGCGGGCGCTCGCGCCACCTGTCCGCGACCCGGGCGCGCGCCATCGTCCTCTCGGCTGTGCGCGAGACTTACGAGGAAGCCGGCCTGCTGCTCGGCCGTAAGGGCGACTATGCGACGGCCAAATCGGGCTGGGAAGCGTTCGCGCAGCATTCCGTCGTGCCTGACCTGTCCGATCTCCGCATCATCGCCCGCGCCATCACGCCGCCCGGCCGAGTGCGCCGCTTCGACACCTATTTCGTCGCCGCCTGGCGCGACCAGGTTGCGGTCGCCCTGCCCGACGGCGGACCGACGCAGGAACTCGAGGAACTCGTCTGGCTGCCGATCAAGCGCGCCATGGACGAGGAAGTGCCGGCGATCACCAAGACGGTGCTCGGTGACCTGTCCAACCGGTTGTCCGAGGACCCGAAACTGACGCCATCCCATCCGATCCCTTTCTATCGGATGCGCTACGGCACCTTCTTGCGCGATCTCATCTGACCTGCGGCACGGGCGCGGCTTGACTTTTGCGGCCCGATCCGTATTTGGTCGCGCGAGTTTTCCGCGGCAGGGCCAAGCTTGGCGTTTGCGCGCGAAGTGACCCACCAATTCAGTGACGGACAAGAACCATGGCAAAAGCCGCCAACATCAAGATCAAACTGCTCTCGACCGCCGATACCGGCTTCTTCTACGTGACGAGCAAGAACAGCCGCACCAAGACCGACAAGCTGTCGTTCCGGAAATACGACCCGGTCGCCAAGAAGCACGTCGAGTTCAAGGAAACCAAGATCAAGTAATTTCCGGGCATCCGGATTGCCAAGACGCCGCCTTCAGGCGGCGTTTTTGTTATTGGCCAGCCTGTTGAGGCGGTTTCTTCATGTTGCACGGGAGAAACAAAGGGGGCCGGCCGGCATTCTGGCAGCGGTACGAGGAGGCCACTATGCGCCAGAGCGCCGGCCGGCCAACCCCACGGAACCCAGGAGATGCGGCGGACCTGAGCATCATGGGGTATATGCGGGCGGAAGCTGTCTTTCGACCTCGGCGCCCCCGCCGGTTCCAGGGGCAGATTTGCGCAAGAGCGCTTGGAAATCAATACTTTCTTAAGGATTGCGGCCGAATCGCTGCAAACGCGGTTAATTTGAACCGCGCCTGATCGTCACTTTCAGGTTGCAATTCATCAGACAAACCGGTCAGGCCGCCTTGGCGACGACGCGGTTGCGCCCTCCGGATTTGGCCTCGTAGAGCGCGTTGTCCGCACGCTTCATCAGCGTCGCCGCATCGTCGTCCATTGGCGACCACGACGCGACGCCGATGGAAACCGTGACGTGCAGCGGCTCATCCTGCGCCCCTGTCCCGAACGGCTGGCTCTCGATCTCGCCACGGATGCGTTCGGCGATGCGTTCGGCGACCTCGTGCTCGGTGTCCGGCATGATCACGACGAACTCTTCGCCGCCAAAGCGGCAGGCGAGATCGATGCCGCGCACATTCTTGCGCAGCCGTCTCGCGAATTCGCGCAGCACCTCGTCGCCGCCGGCATGTCCGCGCGTGTCGTTGATCGACTTGAAGCGGTCGATATCGGTGATCATCACAGACAGCGGCCGCCGCCGCGCCGCCGCGCGCTGGAACAGCGTGTCGACATGGCTGTCGAGGTAGCGGCGGTTGTGCAGGCCCGTCAGGGCGTCGGTCACCGCCAGTTCGAGCGTCTGCGCGACGCCGGCCCGCAGTTCCTCATTGTAGCGCTTGCGCCGGATCTGGGTACGCAGCCGCACCGTAAGCTCCAGTTGATCCACGGGCCTCGTCAGATAGTCGTTGGCGCCGAGATCGAGGCCGCGCAGCACCAGATCGTCCTGCCCCGGTTCGGCGATCAGGATGATCGGCAGAAAGCGCGTCCGTTCCAGAGACCGGAGTTGCGAGCACAGACGCAGCGGGTCGAACCCCGTCAGGCTGCACGACACGATCACGCAGTCAAAATGGCCTTCGACCGCGCGGAACACGGCGGCCTGCGGATCGGCTGCGATCTCCAGGTCCGATGTCGGGTTGAGCATCTCGGCGAAACGTTCCTGCGACGATTTCTTCTGGTCGACCAGGAGCACGCGCCCGCGCACGTCACCTCTCGGGTCCTTGCGGCCGAGCAATTCCTCGATGCCGATGTCCCGCGCCGTGGCCGCCCGCAGCCGCAGCTCGTCGCTCAGCATCTTCAGCCGCACAAGGCTGCGGATGCGCGTGAGCAGTTGCATGTCTTTGACCGGCTTCGTCAGGAAATCGTCTGCGCCCACTTCGAGACCGCGCACCCGGTCGTTGATGTGGTCGAGCGCCGTGACCATCACCACCGGGATATGAGCGGTCGCCCGGTCGGCCTTCAGCCGCTGGCAGACCTCGAACCCGTCAATGCCCGGCATCATGATGTCGAGCAGCACGACGTCGGCCTTGCCGGCCTGGCAGATGGCAAGCGCGTCCTCGCCGTTCGACGCCGTCACCACCTCGAAATACTCGGCCAGAAGCCTGACCTCGAGCAGTTTCACATTGGCCGGGATGTCATCGACGATGAGGATTCGCGCCGTCATGGATGGTCCGGTCCCCTAGGCATCGCCGAGATAGGATTTGATCGTCTCGATGAATTTCGGCACCGAGATCGGCTTGGAGATGTAGGCCTCGCAGCCGCCCTGCCGGATGCGTTCCTCGTCGCCCTTCATGGCGAAGGCCGTGACCGCGATCACCGGAATGGTGTGGAGGTCGTCATCCTCCTTCAGCCATTTGGTCACCTCCAGGCCCGACACTTCGGGCAACTGGATGTCCATCAGGATCAGGTCCGGGCGGTGCGTACGGGCGAGATCGAGCGCCTCGAGCCCGTTGCGCGTGCGCACCGTCTCGTATCCGGTCGCCTCGATCAGGTCGCGGAAGAGCTTCATGTTGAGCTCGTTGTCCTCGACGATCATCACTTTCTTGGGCATTGGCCTATCCCTTCGACCTGTCCCTCGCCGATTGGCCCAACAGGTCGGCGTCCGTGGACGCGAATCTCCAATTCTCATTGTAGCCTGATTTCATTGACGAAAAGGAAAGGTACGTTTCCTGCCCGTCGGCGCATGAGGGTTGCGATCCTCGCCCCGGCGATCTACCAGCCGGGTGATGAAACAGATGGAACGGCACGGCGGCATGGATCGCGAGGCGGCGGAAGCCGTCGCCATCCGGGCGCTCGGCTTCATCGCGGCTGACCCGGCCTTGCTGCCGCGGTTCCTGTCGATCACGGGCATCGAGGCGAAAGATATTCGAACTGCCGCCGGTCTGCCCGGCTTCCTGGCGGGCGTCCTGCAATTCGTTCTGGCCCATGAGCCGACGCTGCTGCAATTCTCGGCGGAGGCCGGTCTCGCGCCGGAGATCGTCGGCCGGGCCTGCCGCGTGCTGCCCTTCGGCGACGATAATTTTGAGAGGTCGATGTGAGCGACGATCCCGAAACCCTGCGGCAGATCGAGGAACTGTCGCATGATGACCGCCCGCTGCTGGTGCTGGACGTGGACGACGTCCTGCTCGACTTCATCAAGCCGTTCCCGAAATATCTGGAGAGGCAGGGCTACAAGCTCTCGCTGGCGGAATTTCGGCTGGTCGGCAACATCGCCGACATCGCGACCGGCGAACCGGCCGGTGTCGAGCGGGTGACCGAACTTGTGGACGACTTCTTCAAGGCGCAGGCCGAATGGCAGGGCGTGACCGAAGGCGCGGCGGAGGCTCTGGCCCATTTCGGCGACAAGGTGGAGATCATCCTGCTGACCCACATGCCGCACCGCCACCGCGAATCGCGCCGGGCTCATTTGAATGGCCTCGGCTTCATGTATCCGGTGCTGACGACGGAAATGTCCAAGGGGCCGGCGATCAAGAAGCTGCGCGGCGACAAGGGCCGGCCGGTCGCCTTCGTCGACGACCAGCCGCGCAATCTCGCCTCGGCCCTGGAACAGGTGCCCGACGTGAACCTGTTCCACCTGATGGCGGACATCTCATTGCGCAAGATGTTGCCTCCCGCGCCAGCCGTCGCCCATGTCGTGGACGACTGGAAGGAGGCGACGCCTTTGATCGCGAAAGCGCTCGGGATCTGACCAGGAGCCTAGGCGGCAAGCGCCAGTCTGGTCTTGCCGATCATCAGCGCCGCCCGCGCCGCCTCCCGGCCCTTCTCGACAAAGTGGGCGCGGAAGATCCCGGTGTGATGCCCGGTCTCCTGGAAATGGTGCGGGGTAAGCGATACCGACAGCACCGGCACGCCCGTGTCGAGCCCGGCCCGCATCAGCCCGTCGACGACCGCCTGTGCGACGAAATCGTGCCGGTAGATGCCCCCGTCGACCACCAGCGCCGCGGCCGCAACCGCCGCGTATCGCCCGGTCGCGGCGAGGTCGCGCGCCATCAGCGGAAGCTCGAACGCGCCGGGAACGTCGAACACGTCGATCTGGTCTGCGGGAATGATCTCGCGAAACCCGTCGAGCGCGCGCTCGACGATGTCGGAATGCCAGTTTGCCTTGATGAAGGCGTAGCGGGTGGGTGTCATTGCGGTCTCCTTGGTTGCGACACGTCACCCAAGGCGATCACGCACGACGCCGGACATCCTCGCGGGACAGCGGCCATCGTCCGTTCTCTTCCATCCGGACTGTAACCGTCGGCCCAGGCATCTCACCTGGTCTGCTGACCCTTCGCATCGGAAGGCGCTCGCGGGCTCGCGGCAGAAGCCGCATACCGCCGGTGGGGAGTTTCGCCCCGCCCTGAGAACGCCCGACCGATACACCCTTGCCTTTGGCCGTGGCAAGCCGACGCGAGGCATGCGTCCGCCAATTCATCCACATGTTGCGCACTTGATGAGACTGCCGCGCTTGACTAGGATCGCCGCTGTTCCTTTTCCGTTCATGGCGCACATGACCGCCGCCAACGATCCGACCCACGGTTTCTGCCGCGACTGTCTGTCCTTGCAGGGGCGCACGGCACGCCGTTGCGAGCGCTGCGGGAGTCCGCGCCTCGCCGCGCATCCGGAGCTTTACCGGTTGACGCTCGCTCATATCGATTGCGACGCCTTCTATGCGGCGGTCGAGAAGCGCGACAACCCGGATCTGTTGGACAAGCCCGTCATCGTCGGCGGCGGCAAGCGCGGCGTCGTGTCGACCGCCTGCTATATCGCCCGCATCCGCGGCGTCCGCTCGGCCATGCCGATGTTCAAGGCGCTGGAAGCCTGTCCCGACGCCATCGTCATCAAGCCTGACATGGAGAAATATGTCCGCGTCGGCCGCCAGGTCCGCGCGCTGATGCAGGCGCTGACCCCGCTGGTCGAACCGATCTCCATCGATGAGGCCTTTCTCGACCTCGCTGGCACCGAGCGGCTGCACGGCATGCCGCCGGCGCTGGTGCTTGGCCGCTTCGCGCGTCAGGTCGAACAGGAACTCGGCATCACCGTCTCGGTGGGCCTCTCCTACTGCAAGTTCCTCGCCAAAGTGGCGTCCGATCTTAACAAGCCGCGCGGCTTCTCGGTCATCGGCGAAGCGGAGGCGCGCTCCTTCCTCGCAGCCCAGCCGGTGACGCTGATCTGGGGCGTCGGCAAGGCATTCGCCTCTGTGCTGGAGCGCGACGGCATCCGTACCATCGCGCAGTTGCAGAAGATGGACCAGGCGGAATTGATGCGCCGCTACGGCTCGATGGGGAACCGCCTCTACCATCTGTCGCGCGGCGAGGACGTGCGCGCCGTCCACAGCGACCGCGAGACGAAAAGCGTTTCGGCCGAGACTACGTTCAACGACGATCTGTCGGCCGGCCAGGACCTCGTACCCATCCTGCGCGCCCTGTCCGAAAAAGTGTCGTCTCGGCTGAAGAAATCGGGCATCGCCGGCCGCACCGTCGTACTCAAGTTGAAGACGGCCGACTTCAAGATTCGCACCCGCAACCGCCAGCTTCCCGATCCGACCCGCCTCGCCGACCGGATTTTTTCGGTCGGCCGCGAACTGCTGTCGAAGGAAACCGACGGCACGCGCTACCGCCTGATCGGCATTGGCGTGTCGGACCTGACCGATGACGGCCGCGCCGATCCACCCGATCTGGTCGATCCGCAGGCGACAAAACGCGCCAAGGCCGAAGTCGCGGTCGACGCGCTTCGCGGGAAATTCGGCCGGCTTGCCGTCGAAACGGGCTACACCTTCGGCAAGGGCCGCAACGCGCACCCTCCCGAAGCGCTCGATGAATAGCCATATCCACAGCCGCGAAGCTCTCTGACGGGTGGACGCACAGGCTTCGATTTCGGACAATGGCGCCGACTCGAAAGGCGGCGAGAAAACGGTGGCGGAGATCAGGGACCCATTACGGCGCGAAGCTGCGGCCCGCGAGGCGCGCGGGCCGGCCCCGGCTCGCGCCTTCGTGCACCTGCGCGTGCACTCCGCCTATTCGCTGCTCGAAGGCGCCCTGCCCCTCAAGAAGATCGTTGCGCAGGCGATCAAGGACGAAGCGCCGGCGATCGCGGTCACCGACACCAACAACCTCTTCGGCGCGCTTGAGTTCGCGCAATATGCATCGAAGGACGGCGTCCAGCCGATCATCGGATGCCAGCTCGACATCCTGTTCGACGACGACACGGACAATGCGATCCAGACCAAGAAGCGCGCCGCGGTCTTCCCCATCGTCCTGATCGCCGCGACCGAGGCCGGCTATGCCAATCTCGTTCGGTTGGTGAGCAAGGCCTATCTCGACAATCCGCCGGAGGCCGGCGTTCTTGCCCGGATCGAATGGCTGGCCGAACTCGCCGACGGCATCATCTGCCTGACCGGCGGGGAGCGCGGCCCCATTGGCGTCGCCATCAAGGACGGCCATGCCCATGTCGCGGCGGAACGGCTGGCGACGCTGGCCCGCATTTTCGGCGACCGGCTTTATGTCGAGCTTCAGCGGCCCGCCGGCTACGACCGGACGGTCGAGACCACGACCATCGCCCTTGCCTACGAGATGCGCCTGCCGCTGGTGGCCACCAACGAGGCGTTCTTCCTCTCGCGCGACGATTTCGACGCGCATGATGCGCTGATGGCGATCGCGGAGGGTTCGGTCGTCGCCGCCGACGACCGCCGCCGGCTCGCGCCCGACAATGCGCTGCGCAGCCAGGCGGAGATGGCGGCGCTGTTCGCCGACCTTCCGGAAGCGATCGACAACACGATCGAGATCGCGATCCGCTGCTCATACTACCCGAAGAACCGCGCGCCGATCCTGCCGCGCTTCACCGGCGCGTCCGCAGACGCCGCTGCCGCCGAAAAGGCCGAGGCCGACGAGTTGCGCCGCCAGGCGCGCGAAGGCCTCGCCATGCGCCTCGCAACCGTCGGCAAGTCCGCCGGCTTCACCGACGAGCAATATGCCGAGCGCCTCGAATACGAGATCGGCGTCATCGAGCGGATGAAATATCCGGGCTATTTCCTGATCGTCTCGGACTTCATCAAATGGGCGAAAGCCCACGACATTCCGGTCGGCCCGGGACGCGGCTCGGGCGCGGGTTCGCTGGTCGCCTGGGCGCTGACGATCACCGATGTCGACCCGCTGCGCTTCTCGCTGCTGTTCGAGCGCTTCCTCAACCCCGACCGTGTGTCGATGCCGGACTTCGACATCGACTTCTGCCAGGATCGCCGCGACGAGGTCATCCGCTACGTCCAGCAGAAATACGGCCGCGACCAGGTCGCCCAGATCATCACCTTCGGAACGCTGCAGGCACGCGCGGTGCTGCGCGATGTCGGCCGCGTGCTGCAGATGCCATACGGCCAGGTCGACCGGCTCTGCAAGATGGTGCCGCAGAACCCGGCCAATCCGGTCTCGCTGAAACAGGCGATCGAAGGCGAGCCGCGCTTCGCCGAGGAGATCGAGAAGGAGCCGGTCGTCCAGACCCTGCTCGACATCGCCCAGAAGCTGGAAGGCCTCTACCGCCACGCCTCGACGCATGCCGCCGGCATCGTCATCGGCGACCGCCCGCTGTCCGAACTCGTGCCGATGTATCGCGATCCGCGCTCGGACATGCCGGTGACGCAGTTCAACATGAAGAAGGTCGAGGACGCGGGGCTGGTCAAATTCGACTTCCTCGGCCTCAAGACCCTGACGGTGCTGGACACGGCGGTGAAGCTTATCCGCCGCCGCGGCATCGACATCGATCTGGCAAAGCTGCCGCTGGACGACCCGAAGACCTACGAGATGCTGTCGCGCGGCGAGGTGGTCGGCGTGTTCCAGGTGGAATCGGCGGGCATGCGCAAGGCGCTGATCGGCATGAAGCCGGACCGCATCGAGGACATCATCGCGCTGGTCGCGCTTTATCGTCCCGGCCCGATGGAGAACATCCCCACCTACAACGCCCGCAAGAACGGCCAGGAGGAGATCGCCTCGATCCATCCGAAGATCGACCATCTGGTGACCGAGACGCAAGGCGTCATCGTCTATCAGGAGCAGGTGATGCAGATCGCGCAGGAACTCGCCGGCTATTCGCTGGGCGAAGCCGATCTGCTGCGCCGCGCCATGGGCAAGAAAATCCGCGCCGAGATGGACAAGCAGCGCGAGCGTTTCGTCACCGGCGCGGTGGAGCGCGGCGTGTCGAAGCCGCAGGCCGACTTCATCTTCGACCTGCTGGCGAAGTTCGCCGACTACGGCTTCAACAAGTCGCACGCGGCGGCCTACGCGATCGTCTCCTACCAGACCGCGTTCCTGAAGGCGCACTATCCGGTCGAGTTCCTGGCGGCGTCGATGACGCTCGACATGTCGAACACCGAAAAGCTGTCGGAGTTCCGCGCCGACGCGATGCGGCTCGGCATCGAAGTGGTGCCGCCGTCGGTGCAGACCTCGCATCGCGATTTCGAGGTCGAGGGTAACCGCATCTTCTATTCGCTCGCCGCCATCAAGGGCGTCGGCGAGGCCGCCGTGCGCCATATCGTGGAGGTGCGGCAGGAAAAGCCGTTCCGCAACCTCGAGGATTTCTGCGCCCGCGTCGATCCGAAGATCGCCGGCAAGCGCGTCTTCGAGAGCCTCATCGCGGCCGGCGCCTTCGATTGTTTCGGCCGTGACCGCGCGGAACTGATGGCAGGCGTGGACCGGATGCTGGCCGCCGGCAACTTTGCCCAATCCTCCGCGTCGAGCGACCAGATCGATATTTTCGGCGCGGGCACGACCGCGCGCGAGCCCGAGCAGATCCGCCTGCCAGCCGCCGACCCCTGGCTGCCCGCCGAACGGCTCCAGCGTGAATTCGCCGCCGTCGGCTTCTACCTTTCGGCCCATCCGCTCGACGAATACCGCACCATGCTGGAAAAGCTGCGCGTGCAGGGCTGGATGGAGTTCCAGGCCGCCGTGAAGCGCGGCGCGACCGCAGGCCGCCTCGCCGGCACCGTCACCTCGGCGCGGGAGCGCAAGACGCGCACCGGCAACAAGATGTGCGTCGTCCAGTTGTCCGACATGACCGGCCAGTACGAAACGGTGCTGTTTTCCGAAACACTGTCCGCCTATCGCCACCTGCTGGTGGAGGGGAAATCGATCGTCATCACGGTCGCCGCCGAAGACCGCCCGGAGGGCGTGAACCTGCGCGTCCAGACCGCGCAGGCGCTAGACACCGAGGCCAGCAGGCACCAGAAAGCGCTGCGCATCTTCGTTCGCGACGACAAGCCGTCGTCGCTGATCCAGTCGCATCTGCGCGAGCGTGGCGAGGGCCAGGTGTCCGTCGTCGTCATCAAGCCCGACGGCCAGGGCGAGGTCGAGATCGGCCTCCAGGACCGCTATCTGCTGAGTACAAGATTAGCTGCGGCGCTCAAATCGGTCCACGGCGTGGTGGACGTGGAATTGGTTTAGACCGTCAGGGCATCACGCCGGTAGCGCGCGATCCAGTCCTCGCTGACGGCGTCCGAAAGCTTCGCCACGCCCGGCCGCACCTCGCTGCGATCCGGCGCCGTGATGCCGAGCGCATCGCAGATTCGGATCAGTGTTCCGGCCGGATCCGCCGCCAGGCTTTCATATCCGATACGAAGCGGCTCTATCCCCTGTTCCTCGAACCATGGGTTCCAGGCGCGATCATAGCCTTCCAACTCTTCGATCTGACTGCGCAGGCGCTCGAAATCGTAGACCGGGTCCTGCGGCGGCGCGAGCCGTTCGATCTCGGTGCCGTCGGGCGCAATGTGCCAAAGGCCCGTCTGCTCCGCCTTCACGAGCGACACCGCCTGCGCCAGCTTGTCCTCGCGGAAAAGGTGGAGATAGCGGATTCTGCCAAATGCCTGCTCGAACCGCGCACGCCCTGGGGAAAGACCCGGGAAAACGCGATCGATGAATCCGTCGAGATCGTCCACGTTCTCGCGCATCAGCCGCAGGCCGAACATGTCGGTGCCGCCCTTCCCGATCCGGATCGCCGCGTCGAGATAGACCTTGCTGAACTCCGGTTCGCCGAGCGCTTCCGCCGGCGGCAGCCCCCATTGCTCGGCCCACCAGCCGATGAACCGCCGGCCGAAGAACGAATCTGGCGCGCCCGCTCTGCCGGTCGATGTCAGAAGATCGCAAAGCAGCGTGCTACCGGTCCGAGGCGTGCCGCAGATGATGTAGGCGTCGAACCGCCGGTCATGGTCAGCCAAGTGCGCGCTCCGCGAGCGAAGGCAGATCCGCCGGCTGGCCGGCGATCAGAACCGCGCCTGCCTCTTCCAACTCCGGGCGGTCCCCAAATCCCCAAAGCACGCCGATGGTTTTGACGTCATTCCGTCCGGCGCCGTGAACGTCGTGCAGGCGGTCGCCGATCATCACGGTGCGATCCGGCCGCAACCCTTCCGTCTCGATGATGTGACGGATCAGATCGCCCTTGTCCGCTCGGGTTCCGTCGAACTGCGAGCCGTAGACCCGCTCAAAAAAGCTGGTCAGGCCGAAATGGTCCACGATCTCGACCGAATAGTGCTCCAGCTTCGAGGTCGCGACAAACATCCGCGCTTTGGTTTGTTTGAGCGCGGCAAGAGCCTCCGGTATTCCGGGGATCACCTCGTTCTCGAACTTGCCCGTTTCGGAATAGCGCATGCGATAGAGCCGCAGCGCCTCATCGGCGAGGCCGGCATCGTCGCTGTCGAGCAATCGCGGAAACGTCGTCTGAAGCGGCGGGCCGATGTAACGCCTCAACTCATCAAGATGCGGCGGCTCCCGGCCGAGTTCGCGCAGCGCGAACGCGATGCTGCGTGTAATCCCGAGAAATGGATTGGTCAGCGTGCCGTCAAGGTCCCAGAGGATCGTCGCCTCGCCCGACACTCAGCCGAACTCCATGATCACGGCGTCGACCGCCAGGCTGTCGCCCGGCTTGGCGTTGACCTTGGAGACCGTCAGGTCGCGTTCTGCGCGCAGCACGTTCTCCATCTTCATCGCCTCGACCACGGCGAGCGTCTCACCGGCCTTGACCTCCTGCCCCTCGGCCACGGCCACCGACACGAGCATGCCCGGCATCGGGCAGAGCAGCAGCTTGGACGTGTCCGGCGGCAGCTTCACCGGCATGAGCTTGTCGAGCTTGGCGGTGGCCGGCAGCATCACGCGCGCCGCGACCGACAGGCCGCGCCAGGCCATGCGCAGGCCGTTCTTGATCGGCCTGATCTGCACCGAGCATGGCGTGCCGCCGACGACGCCGACCCAGACCGGATCGCTTGGCCGCCAGTCGGACACCACGGTGACCGGCTTTTCGCCATTGATCGAGAAATCGGCCTCGAAAGGCGTGCCGATCAGGCCGTCCTTGAACGACACATCGACATAGTCGTCGTCGAGCCGCACGACCCAGTCGGGCTTTATCGCGCCCGAATGCGGCGCAAGGCGTCCGCCCAGCCGATCGAGCCGGTCGCGCCGCACCAGTTCGATCGCGGTCGCCACCGCCGCCAGCACGGCCTTTTCCTTTTCGTCCGGCTTGCGCGGCGCGAACCCGTCCGGGAACTCCTCGGCGATGAAGCCGGTCGACAGCCGCCCTTCCCGCCAGCGCGGATGCTGCATCAGCGCCGACAGGAACGGGATATTGTGCTCGATGCCGTCGACCACGAAGGCGTCAAGCGCCTCGGACATGGCGTCGATCGCCTTGATGCGGTCCGGCGCCCAGGTGCAGAGCTTTGCGATCATCGGATCGTAGAACATCGAGATCTCCGACCCTTCCACGACACCGGTGTCGTTGCGGACGATCACGTCGCCGGTCCTGCCCTCCGCCGGCGGCCGGTAGCGCGTCAGCCGGCCGATCGACGGCAGGAAGCTCCGGTACGGATCTTCGGCGTAGAGCCGGCTCTCGACCGCCCAGCCGTTCAGCCGCACATCCGACTGCTTGATGGCCAGCTTTTCGCCGGCCGCGATGCGGATCATCTGCTCGACCAGATCGATGCCGGTCACCAGCTCGGTCACCGGATGCTCGACCTGCAGGCGCGTATTCATCTCGAGGAAGTAGAAATTACGGTCCTTGTCGACGATGAACTCGACCGTGCCTGCGCTCTGGTAGTCCACCGCCTTGGCCAGCGCCACCGACTGCTCGCCCATGGCCTTGCGCGTCGCCTCGTCGAGGAAGGGCGACGGAGCCTCTTCGACCACCTTCTGGTTTCGGCGCTGGATCGAGCATTCGCGCTCGCCGAGATAGATCACATTGCCATGCCCGTCGCCGAGCACCTGGATCTCGATGTGGCGCGGGTCGACGATGAACTTTTCCACGAACACGCGGTCGTCGCCGAAGGAGGACTTCGCCTCGTTGCGCGAAAGCTGGAAGCCCTCGCGCGCCTCGGCGTCGTTCCAGGCGATGCGCATGCCCTTGCCGCCGCCGCCGGCCGACGCCTTGAGCATCACGGGATAGCCGATCTCATTGGCGATTTTCACCGCGTGGTCGGCGTCCTCGATGATGCCGAGAAAGCCGGGAACGGTCGACACTTTCGCGGCGTTGGCGAATTTCTTGGACTCGATCTTGTCGCCCATGGCCTCGATGGCCTTCGGCTTGGGGCCGATGAAGACGATGCCTTCCTTCTCCAGCGCCGCGCAGAAGGACGCGCGCTCCGACAGGAAGCCATAGCCCGGATGCACGGCCTCCGCGCCAGTCTGCTTGCACGCCGCGATGATCTTGTCGCCGAGGAGGTAGCTTTGCGCGGCGGGCGCCGGGCCGATATGCACCGCCTCATCGGCCATCTCGACATGGACGGCGTTGCGGTCAGCGTCGGAATAGACCGCAACGGTCCTGATCCCCATCCGCTTCGCCGTCTTGATCACACGGCATGCGATCTCGCCACGGTTGGCGATGAGGATTTTCTTGAACATCGGCGGTTCCGTCCCTGATTTCGGACCCCTTTTATGGCCTCTGCCGTCCCGGTCAAGCGCCTGCGGCGAGAAGGCGGCTATGCATGATATCGAGCGCCCCGAAGGGCATGCAACGCCCGGCTTTTTGCCGCTCGCCATCGCGCCCCGCTCATGCCATCATTGCGTCGTTCGTGCAGGCGGTCGCGGGCAGCGGACTTGCGGCGAGGCAAAGCGGGCAGGGATTTGCGCATAACATCTGCGATCAGACGGTTGTGGGAGAACGCCGCCGTGGCGACCGTCGCCTTGATCGCGGCGTTCTTCCTGCTGTTCGTCCTCGCGCTCGGCTACTTCACCTACCGCAGCTATCAGGAGACGGTCGACACGGCGCGGGCGCGGGCGCTCGCCGCCTCGCAGGTGGTCGAGCTCAACGTGCGGTTCATCCTCGACCTCTCCACGCAGACGCTGCGCCGCATCGACAACGCGCTCGGCCGCAACCTGTCGCGCAAGGCGACGCGCAGCGAGGTTCGCGATCTCGACGAGGCGCTTCAGGGCCTGCCGGTCCAGGTCAAGGTCTATGTCGTGAATTCGGAGGGAGGCACGATCTTCTCGAGCGACCCCCAGGTCAAGGACATCGACATCACCGACCGCGAATATTTCCGCAAGCCGGCCGACGGGAAATATCTTCACGTCTCCAGCATGATGCGCAGCAGGCTGAACGGCGACAGCATCTTCACCGTGTCCAGCCGCATCGAGCGCGGCGGAGAGTTCGCAGGCGTGGCCATCCTGTCGTTCAACGCGGTCCAGTTCGAGAAGATCGCCGCCTCGCTCGGTTTCGACAAGGAATCGACGGTCATGCTGGCGCGGGACGACGCGCAGATCGTCGCGCGTTTCCCGCTTCCCGAGGGGTCGACCAGCATCGCCGATTCGGCGCTGTTCAAGCGTCACCTGCCCCGAAGCGAAATCGGCACCTATCGCGCCGAATCCGTCGCCGACGGCGTCGACCGTTTCGTCGGCTACCGCCGCATCGCCGACACCGAACTCGTTGCCGTGGCGTCGGTCAGCGCGCGCGAGGCGATGACCGGCTTCTGGCGGGACACGCTGCTGATGTATGCGTTTGCCTTGCCCGCGGCGATCGGGCTCGCGATCGCGAGCCTGTGGATCGGTCGCCTGCTCCGGCGGGAATCCCAGCGACAGGCGGAGCTGACGCGGGCGCTGGAGCTCAACCGCATCCTGTTCCGCGACACCCATCACCGGGTGAAGAACAATCTCCAGTCGGTCCAGTCGCTGGTGCGGATGCAGTCGATCCCGCCCGAGGCCAAGCTCGACCTGCAACGCCGCATCGCCGCGATGACCGCGGTGCACGAGCACATGTATCGCGCCGACCAGTATATCGACGTCACCGCCGCCGAATTCATTCCGGCCATCGTCAATCCGCTGCTTCAAAGCTTCGACAGCGATGTCGAGATCGATTTCGATATCGACCCCGTCACCGTCGACAGGGACCACACCACCGCGCTTGCCCTTCTGGTCAATGAAGTCATCACGAACTCGCTGAAATATGCCTTTGCCGACAAGCCGGGCGGCCGCATCTCGATTTCCCTCCTGGCGGTCGGCGACAACCGCGTGAAACTCCGCATCCGCGACAATGGCAGGGGCTTTGATCCGCAATCGACCGCCAAGGGCATGGGCAGCCGTCTCATAGCCGGCATGATGCAGCAGTTGGGCGGCGAATACGAATACCGCAACGACAACGGCACGGTGTTCACCGCCGAGCTGACGATGAAGAGTGCGACGGAAAGCTCGCGGCCAGCGGGCGACGCGCCGATGGCGGAAGCGGCCGAATAGCGAAGCCGCTTGTCCCGGTCCTGTTTTTTTGAAAGCTTGAGGCGGAAAGCAGGAGGACCAGCCTTATGAAGACCCGCGCAGCCGTCGCCGTCGCAGCCGGAAAGCCGCTCGAGATCATGGAGGTCGATCTCGAAGGCCCGAAGGACGGCGAGGTGCTGATCGAGGTCAAGGCTACGGGCATATGCCACACCGACGAGTTCACCCTGTCCGGAGCCGATCCGGAAGGCCTGTTCCCGGCGATCCTCGGCCACGAAGGCGCGGGCGTCGTCGTCGATGTCGGCAAGGGCGTCACCAGCGTTCGCAAGGGCGATCACGTCATCCCGCTCTACACCCCTGAATGCCGTTCCTGCCCATCCTGCCTTTCACGCAAGACCAATCTTTGCACGGCGATCCGCGCCACGCAGGGCCAGGGGCTGATGCCGGACGGCACGTCCCGATTCTCCATCGGCAAGGACAAGATCCATCACTACATGGGCTGTTCAACCTTCTCGAACTTCACCGTCCTGCCGGAGATCGCGGTCGCCAAGGTCAATCCCGACGCCCCGTTCGACACGATCTGCTACATCGGCTGCGGCGTGACCACCGGCGTCGGCGCAGTGTTCAACACGGCCAAGGTCGAGTTCGGCGCGACCGCCGCCGTCTTCGGGCTCGGCGGGATCGGCCTCAATGTCATCCAGGGACTGAAGCTAGCGGGCGCCGACATGATCATCGGCGTCGACCTGAACAATTCCAAGAAGGAATGGGGCGAACGCTTTGGAATGACTCACTTTGTCAATCCGACCGAGATCGAGGGCGACGTCGTCTCGCATATCGTCAACATGACCAAGCGCGGCGCCGACCAGATCGGCGGGGCGGACTATACGTTCGACTGCACCGGCAATGTGAAGGTGATGCGTCAGGCGCTCGAATGCTCGCACCGCGGCTGGGGCAAGTCGATCGTCATCGGCGTCGCCGGCGCGGGCCAGGAGATTTCGACCAGGCCGTTCCAGTTGGTGACGGGCCGCAACTGGATGGGCACCGCCTTTGGCGGCGCGCGCGGCCGCACCGACGTGCCGAAGATCGTCGACTGGTATCTCGATGGAAAGATCCAGATCGACCCGATGATCACGCACCGGCTGACGCTCGATGAAATCAACAAGGGGTTCGACCTGATGCACGCCGGCGAGAGCATCAGGAGCGTGGTGATTTACTGAGTTCCGAACGCGACGCGTTCATTGAGGGAGGACGACATGTCAATGCATCCTGCGATCGACAAGGGACTGCCGAAGAAAAGCGCGAAATTCACCGGCGGCACGCTCACCTGCAATTGTATCTCGAACCCGGTCAAAGTCGCCATCAAGGGCCAGGTCGAATACAATCACGCCTGCGGCTGCACCAAATGCTGGAAACCGAAGGGCGCGACCTTCTCCGTCGTCGCCGTCGTCCCAAGCGGCAACGTTTCGGTTCTGGAGGGCAAGTCGAAGCTCAAGGTCGTCGACAAGAAGGCGCTGATCCAGCGCCACGCCTGCCGCGCCTGCGGCACGCATATGTATGGCCCCGTCGAGCGCGACCATCCGTTCAAGGGCCTGTCCTTCATCCATCCCGAGCTTTTCGCGGAAAAGGGCTGGGCGCCGCCCGGCTTCGCCGCCTTCGTCTCCTCGATCATCGAGGCGGGCGTCGATCCCGGCAAGATGAAGGGCATCCGCGCCAAGCTGAGGAAGGCAGGGCTGGAGCCGTACGACTGCCTGTCGCCCGGTCTGATGGACTATATCGCCACCTGGACGGCGAAGAAATCCGGCGTTCTGGCGGCCTAGCGCATTGTCACGGCGGCGGCGTGGGATATGACTGGACCATGCCGCCGTCCCGATACATGCCTTTCATGGTCGCTGCCCTCGCCATCGCGGTGGGCCTCGCTTCGGCCTGGTGGCTCGACTGGGAACTGGCGGTCATCCTCGCCGCGAACGGCTTCTTCGTCACCTATCAACTGCTGGAGACGCCGCGCATCGGCCGGCTGACACAGGAATACCTCCGGAAATACGCCGCGAATTCCGACGCCCCGCTGCCCTTTATCTACGCCACGACCCTAGCAACGGTCACCGCCGCATTGGTGTCGCTGTTCATCGTGATCAACGCGCCCGGCGACGCCAGCGCCGTGCGGCTGACATTGGCGCTGGCGTCCGTGCCGCTGGGCTGGGCGACCATCCATCTGATGGCCGCGATCCACTACGCGCATCTGTTCTGGCAGCCCGGCCCCGGCGAGGGCAAGCCGCGTCTCGGCCTCACCTTTCCCGGCACCAGGGAACCGGAAGGATGGGACTTCGTCTATTTCGCCTTCGTCATCGGCATGGCGGCGCAGACCTCCGACGTGGCGATCACCGGCGCCCATATCCGCAAATTCGCGCTCGCCCATTCTATCGCCGCTTTCTTCTTCAACACGGTGCTTGTGGCTGCGGCGGTCAACTTCGCCGTGTCGCTGGATTGATCGGCGCACCGCCGGAGGAAAGACATGACCATTCGCAAGCTCGCTCTCGCCTGCTCGATCCTGCTGCCGCTGGCGGCGCTGGCCGCGTGCGAAGACCAGAAGACCGCGCAGTCCCCGCCGCCCGCGCCCGCGCCGCAAACCGAGGCGCCGAAGCCGGAGCAGCCCGCGGGTGATAAAACCGCGACCGATACCGCGCTGGAAGGCCTGAACAAATTGCGCGAGGCGGCCGAGCAGGCCGTCAAGGACGCGCAGCCGACGATCGACCGCGCCAAGGAGGCGACCGAAAAGGCGCTGAAGGATGCGCAGCCCCATATCGACAAGGCGACCGAGGCGATGAAGCAGATCGGCCAGTCGGTGCAGGACATCGTCACCAGGGCGCAGGACGATCTGAAGAAGGCGACCGAGGAACTGGAGCGCCGCCTGAACGAGGCGCAGGGCCAGCCGCCTGCGCCGGTGGGCGACCCGGCCGCCACGCTTACCGCCGCCGACAAGCTGCGCGCCGACACCCGCGCGGCAGCCCGCGCCGGCGGCACGTCCATGGTTCCCGCCTATGTCGGCGTGTGGGCCGGCAAGGTGGAGGATTGCGCCAAGGTCGACCAGGAACCGCTGGAAATGTTCGCGGTCATAACGCCGACCTCGATGCGCCGCTATGAGAGCGTCTGCAACATCCCCGAGACGGCGATGTCGAACGGCGCGGCGACGCTCACGGCAGAATGCATCGCGGAGGGCGATGTCGAAACGCGCCAGCTCACCTTCAAGATGAGCGCGCCCGACCGTCTCTCGATCTCCGTGCCGGACGGCGCCGGGCCGGACATGGTCCGCTGCCATCTGCCGAAATGACGGACGCACCGGCGATTCTGGTCGATGCCGACGCCTGTCCGGTCAAGGACGAGGTGCTGCGCGTCGCCGAACGGCATGGCCTCCACGTCACCTTCGTCTCGAACGGCGGCCTGAGGCCCTCACGCGACCCGATGGTGCGCCATGTGGTCGTCGGCCAGGGCGCGGACGCGGCGGACGACTGGATCGTGGAGAACGCGAAGGCCAACGACATCGCGGTGACGGCGGACATTCCCCTCGCCGCGCGCCTCGTAGACATCGGCGCCCACACGCTCGGCCCGAGCGGAAAGCCGTTCACGCCCGAGACGATCGGCATGGCGGTGGCGATGCGCGATCTTGGCCGCCACCTGCGCGAGACCGGCGAATCCAAGGGCTATAACGCCGCCTTCACGCCGCGCGACCGGTCAGCCTTCCTCAGCGCGCTTGACCAGGCGGTTCGGCGGGCGCTACGCGCACAGACCATGTAGCCACGGCGCTTTCTCGGCAGCCGCCGTCGCTTGACGAATGCCCGGCATTCGAATTTAGGCGTAGCTTTCCGTCCGCAATGCCCCGGAGATTTCCATCGATGGCTGTTATTCGCACCCTTCGCAACGAGCCGCCGGATGCGGATACGCTTGGCGGCCGCCTGTCGCGCACCCGCGAATCCAAGGGAATCTCGATCGGCATCGTCGCCCGCCGCGTCGGCGTGAAGCCAAAAACCGTGCAGGAATGGGAAAGCGACCGCTCGGAGCCGAGTGTCGAGCATCTGGCGCTGATCGAGCGGGTGCTCGACGTCAACCTCGTCTGGCTGCTGCACGGCGTCGGCGAGGCCCCCGTCGACGATATTGGCCCCGATCCTTTGCTGGCGATCGCGGCGCAGATGGAAAAACTGCAGAAGATGCACGCCGACACCGGCCAGATCATCGAGCGCCTGCAACGCGAATTGCGCCGGCTCGCCGAGGAGCGCGAGATTTTCTCGTAAACGACACGGCATCGCGTCAGCGACATATCGTTTTCGATTTGCGGCATACCCCTTCCCCGCCGCAAATCTTTCCGCTACAGCTTGGCCCTGTCGGGAGTCGCAAGGCTCCGCCGGTTTGCGGGAGAGAGCAGGAAACTGCCGCCGAAGGGGAAATCGCCCGAAATCTCTCAGGCAAAAGAACCGTAACCGGACAAGACGCTCTGGAAAGTCGGGACCGAAAAGTCCCGCGCCGAAGGTGTAAGCGCCGCTGACAGAGTTCCGGCTGCGCGAGTCTCTCAGGCTTCAGACAGAGGGGCGCAAACGAACGCCGCGCAAGCGGCGGTCGAGGCGCTGTTCTGGAGGACTGATGAGCGATACGGGCGACCTGAAACACCTGCCACTTGAGGATATGCACGTCGCGGCCAACGCCAGGTTCGGCGGGTTCGCCGGCTGGCATATGCCGCTGACCTATCCCGCCGGCGTGATGAAGGAGCACCTTCACACCCGCCAGCATGTCGGCCTGTTCGACATCTCCCACATGAAGCTGTTTCGCGTCACCGGCATCGGCGCGGCCGCCTTTCTGACCAAGGCCTGCCCGATCGATGCTGCGAACCTCGCGCCGCACCAGTCGAAGCTCAGCTTTTTCCTGAATGAGGACGCCGGCATTCTGGACGACCTGATCGTCACCCGGATCGGCGGCGACGCCTTCATGGTCGTCTGCAACGCCGGCAACGCCGAGGCTGACGAGGTCCACATGCGCGACATCGCGCGCCACTACAACGTGCTGATCGAGCCGCTCGACCGCGTCTTCCTCGCCATACAGGGGCCGGAGGCGGCGGCCGTGATGAACGACATCGGCGTCGGCGACGGCGGTCTGCTGTTCATGACCGGCTTCGAGCCCCGCGACGACTGGTTCATGAGCCGGTCGGGCTACACCGGCGAGGACGGGTTCGAGATCGGCCTGCCCGAGGCCGACGCCCGCGAACTCGCGGGAAAACTGCTCGCCGACGAGCGCGTGATGTGGATCGGGCTGGCCGCACGCGACTCGCTGCGCCTCGAAGCCGGGCTCTGCCTGCACGGCAACGACATCGACCCGACGACCGACCCCGCGTCCGCCGCGCTGCTCTGGGCGATTCCGAAGGAATTGCGCGAGACCGGAACATTCATAGGCGCTGATGCGCTGCGCTCGAAGATCGCGGCGGGCGCGAAGGAAAAGCGCGTCGGCCTGAAGCCCGAGGGCCGCCAGCCGGTTCGCGGCGGCGCGCCGCTGTTCGATGAAGCCGGAAATCCTGCCGGCCGCGTCACCTCCGGCGGTTTCGGCCCGTCCGTCAATCATCCCGTCGCCATGGGCTATGTCGCCACGACACTGGCGAAGCCGGGCGCTGGCAAACTCTTCGCCGAGGTGCGCGGCAGTCGCATCCCGGTCGAGGTCCACCCGCTTCCCTTCACCCCTCACCGCTACGTCAAAGGATGAGCCTGATGGCCAAGACCTACTACACCGAAGACCACGAATGGCTGAGCGTCGAGGGCGACATCGCCACCGTCGGCATCACCGACTATGCGCAGGAACAGCTCGGCGACCTGGTCTTTGTCGACGTGCCGCAGCAGGGACG
>Ga0209792_1000667_pt1 | contig 21641 bp, 20 predicted proteins | sample EBPBio142005_DNA_FD_185860 | JGI IMG/M metagenome (GOLD analysis project Ga0209792, IMG submission 185860) | Wastewater treatment Type I Accumulibacter community from EBPR Bioreactor in Madison, WI, USA - Reactor 1_6/14/2005_ DNA (SPAdes)... | ecosystem: Engineered > Bioreactor > EBPR >... | reverse complement strand
CCTTCCGATCGACGGCGTGTTCGTCGCGATCGGCCATGCGCCGGCGGTGGAGCTGTTCGCCGGCAAGCTGAAGCAGAAGCCGAACGGCTATCTGTGGACGGCGCCGGATTCGACGCGCACCGATGTTCCGGGCGTGTTCGCGGCCGGCGACGTGACCGACGACATCTACCGCCAGGCGGTGACCGCGGCCGGAATGGGCTGCATGGCCGCGCTCGAAGCCGAAAAATACCTCGCGGAAATGGAAACGCATCGAGAGGCGGCGGAGTAGCAAGGCCGGAGGCCGGGGGACGCGCCAGATGACACTCGACTGGGACAAGCTGCGCGTCTTCCACGCGGCCGCCGAGGCCGGCTCGTTCACGCACGCCGCCGAGACGCTGCGCCTGTCGCAATCGGCGATCTCGCGCCAGGTCAGCGCGCTGGAACATGACGTCGGCGTGCCGCTGTTCCATCGCCACGCGCGCGGGCTGGTGCTGACGGAGCAGGGCGAAATCCTCTACCGCACGGCGCACGACGTGCTGATGAAGCTGGAATCGGTCAAGTCGCGCCTGACCGAGACCAAGGACCGCCCTTCGGGCCTCCTGCGCGTCACGACGACGGTCGGCCTTGGCGCGGGCTGGCTGACCGACCGGGTGCCGGAATTCCTGGAGCTCTACCCCGACATCCAGTTGCAACTGCTCCTGGCCAATGAGGAGCTCGACCTGACGATGCGCCAGGCCGACTGCGCCATCCGCCTGCGCCAGCCGCAGCAGCCGGACCTGATCCAGCGCCGCATCTTCACGGTGCATTTCCACATCGTCGCCGCGCCATCCTACATCGCCAAATACGGCAAACCCTCCACGCTGGCCGACCTCGACAACCATAGGATCGTGAGCTTCGGCGAGCCGATCCCGATCCACATCAGCGACGTGAACTGGCTGGAGACGGCGGCGCGGCCCGACGGCAGCAAGCGCACCAATGTGCTCCAGATCAACGACATCCTGTCGATCAAGCGCGCCGTTCAGCGAGGCGCGGGCATCGCCATGCTGCCGGACTATCTCGCCGACAAGGAATCAGGGCTGGTCCAGCTTCTGCCGGACACCGATGTTCCATCCTTCGATACCTATTTCTGTTATCCGGATGCGATGAAACATCAGGTGAAATTGCAGGTTTTCCGCGATTTCATCATCTCGAAGGCGCGAAGCTGGAATTACTAGACCGAATTTCTTTGGTCTAACTGGCCGGCTGCATTAGGCCACAGCGCCAAAAAAATGAGCAATTGCCGCATCTATGCGTTTATTGCATAGCTGGCTTGCGTCCACTCTGCTTGTTAAAGCGCCAATGAGAGCAGATATCACGATCATCTCCTGAGCGCGTTCTCCTCCCATTAGCGCTCATGAGTGTTCCCCTCTGGAGGTTCAGCCGGAAACGGCACTTCCAATCGACTAGGCCGGGTCTTTGATCCGGCCTTTTTTCGTTTGGGGCTTTCTTATTATTGGACCTATGCCCCCTCCACCGCCTGCGGCGGTCGTCCTTCGGACCCCCGTAAACGGCGGAGGGTCAGCGGTGGCACCGCCGGCGCAATCTGGATCCTCCCCCGTTTACGGGGGAGGGGGACCATGCGGAGCATGGTGGAGGGGGCGTAGACTTGCCGAGCCTATCCGACTCACGCCGCCTTGCCGTTGGCGTTCATCACCTCGTCGGCGATCCGACCGGTCAATTCGGCCATGTGGTCGAAATGGGCGGAGTAGGACGCGACGCCGGCTGAGGCCGAGCGCAGTTCGACGATCAGGTCGCCTAGCTCCGACTGCGGCATCAGCGCCTCCACCACATCCCATCCCGGCCAGCCCTCGCGGGCATCATAGCCGAGGATCTGGCCGCGCCGCTGCGGGATCAGCGCCGTGATGCGCGCCGTGGCGTCGGACGGCGTCGCGATCTCCACCTTCATCACCGGTTCGAGCAGTACGGGCGAGCACGCCGCCATGCCTTCCTTCATGGCGATCTTGGCCGCCATCTGGAACGCCATGTCGGAGCTGTCGACCGCGTGGTACGACCCATCCGAGAGGTTGACCGCGATATCCACGACCGGAAAGCCGAACGGCCCGGTCTTCAGATAGTCGCGGATGCCGGACTCGACCGACTGGATGTAGGTCTTCGGCACCACGCCGCCGGTGATCGTGTCGGTGAACTGGAAGCCCGAGCCGCGCGGCAGCGGCTTGATCTCGACCACCACGTCGCCGAACTGGCCGTGGCCGCCGGACTGCTTCTTGTGGCGGCCGCGCTGCTGCACCGATTTGCGGATCGTCTCGCGGTAGGGAACCGTCGGCTGCCGCGCCTCGATCGGGATCTGGTAGCGGCCTTCCAGCCGCTCCCTGGCAACTCGCAGATGCATCTCGCCCTGGCCGGCGATCACCGTCTCGCCGGTATCCTGGTTCTGGCCGACGCTGAGCGAAGGGTCTTCTTCCGCCAGCCGCTGCAAGGCCGAGGACAGTTTCACGTCGTCCTTGCGCTCCCTGGCGCGCAGCGCCATCGAGAAGACGGGGTCGCTGCTTGCGGGCAATGCTGCCGCTGCGGGAGCCGTCCTGGCTGCCGAGATCAGGTCGCCGGTGCGGATGTCGTCGAGGCGGCCGAGCGCGACCAGTTCGCCCTCCTGCGCGGACGGCTGTTTGGCCTGATCGCGTCCGGTCAGCCGGTAGATGCCGGCGACCTTGCCGCCGCGCCCGTCCGGGCCGGTCACCTCCGCGCCGTCATTGATCGTCCCGGCCAGCACGCGCGCCACCGACAGTTTGCCGCCGTGGGGCGTGTGCACCGTCTTCATGATGCGCAGCGCGGAGCCGCCGTCGCTCAGGCCAAGGCGCTTGCGCGTATCGGCGACGTCCGGAGCGTCGTGCCGGATCGTCTTCAGCAGCCGCAAAATGCCGTTGCCATGTTCGGACGAGCCGATCAGGACCGGAATGACCGTGCCGTCACGCAGGTCGGCCGACAGATCGTCGAACACTTCATCCTTCGGCGGCTGCTTGTCTTCCAGCAGTTGCTCCATCAGTTCGTCATCGTGATCGGCGAGCCGTTCGAGCATGGAGAAGCGGGCTTCCAGCTCCCGCGCCTTCTCGTCGTCGGGGATTTGCGTGACCTCGCTTTCGGCCTGCTCGCGCCAGACATAGGCGCGCTCCAGCGCCAGATCGATCGCGCCGACCGTCTGGCCGTTCTTGCGCAGCGGGATCTGGCGCAGCAGAAGCGGCGTCGGGGTCGCCGGCTGGAGCAGTTTCAGCGTGTCGCGCACGCCGGCCGCGATCTTGTCGACCTTGTTGAGGAACAGGATGCGCGGCAGGCCGAGTTCGTCGAGCTGGCGCAGGATCAGTTGCAGGGCCGGGATCTTTTTCTCGTCGGCCTCGGCCACCACCACGGCCGCGTCGCAGGCGGCGAGGATGGGCACCGCCTCGTAGCCGAACTCGATCGAGCCGGGACAATCGGCGAAGGCGATCGTCTCGCCCATGAAATTGACGGTGGCGAAGGATGCCTCGACGCTCATCTGGTGGGCGCGGGCCTCGGGGGAATTGTCGCCGACCGTGCTCTTTCCGGCGACCGAACCTTGTTTGGAAATCACGCCCGTGCGGGCGAGTATGGCCTCAAAAAGCGTTGTCTTGCCGCTTGCGAAGGGACCGATGATGGCGATGCATTTCGGTCCCTTGCGCCTCTCTCCGGCGCGCTTGCCCATGCTGTCCTCCTCTCATGTTGTCATGAGCGGCGGCCGCACGGCAGTCGGCCATCGGCCGTCGCATGGCCGGTCCGGCGTCGAGGCCGGTAAGGGCCATGCAGGTATCGTTTCACGGGCCGGGTCCGGCGGCAAGCGGAAATCAGGCCGGCCCCGTCAATTGCTGCCGGCGGCGCGCTTGGAGAATTCCAGCCCGATCGCAGTGCGGTTGGCGAAACCCTTCCAATAGGTGTGCTCCGGCTTGAACGAACCGTCCTCATTGGCGGCGAAGACGCTGTCGGCGGCTTTCGGGACGAGATCGAGATAGGGCTCGTAGGTCTCCGCCTCGTCGCCCAGCAGATATTTGCCGAGAAAGGCGGTGACGAAATGCTGGGCGATGTTGTTCATCCTGACCGTATCCCAGACCGGGTCGGCATAATGGTCGAACGGCGCCCAGCCGAGCTTCTTCGACACGGCGTAGGATTCGGCCGGCGCGGGGATGGGCGCGGCTGCGTTGTGGTTGGCGTTTTCGAAAGTCAGCAGATAGGCGTCGGCATTGATGGTCGCGTCGTAGATCGCCTTCACCCCATTGGCGTAGCCCGACACGTCGTCGGCGCTGCCGGCGATGTAGAGCATCGGCTTGCGGATCTTCGCCAGCCCGTCCTCGTTCCAGACGCCTCGCTGCATGCCCCAGGGCGCGATGGCGACGATCGCCTTCACGCGTTCGTCGGGCAGGGCGTTGTGGGTCTCCGACCCGGACAGGTGCACGCCCAGCAGGCCGTTCGGCGCGCCGCCGGGAAAATCAACAGCGGCCTGCGTGACGCCGCCGCCGGCGAAGACGACGGCACCGTAGCCGCCCATCGAATAACCGATGATCGCGGCATTGCCGGCATCGACGAGCCCGTTCAGGAAGCTCGACGAATCCTCGCCCAGCCGCGCGATTTCGTTCAGGACGAATTTCTGGTCGAGCGGGCGGTTGACCAGGGTCGAGCCGAATTTCGACTGGTCGTCATAGGTCGAATCCCGATGGTCGATCGAGGCGACGACATAGCCCTTCGAGGCGAGATTTTCCGCCAGATGGCTGAGCAGGAACCGGTTTCCGGGATAGCCATGCGAGATGATGATGAGCGGGGAGGGGGCGTCGGACTGGAGCGGATCGGCGTCGCGCATCGCCTTGCCGTGCAGGGTGACCTTCGTCTCGCCGTCGCGCAGCAGCACGCCCTCATACGGCGTCGGCTCGACCGCCGCGGCAATCTCAGCGGGATACCAGACCTCGACCGTCAGCTTGCGATCGTAGCGCGGCGGCTCCTTGCCGTCCTCGACCTTGACGATGTCGATCTGGTCCTTGTTGACCAGTTCGAGCGTGCGCACGCCGATCTCGTATCTGCCGTAAGGCGCAAGCTCCGGCGCGTCGGGGCGGACAATGTCGATGCGGTTCTGGGTCATGGATTGCTGAGCCATAGGCGAACCGACGCTGAGCAGCAACACGGCGGTTGCGAGGGCAAATCTCATCGTATCCTCCATTGAATGCGTTCTGTCTTGCCGGTCATGTGCAACGTGACAATGACCAATCACTCCTCCGGCTCGGTCGTGAACAGCAGCGGATAACCCGCCGCCTTGCCGGCATCGGTGGCGCGGGTCGCCTTGGTCTCGGCCACGTCCCTGGTGAAGACGGCGACCACGCATACACCCTTCTGGTGCGCCGTGATCATGATCCGGTACGCCTGGTCGTCGGTCACGCGGAACTCGGCCTTCAGCACCCTCACCACGAATTCGCGCGGCGTGAAGTCGTCATTGACGAGGATCACCTTGTGCAGCTTCGGGCGCTCGACCTTCGGCTTGATCCTCGTGCGCGGCTTCAGGACCGTGTCGGGGTTTTCGGGCATCGCTTCAGCGCCTCCCGCTCAACATCGACAATATGAGGCGGCGGGCGAGATCGTCCACCAGCCGCGCGTCGGATTACCGTTGCAGGACGTTCTGGATTTCCAGCATGTTCGTGCGCACGCGCAGCACATAGAAGCCGATCGTCGCGAGATGGGTGGCGAACATGCCGTCCTCGCGGCTGTTTGCAATGATCCAAGGCCGGATGCGCAGCGCCGACTGGAACTGGTTCTCCATCGCCTTCCACAGCGTGTCGAGATTGCGCTCGCGCAGCACGTCCTCGAAATCGGCATGGGAGGCGGCCATCAGGCCGTAATAGGCGTAGAGCTGGCCGTAGGCGAACCAGAAACGGTCGTCGGCGCGCGTGTCGAAGAACCCGTTATTGTAGTTCTCCGAACGGTCGCGCAGGATCGCCGAGGTGTCGCCTAGCGCGCTGGTGATGCGGTCCAGATACTGGATCAGATTGTCGGCGCGCGCGTCGAACACGGCCTCGCAGCGCGCCAGCCGCTCGTTGAAGGCGCGCAGGTCGCGCACGATCTGGCGGTAGTAGGAGGGCGTCGGCGTCTTCGGGCCGGGCGGGTTCAGGCCGACATACCAGGTGTATTCGTCGAACTGGGCGTTGCCGCGGGCGCTTTGCAGGTTGGGGTCGATCTGCGAGGTGCCGCGCACGCGGCCGAGATTGTCGGCCAGTTCCGTGGTCGTGCGCCGGATCGCCTCGTGGATGCCGCGCTGGAACGAGGCCTTGTTGTCCATCCATGGCGTCTTGTCCCAGGACAGGCCGAACAGGCCGACCTTGTAGAGGATCATCGACGAGATCCAGCGGTTCTGGTTGACGTTGAAGTCGGTCAGGTCGGCGGCGACGGTGGCGATCAGCGACTGGCCGCAGGTGCGTTGCGCGACCGGCGGCTGGGCCGCGGCCTGGGCGGTCGTGCCGGCCTGCGCGGTGCTCGGCGCGGCAGGCGCCGGCGCGGTCGATATCTCCTGCTCGCCGGCCGAGCGGTGACGGGCCTCGTGGTTGTAGGCCGTGACGTAGTCGGGATCGAAGCCGTTCCAGATCTGGGTCGTGTAGAGGAAGAACAGATAGAGGCCCGCCAGCAGGGCGATGCCCGCGCCGAAGACCAGCTTGATCGTCCAGCCCTTCTGCGCATACCAGCGGCCGAACCACAGGAACGGCCACAGCAGCACTCCGACCAGCAGGCCGATGCCGCGCCCGATCCACTGGAACACCTTGACGAAGAAGGCGACGATCGGATCGAGCATGGTGGTCCCCTTCGCGTGACGGTCAGTCGGTCAGGCCGTAGAGCCGCTCGCGGAACGCGGCCTTGTCCTTCAGATATGTGGTTTTGAGCGTGTCGACAACATGCGCCTGCCAGCGCTTCGGCCAGCCCTCATATTCCTTGTAGAAGGTCTGCTTGTTGAAGACGTAGAGCGACACGAAATCGTCGGGCACGAAATCGGCGATCAGCCGGTTGGTCAGCCAGGCGTCGGGGTGGTCCGGCTTGGCGCGCACCACGAGGAAGCGCAGTTCCGGCGGAATTTCCTCCAGCCTCAGCCGGCCGGTCTGGGCGATCTCGCGCTTGGCGGCGTTGAGGAAGGGGAAGACGCCGTCGCGGTTGATCAGATCGGCGTTCTGGTGAATCCAGGTCTGCAGCCAGACGCGGTCGACCTTGGTAAAGTCGAGGTCCGGCTGCTGCTTGTGGATCAGCGCGCGCACCGACATTTCGGCGCGGTGCTCGAGATAGCCGGACGTTTCCATCCAGGAGGCGCGCGGAAGGTCGAGCCGTCCGGACTGCGCCAGGAAGCGGAACACGCGGTCGGCGTCGCGGATGCCGAGATAGGAGACCTGCCACGGCCGCGACCGGCGGAAGCCGGGAGTTGCGGGGTCCGAGATCACCGTCGTCGTGTCGGGGTCGATAAAGACGTAGATGCCGCCGAAATGCGTCGTCCAGAACGCCTCGTGCCGGAAGATCACCTGGTCGGGCACGAGATTGTTCTCGCGGATGTCGCCCGTCACCTTGGCGAGCTCGACCATGCGCTCCAGCATGGCGTCGTCGCGCCAGGCGTCCGGCTCCATCTTCAGCCGATCGACCAGCTTTCCGAGTTCGCTCGCCTTGCCGAGCGTGTCCTCGGCGGAGAGCACGCGGAACTCGACCTGATTGATGGACAGCAGGTCCTCGATGTCGTTCACCTTCGAGACCGAATCCTCTATCTCGCCGTAGATCACGTCCTTGATCGTCAGCGCGTCGATCGCCCGGCGATTGGCCTGGAAGAACTCGAACATCAATTGCGACGTATTGGAGAACGCCGTGTGCACCACCGGCAGCTCGGCCTGCGCGGGGGTGAGGATGATGAAGCGGCGGTTCACCTCGTTCGGATCGAGGTAGAGCGGGTCCTTCAGCTCCTCCGCGATCTGCGGCGAGAAACCGGTGCGGTCGATCTCGAAGGATTTGAGCTTGGTCGGCTTGAAGCCGAACGCGGTCAGCGCCTTGTTGTAGCGCTCGATCAGATGCGGCTCGTCCACCGGCAGCAGCCGGCCGAAGATGAGCTCGTTGTCGCGCAGGAGGTCCATGGAGCTATTTTGTTCCTAGGGCGACATCGAGAATCGTTGCGATGATACCGAAAACGACAAGCCAAATGAAAATAGGGGCATTCAGAAGGGTTGAAGCTCGCCAATAGCCGAAGAATTCCGCGAGGGTTTTTGGGGTCGGTTTCAAAAACACCGTATCATAGGCTGACTTCTTAGGCTCTTTCTGCTCGGACGGATGCAACACAATGACCGCAAGTCCCGCAATAAAGACGAGCCAGAGATTTGGCCTAAGATAAGCGAGGTAAAATTCAGACACCGCTTCCATCACCCATCCCACAACCCCTTCGCCTTCAGTTCCTCGATCTCCTTGATGGCCCGCTCCCGCACCCGCGCGTCGCGGATCATGCGGGTCACAGCCGCGTCGTCGGCGCGGTCGGAGTAGCGGAATTCGCTATCGGCGTAGCGGTTCACCTCCTGCATAACCATCTCCATGTCGAACGGCCCGCGCAACTCCTCGACCATGGCTTTCTTCTCGTCATAGGTCTTGTGCATGAAGGTCTTCGCGTCGGCGAACCAGTCGTCGGGAAGCTCGATGTCCATGGCGCGCATCTTGATCGCGTCGGTGACGTTCTTGATGGCGCGGCCGGTGAAGCGCGGCTCGGCCTCCTTGATGCGGTGCAGGTAGTCGCCGATGTCGGCCATCGTCCTGGGCTGGCCCTTGTCCTTCATGAAGCGCTCGTAGACGCCCATCAGCTTGTCCTCGTGCGGCTTGTTGTGGCTCTCGTAGGCCGTGTCGACCGCGCGCTGAATCTCCTGAGCGGCGTAAAGCTTGTGGTCGCCGAGCGGGATTTTGTGATTCTTTCCAGCAAGAAGCACGAAGATGTCGATGTAGTCGTCGAGCGACTGCGGCCCGTCGACCAGCCACCGCGCGCCCGCGCGCTGGCGCAGCGCGTCGTCCACGTTTTCCGGATAGTTGGAGAACATGCCGAAGGAGCAGTTGCCGCGCACCACCGTGTTGGTGCCGGAAAACGCGGCCATCAGCACGCCGGTGATCTCGTGCTGGCCGGCGGATGCCCGGTCGTCGGAGCGCTTGGCGGCGACCTGATCGATATCGTCGATCGTGCCGAAGCCGATGATCTTCGGGTTCAGCACATTGTCGATAAACTGCTTGCAGTTCTGGCCGGACTTGCCCTGATAGGACGAGATCTGGTCGACGCCGAAATTCTCGTAATAGAACGGATAGCCGGCGACCTGGCAGTAGCCGTTGACGAGGCCGGCGATCATCTGGATCAGGGTGGTCTTGCCGGTGCCGGGCGCGCCGTCGCCGATGAAGGTGAACAGGAAGCCGCCGAGTTCCACGAACGGGTTCCTCTGCGTCGTGAAGTCGTAGGCCATCAGCATCTTCGACAGCTTCACCGACTGGTATTTGGCGATGTGGTTGCCGACGACCTCTTCCGGCTTCTTGAAGGTCATCACCAGCGGCTTCGACTTCTGGCCCGGCGCGACGTCGAAGCCGTCGAGGGTGAAGTCGTCCGCCTCGATGCGGATATGCGCGTCCTCGAAGGTGCCGAGCCCGTCGAAGCGGCCCTTGCGTTCCAGCAGGCCGTCGATCGCCTTGCGCGCAAACGCCCTGGCGCGGGCCATCATATCCTTGTCGTCCTTCGATCCGGTCAGGGCGGCATCGAGACCGGCCACCAGTGACTTCACCGCGTCCTGCGCGGTGTCGAACAGGAAGTCGGGTTCGGCGACGTCGTTGGGCGCCTCGCCGTCCGCCTCGATCGACTGCGCCAGATAGGAGGCGAGCGCGAAGGCGGCCACATAGGCCGAGGCATTGACCAGCTTGCGGTAGCGGTCTGCGTCAGCGCCTTCCAGCGGCGCACGCGTATTCTTCGCCTGCAGCGATTCCAGCTCGTTGCCGCGCGCGAAAACATCGGCAACTGCAAGCGCCACCGCGATGCCCCGCCGGGCGCGGTAGAGCAAAGTGTGCTGCAGGATCGACAGCATCTGGTCGTCGGGGCGCACGGCGGCGACCGTCTTCGACAGCTCGACCTCCTTCGTGCGCTGCACGCCGCTGGTCGACACCGTCGAGACGAAGCGCCGCCCGGTGCCGGCCAGCGCCGTGTTCGACTTGCCGGTCGAGGCCTCCATGACGATCACGCGCGTCACGAAGGACTGCGCGGTCGGCAGGTGTTTTGCGATGTCCTTCTCGTCGATCGTCGTCAGGCCGGTGTCCATGCTCTCTCCCTAAACGTCGCTGATCACCCGGTCCTTCGACAGGATGTGGACCTTGTAGCCCGAGAAGATTTTCTGCGCCTCACCTGCCGCATAGAGCGCCTGGTAGGCCTCGTGCGGCACCAGCGCGTGCTTCTCGTAGGCCGACACACCCATGCGGGCTGCTTCGAGGTCGTCGGTGTTGATGTAGAATTCCTGCGTCGCCTTTTCCGACGAGAATAGGCCTTTTCGGCCCGGCTTCTCGTTCTTGGAATATACTTCCTGCACCGTCCAGGTCAGCAGCCAGGCGTTTTCCGCCTTGCGCACCTTGTTCAACACCTCGGCCACCGTCGAATTGTGCTCGGTGATGCCAGCCGAATAGAACGGCCCGAGCACGAAGCGCCGCAACTGCTTCGGGTGCAGCGTCTCGAAATCCTTGTCGAGATTGCCGGCGATGGTGGCGGGCGATAGCGAATAGGCCGAATTCTTGGCGGCGAAATCGTCGAATCTGTGCGCCAGTTCGGGATTGAGCAGGCCGTCGACGGGCAGGGGAACCTCGACGCGGCCGTTCAGCTTGCCGTCGCGGGTGACGAGCGTGTCGACCATGTTCTCGGACGAGTCCTCGACCGCGACCATGTAGACCAGCGGCAGGTTGGCCAGCCCGTCGAACGCGCCCCAATGGACGAAGTAGAACGGCCGCATCGTCTTGTCATTGACCGAGACAGACACGGTCTTGGGCAGCACGAAGGGCGGGAACGTCTCGCCCTTGCCGACGCTCTCCAGATAAAGCCTCTCCGACATGGTGCGCTGAAGGTCGGTCGGCATCGCCTTGTGGCGCAGGATGAAGTCGGCCATGTCCTCGCGCAGCGCGTCGGGCGCGGGAATCGCGGCAAGCCGCTTGTCGGCCGACTTGCGGTCGTTCTCGAGCTCCAGCACGTTCTGGAAGACGGGGAAGCCGCTCTCGGCGCGGCCGATCTTGAAGCTCTCCATGAAGCCGAGGCGGTTGCGCCACGCGCCGAAGGAGTCTTCCAGCCGGACGATATATTCCGACACGACCTGCGCGATCACACCATGCTTGTAGAAGGGCGAGGAATCGTCGCGCAGGAAGATGTCGAGCCCCGCCAGCGCCGCGGCGATCGCGTCGAAGTAGCGGGTGGCGGCGTTGTCGGGGGCGGTCATGGCGACATGTGCCGATTGAACAGCACCCCCTCACCGGCCCTTCGGGCCACCTCTCCCCCAAAATGGGGGACAGGAGTAGCGGTGGCACTGTTTGCGCCAGGCTTGCGGCCGGCTCTCCTCTCCCCCTCGCAGGGGGAGAGGTGGCCCGAAGGGCCGGTGAGGGGGTGCTTCATATTTAGCGGCGCGCGCTGAAATCAGGCCCTGACATAGTCCGCCGAGTTGTGCTTGCGCATGACCTCGTCGAAGCGGCGGGAGAACGCCTCGTCGGCCAGCTTCTTGCGGCGCTGGATGTCGGCGGTGGTGACCATGTTCTTCTCGTGCAGTTCGAGCAGGTCGCCGATATGCTTCTGCGCCGCCGCGCCGATGCCTGCCATCGTCTCCTCGGCCGTGTTGTCGACCTGGGAGCCCAGCGTGTTGATCTTGTGCGCCACGTCCTGCTGGGCGGCGGTCTTCAAGCTATCCTCCAGCGCCTTGTAGAGGACGATGCGCTGTTCGGTGTCGATGGTCAGCTTGTTGATCAGCGTCGACTGCGCCGCGATCTGGTTGTTCAGCGAGTCCACGAAGGTCTGGAACATGGAGGTGTAGCGCTCCAGCGTCTGGCTCTCGGCCAGCAGTTCCTGCTCCTTGGCCTGCTTCTCATTGTATTCGGTCGCCAGCTTGGAGCGCTCGCCTTCGAGCTGCGTGCGCTCCTTCTGGTTGGTCGAGGCGGCGATCTTGTTCTCGATGTCGAGCAGCAGCGGGTTCAGCTCCTCGATGCGCTTCTGCGTGGTGGTCAGCGTCTCCATCGTCGCCTTGCGGCGCTCGATGACCTGGCCGAGGGAGGCTTCCGAGGTGGCGTAGCGCTGGTCGAGCACGGCCTTCTGCGCCTTCAGGATGCCGACGATCGTGTCGGATTTCGCCAGCAGTTCCTGCAGATTGCCGGCCAGCGACATGTTGCGCACGCGTTCGGTGCGCATGCGCTGCTTGCGCTGCTGCGAGAAGATGCCGATGAAGTTCTCCCAGCCGGTGTAGTTCTTCATGCTCTCGAACTCGGTGCCGAAGACGTTGGTCGCGTCTTCCAGCCCGATGATCAGATCGGCGATGTTGGCTTCCATCGTCTTCTGCTGCTTGAGCACGTCGTCGATGCGGGCGTTCTCGATGTCGAAATCGGCCTGGCCGATCTTGGCGTCGGTGCGGGCGAGCTTGTCCAGCACCTGGCCCGACTGCTCGATCTTGGTGCGCATCTCCTCGACGACCCGCTTGGTTTTCTCGATTTCCGTGTCGAAATTCTGCAGGGTCGCCATGAAGGGCCTCCGGTTCGGATCAGGTCGGTCGCGAATATATGTAGCGATTGTATCGATGGAAAGTCGGCGGCGCCCGGGAATTTTCCGGCGCCGCCGCATCGCCGTGCATAAAAGAAAAAGGCCCGCTCCGGGGAGCGGGCCTGATCAAGGCCGGATCGGCGATCAGCTATAGGGCGAGACGCATTCGCGGCGATAGCCGGATTGCGAGATGTAGGTGTTGTCGCGCTCGCGATAGCGGTTGCCGTAGCGGTCATAGCACCAGTCGACATGGTCTTCCCAATCGGGATTGCCGCGATTCATGCCCTGGATGATGATGCCGAGCGTGAAAGCGGCGGCCGGGAACCAATAGCCATTGTAGTACCGATAGCCCCGGCGTTTCTCGCGGTAGCCGCGATGGCCGTTGTAGTAGTAATACTGGCCGCGACGCTCGAAGCGGTTCTCGCGACGAGCCTCCCGGCGTTCCATCCGACGCTCACCATCGCGCCTGAACTCGCGCCGATCATTGTCGATGCGCCGCTCGACCCGGGGCGTCTCGCCGCGCGGAATGCCGTCAATGCCGCGACGGGGCTGGCCGTTCGGAGCGACCTCGCCGCGCGGGACGCGGTCGAGCTGCCGGCGCTCGCCCTGACGCTGGCGGCGCGGCGTGGCTTCTTGATCGACGGCTTCTTCCTCGGTGAGGGTACGCCGACGGGTGTCGAACTGAACCTTTTCGACCGCGCTCACGGACGGCGCCGGGCCTGGAATGAATGCGCCTGCGCTAACAGGCACGGCGGACGAAGCGGCAAGCGCAAGCGCCATGGCGCCGGTTATCAACTTGGAAACAGTCATTCTCTCGATCCTCGTGATGAGCGCCGGTTGGGAGGCACGACACTCCGTGACCCGGAAACGGCCCACTCGCCATTTCGTTGCAAGGCAAAGCAGCGGCAATTTTGTGGCGGATGCGCGATTGCCGCCAAATATTCAATTGCCGCTGAAACCGATCATGTCGTCGGGCTTCGCGCGGCCCATTTCGTCTTCCCAGTGACGGCGGCAGAGCGAGACATAGACGTCCTTGCCGATCGCCACCTGTTCGCCCTGCTTGGCCACCTTGCCGTCCGTCGCGAGCCGCACGACCATGGTCGCCTTGCGGCCGCAGCGGCAGATGGTGCGCACCTCGCGCAACTCATCGGCGACCGCCAGCAGCGCCTTCGAACCGGAAAACAGATTGCCCTGGAAATCGGTGCGCAGGCCGTAGCACATGACCGGTATGCCGAGCCGGTCGGCGACGCGGGCAAGATGCCAAACCTGGGTTTCCTCCAGGAACTGCGCCTCATCGACAAAGACGCAATGGATGGCGTGGTGGTCGTGCCGCTCCCGCACAAGCTCGAAGAGGTCGTCGCCGTCGCGGAACATATCGGCTTTCGATTCGAGCCCGATGCGGGAATCGATGTAGCCGCCGTCGGCGTTGCGGTAATGGCCCGCCACCATCAGCAGCGTATTCATGCCGCGCTCGCGATAGTTGTAGGACGCCTGCAGCAGCATCGTCGACTTGCCGGCGTTCATCGTCGCGTAATGGAAATAGAGCTTGGCCATCGCGCCCAGATAGCGCGGCCGCGCGTCCCGGAGCAATTCCGAGGAAGGGACGGCGGGCCGCTATCACCCGAAAAACCGGCGAAGGGCGCGCGCGGCGTTCCGTTCGCGACATTTCAAGGTCGCGTCGCGCGGTCCGCATGGCCTTGAAAGCCGGCATAAATGATGTTTGGTTCTGTCACCAAGAAGGGCATGAAGCCCTGCATCGACAGACTTCAATGGGAGATTTCATGATGTTTCATTTCAAAACCGCCGCGATCGCGCTCGGCGTGTCGGCGATCGTGATCGGGCAGGCCGCGGCCGCCGATCCGGAAAGCTGCAAGGCGGTGCGCTTCGCGGACGTCGGATGGACCGACATCGCCGCCACCACCGCGACCGCTTCGTTCGTCCTCAAGTCTCTGGGCTACGAGCCGACGACGCAGGTCCTGTCGGTGCCGGTCACCTACACGTCACTGTCCAACAAGGACATCGACGTCTTCCTCGGCAACTGGATGCCGACGATGGAAGCCGACATCAAGCCGCATCTCGAGGCCAAGACGGTCGAGACTCTGATCACCAATCTGGAAGGGGCGAAGTATACGCTCGCCGTGCCGAAATACACCTATGAGGCCGGCCTCAAGAGCTTCGCCGACATCGCCAAGTTCAAGGACAAGCTCGGCAACAAGATCTATGGCATCGAAGCCGGCAATGACGGCAACCGCCTGATCCAGGGCATGATCGATGAGGACAAGTTCGGCCTGAAGGGTTTCGAGCTGGTCGAATCCTCGGAAGCCGGCATGCTGTCGGCCGTGCAGAAGGCCGCGGGCTCGAAGGAAGACGTCGTCTTCCTCGGCTGGGAGCCGCATCCGATGAACGCCAATATCGAGATGTCCTATCTCGAAGGGGGCGACGATGTGTTCGGCCCGAACTATGGCGGCGCGATCGTCGCCACCAATGTGCGCGCCGGTTACGCCACCGAATGCCCGAATGTCGGCGCGCTGCTCAAGAACATGGTCTTCTCCCTGAAGATGGAGAACGAGATCATGGGCGCGATCCTCAATGACGGGAAGTCGGCCGACGACGCGGCGAAGGAGTGGCTGAAGGCCAATCCGGATGCTCTCACGCCATGGCTGAACGGCGTCACGACGCTTGACGGCAAGCCGGGCCTCGACGCCGTGAAGGCAGCGCTGTGAAATGCCGGCTCCCTCCCCCTCGAGGGGGAGGATGGTTGGCCTTTGGGCCAGCCGGGTGGGGTAACTTCCGCTTGGCCCGGCCTCGATTGTTCGTATCAGCAACTGACGTGAGACTTAGCAGGTCGCGAGCGGCCTGAACCTACCCCACCCGGCCGGGCCTTGCCCGACCACCCTCCCCTCAAGGGGGAGGGACCAGGAGCACCATGGACCCGATTACCGAGTGGATATCGAGCGTAAAAATCCCCGTCGGAAGATGGGGCAAGTCGTTCTTTGATTTCCTGACCGGCAATTTCGAGTGGTTCTTCGATTCGCTCGCGGACGGGCTGACCTTCATCCTCAACGGGCTGATCGCCATCCTGCTGTGGTTCCCGCCAATCGTCGTCATCCTCGCCATCGTCGCGCTCGCCTGGTACATCCAGCGCTCGTGGAAGCTGGCGCTGTTCGTGCTTGCCGGTTTGCTGTTCATCCTCAACCAGAACCTCTGGAAGGAGACGGTGGAGACACTGGTGCTGGTCGTCTCGGCCGCTGCGGCGTCGATGGCGATCGGCGTGCCCATCGGCATCTGGGCGGCGCACAAGCCGAGGGTCTGGTCCTGGCTCAACCCGGTGCTCGACCTGATGCAGACGATGCCCACCTTCGTCTACCTCATCCCGGTGCTGATCCTGTTCGGTCTCGGCGTCGCGCCGGGCCTGCTGGTCACCGTCATCTTCGCCGCGCCGGCGCCGATACGGCTCACCTATCTCGGCATCACCTCGGTGCCGAAACCGATGCTGGAGGCCGGCGCGGCCTTCGGCGCGACGAAGCGGCAATTGCTCTGGAAGGTCGAGCTGCCGGCCGCGCTGCCGACCATCATGGCGGGCCTCACGCAATGCATCATGCTCTGCCTGTCGATGGTGGTCATCGCCGCGCTGATCGGCGCGAACGGCCTCGGCAAGCCGGTGGTGCGCGCGCTCAATACGGTCAACATCCCGCTCGGGCTCGAGGCGGGCCTCGCGATCGTGGTGCTGGCGATCATCCTCGACCGAATAAGCCGCGTGCGCACGGGAGGCGCGTCATGAGCGTCGCGGTCGATTTCAAGAATGTCGACATCGTCTTCGGGCCTGAGCAGAAGGCGGCGCTGGCGATGCTGGATGCGGGCGCGGATCGCGGTGAAATCCTCGCAAAAACCGGAAATGTGCTCGGCGCGGCCGGCGCGAACCTGACCGTCAACGAGGGCGAGATTTCCGTCCTCATGGGCCTGTCCGGCTCGGGCAAGTCGACGCTGCTGCGTGCGGTGAACCGGCTGAACGTCGTCTCGCGCGGACAGGTCCTGGTCAAGGACGGCGACCGCATGGTCGACATCGTCTCCTGCGACGAGCCGACCTTGCGCCACATGCGCCAGAAGAACGTCGCCATGGTGTTCCAGCAGTTCGCGCTGCTTCCCTGGCGCACGGTCGCGGAGAATGTCGGCTTCGGGCTGGAACTCGCCGGCGTTCCCGACGCCGAGCGCAAGGAACGCGTGGCGCGTCAGCTCAAGCTGGTCAATCTCGACCAGTGGGCCGGCAAATATGCGCACGAGCTGTCGGGCGGCATGCAGCAGCGCGTCGGTCTTGCGCGGGCCTTCGCCACCGAAGCGCCGATCCTTCTGATGGACGAGCCGTTCTCGGCGCTCGATCCGCTGATCCGTACCAAGCTGCAGGATGAACTGCTCCAGCTCCAGAAATCGCTCAAGAAGACGATCGTCTTCGTCAGCCACGATCTTGAAGAGGCGCTGAAGATCGGCAACCGCATCACGATCATGGAGGGCGGGCGCATCGTGCAGTCCGGCACGCCGGAAGACATCGTGCTGAAGCCGGCCAACGCCTATGTCCGCGACTTCATCGCCAACGTGAACCCGCTGTCGGTCCTGACCGCATGGAACGTCATGCGGTCCAAGCACGAGCTCGAAAGCGCCGGCCGCGGCTGGATCTGGCTCGACCGCCGCAAGACCACCCGCTTCAAGCTCGACAAGGACGGTTTCGTCATCGCCGCCGAGCGCGACGGCAAGCCGGCGGTCTGGGTCTCCTGCGACGACATCGAGAGCCTGCCGGACGACGCGCCGCATGTGTTCTGGGCGCGGCCGGGCACCAGCCTGAAGACGGTCATGCTGGCGATCCACCGCTCGCAGGCCTCGCCCGTCGGCCTGTTCGACGAGGCCTCGCGCTTCGTCGGCGCGATCGGCGTGCGCGACGTGCTGAGCGCGGTCTTGAGACGATAGCAGTCCCGCACACCGGTTGTTCGGTATCGGCACAAGACCGATGCGGACGCGTCGGCTAGTCTCCCTCATCGCGATGCGCACGAGGGAGGAATTCGATGAGCGTTGCCGGCAAGAGCGTGATCGTCACGGGCGCGGCCCGGGGCATCGGACTTGAATATTGCAAGGCGCTGGTCGAAGGCGGGGCGCAGGTTCTGGCGACCGATGTGTCGCCCCTGGGCGCGGCCGCGGCGCTCACGGGTTCGGGGCAGGTGGCGACCTTGAAGGTCGACGTCACGTCGGCGGAATCGACCGCGGCAATGGCGGCGGAAGCCGTAAAACTGTTCGGACGCATCGACGCCATCATCAACAATGCGGCGCTCTACGGCGCGCTCAAGGGCGGCCGCTTCACCGACATCGACGAGGGCGAGTGGGACCGGACCATGGCGGTCAACGTCAAGGGCATCTGGAACTGCTGCAAGGCGGTGGTCGGTCCGATGCGCGAGCAGAAATCCGGCTCGATCGTCAACATAGCATCCGTCGGCCCGCTCTACGGCACGCCCTACGCCCTTCACTATACCGCCTCGAAAGGCGCGGTCATCGCGCTGACCCGGGGGCTGGCGCGCGAGATCGGCCGCGACAATATCCGCGTCAACGCGGTCGCGCCGACCGCGATCCAGACGCAGGGCACGGCCGAATTCTACCAGGGCAAGGCCGACAAGGCGCTGGAGGGCGTGAAGGCGAGCCAGGCGATCCAGCGCAACCTCGTGGCGTCCGATGTCACCGGCACGGCGCTGTGGCTGATCTCCGACGCCAGTGCCTTCGTCACCGGCCAGACCATCGTGGTCGATGGCGGGCTGGTCATGCACTGACGCGGCCACCTTGGGATCTATCGACGGCCGGCAGTCGTTCCGCCGCTCACCATGAGCAGCGGCCGCTGGGCCGGCCTGTTGCCGCGCCGCGATCCTTTGCGGGGGTCGGGAAAATCGCGCGTCCCGCTCATTCTCGGCACGGCAATGCCCGCCCGGCGAGGGGCGTGTTCCGCGCCATCAAGCTCGGCTCACGCCTTCGTGATTATTGACACTAGTAGTGCCAATTGAATTTGGCACTACCGCTGCCTAAATCCTGCTCAGGCCAACGACGACGACGCAAATCGCCGCCGCCGAGCCTGAAAAAGAAAGGCAAATCAAATGAATAAGCTTCTTATCGCTTCCGTTGCGCTCTTCGGTCTGGCCGGCGTCGCCGCCGCCCAGGAAGCGCCTGGCTTCTACGGCTACAACCCGTACGACGCGGCGATCGAGAGCGGGCAGATCGCAACCCGTTCGGTCACGGCGTCCGACAGCGTCGGCACAACCGTCTCCGGCCCGGATGGCTTCCAGATCAACCAGAACCAGAATTATTCGGGCAAGTAAGCCCGACGTCCGAAACGTGGCGGCTGAGCACCCGTTCGCCGCCGAACCTGAAAAACGAAAGGCAAACCCAATGAAAAATCTTCTCATCGCTTCCGTTGCGCTCTTCGGTCTGGCCGGCGCCGCCGCCGCCCAGGAGGCGCCTGGCTTCTACGGCTACAACCCCTACGATGCGGCGATCGAAAGCGGGCAGATCGCAACCCGTTCGATCACGGCGTCCGACCGGGTGAGCACCACCGTGTCCGACGAGGCCCCTGGCTCGACGCTTTTCAGCATCAACCAGAACCAGAACTATTCGGGCAAATGAGCCCGAATGCGAGGGACGGCCGATTTCCGGCCGTCCTCTCGCCCGCGCAGGCGCGCGGGAGGAACTTCGCATTGATGACGACAGTTGAGGGAATGATGTAAGCTCGCGGTATCGGGAAGGAAAACGGCAATGGTCGACGCGACAGGCAATATTCTGGTGGCCGAACGGCCGCTCGACGATGCCGGCTCGGTCGACGGACGCCGCCTTCGCGCCGAACGCAGCCGCCGCTGCATTGTGGAAGCCCTCATCTCGCTGATCCGCGGCGGTGAAGTCATGCCGAGCGCCGAGCGCGTCTCGGAAAAGGCCAATGTCGGCCTGCGCACCGTTTTCCGGCACTTCGAGGATATGGACAGCCTCTACCAGGAAGTGGCCGACGCGATCGACGCCGAACTGCGCCCGCTGATGGATGAGCCGCTGGCAGCGCCGGACTGGCGCGGCCAGATCCTTGAGACGATCGACCGGCGCACCAAGGCCTTCGAGTGGATCATGCCGTTCAAGGTGCAGGCCAACGCACGCCTGCTGCAGTCCGACTTTCTTCAAAGCAAGCATCGATGCGCGGTCGATGCAGACATCCAGCGGCTTTACGGCATCATGCCGGATTTCGTCCGGAAGGACGCGACCCTGTTCGCCGCCTTTTCCGCCGCGCTGAGCTTCGACGTCTGGTATCGCCTCCGCCAGGATCAAGGGCTCGATCTCGGGCACGCCAAGGCCGCCGTGCAGCGGCTCATCGAGGGTTTGATCGCCACCGTCTGACCGGGGACGGCGTCAAAGCTGGCTTTCGATCGGCAGCCAGCGGACCACGCGCGCCAGCAGCCGGCGCGGTATGCCCGCCTTCGGCTCGCGGCCGGTGCGCACGATCTTCTCACCCTCGGCGCGGTGCCAGTGGATCAGGTTGCGGCGCAGCGACAGCCGGTAGCTGACGTCCGGATCGCGCTCCTTGGCGAAATGGTCGCGCAGCTCCGCCACCAGCCGTTCGTCATGGAAGACGACGCCCATCTCCGCGTTGAGCGACACCGAGCGCGGATCGAAATTCATCGAGCCGATGAAGCCGACCCGGCTGTCCACGGCGAAGGACTTGGTGTGCAGGCTCGCGCCCTTCGATCCGAAGACCGTCATCTTCTGCCTGGCGCCAGACGGCTGGAATTCATAAAGCTCGACGCCGGCGCGCAACAGCTTCTTGCGGTAATTGGCATAGGCGCCGTGCACAGCCGCGACGTCGGTCGTGGCCAGCGAGTTGGTCAGCACCATCACCTGAGCGCCACGCCCCACGATAGCCGACAGGATCGCCATGCCCCGGCGGCCGGGAATGAAATAGGGTGAGATGATCTCCAGCCGTTCCGTCGCCGAAATCATTTCCGGAATGAGGTTGCGCATCAGCCAACTGCGGTCGCCCTTGCCCTTCACCTTGTCGGGCGGGTCGGCGATCACCTCGGCGCGGTCGCACCAGTGCAGGCGCGGACGGGCGGCGAGAAAGGCGTCCAGCGTCTCGGCGCCGCCGGTCAGTTCGTCCACGTCGCCCTCGCGCGCCACCGCGGAGGAGGGCGGACCGGCCTCGACGCCCGGGTTCAGTTCCGCCACGGGCCGCGACGCCGGATGCGTCCAGTAGCGTTCGAAGATCGCGCTCGTGTCGTCCACCGCGCGACCGAACATCAGCACGTCCAGATCGCGGAAATTGGTCTTCGCCGCGCCGAAATACTCGTCGCCGATGTTGCGGCCGCCGACGATGGCGACGCGGCGGTCGGCGATCCAGGCCTTGGCATGCATGCGGCGCGTCATCGCGAAGACGCGCAGCACCAGTTCCAGCCAGCGGAACAGGCTGCCATTGCGCAGGCCGCTCGGATTGAACAGCCTGACCGAGATGTTGGGATGGCTGTCGAACGCCAGATAATGCGCGTCGCTGGCCTGGGGGTTGATGTCGTCGATGAGGATGCGGACCTTGACGCCCCTGTCGGCCGCGGCGACCACCTCGCGTCCGAGCAGGCGGCCGCAGCGGTCGTCGCGCCAGATGTAATACATGAGGTCGAGCGTGGTCTCGGCGGAGCGCGCCGCGAGGATGCGCGCGGCCAGAGCGTCGGCATTGTCGGCGATGATCATCAGCCCGCTCTTGCCGGCGGCGATCATGTCCTGATTGGTTTGCGAAACAGCCGTGTCCATCGCTCAGGCCGGCTCCATGCCGGACGATGCAGCATAACGCCGCCGTCTAGGCAGCGTCGAGTTCCGAGGC
>Ga0209792_1000664_pt1 | contig 21761 bp, 17 predicted proteins | sample EBPBio142005_DNA_FD_185860 | JGI IMG/M metagenome (GOLD analysis project Ga0209792, IMG submission 185860) | Wastewater treatment Type I Accumulibacter community from EBPR Bioreactor in Madison, WI, USA - Reactor 1_6/14/2005_ DNA (SPAdes)... | ecosystem: Engineered > Bioreactor > EBPR >... | reverse complement strand
TCTCGGCGCTCGACCCCATCATCCGCACAGAAATGCAGTCCGAGCTGCTGCGCCTGCAACAGGTGCGCCGGCGCACCATCGTCTTCATCTCGCACGACCTGGACGAGGCCATGCGCATCGGCGACCGCATCGCCATCATGAAGGACGGTCAGGTGGTGCAGGTAGGCACGCCCGACGAGATCCTGCGCAAGCCGGCGAATGACTATGTGCGCGACTTCGTGCGCGGCGTGGACGCGGCGGCCGTCTTCAAGGCGCGCGACATTGCGCGCCAGGCCTTCACCGTGGTGTCCGAGCACAACGACCGCGGCAGCCGCGCCGCCCTGCGCCTGCTGGAAGACTCGGACCGCGACCATGCCTACGTGCTCTCCAGCCGCAAGCAGTTCCTGGGCGTGGTGTCTTCGCAGTCGCTGCGCAGCGCCCTGCACGGCCACCATGGGCCACTGGGGCTGCAACATGCCTTTTTGCCCGACGCCCCCACCCTGGCCGCCGACACCCCGGTGGCCGAGCTGTTTGGCCCCATGTCCAGCGCCCCCTGCCCGCTACCCGTGGTCGATGAGGGCGGGCGCTTTGTCGGAGTCATTAGCCGCACCACGCTGATGAAGTTCCTTGACCGCGACACCCCTCCAGTGCCGGCGCCACAGGCCGAACGCCCCCCCGTCGCCCTGAATCCGCAATTTCCGCACGGCGCCACCAACCCCGTGGCACCCGCTGCCTGAGACCCTGAGGAGGCATACACCGCATGAACAACGAGATTTCGGACCCAACCACTACCCAGAACGACCCCTGGGCCACCACCACCCCCGTCGACACCACAGGCACCGCTGCCGACCCCTGGGGCACGGATGCGGCAGACGCAGCAGCGCCCGCCAGCGACTGGCTCAGCAGCCCCCCCGCCGCACCGCTTGACAATCAGGCAGGCGGCCTGGGCGCGCTGTGGCAGCAAATCCAGAGCGACGGCCTGCCCGTGCAGGGCTGGATCAACGACGGCCTGCATTGGGCGGTAGAGCACTTTCGCCCCTTCTTTCAAGCCGTGCGCGCACCCATAGACGCCACCTTGAACGGCATCACCGACCTGCTGCTGGCGCTGCCCTGGCCGGTCATGGTCGTCGTCATGGCGTTGCTGGCCTGGCAATTTGCCGGGCGCGCCCTGGCTGTGGCCACAGCTGTGTCGCTCAGCGCCGTGGTCTTGCTGGGCATCTGGAGTGACGCCATGGTGACGCTGGCGCTGGTGCTGACCTCGCTGCTGTTTTGCGTGCTCATCGGTCTGCCGCTGGGCATTGTGCTGGCCACCAGCGACCGCACACAAAGACTTACCCGCCCGCTGCTGGACGCGATGCAGACCACGCCGGCCTTCGTCTATCTGGTGCCGGTAGTGATGCTGTTTGGCATCGGCAACGTGCCGGGCGTCATCGTCACCATCGTGTTCGCGCTGCCGCCCCTGGTGCGCCTGACCAACCTGGGCCTGCGCCAGGTGCGCCCCGACCTGATCGAGGCCAGCCGGGCCTACGGTGCCTCGCCCTGGCAACTGCTGGTCAAGGTGCAGCTGCCGCTGGCCCTGCCCTCCATCATGGCCGGGGTCAACCAGGCGTTGATGCTCAGCCTGTCGATGGTGGTCATCGCTTCCATGATCGCCGTGGGCGGCCTGGGGCAGATGGTGCTGCGCGGCATTGGCCGCCTGGACATGGGCCTGGCCACCGTCGGCGGACTGGGCATCGTGCTGCTGGCCATCGTGCTCGACCGCATCACCCAGGCCATGGGCGAGCCACGCCGTGGCGGCCAGCACTGTTGGCGCACCGGGCCGCTGGGCCTGATGCTACGCCCCTTTCGCAAGTCCTGAAAACATAGCTGCCAACGCTTGGCAGTAAAGCGTTAGAGGCCAATTTGACTAAATATTTACTCAAGGAATTCACCATGCATCGTTTGAGCAAAACCCTGCGCCTGCTGACCGCCGCAACGGGGCTCGCCCTGGCGGGCCTGGCTGTCCAGGCCGCCGACCTGCCCGGCAAGGGCGTCCAGGTTCAGCCTCTCAAGAGCTCGATTGCCGAGGAGACCTTCCAGACCCTGCTGGTCATGAAGGCGTTGACCCAACTCGGCTACGAGGTACAGCCAATCAAGGAGGTCGAGTACCCCACGGCGCACGTCGCCATCGGCAACGGCGACGCGACGTTTCTGGCCGACCATTGGAACCCGCTGCACGCCGACTACTACGGCAACGCCGGCGGCGACGCCAAGCTCTACCGCAAGGGCGTCTACTCCGGCAACGCCGCCCAGGGCTATCTGATCGACAAGAAGACTGCCGACGCGCACAAGATCACCAACATCAGCCAGCTCCAGGACCCGGCCATCGCCCAACTGTTCGACAGCAATGGCGATGGCAAGGCCGACCTGACCGGCTGCAACCCCGGCTGGGGTTGTGAGGCAGTGATCGAGCACCACCTGGACGCGTACAAGCTGCGCGGCACCGTCACGCACAACCAGGGCAGCTACTCGGCCCTGATCGCAGACACCATCACGCGCTTCAAGGCCGGCAAGCCGGTGCTTTATTACACCTGGACGCCCTACTGGGTCAGCAACGAGCTCAAGCCCGGCAGGGACGTGGTGTGGCTGGAGGTGCCGTTCTCCGCCCTGCCCGGCGAGCAGAAAAGCCTGGACACCAAGCTGCCCAACGGCAAGAACTACGGCTTCGTGGTGAACAATCAGCAAATCGTCGCCAACAAGGCCTGGGCCGAGAAAAACCCTGCCGCCGCCAAACTGTTTGAAGTCATGCAGCTACCGGTGGCCGACATCAATGCCCAGAACCATCTGATGAGCCGGGGCCAGAACAAGACCGCCGACATCGAGCGCCACGCCAACGCCTGGATCAAGGCCCACCAGAAAACCTTCGACGGCTGGCTGCAGCAGGCGCGCGCCGCCGCACGCTGATCCTGGTCAGAATGCGGTCGCGGGTGTTGCGCATACTTGGGCAGGGTCATACTTGTTTGTGCGATAGCCCCGGTTAGGGGTTAGACCCTAAAATACATCACACATGCAGTGACGTACTGCCTTCGCCACGCCCATGAATGCCACCGCGCGCTCCATTCTCGACACCCAGCCGCCACGCTCCCTGCTGACCGCCAAGGAGCGCGAGGCCATTGGCCTCAACGCCTGGTTTGCCACGCTGACACCGTCGCTGCGGCACGACATCCTGCGGCTGGGCCATGTCGCACGCCACGCCCATGGCGATGCCATCGTCGAGCAGGGCCAGCCCATACGCAACTGGTTCACCTGCGCCAGCGGGGCGCTGCGCTTTCGGCGTAACACCTCGGCGGGCAAACAGGTCACGCTGGCCTATGTGGAGCCCGGCATCTGGGTGGGCGAGGCCGAAGTGCTCTACGGACGGCCCTGCACCTATGACGCACACGCCCACGGGCCCACCACGCTGCTGAGCATCCCGGAGCCGGCCTTGCGTGACTTGCTGCAGCAGCACCCAACGTTTGGCCAGGCTCTGCTGACGCTGCAGGCCTGGAGCATGCGCACCCTGTACTTCCTGATGGAAGACATGGCCACCATGCCGCTGCGCGCGCGTGTGGCCAAGCAACTGCTGCATTTGCTGGAGCGCTTCGGGCCACGCCACGCCGAGCCGCATGCCAGCCGCTTTCTGGGACTGTCGCTGACCCAGGACGAGCTCGCGGCCCTGATGGGTGGCTCGCGCCAGCGCGTGAACGTGGAACTCAAATGGCTGGAGCGCCAGGGCATGATCAGCGTGCGCTCGCGCGGCATCGAAGTGCATGACGCGGCCGGCCTGCAAGCCCTGGTCGAACAGGCGGCCACCGAGGGCAAGTCCGAAGGCTGAGAGCCTCTCACTCACCTGACCAGGCCAGAGCACAGGGGCATCAGCGCCCCACCATCTTCGCCGGCACCACCCATTCGTCGAACTGCGCGGCCGTCACATGGCCCAGCGCCAGCGCCGCCTCGCGCAGGCTGGTGCCCTCGTGGTGCGCCTTCTTGGCAATCTGCGCCGCCTTGTCGTAGCCGATGTGGGTGTTGAGCGCCGTCACCAGCATCAGCGACCGCTCCACCAGCTCATCGATGCGCGCGCGGCTCGGCTCAATGCCCACGGCGCAATGGTCGTTGAAGCTCCTCATGCCATCGGCCAGCAGGCGCACGCTCTGCAGGAAGTTGTGCGCCACCATTGGGCGGAACACGTTCAGCTCGAAGTTGCCCGAGGCGCCGCCCACGTTGATGGCCACGTCGTTGCCCAGCACCTGCGCGGCCAGCATGGTCAGGGCCTCGCACTGCGTGGGGTTGACCTTGCCGGGCATGATGGACGAGCCCGGCTCATTCTCGGGGATGGTGATCTCGCCAATGCCGCTGCGCGGCCCGCTGGCCAGCCAGCGCACGTCGTTGGCGATCTTCATCAGGCTGGCCGCCAGCGTCTTGAGCGCGCCATGCGCCGCCACCAGCGCATCGCAGCTGGCCAGCGACTCGAACTTGTTGGGCGATGTGACGAACGGCAGCCCGGTCTGCGCCGCCAGGTCGGCCGCCACCTGCACCGCGTAGCCCTTGGGCGCGTTCAGCCCCGTGCCCACGGCCGTGCCGCCCAGCGCCAGCTCGCACAGGTGGGGCAGCGCGTCGCGCAGATGGCGCTCGCCATGCGCCAGCTGCGCCACCCAGCCCGAGAACTCCTGCCCCAGCGTGAGCGGTGTGGCGTCCTGCAAATGCGTGCGGCCAATCTTCACGATGTCGTCGAACGCCTCGGCCTTGGCCTCAAGCGTGGCGCGCAGCGTGGCCAGCGCGGGCAGCAGCCGGTGCGCGATGGCCTCCACCGCCGCCACATGCATGGCCGTGGGGAACACGTCGTTGCTCGACTGGCTCTTGTTCACCTCGTCGTTGGGGTGCACCAGGCGGGACTCGCCGCGCTCGCCGCCCAGCAACTCGCTGGCGCGGTTGGCCAGCACCTCGTTGACGTTCATGTTGGTCTGCGTGCCCGATCCCGTCTGCCAGACCACGAGCGGAAACTCGCCCTCATGGCCACCGGCGATCACCTCGTCGGCCGCAGCCACGATGGCGTCGGCCTTGCGCGCATCGAGCAGCCCCAGCGCCTGGTTGACCCGCGCCGAGGCGCGCTTGACCTGGGCCAGCGCCAGGATGATCTCGCGCGGCTGGCGCTCGCCCGAGATGTCGAAGTTCTGCAGCGAACGCTGCGTCTGCGCACCCCAGAGCCGATCGGCCGGTACATCGATCGGCCCGAAGGTGTCGCGCTCGCTGCGCGTGGCTTGACTGGAGGACAAGGACGGTGGGGTGGTCATGGGGTAGTGCTCCTGGACAAGACGCGGCCAGCATAGCCACTTGCACGCCGCCGCACCATAGCCGCAGATGAATGTGACATGGCCCCATGGGTGATGCGCTCAGGCGTCAATCGCGCAGCGGCTTGACCACCCGTTTCAAATCATTGCTCTCGGGATGCGGCAAGATGGCAAAGCCCAGGCGGGCCATGAGCTTGAGCATTTTTTCGTTGTTCGCCAGCACCTCACCAACGACGGAACGGTAGAGCCGGTCGCGCGCGCAGTCGATGATGGCCTCCATGAGTCGCCGCCCGAGGCCGCATTTCTGCCACGCATCGGCCACGGCCAGGGCAAACTCCACCGACTCGCCATCCGGCGTCTGCACGTAGCGCACACTGCCGATCTGGCGTTCCCCGCCGCCTTCGCGCACCACGGCAATCAGCGCCATTTCGCGGTCGTAGTCGATCTGCGTCAGGCGCACGATCTGGCTCGGCGGCAGCTCGCGCGTGCCGTCCATGAAACGAAAACGCCGCGATTCGTCCGACATGGCGCTCACAAAGGCCTGCTCCAGCGCCGCGTCTTCGGGGCGCACGGGGCGCACCTGCACACGGCCGCCGCCGGCCATGCGCCACTCCTGGCACAGATGCGCCGGGTAGGGGTGGATCGCCAGGTGGTTGTAGCGGCCCTGGCCCTCGCCACGCACGGGGTCGATGAGCACGCGCGCCTCGAGCGCCACGCAGCCGGCCGCGTCCACGATGAGCGGGTGGATCTCCAGCGATTCAAGCGCCGGCAGCTCGCACACCATGTTGGAGACCGCCAGCAGCGCGTCTTCCAGCGCCGTCAGGTCGGCGCTGTACTGGTTCAGCCCAGCGGTCAGCATCTGGCCCTGGCGCGTGGCTTCGATCAGGTTGCGCGCCAGCACGCGGTTGAGCGGCGGCAGGGCAACGGCGTGGTCGCGCAGAGCCTCGCCCTGCAGGCCGGCCGAGCCCAGCTGCAGCACTGGACCAAAGACCGGATCACGCAGCACGCGCAGCACGAAGTGACGCGCCTGCGGCCGCTCGCGGTTGGGCGAGAACGTGACATGCGGCGTCACCCCGCCCTGCCCTGCCGCATCGCCCTGCCGCGCGGCCAGCTCATGCACGGCCGAACGCACCGACTCCAGGCTGCTGAGCTTGCGGCGCATGGCGGGTGTGTCGGATGTATCGCTACTGCCCGCGGCGCCCTCCAGGGCCATGTCCACCGGCAGGCCGAGCTGTTCGGCCACGAACATGGCCTCGGTGATGCCGCGCGCACTCAGGCAGGGGCGCACCGGCACGCCAAAACTGTGCAGGAGCGCATGTGCCTGCATGCGTGGCAAGCGGGTGCAGCGCTCGGTCACCAGGGCGTCGACTAGCGCACGGCCGTTGCCCGATGCAGCGCGGCCCGTGCCGCCGCCGGGGCTGGGCACTTCCAGCAGCAGCTTCTGGTTGTCGTAGTAGGCCGAGATGCTGTGAAACAGCTCGATGACGGTGTCGGGCGTACGAAACACCGGCACGCCGGCATCTTTCAGGGCCTGGCGTGCGCCGTCCACCAGCTTGCCGCCCATGAAGCAGCAGCACAGGGCCACGGCGCTCTCGCGTGCGAGCTGCACCAGGCCCTCGGCCACCGCCAGGGGCGAGACCAGCGACATGGGCGAGAGGATGATGAGCACGGCATCCACGCCCGGGTCGCGCGCCACCAGGCGCGTGACCTCCAGGTAGCGCTCGGTGGAGGCATCGCCACTCAGGTCGATCGGGTTGTGGCTCTTCCAGTCGGCGGGCAGCAGTGGCGTCAGCGCGGCCACGGTGTCGCCGCCGAAGCTGGCCAGCGGCACCCCCAGGCGGCGCGCGCCGTCCGAGGCCATGCGGGCCGGCCCGGTGCCGTTACTGATGATGGCCAGGCGGCTGCCGCGCGGGTGCAGGCGCCCGGCGAGCGCACGCGCGGCGTGAAAGAGCTGACTCACGTTGCTCACGCGCACTGCGCCGGCGCGGCGCACGGCGGCATCGAAGACCTGATCTGCCAGCTGGGCCGCATCGTTGTCGAGCGCGTCATCGCCCGTGTGGTTGCCCGACTTGAGGACGATGACCGGCTTGATACGCGCGGCCGAGCGCAGCGCGCTGATGAAGCGCCGCGCGTGACGAATCCTCTCGACATGCAGCAGGATGTAGCGCGTGTACTCGTCGTTGGCGAGATAGTCGAGCACGTCGCCAAAATCCACGTCCATGACCTCGCCGATGGACACGGCGAGCGACAGGCCCAGGCGGTTCATGGTGGCCCAGTCCAGCACGGCGGCGCACATGGCGCCGGACTGCGCGACCAGGGCCAGGTCGCCGGCAATGGCGCTGATGTCGGTGAAGGTGGCGTTGAGCGAGGCGTGCGGACGCACGAAACCAAGCGACTTCGGCCCCATGAAGCGCACGCCGCTGCTGAGCGCCGCCTCGCGGATGCGCTGCTCCAGCGCGGCGCTGTTGCTGACCACGCCGGCCGGGTGCGAGACGACGATGACGTGGTGGATGCCCGCCCGGGCGCACTGTGCGATCAGCTGCGGGATGGTGCGCGGCGGTGAGGTGATGATGGCCAGGTCGATCGGCGGCGGCACCGATTCGATATCCGGCACACAGGGCTGGCCCAGCAGCGTCTGGTGGTGCGGGTTCACTGCCACCAGACGGCCCTGGTAGCCGTGCGTGAGCAGGTTGTTGAAGATGACGTAGCCGGTGCTGCCCGGGTTTTCCGACGCGCCGATGACTGCGATGGCGCGCGGGTCGAACAGCGCCGTGAGGTAGTGCGTTGTGGTCATTGTTGCTCTCTCTGGCAGGTCACGACGCGCCGCCCACTGGCCACGGACAACCCGTCACATGCCCAGGTAGGCGGCGCGCACCTGCTCGTTGGTGATCAGTTCACGGCCGGTGCCGGTCAGCGTGATGCTGCCGGTCTCGAGCACATAGGCACGGTCGGCAATCGACAGCGCGGCAAACGCGTTCTGCTCGACGAGGAAGATTGTCATGCCCTGCTCTTTCAGGGTCTTGACGACGTTCAACACCTCTTCCACCAGCAGCGGCGCCAGGCCCATGGATGGCTCGTCGAGCAGCAGCACCTTGGGCCGGCCCATGAGCGCGCGGCCAATCGCCAGCATTTGTTGCTGCCCGCCCGACAGCGTGCCCGCCGGCAGCAGGCGCTTTTCCTTCAGCACCGGGAACATGGCGAAGACCTTCTCCAAGTCGCCTTCCACCTGGCCGCGCGGCTGGGTGTAGGCGCCCAGGCGCAGGTTGTCCTCGATCGTGAGCGGGCCAAACACCTGGCGCCCCTCAGGGCTCTGGCAGATGCCGCGGCGCATGCGCAGGTCGGCGCGCAGGCGCGAGATGTCCTCGCCGTCGAAGACGATGCGCCCGGCGCTCATCGGCTGCACGCCCGAGAGCGCGCGCAGAAACGTCGTCTTGCCGGCGCCGTTGGCACCAATCAGCGCCACCAGCTCGCCCTTGCGTACCTCCAGCGTAATGCCCTTGAGCGCCTGGATGCGGCCGTAGCAGCTCTCCATGCCCTGCACCGACAGCAGCACATCGGCGCGCGCCGCCGTGCTGCCGGGCTGCAGGGCGCCGGCGCTGCGGCTGCCCAGGCCGACGGACTCTGGCGCCAGACTGGCGATGCGGTGGTAGAGCTCGCGAAACTCGGCGCGCGCCTTGCTGCCAAAGAGCGGGTCTTGGTTGTCCAGAAACGCCGCGTCGATCTCGGCCCAGTCCTCTGCCGTGAGCAGCTCGCGCGCCAGCGGCATGACGTCCTTTTCCTCACTGCGCACATGGCTCTTGAGGGCCGCGGTGTAGATGCGCAGGGCGTCGGTGAAGGCCGTGCTGGCCTCGCCCCCAACCGCTGCGGCGGCCAGGCGCTGGCGCAGCTGCGCCAGGTTGTCGACACCGTTTCGGTGCTCGGCCTGCAGACGGTCGAGTACGGCGTCGGCGAGCGTGGTGCGCTCGCGCAGCAGGCGAAACAGGTAGTCGTCCTCCTTGGCGTGGTGCGCCTTGTCCATGAACTGCTCGATGTAGTCGAACACGGAGGTAAAGAACGCTGCCTCCAGCGGGCTGTCTTCGTCGACCTCGGCGGCCACCTGGTCGAGCGTGGTGGCGATGCGCCACAGGTTCTGGTGTTCTTCGGTGATGATGCGTAGCGATTGCATGGCTGCGCGGCTCCTCAATGCGTGCCCAGGTAGGCGGCGATCACGTCGGGATTGCGGCGGATTTCCTCGCCCGTCCCCTCGGCCAGTTTCTTGCCGTAGTCCAGCACCAGAATGCGATCCGACAGGTTCATCACCATCTTCATGTCGTGCTCGACCAGCACCACGGTGACGCCCGAATCGGCCATCTTGCGCACCAGATGGTCTACTTCCAGCGTTTCCTTGGGATTGAGACCGGCAGCGGGTTCGTCGAGGAACACCAGGCGCGGCTTCATCGCCAGCGCACGCGCGATCTCCAGGCGCTTGAGCGCACCGTAGGGCATGGAATCAGCACGGGCCTCGACATAGTCCTTGAGGCCCACGAAATTCATCAGCTGTGCGGCCTCCTGGCGCAGCGCATCGTCGCGCCGGCGCAGGCTGGGCCAGCGCAACGCCGCCTTGAGCGGGTTGCGATCGAGTTGCAGGTGCGCGCCCACCATCACGTTCTCCAGCGCGCTCATGTTCATGCAGATCTGCAGGTTCTGGAAGGTGCGCGCCACGCCGCGCTCGGCCAGTTCGTTGGGCGAGCGCCCTTCGATCGCCTCGCCGTCGAGCCGGATGCTGCCGGCAGTCGGCTGGTAGACACCGGTGATCAGGTTGAACAGCGTGGTCTTGCCGGCGCCGTTGGGGCCGATGACGGAGTACACGACGCCGGCATCGATGGCAAACGACACGTTCTGCACCGCCTTGACGCCACCGAAGTGGATCGACAGTTTTTCGACTTGCAGCAGGGCCATGCTCACTCCTTCCTCGACCAGCGTGCGGCCAGCGTGGGCACCAGCCCCTTGGGCAGGAAGATCATGCAGGCCATCAGGATAGCGCCAAAGATCACCGTCTCCCAGCCCTCGAACGTCGCCAGCGCCTGCGGCAGGGCCGTGAGCAGCACCGCCCCGATAATGGAGCCATAGACCGAGGCCATGCCGCCGACGACGACCATGGTGACGAGTTCGATGGAGTGGAAAAAATCCGCGAAATTGGGGGTAACAAAGCCGACGTAATGCGCCGTGACACTGCCCATGATGCTGGCGAACGCGGCCGACATGACGAAGATGCTGCCCTTGTAGCGCGCGACGTTCACGCCCACCACCTGCGACGCCACCTCCGAGCCATGCAGGGCACGCAGTGCGCGGCCAAAGGGTGAATCGATCAGATTGAGCGAGGCCCAGACCGACACCACCAGCAGCGCAGCGACGACCCAGTACCACTGGCGGTCGCTGGAGAGTTCAAAGCCGAACAGGCCCATCGCCGGCACCGGCATGCCGTCCGGGCCGCCGGTCCACTGCGTCTCATTGCGCAGCGCAATGCTGATGATGATGCCCAGGCCCAGCGTGGCCATCGCCAGGTAGTTGCCCTTCAAACGGAAGATGGGCCGCGCCACCAGCGCCGCCAGCACGCCGCAGGCCAGCGCCCCGGCACCCATGGCCAGCAGCGGGTGCCAGCCGAAGTGCGTGGGCAGTGCCGCCGAGGCGTAGGCACCGATGCCGAGAAAGCCCGCGTGACCGAGGCTGATCTGGCCGGCAAAGCCCACCAGCAGATTGAGCCCGAGCACGATGACGGCATTGATCGCCATGCGCACGGCGATGTCGAGATAGAAGCTGTTGGGCAACACCCAGGGCAGCACCAGCAAGATGGCGGCGATCAGGTACAAGCCGCCATAAACCCTCTTGTTCACGCTTTTGCTCATGCTCATACCCGCTCCGTGGACTTGCCGCCAAACAGCCCGTTGGGCATGAAGAACAGTATCAAGAGGATGAGCACGAAGGGGATGGCGTCCTTGTAGGCCGAGGAGATGTAGCCCGCGCCCATGGCCTCCAGAATGCCCACCAGGAGGCCGCCCACGACGGCCCCCAGGCCATTGCCCATGCCGCCGAGCACGGCAGCAACAAAGCCCTTGAGGCCGAGCATGATGCCCACGTCATAGGAGGTCATGGTGATCGGCGCCAGCAGGATGCCGCCCAGCGCACCGAGCGCCGCCGACATGGCAAAACTCATCAACAGCACCCAGCCGGTCGGAATGCCGACGAGCTGCGCCGCGAGCCGGTTGGCCGCCGTTGCCAGCATGGCCTTGCCCTGCAGGGTGCGCGTGAAGAACCACCACAACGCGAGCACCGCCAGCGCCGTGCCGCCCAGCACCCACAGGCTCTGCGGCTGCAGCGTGGCGCCCAGGATGTTGATCGGCGCATCGCCCGAGAACGGTGCCAGGCTGAAGGTGCCCTTGCCCAGAAACACCGCCGTGAGTCCGCGAATGAAGAGCGATGCGCCGATGGTAATGATGATCAGCACCACCGTGTCCGCACCCTTGACCGGCTCGATGGCCAGCTTTTCGATCAGCACGCCGACCACGGCCGGCAGCGCTATCGCCAGCAGCAGCGCCGCCCACAGCGGCAGCCCCCACTGGGTGAACATCACCGACAGCATGCCGCCGAGCATGATGAACTCGCCCTGCGCGAAGTTGATCACATGGCTGGCGTTGTAGATGAGCGCAAAGCCAAGCGCGGCCAGCGCGTAGGTGGCGCCCACCGTGACGCCGGAAAACAGGTACTGCAGGAACTGCTCTAGCATAGCGCTCGCTCCCAGGTCTCTTGCCACAACAACATGCTGCCTCCTCGTCTTTCGTTCTGATCGTGATGGGCGGGCTTCAAGAACCCAGCAGATGCTCGGCATCGGCCACCGTGGGCTGCTGCTGAACAAAAAAGCCTTCCGTGAAAATCATGTCGGCGTTGGCACCCAGGCTCTTGCAGGTTTGCACGCAGGTCGCGGTGAACTCGGGGCTGCCAGCGGCGAAGATGGTGTGCTTGGACAGATCCTTGAACATCTTCGGCAGCAGCACGTCCACGCGCCCATGTTCGAAGCCCTCTTTCTGCTCGCGCGTCAGCGTGACCTTGTAGTCGAAGTTGCGGTGCTTGGTGCGCCACCATGCCATCATGCCGTGGGCATAGGCGTCTTCCTGCGTGCGCGCCGACAGGACGAGCATGACCGGCTTGCGAAAACCACGGCGCAGCGCCGCCTCGGCCAGCGACATGATGGGCGCCAGGCCCGTGCCGGCGGCCAGGCACAGAATGGGCGTCTCCACCGCCGGATCGCCAATGAAGGTGCCGTAGGCGCCATTGATCTTGACGCTGTCGCCCACGCCCAGCTGGTCGTGGATCCAGACGCTGGTCAGGCCATCATCGGCACGCGCTACGTGCAGCACCAGCTCGCCGTCGGGGCGCGGCGCATTGCTGATGGAGTAGGCGCGCATGGGGTAGCCCGCACGCGGATCGCCAATGGTGACGTATTGCCCCGGCCAGTAGCGGATCGGCTGGCCCACCGGGCGCAGATGCAGTTCCACCGCACGCGCGGCGATGGGACGCTTGTCGGTGACGACGAAGAGCGCGTTTTCACGCGGCGGAAACAGCTTGGGACGTGCGTCGGCCGTGCCCCACTCGATCACCATCTCGTCGGAAATGGGCTTGGCCATGCACATCAGGCCGAAACCCTGCTTGCGCTCCTCGGCCGAGAGCGCCATATCGAGCACCATGCCCTGGTCGTACTGCCCCTCCAGCACCTTCACCTTGCACTCACCGCAGGCCCCGGCGCGGCAGTTGTTGGGTAGCGCGTAGCCGGACTTTTCCAGTGCCATTAAGACGGTGTCGCCACTCTTGCACTCCACGCTTTTGCCCGAAGGCTGGATGGTGACGCGGGCCATGATGCTCACTCCTGATTCAATATTAAAATAGTAGCTACCAGCGCACTAATGGTGTCGCAAAATGCCAAATTCGCCTGACTACGTACATCCTGCAGCGGCCCCTCACCCCTCCCGGGGGCTGCAGCGAGACGCTGCGCTCTTCAGGCTGTCCAGCTGCGCGCAGGCGCAACTGGAGCCGCAGCCTTCAGCCCCAAAGGGGCGAGGGCGATCGGTGGCGCCGGTATTTCTCCCTCGCCCTTTGGGAGAGGGTTGGGGTGAGGGCCCACGGCTTGATCTGAGGAATGTGCCCAATCAGACCAACTCGTTCAATAACGGGGACGCCCCTGCGCCCCCGTTACCCTCCAGGATGTCGAGCGCTTAGAACACCGGGATGATGTCTTCCATGTCCAGGTCGGAAACCTCCTGGCCGGTGATACCCACCTCGGGAATCGCCGGGAACGGGATGTTGTAGCGATCGAGCACGCCCTTCAGGTTGATGATGGCGTTGCGCCAGTTTTCCTTCTTCATCTCATAGGTCGGGATCCCGAAGCCCGCGCCGCGCGCCACTTCCTCGGCCTCGCGCTGGTTGGCGATGAAGTCAGCGGGCAGATCCCAGAAGTCCATCGGGGGCTCGAACAGCACGGCCGACAGGAACAGATAGCCGGCGCGGATCTGCTTGGTCACGATGGCCTTGTTCTCTTCCTTCAGCCCGGGGTAGTCGCGCTCCATCACGGCCATGCAGATGGCCATGTGGCGGCCCTCGTCGCGGCCGATGTTCTTGAACCCCTCCTTGAACACGGGCTCACGCGAGTTTTCGTACATCTGCTTGAAGATGGTGGCGGCGGCGATCTCGCCCATCAGGAAGGAGCTGAAGAGCACGGCCAGGTCGTACTTGGGCACGGCCTGCTTGTAGCCAGTCCAGTAACGCCCGCCGTTGAAGTACAGCCACTTGGCGTTCTTCTGCAGGCGCTTGCCCAGCTCGGTCTTAGGTTCGTAGGTGAGCGGATCGGGATGGCCAAGCAGCTTGGTGATGGCCAGGCCGCACATGACTTCGTGGCCCTGCTCGTCACGCGTGACGGAGAAGAAGCACTTGCGCACCGGGTCTTCCTCATGCACCTCGTAGGTCTTGATCAGGGCCTCGGCAAACACCGGCGGCGCCGAGGCGTCAAACACCGACAGCAGCGTCCACCAGTAGGCGATGGCCTCGCGCTCCTCCCAGGTGTAGCTGTCCAGATCCAGCGTATCCCAGGGCAGCTTTTCGGGATCCCAGGTTTCGCGCTGCGAGGCTTCCCAGACCTCCTGCAGCTTGTGGGTGTGGCTGTGCCAAGACAACGGATAGACGTTGGGTTGCTCGGTTGCCGGCGGAAATTCCATCTTGTCGGCGAAACGTTCCTTGCTGTGTGCCATAGATCCTCCAAAGGGTGTGGTGCAGGTGAATCCATCTGCATGACGGATGACGCAATTATGATACTTTTAATAGGCAGTGCAACTGGGTTTGATGTATCAATTTATAGGTAGATTCCCTAGAAATGACCGATCAAAACACGGATTGATGGGCATCGATGAAAAATTAATTCTTCAAAATCAGCATGTTGCAGGCAATTCTTATAAATTTACACACATCCTCAACCATCAAAAATTCGATATCAGACAAAAAACAAGATACTTGTATTTGACGTTTATCCATTTGTCTTGTATCGTATAGGCAAAACACCCCGCTCCACCCCGTGCCGATGCCGTTCAGCACACACCCTTCAGAGAGACCCATGACACATCCCCTGCTCGAAGCCCACCGCGCCACGCTCGACGGCGCCCTGCACGCCATCGCCACGCGTGGCTACTGGGCGGCCTACAACGAAATGCCCAGCCCCAAGGCGTATGGCGAGACCGCCACCGAGGACGGCAAGAAGGCCTACGAAGCCCATCTGGGCAAGCGTTTCGAGCTGGATCAGCCCGGCCTCAAGGCCTGGTATGACGGGGAGCGCTCGCCCTACGGTGTCGACCTCAACGTGCAATACCCGATCTGCGACCACGGCGTGCTCATCGCTGCCGCACAAAAGGCCATGGAGGGCTGGCAACAGGCCGGCGTGCAGGGCCGCACCGGCATCTGCCTGGAGATCCTGGCGCGCCTGAATCGCCAGAGCTTCGAGATCGCCCACGCGGTGATGATGACCACCGGCCAGGGCTGGATGATGGCCTTCCAGGCCGGCGGCCCGCATGCGCAGGATCGGGGCCTGGAGTCGGTGGCCTACGCCTGGCGCGAACAGTCCTTCGTGCCCGGCGAGGCGCTGTGGGAAAAGCCCCAGGGCAAGAATCCGCCGCTGGTCATGAAGAAGCACTTCGAGGTCGTCGGCCAGGGCGTGGGCGTGGTTATCGGCTGCGGCACCTTTCCCACCTGGAACACCTACCCCGGCCTGTTCGCGGCCCTGGCGACGGGCAATGCCGTCGTCCTCAAGCCCAACAACAGCGCCGTGCTGCCGGCGGCCATCACGGTGCGCACCATCCGCGCGGTGCTGGCCGAAAACGGCATCGACCCCAACCTGGTCAGCCTGTGTGTTCCAGGCGACCGCGCGGCGACGCAAAAGCTCGTCACCGACCCGGCGGTGCGCATGATCGACTACACCGGCGGCAATACCTTCGGCCAGTGGCTGGTCGACAACTGCCGCCAGGCGCGTGTCTATGCCGAACTCGCGGGCGTCAACAACATCGTCATCGACTCGACCGACGCCTACAAGGCCATGCTGCGCAACCTGGCATTCACGCTGTCGCTCTACACCGGCCAGATGTGCACCACCTCGCAGGTCTTCTTCGTGCCCGCCGGCGGCATCGCCACCGACGAAGGCCACAAGAGCTTTGACGAGGTCTGCGCCGACCTGGGCCAGGCCGTGACCAGCTTCCTCGCCAAGCCCGAGGTGGCGCATGCCGTGCTCGGCGCCGTGCAGTCTGCCGACACGCTCAAGCGCATTGCCATGGCCGACAGCGGCACCCTGGGCAAGGTGGTGCGCGCGTCCACGCAGCTGGAAAACCCGGACTTCCCCAAGGCCATCGTGCGCACCCCGGTGCTGGTGGCCTGCGATGCCACCGACGAGCATGCCTACATGGAGGAGCGCTTCGGCCCCATCAGCTTCATCGTGCGCACGCCCGACACGCAGGCCGCCATCGCGCTGTCGCAGCGCGTGGTGTGCCAGCACGGCGCGCTCACCGTCGGCGTCTACTCCACGCAGCAGGAGGTGATCGATGCTATGACGCAGGCCACGCTGCGCGGCAAGGTGGCCCTGTCGATCAACCTCACGAGCGGCGTCTTCGTCAACCAGTCGGCGGCCTTCTCCGACTACCACGCCACCGGCGGCAACCCCGCGGCCAACGCCTGCTACAGCGACGCGGCTTTTGTTGCCAACCGCTTCGTCGTCGTGCAGCGGCGCTACCACGTCTGAAGGGAGGGCGACATGGCTTTCAACGACATCCAGTTCAGCGTGGAGGCGGGCGTGGCCCGGCTCACGCTCAACCGCCCGGACAAGCTCAACAGCTTCACCGGCGCCATGCATGCCGAGGTGCGCGCGGCGCTCGATCGGATCCAGGGCGACACCTCCATCCGCGTGCTGGTGCTCAGCGGCGCCGGGCGCGGCTTTTGCGCCGGGCAAGACCTGGCCGACCCGCAGATGGCGGCACTGGCCGGACGCATGCCCGACATCGGCAACGTGGTGGAGAACCACTACAAGCCCTTGATCCTGCGCCTGCAGAACCTGCGCGTGCCGACGATCGCCGCCGTCAACGGCACGGCTGCCGGCGCCGGCTGCTCGATCGCGCTGGCCTGCGACCTGGTCGTCGCCAGCGACAAGGCATCCTTCCTGCAGGCGTTCTCGCGCATCGGTCTCGTGCCCGACACCGGCGGCACCTGGTTCCTGCCCCAGCGCGTGGGCATGGCCCGCGCCATGGGCCTGGCGCTGCTGGCCGACAAGCTGCCTGCAGCCAGGGCGGCCGAATGGGGTCTGATCTGGGAATGCGTGCCCGACGCCGAGTTCGTCGCGCGCATCGATGCGCTCGCGGCGCAGCTTGCCAGCATGCCGACCAAGGCTCTGGTGCGCACGCGCCAGGCCATGCACGCTGCACCCACGCACACGCTGGAGCAGCAGCTCTCGATGGAAGGAGGCTTCATGCGCGAGCTGGGCTGGAGCCACGACTATGCCGAGGGCGTGCGCGCCTTCATGGAAAAGCGCGCTCCGCACTTCACGGGAGAGTGAAGTACATGGATATGACAACCATCCCCACCGAACCCCAGACCCTGGCCGACGCCACGGCCCAGGCCATGTATACGCGCGACCGCACCGCGCAAGCCCTGGGCATGCGAATAGTGAACGTGGGCCCGGGTACGGCCCTCTTGAGCATGAAGGTACGCCCGGACATGGTCAACGGCCACCATATCTGCCACGGCGGCATGATCTTCACGCTGGCCGACACCGCCTTTGCCTACGCCTGCAATAGCTACAACAAGAACACCGTGGCCTCGGCCTGCCATATCGACTTTCTGGCACCGGCACGCGAGGGCGACCTGCTCGAAGCCGAAGCGCAGGAGCGCTCGGCAAGCGGCCGCACCGGGGTGTACGACATCGCGGTGCGCACAGCGGGTGGCCAGGTCGTCGCCCTGTTTCGCGGCAAGAGCTATCGCATCAGCGGCGAGGTGATCGCCGGCCTGCAGCAAGCCGATTGACTTCTTCAAACATCCTTGACGAGGAGACAGACCATGACCGTCAAACAAGCACCCGACAACGAACTCGATCCAATCGAGCGTGCCAGCCGCGATGAACTCTCGGCACTGCAGCTTGAACGCCTGAAGTGGTCGGTGCGCCACGCCTACGACAACGTCGCGCCCTATCGCAAGAAATGTGATGACCAGGGCGTACACCCGGACGATCTCAAGCGCCTTGAGGACATTGCGCTGCTGCCCTTCATGACCAAGGCGGATCTGCGCGACCACTATCCCTTCGGCCTGTTTGCCGTGCCCCGCCAAAAGATCGTGCGCCTGCACGCGTCAAGCGGCACCACGGGCAAGCCCATCGTCGTCGGCTACACCCAGCGCGACATCGACAACTGGGCAAACCTGGTGGCGCGCTCCATCCGCGCCGCCGGCGGGCGCGCCGGCGACATGGTGCATGTGGCCTACGGCTATGGCCTGTTCACCGGGGGGCTGGGCGCGCACTACGGCGCCGAGCGCCTGGGCTGCACCGTGGTGCCGATGTCCGGCGGCCAGACCGAGAAGCAGGTGCAGCTGATCATGGACTTCAAGCCCGACATCATCATGGTCACGCCCTCATACTCGCTGGTCATCGCCGAGGAGTTCGACCGCCTGGGCATCAGGCCCGAGGAGATTTCACTCAGGGTGGGCATCTTCGGCGCCGAGCCCTGGGGCGAGGGCATGCGCGGCGAGATCGAGCGCAAGCTGGGGCTGGACGCCATCGACATCTACGGCCTGACGGAGGTCATGGGCCCGGGCGTCGCGTCCGAGTGCATCGAGACCAAGGACGGCCCGGTGATCTGGGAAGACCATTTCTACCCCGAGATCATCGACCCCGAAACCGGCGAGGTGCTGCCCGACGGCGAGAGCGGCGAGCTGGTCTTCACCTCGCTCACCAAGGAGGCCTTCCCGGTCATCCGCTACCGCACGCGCGACATCACCGAGCTGCTGGCGCCGACTGCGCGTTCCTTCCGGCGCATCGGCAAGATCACCGGGCGCTCGGACGACATGCTCATCATCCGCGGGGTCAACGTCTTCCCGACGCAGGTCGAGGAGATGATCCTGCGCGACCAGCGCCTGGCGGGCAACTACCAGCTCGTCGTCACACGCAGCGGCCATCTCGACAACCTGGAGGTGCGCTGCGAGGTGCAGCACACGCTCTCGGGACAACTCTCTCCGGCCGACATGCAGGGCATCGGCAAGGAACTGCAGGCACGCATCAAGACCAACATCGGTGTCTCCACGCAGGTGCATGTCATGCCCTACGACTCCATCCCTCGCACCCAGGTCGGCAAGGCCAGGCGCGTCATCGACGAGCGCGCGCGCGGATAAGCATCAGGTTCACACACCCAAACCACCAAAGAAGGAGACCTCCCAATGAAACACGCTTTTGCCAAGCTGGCCGCCTGCGCCAGCCTCGCCCTCGGCCTCGCCAGCGCCTTTGCCGCGGATCCGGTCAAGATCGGCTCGGTGCTCTCGGTCACCGGCCCGGCCGCCTTCCTCGGCGACCCCGAGCTGAAAACGCTGCAGCTCTACGTGGACGAGATCAACAAGCAGGGCGGCGTCATCGGCCGCCCCATCCAGCTGGTGCACTACGACGACGGCAGCGATGCCAACAAAGCCAACGGCTTCACCAAGCGCCTGATCGATGACGACAAGGTGGACGTGCTGGTCGGCGGCACCACCACCGGCTCCACCATGTCCTCGGTGCCGCTGGTCGAGAAGGCGGGCGTGCCCTTCATTTCGCTCGCCGGCGCGGTGGTCATCGTCGACCCGGTCAAGAAGTGGGTGTTCAAGATGCCGCACAGCGACCGCATGGCCGTCGAGAAGGTGTTCGAGGACATGAAGAAGCGCGGCATCAGCAAGATTGCGCTGCTGTCGGAGACCTCCGGCTTTGGCGCCTCGGGCAAGAAGGAGACCGAGGCCGTCGCCAGCAAGTACGGCATGACGCTGGTGGCCAACGAAACCTACGGCCCCAAGGACACCGACGTGAGCCCGCAGCTCACCAAGATCAAGTCCACCCCCGGCGTGCAGGCGGTGTTTGTCTTCGGCCTCGGCCAGGGCCCGGCCATCGTCACCAAGAACTACAAGCAGCTGGGCATCACGCTGCCGCTGTATCAGTCGCACGGCGTGGCATCCAACGCCTACCTGCAGCTCTCCGGCCCCGCGGCCGAGGGCGTGCGCCTGCCTTCGCCCGCGCTCCTGCTCGCCGACAAGCTGCCCGCCAGCGACCCGCAGCAGCCGGTGGTGACAGCCTATGAAAAGGCCTACAAGGCCGCTTACAAGACCGAGCCATCCACCTTTGGCGGCTATGCCCGCGACGGGTTGATGCTGGCGCTGGACGCCATCAAGCGCGCCGGCAGCACCGACAAGGCCAAGGTGCGCGATGCCATCGAAGCCACCAAGGGCTTTGTCGCCACCAGCGGCACCTACACCATGTCGCCCACCGACCACATGGGCTTGGATCTGTCGGCCTTCCGCATGCTGGAGGTGAAGAACGGCGACTGGGTCGAGATGAAGTAACTGAGCTGCGGCTTGCGTGCGGCCGGTCGATGCGCGCCGCACGCAGGCAACGCGAGGCGATTCAGACCTTGATCGGGTCGGTGCGTGCAAAACGCTGCCAGCGCGACACGTCAACGGTGGGGCGGCTGCCATCGGCCAGGCACACCTGGCTGTCGAGATGCCGGTCGGACGTCTCCACCAGACGCTGGTAGAGCTCCTTGCACAGCAGCCGCGCGAGCTGCCCGGGCCACTCCTGGGGCAGCAGCACCTCGGGCAGCTCCGGGTCGCGCAGCAGCAGGCGGCGGTAGTCGTGAATCAAGAGCAGGCGCAGCAGGAAGGCTTCCTCGTCGCTGATGCCGTCGAGCCCGTCGCTGCGCAGCACGTCCAGAATCGGCTGGTACTGCGCGATAAAGCCGCCATAGGCCTGCGCCAGCAGCGACAGATCCCAGGCCCGCGCCACCAGGTCGGCATCCGACGCCGAACGCGCCAGGCGCGCGTCGGCGGCAAACAGGGGCAAGAGCTGGGGCAGCACCTGGGCCAGCCCCTCCACAATCAAGGCATCGAGGACATCGGTCAGATCGGCACCGGGGTGCACGAAGCAGTCGCCACCCAGCGCGCCAAAACCCTGCCAGAACAAGGCCTCGCGCAATGCGTCGCGTGTCTTGGGCTCCAGCTCTCCGACCACCAGAATCACGCGCCAGCGACGATCCCACTGCGGTGCGCTGGACGCGTAAATATGGCGCGACGCCTCCTCAAAGCGCCGCCGGCCGGACTGCGTGAGCAGGTAGTCCGAGCGCCTGCCCACACTCTGCACGCGCAGCCACTCATCCTTGACCAGCCGGAACACCGAGGTACGGATCAGGCGCTCATTGAGCTGCAGGGGTTCGAGCAGCTGGATCAGGCTCCCGAGCCAGATGCGCCCGCCGCGCGGCAACACCGCGTCACCAAAGGTGGTGATGATGAGAGACGTCGCATGCACACGGCGCTGCTGGCGAAACGACTCAAGGCGCTGTTGGACGAGGTGACTCACTGGGGGATTTCAAGGACGCTCCCTGGCACGGCAAGGAGGCAACATACAACTGCGGCCCTCGCTAAACACACTGGCCGACTGCCTCACGGACAGCGTGAAATTATCGCACGCACGGCGCGCAGCCCCGGCAGCGCCTAAACCCACAGCGCAAGGGCGGTGCAAGCTGCACGGGGATAATTGCAGGCTTTGTGTTTTCTTCCGACCATCCCACCCCACGCCATGACACAGACCGTAATCCTCAAGCAAGACTTGATTGACTCCGTCGCCGGTGCGCTGCAATACATCAGCTACTACCACCCCGCCGACTACATCGCGCACCTGGCACGCGCGTACGAGCGCGAGCA
>Ga0209792_1000662_pt1 | contig 21864 bp, 22 predicted proteins | sample EBPBio142005_DNA_FD_185860 | JGI IMG/M metagenome (GOLD analysis project Ga0209792, IMG submission 185860) | Wastewater treatment Type I Accumulibacter community from EBPR Bioreactor in Madison, WI, USA - Reactor 1_6/14/2005_ DNA (SPAdes)... | ecosystem: Engineered > Bioreactor > EBPR >... | reverse complement strand
CCTGCGGCGGGACATGGAGGAAGGCGCGCCGATGATGACGCCGACGATGCGGAAAAACGCAACGGCGACCAGCGTGAATAATGTCAGAAAAAGAAGAAAAAGCCCCAGATGCAGCGATATGGTGTAATCGTTCCAGACAACGTCAACCGTCCCCCGCTGCGACGATATCCAGATCGCGGCGGCCACGACGATGGCCAGTTGAAAGAAAAACCACAATGCGCGGAACACGAATGTCCCTTTCAGTTACAGGTTAGACAGGCGTCTATCCTATCACTGTGTTTCGCCGGGAGAAAACCCCTTAAATCCTTTGGGCGCCGGAAGTATGGCAAAGCCCGATTCCTCGTCCTTCACGACCTTCTCCTGCGGCATTATGGATTGAACCTTGTCCGTCATGGTTTTCAAGGTCGTGCCGCTTGTTGCACCATTGGCGGTGTTCATGTTGGAGCCGACATTCGCGACAATCATTTGGCGCAGCATATTCTGGATCTGCTCGGCCAGAACAGCGGCTTCGGCTTGCTGGATGAAAGGTTCGGCTTTCGTTTTCGCTTCGCCATCGAGTGTTTGCAGCGTGGCAATCGCGCCCTGAATGTCGTTGTTGTCCAGCTGCTCCTGCGCGCGGGCAACGGTTTTCTGGGTTTCAGTGCCTCCGAGGAGCTCGCCATCCTTCTTGACGTTGAGCACTTGCGCAATACGGACCTTCGCCTTGTCTGCGGCTGAAATATCTTCGCCTTTCAAGGAAGAGAATACGATATCGCCTGCATAGCCCTTGAATTCCTCGGACAGGCCGTCGGCTGTCAGCACTCCGCCCTTTTCCGCTTGCGGTGCGAGGCGTTGCAGGGCTGCCTGCAATTCAGGATCTTCATCACCCACGAGTTTTTGCAGCAAAACAAGGTCCTGTTCGAACGGCGCGTTGCGGTTCAGCGAGTCACGAAGTTGCGAGAAGGCGATCAGCAAAGCGGCGGCCTTCATATCGTTGCCGGAAACGCCTTCCAGCGTTTGTCCCAGCGGGCTTTGCGGGTTTTGCTGCACTTCGGCCATTTTGTCGTCGAGCATATTCACCTGACCATCGATGGCATCGACGATTTTTGTGAGTTCGGCAACGGAGGCGGAAAGTTGTTCCTGCCCTGCGATCGTGACTTCCAGATTGCGGATGCGGGCGGTCAGATCCTGCACGGCCTGTCCGCCTTCGACATCGCCCAGCTTCGCTTCGATCACGGAAAGACGATCGGAAAGAGAGCCGGCATCGGTTGCTAGAACAGCTTTCGAAAGGTCTTGCGCCTGCACGGCAACCTTTTTCACATCTTCGCTGATGACCGTGGCTTCTGCCTTCAGTTCCGCCATCTTCTTGCGCATGTCATCGGGAACCATATCCTTGATGAAACCCGCGCTCTCGTTCAGCTCTTTCATTTCACCGTCGAGCGTTGCGAGTTGCTGTTCATGTTTTTCGATTTTCTTCGCGCTGGGCAGAAGCGCGAGCGTTCCGGCCGCACCAAGAACGAGCACGATACCCAGAGCCGTCCACATGCTGGCGCTGACGGCCTTTTTCTGGCCCTTTGCAATTGCGGCCATCAAATCTTCATGCGTTGTGTCGATACGCGGCGCATAGCTTGTTTTCGGCGGCGCGATCGGCTCGACCGTGATCTTGATATCGTCGTTGCTGTTGGCGGCGGATTTCGCCGTCTCTATAAAGGCGCTCTCGTCGGCCTTCACGCCTTTTTCGACATTCGCAACCGTGGCGGATGTTACTTTCGGGGCGTCGGAGAGAATGTCGGACAGGTCGATGCTGTTTTCATTCGCGGCGCGGATAACGTCTTCGCGGCGGCCGCCCGGGATCACATCGCGCTTCTTCCAGCCCTGTACCGTGGTGACGGGGGCGCCCACTTTTGCAGCCATCGGGCGGATACCGCCGAAACGTTCAATGATGGCGGAGGCGTTTTTCAGGGCGTCGAGGTCTTCCTGGCTCATAAAATTCTCTCGTTTTTAAATTACGGAAATCTCTGTCAGCAAGTCCATCATACCATAACGGTCAGGCGTACGGGCGATCAGGCCTTGCTGAAAGGGCAATACGGAAACAGACTGTAACACGGCCTCGCTGATACACAAGGCCTTTGTGGCTTTGAGACGTACAGCCCTGTCGTACTGCTCGATCAGTTCGGCAAAAACCTTTCCACCACGGCTGGAAAACACCATGATGGCGTTAATTTCACGATTATCGAGGGATTTTAAGAGATTTAAGCTCAAATTTTCGACCGGTCGCGCTTTGTAACAGATAAATTCAGCGATATTGATGCCGTTTTTTTCGAATACTTGCTTTAAATCCCGCGAAATATCTTCCCCGCGCGCATAAAAGGCCGAAATTAATTCTTTTTGGGGCAAACGAGACAGTATTTCGATCAATCCGTCCACATCCGGCGCCACGGCGCGGATATCGGTAAAACCAAGGGCACGCGCCGCCTCCGCCGTCTGTTGACCGACCATATAGAGGGGATTTCCACGCCCCTCTTTATTCCGCGCAAAAGCATCAACGGCATGGGAGGACGTAAAAACAACCGGCGCATCGGCCGTGACATCCGGCCACCCGCCTTCGACAGGTTCTATGGCCAGCATGGGTTCGAAAAGCGGTTCGAAGCCGGCGGCGCGCGCGGCCTGCGACAAGTCTTCGCTCTCCCCCCGGCTGGCGGTGATCAGGATTTTTCCGGGCTTCATGAGAAGATGTCGGCGGGAACGCGGGCCTTCAGGCGCGTGGCCGTCGCGCGGGCCAGATCTTCGGCTTCCGCCCTGTCACCCACAATCTGCTTTGCGCTTTCGGTGAAGAATTTTTGACCGTCCGTGGAAGCGACCGCGAGATCGAAGAGCATCCGCCCCTCCTCGAAACGCGCATAGGCGCCGATCGGTGTATGGCAGGAACCATCCAATATTTGCAGCGCCACGCGTTCGGCAAAAGTGCAAAGCCCCGTTTCAGTATGATGGAGGCAGGAAAGAAGATCGCGCACAGGCAGGTCATTGTCCCGCGTTTCAATAGATATAGTCCCCTGCCCGCAGGCCGGAAGCATTTTATCGGCATCCAGCGCGTGAACATAAGGCTCCGCAGCCAGACCCAGCCTCTGCAATCCTGCGAGCGCGAGAAAGGTTGCATCGACCTGCCCTTCATCGAGCTTGGCAATGCGCGTCTGCACATTCCCGCGCAAGGAGACAACCTTCAGATCGGGACGTTTCGCAAGCAGGAACGCCTGACGGCGCATGGACGTCGTTCCGACAACCGCGCCCTGCGGCAAATCCATGAAGGAGGAATATTTTCGGCAGATAAAGGCATCGAACGGATTGGCGCGGGGGAGCATATGATCAAGCGCAAGCCCCTCCGGCAGGAAGGACGGCATATCCTTGGTCGAATGGACGGCGCAATCGATGGTGCCGTCGATGAGCGCTTTTTCGATTTCGCGGACAAAAAGGCCCTTTCCCCCTTCGATCTCGGACAGACGTTTTTCGCCGTCTTCCGGCTTCCAGTCACCGGACGTCCTTATGATCACACGCTGGATCGTAAGCTCCGGATGGGCGGCGCGCAGCGCCTCCTCCACCATCTCTGCCTGTTTCAGGGCAAGGGGCGATCCGCGGGTTCCGATCTTGAGGGCGGGCGTTTTCATGGGCTTGGTTTAGCACGGCTTTCCGCGCTTTGTCATCCGGCGATCTTCGTGTTACAAACCGCCCATGATTGTATTGGGGATCGAGACTTCCTGTGACGAGACGGCCGTGGCGGTGATCGCGGACGATAAAACCATCATGGCGAACCTTGTCCTCTCCCAGCTCGAGGAACATAAGGCGTTCGGCGGGGTTGTGCCGGAAATCGCCGCCCGCGCCCATATGGACCATCTCGACACGCTGATCCGCGGCGCGATGCAGGATGCGGGCATAAATTTTTCAGACCTTGGCGGCGTTGCCGCCACTTGCGGCCCCGGCCTTATCGGCGGCGTTATGGTCGGCATGATGGCGGGCAAGGCCATCGCGGCCGCCCACAATCTTCCCTTTGTCGCGGTGAACCATCTCGAAGCGCACGCCCTGACGCCGCGCCTGACGAACGACCTGGAATTTCCCTACCTTTTGCTGCTGGTCTCCGGAGGGCACACGCAAATTCTGGTGGCGGAGGATGTGGGTGTTTACAAACAGCTGGGCACCACCATCGACGATGCGCTGGGCGAATGTTTCGACAAGGCAGCGAAGCTGATGGGGCTTGGCCATCCCGGCGGCCCTCTCGTCGAACGCGCGGCGGCGGATTGTAAAGACCACAAAGCCGCGCTCGAAAAATTTCCGCTGCCCGTTCCTATGAAAGGGCGCAAGGATTGCAATTTTTCTTTCTCCGGCCTCAAAACAGCCGTGCGCCAGCATGTCGAAAATCTTCCCGCAGGAGAACTGGCCTACGAAGATGTCGCGGCGCTGTGTTACGCCTTTCAGGAAAGCGTGGCGGAAGTGGTGCGTGACCGTTGCACGCGCGCGGTGGATGAATTCAAAGAAAAATGTCATAGCGCCGGAAAAGCAGCGCTGGTCGTATCCGGCGGCGTTGCGGCAAACAAGAGAATCCGTGCCGCGCTGCAAGATTTGGCATATTCAAAATCCATGGATTTTGTTGCACCCCCCCTGAATTTATGTTCCGATAACGGAGCCATGATCGCATGGACGGGGATTGAGAGATTAAAGAAAAATATGAGCGATAAACTCGATGTCGCGGCGCGCCCACGATGGCCGCTCGACCCTTCCGCAGAAAAAAAATCACAGCAAGGATAGAATATGCAGACAATCGGCGTTATCGGTGGCGGAGCATGGGGCACGGCCCTTGCGCAATCTTTTGCAGGTTCCGGAAAGCAATGCGTCATCTGGGCGCGCGAGGATGCCGTTGTAAATTCTATCAATACGAACAATGAAAACGCATTGTTCCTGCCCGGCATCAAATTGCACGGCAATATCCGCGCAACAGGCAAGCTGAGCGAAGCCGCGCAGTCGGACATTCTGATTATCGTTACGCCAGCGCAGTATTTGCGTGCCTCGCTCGAGGCTTTAAAACCCGATCTGAATGATACAAAAACCCTCGTCATTTGTGCCAAGGGCGTTGAAATCGAATCCGGCCTGATGCTCTCTCAAATTGCCAAGGAGATTGTGCCGCAATCCCCGATCGCCATCCTGACAGGCCCGACTTTCGCCAGCGAGATCGCGCGCGGCCTGCCCAGCGCTGTGACCCTGGCCATGAAGGACAAGGAAAGCGCCAGGGCGCTCGCGGAAATTTTAAGCTCCCGTACGCTGCGCATGTACGGGTCGGACGACATCATCGGCGCGCAGGTTGGCGGCGCCGTCAAAAACGTCATCGCCATCGGCTGCGGGATTATCGAAGGCAAGAAGCTGGGCGATTCCGCCCGCGCGGCCTTGGTGACGCGCGGCCTTGCGGAGATTGCCCGTCTTGCCTCCGCCCTTGGCGCCAAGAAGGAAACGCTTATGGGCATGTGCGGTGTTGGCGATTTGATCCTTACCTGTTCTTCCATGCAATCGCGCAATTTCTCCCTCGGCGTAGCTCTGGGTCAGGGTAAAACGCTCAGGGAAATTCTGGAGTCTAGAAATTCCGTGACCGAAGGCGTTCATACGGCAAAGGCCCTCATGGTCATGGCCAAAAACAATGCCGTTGAAATGCCGATCTCCGCAGCCGTCTATGAATGCCTGCAGGACAATGCCGATGTCGGGCAGATCATCGCCCGCATGCTCGACAGGCCTGTAAAAACGGAGACCGTCTAATGTCTTACTGGCTCGTCAAGTCGGAACCATCGACGTGGTCTTGGGACCAGCAGGTCAAAAAAGGCGTGCAGGGGTGGGACGGCGTGCGCAATTATCAGGCATCGAACAATATGAAAGCCATGAAGAAAGGCGAGCATGCCTTCTTTTATCACTCCAACGAGGGAAAAGAGATTGTCGGCATCGTCGAGGTGGCGAAAGAATACCATCCCGACCCGACGGATGAGAGCGGCAAGTTCGGCATGGTTGCGTTCAAACCAGTAAAGCCGCTCAAAAACCCCGTCACTCTCGCGCAGATGAAGACAGAAAAAAAACTGGCGGGAATGGCTCTTTTAAAGCAATCCCGCCTGTCTGTATCCCCCGTAACAAAAGACGAATGGGATTATATTTTAAAACTCGCCGATAAATCCTAGAACGCGCCGAAGGTGCGTTCGAGCCTTCTGATAGAATTTATCATTCTCTCTGTATCTCTGATCGTTCTGGTTGCATCTTGCAAGCCAGAACCACGACGGTAGTCCTCACGCGGTGTCGAGACACATGTTTCGCGCGCAGTGCCCGTACCGTAAACTGTTTGGCCGCCATAAACGCGCCCATCGCGGCGGGTTATGACTGTGCAATCCACGGGTTGGCCGTAGATCTGTGTTCTCTGTCCATTGTAATCAGGGCCTTCGTTGTAAGTCGGAATGTATGGCGCAGGCGTGGTTTGGCAGCCTGCAACCAAAGCCGTCAAAGCCGCACCGCCGAAAAGATTGCGTATGTTTTTCATGTTTGTTCCCTCTATTGGATGGGAAGAACCATAGTGATTTTTTCGTCTCAGGGCAAATATTTTATGAAAATGAAAAGTAAATATGGTTAATATTATTTTTTCCATAATTTATTTGACTGAATTAGGCCATCCAGCTATTCTCCCCGAAATTTGTAATAAAGGATGTGTAGTATGAAATCTTACCGAAAGGCCTTTGCCCGCGGCGCTGCAGCTCTGGTTGTAGCCGTTCAGCTCGGCTCTGCCCAGGCGCAGGAAGCGACGGAAACCACCGAAAACCAGAATGCAGCCGCCGAAGAGCCGCTGGTTAATCCCAGAATTATCGAAGGTGTCGAAAGAAACGGTATTATTCAATACAACCTGCCGACATTGCGGATCAGCAGCAAGGATGGACTTGAAGTCCTGACGCGCGGCGGTTCCGAGAAAATCAGCGTTCAGGACGGCGTTGTCGGCGAAGTCAGCGCCAGAACGATTTTTGACCGCAACGTCATGTGCCTCGCACCAAATGCCGAAGAACCCGCGCGCTGTCCGGCCGTACCCTGCTCCGGCTTCCGCGACAAACCGGCCTCCTCCGCCGGCCCGTCCTGCGAATTTTAATCGCCGAGGCTAACAATATTCATTCTAAAATCCGGCGTCAGCGCCGGATTTTTTTGCACCTGCCTTTAAATACCCGTATTCCTGCGCCATGATCGGACAATTGATTCTTGGGTCTTATGCTTAGCAGAAAAGATTATATCCAGCTTTTGATCTGCCTTGTCCTCTGGGCGGGGAACGTGATTGCCATCAAATTGGCGGTCGGGGCCGTGGAGCCTATGGTCGCGGCCACGCTGCGTTTTGTGTGTGCGGGGCTTCTTTTCCTTCCCTTTATAAAGTGGCCGGACAGACGTACATTAAAAATCGTCTTCCAGATTTCAATGCTGATGAATGTGCTTCATATCGGCACCCTCTTTATCGCACTCGATATGCTGGATGCGGCCAGCGTTTCGATCCTTTTGCAAACGCAAGTGGTGTTCGCGACTTTGCTCGGTGTCGTTATTTTCAAAGAGAGCATTCACTGGCGCACCTGGACAGGCATGGCGCTCGCGGCGCTTGGCATTATCGTCATGCTGGGCGAGCCGGACATGATGAACCATCCGCAAGGGGTGGGCATCATGCTATTCTCCTGCCTCTGCCTCGCGCTCAGTTATGTTCGCATGAAGCATCTGCAAACGGTTCACCCGGCGACCTATGTCTGCCTTATAAATCTCTTCGCAGCGCCGATTGCGTTCGGTGCTAGCATTGTTATGGCGCCGGAAAGCTGGCAAGGACTGCACACCGTCGACTGGCATATCTTCGCGCCGCTGCTGGCCTATCAGGCCGTGCTTGTCAGCTCCACACATATTATCTGGCAAAGATTGATGCACCGCGGCGATGTTGGAAAAGTAACCGCTTTTACGCTCCTCATACCTTTTTTCACCATTATGCTTTCGGTGGCCATTCTTGGGGAACATATCAGCTGGTCGATGATCATCGGCGGACTGATCACCATGGCAGGGGTTGGAATCATTACGCTGCGCCGTATTCAAAAGGGCATTGCCTGACCTGTTCCCTGTGATAGTCTTTTGGGCATGACCCAGGATATTGAAACTTTTTCTCCCTCCGCAGAATTGCAAAAATCCGCCCACATAACGCCGGAAAAATACGCGGCGATGTATGAAAGATCGGTCAAAGATCCCGAAGGGTTCTGGGGCGAGATTGCGAAACGCCTGACATGGTTTAAAGAACCAACAACGATCAAGAATACATCATTTCATTTGCCCGTATCGATCAAATGGTACGAGGATGGAATCCTGAATGCCTGCTACAACTGCGTCGACCGCCACCTGCCCGCAAAGGCAAACGATATCGCGCTGATCTGGGAGAATGACGACCCGCGCCACAGCCGCGCCATTACCTACGCACAGGTAAAAGACGAAGTCTGCAAAATCGCCAACGCCCTTAAAGAGCGCGGCGTCAAGAAGGGCGACCGCGTCACGATTTATATGCCCATGGTGCCGGAGGCGGTCTATGCCATGCTGGCCTGCGCGCGCATTGGCGCTGTTCACTCTGTAGTGTTCGGCGGGTTCTCGCCGACATCTCTTATCGACCGCATCAATGACTGCAAATCCGATATTATCATCACGGCCGATGAAGGCATACGCGGTGGAAAAGCGATACCGCTGAAAGCCAACACGGACGAGGCCATGAAATCCTGCCCGAATGTACACAGCGTCATTGTGTTCAAACGCACCGGCGGCGACATAGGCTGGACGGAAGGCCGCGACATCTGGTGGCACGACATAACCGCGCGACAGAGCACGGAATGCGAACCGGAGCCCATGAATGCGGAAGATCCGCTTTTCATTCTCTACACCTCCGGCTCGACCGGAAAGCCGAAGGGTGTGCTGCACACAACGGGCGGCTACCTCGTCTTCGCGTCTTTTACGCATGAATGCACGTTCGATTACAAACCGGGAGAGATTTACTGGTGCACGGCGGATGTAGGATGGGTTACAGGGCACTCCTACATCATCTATGGCCCGCTCGCCAACGGCGCGACCTCCCTCATTTTCGAAGGCGTTCCCAATTATCCTGACTGGTCGCGCTTCTGGCAGGTGGTGGACAAACACAAGGTCAATTCCTTCTACACAGCGCCGACCGCCATCCGCTCCCTCATCAAGGCCGGTGACGATTTCGTCAAAAAGACATCCCGCAAATCGCTGCGCATTCTGGGATCGGTGGGAGAGCCGATCAACGCGGAGGCGTGGTACTGGTACAAGGATGTTGTGGGCGAAGGCCGCTGTCCCGTTGTCGATACATGGTGGCAGACGGAAACAGGCGGGCACCTGATCACCCCCCTGCCCGGCGCGACAAAAACAAAGCCGGGATCGGCAACGCTTCCCTTCTTCGGCGTCCAGCCCTTCATCGTCGACACGAACGGCAAGGAACTGGATGGCGCGACGGAAGGTGCGCTGTGCATCGCGGACAGCTGGCCGGGACAAATGCGCACCGTTTTCGGCGACCATGCGCGGTTCGAACAGACTTACTTTTCGACCTTCCCCGGAAAGTATTTTACCGGCGACGGCGCACGGCGCGACGAAGACGGGTATTACTGGATCACGGGCCGGATGGATGATGTCATCAACGTCTCCGGCCACCGTCTTGGTACCGCCGAAATCGAAAGCGCGATCAACGAACATGCGGCCGTGGCAGAATCCGCGGTGGTCGGTTTTCCGCACGATATCAAAGGTCAAGGTATCTACGCCTATGTCACATTGATGGAAGGCACGAAACCGGACGAAGACACCAAAAAGGAAATCATCGCCACGGTGCGAAAGATCATTGGCCCCATCGCATCGCCGGACGTTATCCAATGGGCGCCGGGATTGCCGAAAACGCGGTCCGGCAAAATCATGCGGCGCATTCTGCGAAAAATTGCGGCGGAAGAATTCGACACGCTGGGCGATACCAGCACGCTGGCAGACCCTGCCGTTGTCGACGACCTCATAAAGGGGCGAAAATCAGCCTAGGCTGCGAGCCTGTTGAACTGGTGCGTCGGCTGGAACACGCGGAAAGAAAAGGCTTTCTCCTGCAAAAGAAGCATGATCGCCCATATCCAGCCTGTATGCTGCATCTCTTTCCTGCGGGCGCGCATGAAGAAATCCATGTAATGATACAGGCGAAGCGCGGCTTCGGCATTCTCTGCCTCACGTTTGCGATTGGCCTTGATACGCTCATCTTCAATCAAAGATAAAGCCTGCGCCATCAGGGCGCGGTCGGCCCGCACCTCCATATAACGCGTTTGCATGGCGCACCATGCGGAGTCTTCGACCAGCAACGCCATATCCGTCATAGGATCGTTCTTGCCAAAATCCTTTTCGGATTTGCAGCGTGTGTCCTTGGCGTCGAGATATTCTTTGTGAAGGCGCGCAAGCAGGGGATCGATCTGAAGAAAGGCCTGCAATTCCGTAACGACGGGCGACGGAGCCGGAGCGATATGTGCACCGACCTCGTTCATGATACTCTGCAGGCAGAGCGTGTTCCCCATAGAAAAACCCCGAATTTACATGTTCGGGGTCATCCTACAGGACAAAGATTACGGCTTGATTAAGCCGTAATTTTTCTTTTATTCCAATCCGATAGCAGATTTGTAGAGTTCGAGCAGCTCGTCTTCCTCACGGCGCTTTTCGGCGTCCATTTTGCGCAGGCGGATCACCTTGCGGATAATTTTGGTATCGAAGCCGACAGCTTTGGATTCCGCGTAGATGTCTTTTACGTCTTCACCGAGCGCGGCTTTCTCTTCCTCCAGTCGTTCGATACGTTCGATAAAGGCCTTCAAACGCTGGCCGGAAACACCGCCCGCATCGTTTGCTGCACTTTCGGAGGATTTGGAATTGCGGAAGTCCGCCACATTTGTGTCGCTCATGAATAACGCCTTCTAAATTTTTTGTTAGATAGGAATTTTATAGGCCAGGCGGAGGGTGTTTCGTAAGTGGGAAAAAAGAACTATCCCCCGCCTTCTTTGTTACGGTTTGCGCGGCGGCAAAACCTGCCAGACTTCGATGCGGACGGCCAGAGGATCGTTGGGGTCCGCCACCCGGCTGAACTGCGCCCGCAGCAGGATTCGGCGGTTTTCGGCCTTGATGGCGCCATTACGATACGTGTCGGGATTAATGGGAATGAAGCTGATCGTGACAGGAACTTCGAAAAGCCACTTGTAGGCTCCATTAAATGTTCCCTGCGTGATCAGCAGCGCCTCCTGCTCCACATAGGCGGCCGATTGCAAAGTTCCGTCCGCAAGGGCTGCCTCGAAAGAGGCTTTGGTCAGAAATTCCTTGTATTGAGCGTAGCCTGTCGTGGTGAAATATTTTTCGGCCGCCGCGCTGTTATAAACAAAATTGCCTTTCGTAAAAGACAGCGTTTCCGCGACGACATCGGAAAGTTTCATGGCCAGCTCGTTGCTGGTCATATGCTGTGCTTCGATCGGGCTGGGCGGCTTCTGGTCGCCTTGCGTTACGATAGCCTTCCCGCCGGATGTTCCGGCAGGCATGCGAAGCCCCGGCGGCGGGACGTTCCGCTTATCGATTTCCATGGCATAGAAGAACACCCCGATAAAGCACAGGAACGCCACAACCATCATCAGGCGAAAAAAACTTTTGGTCATGAAATGTTTGAACACGTTCGGGCACTCCGGCTTTTTTATGATTTTATGCTGTTTTAAACCGCCCGACAATCTTTCCGACGCTGAGCACGTTGTCTATGCGGCGCGAGAGGAAAGCCCAGCTATCCTTCCGTTCCGCCGATTGGTCGTTCAGCCAGAAAAAAGCGGTAGAGGTCAGGACGCCCGAAAGCAGCGCCCGCTTGGTGTAATGATTATAGTCGGTGGACGTATCGCCCGCCCACAGCCAGATGACATCCGCCGTCTTCCAAACGATTTTGGCACCGTCGATTTTGCGAAACGGGCGCATCCAATAGGCAATCGCTAGTCTTTCCGCTTCGCGATGCTCTTCCAGAACTTCGAAGCGCGTGCGCACAGCAAACGCGACGCGCTCGCGGATTTTCATGGCGGACGGATCAACGCCCTTCAACTGGTCAAGCATCAGGCCGTCCACCCAGCCGGAAAAATGCAGCAGCGCATCGCGCACGCCGCGTGGAAACACGGCCTGGACCATGCTCGCATCATAACCGGCTGCAAGGGCCGCGCGTTCCAGAGTCTGGTCCGTCCAGCCGTCAAAGGGCACATCTGGCAAGGCATTTTGGACGATGCTGTCCTTTATGGCTTTGTTGTCGGTCATCGGGGGATTATACGCCGCCGCAGAACACAATAAAAGACTGGACTTTTGGGTGCCAAGCGCCCAAATCTCTAAGCCATGGCACGGGACAAAAGCGAAACGACAATCGGCGGAAAATTGATGCGGTATGGCCGCGTCGGCGGCACCATGGCCGGCCTAGCCGCCAAGGTCGCGGGCGAGCGTTATTTCGGCATCAAGATCGAACGGGGGGAACATGCGGCGCAACTGACGCAGGCGCTCGGCAATCTGAAAGGCCCGCTTATGAAAGTGGGCCAGATTCTTGCCACCATTCCCGAAGCGCTGCCCGCCGAATACGCGAACGATTTCCAGCAATTGCAATCGAATGCCCCGCCTATGGGCTGGCCGTTCGTGAAGCGCCGGATGAAATCCGAACTCGGCCCCGACTGGGAATCGAAATTCAAGACATTCGAAAAGGAAGCCGCGGCCGCCGCGAGCCTTGGACAGGTTCATCGCGCGAAAACGCTCGACGGCCGCGATATCGCCTGCAAATTGCAATATCCGGATATGCAATCCGCTATCTCCGCCGACCTGAACCAGCTGAAGATAATTTTCTCGATTTACGAGCGGTACGACAAGGCGATCCAAACAAAATACATTCATCAGGAACTGGCCGCGCGTCTTTACGAAGAGCTGGATTACGAACTGGAAGCCCGCCACTGCAAAATGTACGAATACATTCTGCGCGATGAAAAAGGCGTGCATGTGCCGCAGGTGGTCGACGATTTGTCCACATCGCGCCTTCTCACCAGCACATGGCTGGAAGGCGAAAAAATATTATCTTTCGTCGACAGCCACAAAGACACGCGCAACGAACTGGCGATGAACATGTTCCGCGCATGGTATGTGCCGCTTTATTATTACGGCATCATCCATGGCGATCCGCATCTGGGCAATTATTCGGTACGCAAAGATAATTCCATCAACCTGCTCGACTTTGGATGCGTGCGGGTTTTCCCGCCGAAATTCGTCGGAGGCGTGATTGACCTCTATCATTCCCTGATGGATGACGACATCAATCGTTCCGTTCATGCCTATGAAACATGGGGCTTTAAAAACCTTTCCAAAGACCAGATTGAAACGCTCAATATCTGGGCGCGTTTTCTCTACGCGCCCCTCATGGAAGACAAGGTTCGCCCGATCGGCGAAGTGTCCGGCGGTGTTTTTGGCCGCGAGATCGCGCAAAAAGTGCATGAGAAACTGCGTGAAGCCAGCAAGAACAATGGCGGCGTCACCATTCCGCGCGAATTCGTTTTCATGGACCGCGCGGCGCTCGGCCTTGGTTCTGTCTTCCTGCATCTGAAGGCGGAAGTGAACTGGTACCGCGTATTCAATGAAATGATCGAGGGATTTGATCTGGCAAAACTGGATAAACGCCAGAAAGATGTTCTGAAAAAGTTTGATATTCCGCTCTCTCCTGTAAAATAGCCCCATGAGAATCAGGCGCGCCACGCAAGCAGACCTCCCTGCCCTGAAGACCGTGGAGGAATCCGCGGCAAAGGCATTCGAAAGCGTTGAAACCGGCGGATACAATTTCGACCGCACCATCAATCCCGAACTGCTCTTGAAACTGATCATCCGCGGGACGTTGTGGGTAGCGGTGAATGACAAAGACGTTCCGGTGGGATTTGCCGCCTGCTACCCCCTCGACGGGTTTTTCTACCTGCACGAGATATCCGTGGCGCAGGAGGCGCAGGGACAAGGAATCGGCAGCCGCCTGATGGGGGTGCTGGAAGACTATGCCTATGACCAGAACTACCCCTATGTCGGCCTCGTCACCTTCCGCGACATCCGCTGGAACGGCCCTTTTTACCACAGTCTGGGATATAAGGAGATTGCCCCTGACACCTATTCCGGCCTGCACAACAAGTATCAGGACGATATCCGTCACGGCCACGACCCCGCCCTGCGCTGCGTCATGATTAAGGTCCTGGAAGACTGAAGAATTTCCTTGCATTCTTTCCATAATTTTTATATTCCTTTGCGCGTTTTAACAGGGAGGATTTCCGGATGTCTGACTTTATCGATTTTGAAAAAGCCGTAAAACTGCGCGATGTATTGAAGGATGCCACGAAACCGCTGGCCGTAAGAAAAACCAAAAAGGGTAAGGGTGGCGTGACAGGTTTCACCGAGTTCGATCCAGCGGTTATCGAGACAATGAAGCTGCTTGTCGCGAACGGTTACGGCTCCAGTCAGATCAGCGATAAAACCCCCGACGGCGAGGCCAGACTGAATGAATTCAGCCGCATTGTGAGCGCAGCCCAAAAAGAGCCTGAAAGCGTTGCAAGCTCCCTTTCCGGGTTTGACGGCCTGAAGCTCAGCCAGATGTTCTATGTCGTCAACAAACGCGCCATGCGTGACGACCGTTATCTGGTTGAAGTCGTTAAAGGGAAATGCCTGCTTGGCATCCTTGAACGCGCCATGGAACTGGGCCAGCACCGCCGTTTCGGCTAACAGCCTTGCCTGCTGAACTTTCTATGCATATTCTCCGTTCATCACCATGAACGGAGAATTTTTATGCGCCTTGGCAGACGAAGCAGCAATGTAGAAGACCGCAGGGGAGCCGGCGGACGCGGCGTCGCGATCGGCGGCGGCGGGCTTTTGGCCATGGCGGTTATCGTGATGCTTCTGGGCGGTGACCCGACGCAGCTTCTTGTTCAGGCGGTCGACCAGATGCAGCTGCAAACCGAGAATGTCGATGTCAACGACCCCGAGCAGGTCGCCCAGATGGATTTCGTCTCCGGCGTTCTGGGCAGCACGGAAGATGTCTGGAGCAGTATTGGCGATGGGTACCAGTATCCCGTTCTGGTCGTCTATAACGGCGCCACAAGCACCGCCTGCGGCACCGGCCAGTCGGCTATGGGTCCTTTCTACTGCCCCATCGACCAGAAACTCTATCTCGACCTTTCCTTTTTCAAGGAAATGGAAGTGAAGCTGAACGCCCCCGGCGATTTCGCCCGCGCCTATGTCATCGCGCACGAGGTCGGCCACCATGTGCAGACCTTGATGGGCACATCCGCAAAGGTGCGCGAACTTCAGGCGCGATCCTCCAAGAAAGAAGCGAATGCCCTGTCCGTCAAAATGGAATTACAGGCGGATTGTTACGCAGGCATATGGGCACACCACGCGCAGTCCTTGATCGAAGAAGGCGATATCGAGGAAGCGCTCGGCGCTGCCTCTGCCGTCGGGGACGACCGGTTGCAGGAAATGGCGGGCGGCACAGTAATGCCGGACTCCTTTACGCACGGTTCTGCCGCGCAACGCAAGGAATGGTTCCAGCGCGGCTTGAAAGACGGTAACCTTGAGGCCTGCGATACGTTCGGGAGTTAATCCGCCTTGACCAGCGGGATTACGCCGCTACGCATTCCTTCCAGATACTGGATAATGGCACGCCCCATCTCGCGCGGGCCGGTCGTCACGAAATCGACCTTGTGCTCGCGGAAATAGAAAACCTCTTCATCATTGTGGGCGCGGACGACGACGCGTATGTTCGGCCTGATTTCCCGCGCTACTTCGAGGATGCGGCGGCCTTCATAAGCATCGGGCACCGCGATGACGATGGCCGCGGCCTTGTGAATGGCGGCCTCATGCAAAGTTTCGGCATGCGTGGCGTCGCCCGTAATGGCGTGGTAGCCAAGCTCGCGCAGCATTTCAACCCGCTCGCGGTTCGCATCGACAATTACCAGATCCATATGCGAGGAGATAATGTTATCGCACACCTCGCGCCCGATCGTGCCATAGCCGACAACGATGACAAGGTCTTTTAGTTGCTGTTCTTCCTCTACGCCGAGATGGGTCAGGTGACTTTCCCGCAGATCGAGTATGCGGGACAGACGCGGATGAACACTTGCATAATCATGCAGCCAGCGCACACCCCAGAACATCAGCGGGTTGAGGGCAATCGAGGCCAGTGCCCCCGCCAGAACCAGATCGCGCCCTTCTTCCGGAAGGATCTCATAAGCAACGCCAAGCCCGACCAGAATAAACGAAAATTCGCCGATCTGGGCAAGGCCGGCTGATACAAGAAGCCCTGTCTTGAGCGGATAACGGAAAAGCAAAACGATGAACAAAGCGACCAGCGATTTTCCGACCGTGATAATCAGCACGACGAGCAAAACATTCAGCGGCTGCTCCACCAGAATGGCCGGGTTGAAAAGCATGCCGACAGCCACAAAGAACAATACAGCAAACGCATCCTGAAAAGGCAGCGCGCGGTCGGCCACCTCGTGGTTCATGTCGGATTCCTTGATCATCATACCGGCAAAGAAGGCACCCAGCGCGAAAGACACACCGAAAAGTTTCGAGGCAGCGAATGCCAGCCCGACCGCCACGGCGAAAACCGCGAGCGTGAACAACTCGCGCGATCGTGTTTTTGAAACCTCTTTCAAAATCCATGGCAGAATGCGTTTTCCGCCAACAAGCATCAGCGCAACAAAGACAGCAATCTTTGCGATAGCGATTCCAAGCTGCATACCCACACCGCTTCCAGGCGATTCCGGATCGCCGGCAACGGCTAGTGCGGGAACCATAACCAACGCGAGAACCATGGCAAGGTCTTCGACAATCAACCATCCGATTGCGATCTGGCCGTTCGCGGTCTGCATCAGATTATGGTCTGCAAGAGAGCGGAGAAGAACGACAGTACTCGCCACCGAAAGCGCAAGGCCGAACATGATGCCGCTCGGAAGTGACCAACCCCAGAAATAGGCAAGTCCCGCCCCCATGGCGATCGCCGAGCCCATTTGGGCGACGGCGCCCGGTATGGCAATCCGTTTGACCTCCATAAGGTCTTTCACGGAAAAATGGAGACCAACGCCAAACATCAGCAAAACGATGCCGATTTCCGCCAGCTCGTTCGCAAGATCCGTGTCCGCCACGAAACCCGGCGTGTAAGGCCCGATGATAATCCCCGCAAAGAGATAGCCCACGATGGGCGGAATGCGCAGTTTCGAGGCAATCATACCCAGAACAAAGGCCAGCGAAAGCCCGACGGCTATAGTGGAAACGAGAGGAAAATCGTGTTGAACAGCCATTGGCGAGCCTTTTTGAAAGGGTTGATCGGAAATGGCGCAACCGATGAGATTCGAACTCATGGCCTCGTCCTTCGGAGGGACGCGCTCTATCCAGCTGAGCTACGGCTGCATTGTTACAGGGGTTGTAGCGGCTCACCGCTTCCCTGTCCATCCAATTTACCCTAGAGGCGAGCACGCTGCCACAGCAAAACAGCCTAAAAAACCCGCTTTTCCGGCCTTATGAAGCCGGAATCCGTATCAGGCGCGTGTCAGATTCAGGAAAACGTCCTCGAGGTTGCTCTGGTCGGTTGTAATGTCCGCGATGCCGTAACCGGCATTCTGGACCAGTGCGATCAATTGCCCCGCGCTTGTTTCTTTGGCAGCATAGCGCACGCGCAAATGGCGGGCATCGTCGAGCGAAGCATAATAACCTTCAAAGCCCGCCGGTACATTGGCCGCTTCGCGATCGAGCGTGAAGACAATCTCTTTATTGTCCAGACGGCCAACCAATGTTCGTTTGTCCTCGTTCACGATGATCTGGCCGTGATTGATGATGGCGATCTTGTCGCAAAGCTCTTCCGCTTCTTCCAGATAATGGGTGGTAAGAAGAATGGTCACGCCGCGTTTGTTGAGCATGCGCACGCGCTCCCACAACATCTGGCGCAATTCCACATCGACACCGGCGGTTGGTTCGTCCAGTACAAGGATCGGCGGCGTATGCACCAAAGCCTTGGCCAGAAGCAGGCGGCGCTTCATGCCGCCGGAGAGCGATCGCGTGTAGGCATCCGCCTTGTCTTTCAACCCGACGAGGTCGAGCAGTTCCATGCTTTTGCGTTCTTCTTTCGGAACGCCATACATGCCCGCCTGAATGTCCAGAAGGCGGCGCGGAGAGAAAAACGGATCGTAATTGATTTCCTGCGGCACTATGCCGATGGCGGCCTTGGCGTTTTCAGGCTCGGCATCGATGTCGCGGTCCCAGATTTTCAGGGTGCCGGACGTTTTCATCACCAGCCCAGCCATGATATTGATCATAGTCGACTTCCCCGCGCCGTTCGGGCCGAGAAGACCGTAAATGGAACCTTTGGGAATGGTCAGGGAAACATCGCGCAACGCGACCTTTTCGCCCGCCTTGCCGGACGCCTTGTAAGTCTTGTTCAGATTGCTGATTTCAATCGCATGGTCGGACATATCAATTTCTTTCAAACCGGAATTCGCCGTGTCCGTTTAGATATGTGGCGAAACCGCCGCCGGTCAACCACTGCGCCGCCGCCGCATCGCCCTTCAATTTGGCGTCCCAATAGGCGAGCGCGGCGATTTTGATGAGGTCTTCGTGCAAATCGCGGTTCGGGTTCTGGCCCAGTTTGCCGCGGCTGCCGTTGTAAATCATGTGGTCGCCATCGTTCAGGATCATCAGCATCTTCTCCGCCTTGTGCGAATAATCGTAGACGGCAAGGCGGCGCGTATAATCAAACCCCTCGACCGGCGAGGAATCGTCCGTGCCGGTCATGTGGAAAACCGGACGGTCGATGGAGCCGTAAATCCTGTCCGGCAATTCGCCGGTGAGGTGAAAAGCCGGAACGGGGGAATACAAAATACCCGCCTTGAAGCGCGGATCGGAATAATCCTGCAAGATCCCCTGCTCGTCCGGAAATTGCTGGCCCAGCATAACCTGCGTCGTCATCGCGCCGAAAGAATGGCCGGACATGCCGATATTCTTGCGGTCGATCATCGCGGCGGCGGCAGGATGCTCGCCCAAAAATTCGTCGAGATTGTCGAGGACGAAAGGCACATCCATAAACCGTGCGAGGCTTGCAGAACGCGGAATGGTTAGCGCCTTGATAATATCCCATGGATGGCCGGGCTTTCCCTCCCACAATGCAGAATCCGTCCCCGCATGCTGGACATGCAAAATCACATAGCCATGCGAACACAGAAAACGCGAGATGAAGGCAGCACCGTCGATGCTGCCGCCCAGCCCGTGGCTCCAGACAATCAGCGGAACATTTGCAAGACCTTCTGCTTGCGGATAATACATTTTGAGCGGCACTTCACGGTTGCCGCGCACGGAATCGACCAGCTTACCGCGCACCATTTTCACGGGCAGCGTTTCACTGTCCGCCGCAACGCCGTCGCGCCAGAACGCATTCATCGCTATTTCTTCCGGAATTTATCGAGGGAAACGACTTCGCCCGTTTTCTTTTCGGAACCGCCATTGTCGTCTGTGCCGGTTGGCGTATCGTCATCATCGCCGCCATCGGGGAAACCGTCTTCGCCGTCATCGCCCATCGGCTGGAATTGCAGGGCGAAATTGACGGACGGATCGGCAAAAATCGTAACAGCCGCCAGCGGTATTTCCAGACGCTCCGGAACGTTGTTGAAGGAAAGCGTTACGCCCATCTTCTCGTCATTCACGCTGAGGTCATAGAACTGGTATTGCAGCACGATGGTCATCTCGCCCGGATACCTGTCGCGGAGATAAGCCGGTATCTTTACACCCGGATAATCCGTCATGAACGTTATATAGAAATGATGGTCGCCAGGAAGAGAGCCCTGTGAACCCTGACCGTATTCGATCACTTCTTCTATGGCTTCGCGCACGACACCGCGCAGGGCGGATTCAACCATTCTGTCGTAACGCAGCGTATCTTCTTCGTCGTCGGTCATGGCTCTATTGGTCGCAAGATCGGGATGGAAAATCAAGAGGTTCGTTGAATAATTCGCAGGTGCCGCGAATCATGTGTTCAGCCTCGCATTAGCCACGGCGTTTTTCCAGAAGTTTTCGAGACAAACCTATTGAACACCTTTAAAAATTTCGTCGCCGCCCATGATGGCTTGCGGAATCGACGTATTCTGGCGGATCAGGCTGTAATTGGATCGCTGCTTGAACAGATACATCCACTCCATGATATTTTTTGCTTTTCCGTAATTTCCAGCTTCCAGATAAAGCCGCGCGGCTTCGCTGTATAAATTTTCGGCAGCCGGAACGTGATAATTGAACCCAAGACCCGGTTCGAGAATAGCAATTTGCTCCTGAATTGTTGCCCCTCTCTCTTTCGCCGCTTTTAAAAGCTCCATCCGTGCACCGATGTGCAGAGGCTCGTACCGCAGAGCCATCTTGTAAAATTCTTCCGGCGTTTTTGAACCTTCCGGTATGACGTCTTTCGGCACAAGTGTTTGTACACGGCCCAGATAAAAATATGGACTTCCCAAGCGCGGATTGAGAGCGATGGCACGGTCCATATATCCAGCCACCTGTTCATACAGTTTTTTCTTTTCCGCCTCGTCGATCATGCTGCCGTTATGTTCCAGAATGGACATCGGCACATTGACGGCGAAAAGATAGGTGCGGAAGTTCAAGCCTTGCGACACCGTATTCGCGCGGTTGATATTGTCGGCAAAGTCGAACATTTGCTCGGCAAAAAGATTGTCGCGCGCCTTGTTTACGAAATAATCGCCCGCAAGAATGCTAAGGAGCAGCCATCCCAGCATCACAAAGGGCAAGGCAAGGAGCACGCGGTTAACACCCATCGGCACAGTTCTCGGCATTTCCAGTTGGCGTGGCGCTTCGTCTATCGCCCGACCTGTAATCTGGAACCATACGGCCAGAAGGAAGCCAGAGAGGATAAGGATAGAAATATTGTAATGGTTGAAGCTGACATGGCTATGCACCAGCATGGCGCCCAGCGCGGAAAAAACCGAAACGATCAAGATTCGTTCATTGTGTTGTTGGGGGCGAAGGTTTTTCAGCGCGGACGCCGTGCGGAAAATCGCGGCACCTGCGAAAGCATAGAATAACAGCGGCCCCAAAACGCCGAGTTCCACCCAGAATTGCATCGGGTCATTGTGCGCGAGCGTCGCGCCGTCACGGTCGGTCGTCCGGCGGTATTCCTGAAAATAGAGGAAATAAGTCCCGATGCCTGTGCCCAGCCACGGACGGTCCTTGATCATGTCTGCCGTGGCTGACCAGACCTCGACGCGGTTGTTTGCGACATCGCCAGCAAGCGTGACCGTGCCGAAAAGCCGTTCGCCGATATCGAACTTTTTGTGCACCCCTGTTTGCATCAGCCCGTAAAAAGTAATCCCGCCAAGAAGAACGAGAAGAAGCGACTTACGCCGCGCCTTCACCTGAGGCCAAAGCAGAATGCAAAAAAGAACGATGGCGGGAATGAGCGCAAAAACAGGTCCGCGCGCAACCGTGCTCAACATACCGCAAACAAGCAGCACGGCGAGCGTTACAGCGCAGATATGCTCGCGCTTCGGACGCTCTGCCAATATCCATCCCAGCGTGCAGAAAAGCGCAAGCGAGAAAAGCGCGCCGAGCGAGGACGGATCATTCAGCGGATGGCGCGCCTGACCGTTGAAATAAGTATTTAAAAAGAAAAACTGGATCGCCGCCCAGACAGACATCACAGCGAAGACAATGGCCAGCGCATAGGCAGTCCGGCGGAAGAAAGACATATCTTTTGCCATCACCCCGACAAAGAAACTGATC
>Ga0209792_1000661_pt1 | contig 21881 bp, 21 predicted proteins | sample EBPBio142005_DNA_FD_185860 | JGI IMG/M metagenome (GOLD analysis project Ga0209792, IMG submission 185860) | Wastewater treatment Type I Accumulibacter community from EBPR Bioreactor in Madison, WI, USA - Reactor 1_6/14/2005_ DNA (SPAdes)... | ecosystem: Engineered > Bioreactor > EBPR >... | reverse complement strand
TCGCGCAGCAGCGTATCAAGGCTGTGCTGGAGATGCCTGACGCAGACTCCGTGCGCATGATCCGCTCGGTCAAGGAGAGCGGCTGGCGCGTGTCGGGCAAGCTCGCAAAGGAGTACCCGCGGCTGGATGACAAGGCACTGGCCTTGCGCATCGTCGAGGCCGTGCAATCCGCATTCGAGGATCGGGAGCCCCTACCCATCATTGAATGAGCACCGGATGCCTCACGCCCGGGCGGCGGGTTGTTGCCTTGACTGGGGCATTGGGCGACTTTGCGGTGGTCTTTGGGCATGAGCAGGTGGTTGCATCTGCTGTGCTGCTTGGTCGATGGCACAGCGAGCGCATGGTGTGCTTTCGCATCAAGGCTCCTGCAAATCTGCCCGACAGGCTCGGTGTGAAAGAAGCAGCCAGACAAGATGGCCTGCTCCCGCATATCGATGGAACGTGCTCCCAACCCATGCCGGGTGAAGAGTTCGTGCCAGCCTTGAACCACGTGGAGCATGCGCTCGATCAGGGCCTGGGTTTGGTGGGGGCAGCCTGAAAGCACTGCAATCGGACAACAAGTTGTAGAGGCTGGCCACCCGGCCAAAGCGCCCAGCTGGTACGTGCTGCTGATGGGCGGTGGATGGTTTGCCGTTGTCGCATAAAGATCACTGTAAGTGATCGAATTTTTGGTCTACCGAACCATCGAATCTTGGCGGGAGTTCGAGAAACTGTATTTTGAGCACTGTGAGTGAGCAAAATTTAGGAATACTGAGCCGCCTGCTGGCTGAACTTGGCGACACGCGCCTGGTTTCCAACCGCTGGCTGTGGACGCACGGCTACTCCAACAGCCTCGTCGCGCGCTATGTGGGCATCCATGGGCGCGCCTTGGCGCGGTACAACCCGATGCCAAGCCGATGCCCTGGTCGCTACGCTTCGCACCTGCAGTAAGCGAAGGACTTTTCGAGTATTTCGACTATTTCGAGTTTTGGCTATACTTGACCTTGCCGTAAACACACCAGAGGCTTCACCATGACTGCGAAGCAAACCATCCCTCGAGGCCGTCAGGCCACTGCCGGGGCGCGACCGTTGCCGCAACCCGGGGCATCCCGGGCGAAGGCGGCAGCCGAAACGGCCATGCCGATGGTCAGGCTGTCGTTTTCTGTCGAACCTCTCGTGTCGATTGTCCAGCGGCACGTCAAGGTCAGCGAGAAGGCGCGGCAGGCCATTGCTCACGACTTGGCCGAAGCGCTGGAACATGCGACCGTGGACATGGACGTACGGCAACTGCCCGCCGAGGATGACGACCCTATCCTCACTACGGAGCAGGCGGCGCAATGGGCCGGGGTCAGCCGTCCCTTCATGGCCAAGCTGATCGATACCGGCGCTGTCGCGTTGCATCAGAAGGTCGGAAACCAGCGTCGCGTGCGGCGCAGTGCCGTGCTGCGCTGGCAGCAGGCCGAGCGTTCGCGGCAGACGCAATCGCTCAAGCGGTTGGCAGGGGATCTGGACGAGGAGATCTTCTCCTCGTGAGCCTGCCGATCGTTGCGGATGCCGACACGTTGTTTCCGGCGACTACGAGGGGGCTGCTGATCTATCTGGACTTCGGTGGCCTGATCCGGCTGCATTGGTCGCCGATGATTCTTGACGAGGTGGCCCGTGCACTGGTGGATGCTGGACGGAAAAAGACCCTTGACGATGCCAAGGCGCATGAGACGCGCATGCAGGATGCGCTACCGCACGCCCTGGTGGCCACGAGGGACGTACAGGCCCAGTTCGCCAGTGTGGCGCACGCAGTCCGCTCGGCCAAGGACGTCCACGTCGCGGCGTGTGCCCACTATCTGATCGCGGCCAATGCGTATGGGGGAGGCCAGGCCGTTGCATTGGTCACTCGCAATACCAAGGATTTTCGCAAAGGCGAACTGGCAAAGCTGGGCATTGCGCTGCGCAAGCCGGACGAGTTTCTCGCGGCCCTGTTCCAAGGCGATCCTCAGGCGTTCAGCGCTGCATTCCGTCACTTTCGCACCGATTTGAGTCTCGCCCGCAGCCGGACGATCTGCTGGCGCGTTTGCACAAGGACGGGCAGGTACAGGTCGCTGCAGCCCTGATGTCTTCCCTTCAGGCCGGTACTGTCGAACTGTAGTCGTCGCTGAAGCCGCCTTGACCCAGAGATCGGGCACCTGATCTGACGGGAGACTCCTGCGTCGAAGCAGGGGCTGGCCTCGCGACGGTATGACATGGCGCGGCCCTATGGCATCATCTTGTTGCGTGGGTCTGAATGGGTGCGCGGGATGCAGCTTCGACGTAGGTCTGAACGACATGGCTGCACCACGACGTATCACCGAAGCCCACGGGTTTTGACGGTATCTTTGACGGTATAAAGGACTTCGAGGTCGCTTCCGCCCCAGTGCACAGAGGCGTGCAGAGGCGAGTGAATTATCGAGTGGAATGATCAGGACGCATTCCAAGGCTATCGATGACTATCATAAGTTGTCCATAAGTTTTTGATTTAAAAAGATTTTATTCTCTGAGTCTTTCGACATCATTTGCTGGCAGACGGATCAACTTGACGGTACTTCTGACGGTAGGCAACTTGCCTCTTCGGCCGCTAAAATTTCTACCGTCAGCCCTCTGGACGTTCCTGACGGTAGAAAAATCCAAAAAAGCTAGGATTCATGCGGGTTTCCAGAGGATTGGCAGTTTGAAACGCGGGTGACGGTAGAAGCGTCCTCGCCAGGAGAACGCCATGCTCACGGACACCGCGCTCAGGAACCTCAAGCCGAAGGACCGCCTCTACAAGGTGGCGGATCGGGATGGGATGTACGCCACCGTGTCGCCGGCCGGCACGATCACCTTCCGCTACGACTACCGGCTGAACGGGCGCCGGGAGACGCTCACCATCGGGCGCTATGGCCCGACGGGCCTGACGCTGGCCAAGGCGCGGGAACGCTGTCTGACCGCACGTCACGCGGTCGCGGAAGGGCAGTCGCCATCCCAGGAGAAGCAGCGCACCAAGCGGCGGATGTCGCAGGCCAAGACCTTTGGCGAGTTCACCGCGCGATGGTCCGAGGGCGCGCGCATGGCGGACAGCACGCGTTCCATGCGCAGGAGCATCCTCGACAGGGACATCCTGCCCGTGTTCGAGAATCGGCTGTTGTCGGAGATCACGGCACAGGACCTGCGTGATCTGTGCAACAAGGTCAAGGCCCGAGGGGCGCCGGCCACGGCCGTCCACGTGCGCGACATCGTGAAGCAGATCTATGGCTACGCCATCCTGCACGGGGAGAAGGTGCTGAATCCGGCAGACGACGTTGGCCCTTCGTCCATTGCCACCTTCGTGCCCAAGGACCGTGCGCTGACGCCGACCGAGATTCGCATCATGCTCTCGCAGATGGAGCAGGTTGCGTCGCTCCCGACGATCAAGCTCGGGCTGCGCCTCATCCTGTTGACGCTGGTCCGCAAGGGGGAACTGATTCACGCCACTTGGGATGAGGTGGACTTCGAGAACGCCGTCTGGAGCATCCCCAAGGAGCGGATGAAGGCTGGCAAGGCGCACAACGTCTACCTGTCCCAGCAGGCGCTGGACATCCTGGTGGCGCTGCGCACCTGCGCGGGCGGCTCCCGCTACCTGATCCCGTCGCGCTACGACGCCGACAAGTGCCTGTCCAACGCGACGCTCAACCGGGTCACGCAGCTGATCGTCGAGCGAGCCCAGAGCCAGCAGCTCCCTTTGGACTCTTTCACCGTGCACGATCTGCGGCGCACCGGCTCGACCATCCTGAACGAGTTGGGATTCAACAGCGACTGGATCGAGAAGTGCCTAGCCCACGAGGATGGACGCTCATCCCGCGGGATCTACAACAAGGCCGAGTATGCCGAGCAGCGGCGGCACATGCTGCAGGAGTGGGCCGACATGGTCGATGCGTGGGTGGCTGGCAGGTCTCACACGGCAACGCTGCTTCCCTCGTCGATGTCGGTCCTCACGACGCAGGCTGCCTGACCGGGCGGGTTTTCCGCTGATGAACGTCGGGGGAGGGGGCGCGCTTGATCTGTGCGTTTTCCGACGCGAGGCGCCGTGCTGCGAGCCAGGCCTCGACCTCTGCGAGATCCCAGACCACGCATCGCGCCGTCAGGTTGAATCGTTTCGGAAATTCCCCGCGGCGCTCCATCTCGTAGATCGTCGTATCGGCCACCAACTGCGCTCGGCCTTCGTGATCAACCGGCGCGTGGTCGGCACGGTGATCGGGCGCGAAGCGCGCTCGGCGCTGGCCGATCAGCCGTTCCCTGCGCTGCACGCCGAGGTCTCGCAGCGCATCGTGTTCGCCGACAGCGTCGCTGCGGGACGGCTCGCCTGCGAAGTGGCACCGAACAGCGCCGCCGCGCGCGAGATCGCTGCGCTCGCGCAGGCCGTGCGGGAGATGCTGCGATGACGGTGCGAGGACCATCCACAGCGCCGAAGCGTGCACCGATCGGCCGCAGGCCGGCGGCCGATCCGGCATCGGCCTGGGTACAGTGTGCCGACGAATCGCCGGCTGCGGCCAAGGCGTCGGTCTACACCGCGCGCCTGACCATCGACGTGACGCCCGCGCTGCGCGGGCGCATCAAGATCGTGGCGTTCCGGCGCGGCACCACGGCGGCGGACATGTTGCGCGAACTGCTGGAGCGGGAGTATCCGGAGGACGCGCCATGACGGTACTCGCTTCGCATTGGACGCCGGCCGCCATGCCGGCTTGGCCGCAGGCCGCACTGCCGCAGCGGCCCGCGCCCATGCGGGTGTCGCTCGCGTTCGTCGAAGACCGCGTGAACGTCTGGCTGCGCTTCGGCCGGCCCGCGCGCGAGACCATCCTCGATCACTGGCGGCGCGTCGCGACCTTCGAGCCGGGGGCGGTCTGCTGCCGCGTCAAGTGGATCGGCAACGACTACGGCACGGCGCTCTGGCAGCTGATGGTGCTGCAGGCGCCCAGGCCGTCCGACGGCGCGCAGCGCGTTGCTGGCGTGCAGCCGGGCGCGCGCATTCTGCTGCGCGCTGATGGCGAGGCGCAGGTCCAGGCCGTGCTCGCGGTGGTCGACGCCATCGAGGCCTTGGGCATCGACCCGTGCGCGGTGGCCGTCACGTATTGGCTCACGGTCGGCAACCGGCTGGCGGCTCGCCAGCCGCTGCCGTTCTACAACGCAGAACGGCATGCGGCGCATCTGGCGCGTGGGGCGCTGCGATGACGCCGCGCCTGCTCTTCGCGTGCATGGGCGTCGGCCTGGCTGCGCTGTGCGCGCCGGCCATCATGCCGGAATGGACGGGCGACCACGTGCTCGTGGTCTACAACCCGAGCGACAGCGTGCCGCGCGGCTGGTACCGCATCGGCCGCATGGAAAGCGCCGCCTCGCTGCACGTCGGCAGCATCGTGCTCGCCCGGCTTCCCGCCGGCGTGGCCGCGTTCGCAGCGCAGCGCGGCTACCTGGCGAGCGGCGTGCCGATCCTCAAGCGGGTCGGTGCGCTCGCGCCGCAGTCGGTGTGTGTTCGGGAGCAGGTTGTGCGCATCGACGGCGCCGCGGTGGCGACCGTGCGGACGCACGATGGCGCGCATCGCCCGTTGCATGCTTGGGCGCCATGCCGCCCCCTCGCGGGGGGCGAGTTGTTCCTGCTCAGCGCCACGCATCCGGCGTCGTTCGACAGCCGGTACTTCGGCCCGATCGCCTCGTCTGCCGTCCTCGGCGTTGCACGACCACTGTGGACATGGAGTGCGCCATGAACTGCACTGTAATGCGCAGCCGAGCTGCAGCCGGACATGCGTCCGCGCTGCATCCCATCGTGCAGAGATGCTGTCGCCTGCGTGCAGCGGATGCTGCACTATCGCTGCCCTTCAGGCAGCGCTGCGCACCCCGTGCGCGGCTGGCGGCGGGTTGGAGCCGGGAGCGGATGCGGGAGGCGAAATCGCCGGGGTGCAGGGAGGGCAAGATAAAAGGGACGGCACGCGACCGCCTGCCAAGCCCGTCTGCACGTGGGTTCGGAACGGCACTGCGCGTGGGGCGTGTGGTGCCGTTCCGGGGCCGAACGCGGCCCGAGGGCAAGTCTGAGCGCGTGCCGTCCCCGATCCACTGCGCCCCGCCGCGCTGGAACTCGCACTATGGCCGCACGTAAGAACAGCCAGGAGGGCGAGCGCTTCCGCATCCGGCCGGCGGCGCCGAAGGCGCGTTCCGGATCGCGCACGCAGCGTTTTGTCTCGCAGGTGCTGAAGGAGGTGTCCAAGGCTGGAGCGAAGGCTTCGGGCAGGGCGGGAGCGCGCCCCGCGTCCACCTTCGGCAGGGGGCGGGTGGCGGCCAACATGGCGGGCCGTGGCCTCGGTGCGCGGGCCCGGCGCGTGGTCATCAAGTCCCGCTTCGTCGTCCTCAAGAAAGCCGGCGCCCGGTCCGTGACCACGCACCTGCGCTACATCGAACGCGACGGCACAACGCGCGATGGGCAGCGCGGCCAAGCCTATGGGGCTGACACGGATACCGCCGACCTGCAGGCCTTCGAGGAACGGGGGCGGGGCGACCGGCACCAGTTCCGCTTCATCGTGTCGGTGGAGGACGCCGCGGAGCTTGAAGACCTGCGCGGCTACACACGGTCGCTGATGGCCCGCATGGCTGTGGACCTCGAGACCCACCTGGACTGGGTGGCCGTGGATCACTGGGACACCGACAACCCGCACACCCATGTCGTACTGCGTGGACGCTCGGGCGAGGGCAGGGGAGCGGACCTGGTGATCGCGCCGGACTACATGGCTGATGGCATGCGCCGGCGTGCGAGCGAACTGGCGACGGAATGGCTGGGGCCGCGCACCGAACTGGAGATGCGGCAGGGCCTGCTGCGCGAGGTCGGGCAGGAGCGATGGACGAGCCTGGACCGCACCCTGCAGCGCGAAGCAACGGTAGGCAGGGTGCAGGTCGAACGATTCAGCGAGCCCCGCCTGCAGCGCCAGCGCTTGCAGTTGATCGGCCGCCTGCAACACCTGCAGCGCCTGGGCCTGGCCGACGAGGCACAGCCCGGCACCTGGACCCTGCATGCCGATGCCGAGAAGACCCTGCGGGCCCTGGGCGAGCGCGGCGACATCCTCCGCACGATGCAGCGGGCCATGCGCGGCCAGCCGCGCGAGCTGGCGGTGTTTGAGCCAGGGGAGGGCGGACGCACGGTCGTCGGCCGCGTCGCCGCGAAGGGACTGGCCGACGAACTGCACGACCGGGGCTATCTGGTCATCGACGGGATCGATGGCAAGGCCCACTATGTGGCGCTCAACGCCCGCGACGAACCCGGCAACTACCCGACCGGCGCGGTGGTGGAGGTGCGCGATTCCGTCGAAGTGCGTGTGGCCGACCGCAACATCGCCGCGCTGGCGAGCGATGGCCTGTACCGCACCGACCATCACCTGGCGATGGCGCAAGGCCAGACACAGGCCGGGCGCGATCCCCAAGAGGTAGTGGCGGCCCACGTGCGCCGGCTGGAAGCCCTGCGTCGCGCCGGCATTGTTGAGCGCGTGGCCGAAGGTTTATGGAAGGTGCCGGAAGACCTGCCCGAACGTGGCCGGCAGTACGACGCGCAGCCCCTGGGCGTCGTCGCGGTGGAGCTGAAATCCCATCTCCCCATCGAGCGGCAGGCCCGCGTGATCGGTGCCACCTGGCTGGACCAGCAGTTGATCGGCGGCGGCAAGGGGCTGGGGGATATGGGGTTTGGCAGCGAGGTCAAGGACGCGCTGCAGCAGCGCGCCGACTTCCTGGCTGAGCAGGGGCTGGCGGAGCGGCGCGGCCAGCGCGTGATCCTGGCGCGCAACCTGCTGGGCACGCTGCGCAGCCGGGAACTGGCGCAAGCCGCCAAAGACATGGCGGCGGAGACTGGCCTTGAGCATCGCCCCGTGGCCGATGGGCAGCGCGTGGCCGGCATCTACCGGCACAGCGTCATGCTGGCAAGCGGGCGCTACGCGATGCTGGACGATGGCATGGGGTTCAGCCTGGTGCCATGGAAGCCGGTGATTGAGCAGCGGCTGGGACAGCAGATCGCTGCAACGGTACGTGAGGGCGTGGCTTCATGGGCAATCGGCCGGACGCGCGGACCATCTGTTGGGTAGCTTGTCGTTAACGATTAGTTGCGCTGCACCTAGACCCATGGGGCTGATGGCAATCTCGTTCAGTGTTCCTTCAACAGTACATCCTGTCTCGGGTTTTCATCTTGTCTGGACGCCGGTCAACGTTTATCAGTGGCGCAAAGTTGAGCCGGACGCTTCAGGGTGTTCTGCGGCGTGGCTCTAGTAGCAACTCAAAGAGCGTGCTTTGTCCCACCCTTTCGCGGAGCCTTCTTACAAAGCTCTAGGCAGCCGTGCCTGCCGTCGCCGTGGTCAGTACGAAGTCGCAGGCGTCGGCGGTTGCTTCGCCCGCATCTCAGAAATGACCTGCTGGGCGCCCGTAGCCATCAAACGGGCGTCGGAGCTCACGGTGACAAACTGGAATCCCTGTGCAATCCTCGACAGAGCCCCTGTCGCCGAACCATTGTGTGCGCCGGCTACCAGTCCATGGGCTTTGGCGCGCTCCAGGATGTGGTCGATGGCCTGCTGCGCTTTCGGATCGACATCATCGAAAACTGGCCGGCAGCCCAGGGCGAGAGACAGATCTGATGGGCCGATGTAGACCGCATCGAGTCCCTCCACAGACATGATCGCATCAAGGTTGTCGAGCGCCTGGGCGGTTTCGATCATAGCGAAGGTGACTATCTGTTCGTTGGCGTGCTGCGCATAGTCAACTCCACCATAGAGGGAAGCTCTTATGGGGCCAAAGCTGCGGGTGCCTTTCGGGGCATAGTGCGTATACGCCACAAGCTGCTGGGCTTGCTCTCGCGTACTGATCATCGGGCAGATGACACCATAGGCACCCGCATCGAGCGCTTTCATCAGTGCGCCCGGATCGAGCCAGGGCACCCGAACGACCGGTACCGTGTCGGTGGTTGAGATCGCTTGAAGCATCGGAATCATCGACTGATAGTCGACCACCCCATGCTGAAGGTCGATGGTGAGCGAATCCCATCCTTGATGGGCCATCGTCTCGGCCGAAAATCCGTTGGGAATGGCTAGCCAGCCATTGACGGCTGCACGCCCCGATTTCCATAGCGTGCGCAAGCGGTTTTCTCTCATGGGATGCTCCTTTTGTCAGCGAAATTTTGATCGGACGCCTCGAAAGAAAAACTCCGGCCGTGCGCTGCTTTCCGACAACCGCACACCGGCATACCGCGGCTCCTCTTTCGGAGAGGACGGCCATGGAGGCGCTACCGATGTGGGGGCTTGCGCTCATCATCGAAGACCGCCATCGTGAAGACGCAGCCGTTGGCATAGTGAAGCTCTTGCGCGCCAATGACTGTCGCCTCTTGCGTACCGCGTATCCAGCGGCTCACATCGTCAGCTTGCGGCGACCTCGTGATTCGCCATCAGTTCGAGTGCTTTCACCAGTGCCGAGTGATCGAGCTCGTCCCAGCCATTGGCCGCACATGCGCCCATCAGCTGCGCGGCGCCCGCTGTCTGAGGCAACGCAACGCCAATGGCCTTGGCGCCAGCGAGTGCGAGGTTCAAGTCCTTCTGGTGCAGCCCGATGCGGAAGCCGGGATTAAATGTACGGTTGATCATGCGTTCGCCATGTACTTCGAGGATCCGGCTCGACGCGAAGCCGCCCATGAGCGCCTGCCGCACCTTGGCGGGATCGGCACCGGCCTTGCTGGCAAACAACAGTGCTTCGCCAACCGCAGCGATATTGAGCGCCACGATGATCTGGTTCGCGACCTTGGTGGTCTGACCGTCGCCGATGCCGCCGACATGGGTGATGTTCTTGCCCATCAACTCGAACAGCGGTTTCGCTGCTGCGAACGCCGCTTCCGAGCCCCCGACCATGATGGTCAGGCTCGCCGCCTTGGCGCCGACCTCGCCGCCCGAAACGGGCGCATCAAGGTAGTCGCAGCCGAGGTCGGCGATCTGTTTCGCGAAGACCTTGGTTTCGATCGGCGAGATGCTGCTCATGTCGATCACGGTCTTGCCCTTGGATAGGCCTTCGGCCACGCCGTCCGCTCCGAAGAGCACGGCCTTCACGTCGGGCGTGTCCGGCACCATAAGAATCACGACGTCCGCGTGTTGGGCAACCTCCTTGGCGGTGGCGCAGGCGACGGCGCTGGTCGCTGCGATCTCGGCATTGACCCTGCTGCGCTTGACGTAGTAAAGCTGATGACCAGCGTTGACGAGGTGCAGCGCCATGGGGGCGCCCATGATGCCGAGTCCGATGAAACCAATCTTCATGGTGTTCTCCTTGGTTACGTTCATGCCAGTGTGTAGGCCGTCTTCACGGTGGTGAAGAACTCCTGCGCGTACTTGCCCTGCTCACGCGGGCCGTAGCTGGAAGCCTTGCGCCCGCCGAATGGAACGTGGTAGTCCACGCCCGCCGTCGGCAGGTTCACCATGACCATGCCGGCCTGGCTGTGCCGCTTGAAGTGCGTGGCGTGCTTCAGGCTGGTAGTGGCGATACCGGCGGACAGGCCAAACTCGGTGTCGTTGGCCGTGGCCAGGGCTTCTTCGTAGTCCTTCACCAGGATGACGCTGGCCACCGGGCCGAAGACTTCTTCGCGGTTGATGCGCATGCCGGAAGTGGTGTCGGTGATCAGGGCCGGGGCCATGAAGAAGCCGTCGTGGCCGCTGCCGGTGTGGCAGGCCACGCGGGCGCCGCCGGCGGCCAGGGTGGCACCTTCGGCACGGGCGATCTCCACGTACGAGAGGTCCTGCTCCAACTGGGCCTGGCTGACTACGGGGCCGATGTCGGTGCCCTGGGTCAGCGCGTCACCCACCTTGATCTTGGCCATACGGGCCTGCAGCGCTTCAATGAACCTGGGGTAGATGCCCTGGGTCACAATGAGGCGGCTGGAAGCAGTGCAGCGCTGGCCGGTGGAGTAGAAGGCGCTCTGGGCACTGAGTTCCACGGCCTGGTTCAGATCGGCGTCGTCCAGGATGACCTGGGGGTTCTTGCCACCCATTTCCAGTTGCACTTTCTTGTGCGTCTGCACGCAGCGCTCGGCGATGCGCTTGCCCACGCCGATGGAGCCGGTAAAGCTGATGGCGGCGATGCCTGCATGGTTCACCAGCGCGTCGCCGATGACGCTGCCGCGGCCCATGACCAGGTTGAACACACCGGCGGGGATGCCGCTGCGGCTGATGATCTCGGCCAGAGCCCAGGCGCAGCCCGGCACCAGGTCGGCGGGCTTCAAGACCACGCAGTTGCCGAAGGCCAGCGCCGGCGCGATCTTCCAGGCCGGGATGGCAATGGGGAAGTTCCAGGGCGTGATCAGGCCCACCACCCCGACGGGCTCGCGCGTGATCTCCACGCCGATCCCGGGACGCACCGAGGGTAGCGTCTCGCCCGCCAGGCGCAGGCATTCGCCGGCGAAGAACTTGAAGATGTGGCCGGCGCGCGTGGCTTCGCCGATGCCCTCCGCCTTCGTCTTGCCTTCTTCGCGCGCCAGCAGCGTGCCCAGCTCTTCCTTGCGCGCAAGGATCTCGGTGCCGATCTTGTCCAGCGCATCGGAGCGGGTCTGCACACTGCCGGTGGACCATGCGGGGAAGGCGGCTGTCGCAGCGGCCACGGCTGCATCGACCTGCAGTGCGTCGCCTTGCGTGTACTCGCCCAGCACGTCCGCTAGGTTGCTGGGGTTAACGTTAGGGCTGTAGCTCGCGCCGGCGAGCCATTCGCCGTTGATGAGGTTGTTGAACTGGATCATGGGGTTCGTGTGAATGTCGAGGAAGAAATGAGGCGAGTGCTACACCGCGCCGTGGGCTTCGACATAGCGCGCCGCCGGCCGTGGCCTTCAGCGCACCATGCAAGGCCGCTTGTTGTCGAACTTCCAGTTCGGGATGAGGTATTGCATGGCTACGCTGTCATCGCGCGCGCCCAGGCCATGCTTCAGATACAGCCGGTGCGCCTTCTCTACCTCGGCCATGTCCAGCTCCACGCCCAGGCCCGACTTCTTCGGAACCTGCACGTAGCCACCTTCGATCCTCAGGGGCTCCTTGGTCAGCCGCTGGCCGTCCTGCCAGATCCAGTGCGTGTCGATGGCCGTGACATTGCCCGGAGCCGCTGCCCCCACATGCGTGAACATCGCCAGCGAGACGTCGAAATGGTTGTTGGAGTGCGAGCCCCAGGTCAGCCCGAAGGCCTGGCACAACTGGGCCACGCGCACCGAGCCGGCCATGGTCCAGAAGTGCGGGTCAGCCAGCGGGATGTCCACCGATTGCAGCGACAGGCTGTGCGCCATCTCGCGCCAGTCGGTGGCGACCATGTTGGTGGCCGTGGGCAGGCCGGTGGCACGGCGGAACTCGGCCATGACTTCGCGGCCAGAGTACACGCCTTCGGCGCCGCAGGGGTCTTCGGCATAGGCGACGACACCGCGCATGCGCTGGCCCAGGCGGATGGCGTCCTTGAGCAGCCAGCCGCCGTTGGGGTCCAGCGTGACGCGGGCGTCGGGGAAGCGTTCGTGCAGCGCGGTGACGGCATCGACTTCCTCGTCGCCGCGCAGCACGCCGCCCTTGAGCTTGAAGTCCTGGAAGCCGTAGCGCTGCTGCGCGGCTTCGGCCAAGCGCACGATGGCTTCGGGCGTCATGGCCTCTTCATGGCGCAGGCGGAACCAGGCGTTGTCGGCATCGGGTTCGCTGCTGTAGGCGAGGTCCGTCTTCTTGCGGTCGCCCACGTAGAACAGGTAGCCCAGCATCTGCACGGCCTCGCGCTGTTGGCCTTCGCCGAGCAGGGCTGCGACCGGCACTTCCAGATGTTGGCCCAAGAGGTCCAGCAGGGCTGATTCGGCGGCGGTGACGGCGTGGATGGCGACACGCAGGTCGAAAGTCTGCAGGCCGCGTCCACCGCTGTCGCGCTCGGCGAACCGGCCGCGCATGGCATTCAGGATGGCGTTGTGCTTGCCGATGGGTTGGCCGACGATGAGCGCACGGGCGTCCTCCAGTGTCTGGCGGATTTTCTCGCCACCGGGCACTTCACCCACGCCGGTGTGGCCGGCATTGTCGGTGAGGATCAGCAGGTTGCGTGTGAAGAACGGGCCGTGCGCGCCTGACAGATTCATCAGCATGCTGTCGTGGCCGGCCACGGGTACGACGCGCAGGTCTTGGACGATGGGGGTGGTCATGGGATTCTCCAGACCTGCAGTGCGGTGCAGGCAGACGACTATTGCGGCCCGAGCTTCTTGATCAGCGCGGCCAGTTCTTCCATCTCGTTCGGCTTGAGATCGGTCAGCGGTGCGCGGACCGGGCCGCCGCCGTGGCCGACGATCCTGGCGCCGGCTTTGATGATGCTCACGCCATAGCCTTCCACCCGGTTGCGGATGGTCAGGTAGGGCATGAAGAACTCCTTGAGCAGCCTGTGCTGAGTGGCCATGTCGTCCGAGGCCACGGCCTTGTAGAACTCCATCGCCGTCTTCGGGATGAAGTTGAACACGGCCGAGGAGTACACCGGCGTGCCCAGAGCCTTGTAGGCAGCGGCATAGACCTCGGCGGTCGGGAGGCCACCCAGGTAGGAGAAGCGGTCGCCCATCTTCATGTAGATGGATGACATGGTTTCGATGTTGCCCACACCGTCCTTGAAGCCGACCAGGTTCGGGCAGCGCTCGGCCAGGATGGCCAGGGAGTCGGGCGTGAGCCTGGTGCGGTCGCGGTTGTAGACGATGACGCCGAACTTCACGCTCTTGCAGACGGCTTCGACATGGTTGATCAGTCCCTCCTGGCCGGCTTCGGTCAGGTAGTGCGGCAGCAGCAGGATGCCGTGGGCCCCCAGACGCTCGGCTTCCTGGGCGTGGGTGATGGCTGTGCGCGTCGGGCCGCCGGCGCCGGCGATGATCGGCACCTTGCCGCGGCAGGTATCCACGGCGGTCTTGATGACCTGGCTGTACTCGGGGCCGGACAGTGAGAAGTACTCGCCCGTGCCACCAGCGGCAAACAGCGCGCTTGCGCCGTAGGGAGCCAGCCATTCCAGACGCTCGATGTAGGTCTTGGGATGGAATTCGCCTTGCTCGTTGAAGTCCGTGATCGGGAATGACAGCAGGCCGGAGCCCATGATGGATTTGAGTTCTTGGGGATTCATTGGAGTTCTCTCCTGGTCAGTGGAACGGTAGTAAAGAGGACAAGTGCTTTCCGGCAGTCAAGTCACGGGTGCCGGGTTGAACAGCACCAGCGCGTTGTGCAGCTTCCAGTGCTCGGCCCAGGTCTTCCTGCGGCCGCTGGCCACGTCGAGCATCAGTTGAAACATTTCCCAGCCGACGTCGGCGATGGTTTTCTCGCCCGTGGCGATGGTTCCGGCATTGATGTCCATGAGGTCGTGCCAACGGCGCGCCAAGTCGCTGCGCGTGGCCACCTTGATCACCGGGACCTCGGCCAGGCCGTAGGGCGTGCCGCGGCCGGTGGTGAACACGTGCAGGTTCATGCCGGCGGCCACCTGTAAGGTGCCACAGATGAAGTCGGAGGCTGGCGTGGCCGTGTAGAGCAGGCCCTTCTGTCGGGCCTTCTCGCCCGGAGACACCACGCCGGAGATCGGCGAGGAGCCGCTCTTGACGATCGAGCCCATCGCCTTCTCGACAATGTTGGACAGCCCGCCCTTCTTGTTGCCTGGCGTGGTGTTGGCGCTGCGGTCCACGCGGCCCTTGTCGAGGTAGGCGTCATACCAGGCCATCTCGCGGATCATCGCCTCGGCCACTTCCGGCGTGGCGGCGCGCGAGGTGAGCTGGTCGATGCCGTCGCGCACCTCGGTGACTTCCGAGAACATCACGGTGGCGCCGGCGCGCACCAGCAGATCGGTGCAAAAGCCCACCGCAGGATTGGCCGTGACGCCGGAGAAGGCATCGCTGCCGCCGCACTGCACGCCCACCACCAGCTCGCTGGCCGGGACCGTCTCGCGGCGGCGGGCGTTGAGCCGCTCCAGGTGCTCCTCAGCCTGGCGCATGATCGATTCGACCATCGACATGAAGCCCACGTGCGCATCGTCCTGCAGGCAGACCACGTCGAGCTGGCTGCCAGCGTTCTCACCAACGTCGGCCACGCTGCGCTCATCCACGAGTGGAATGCTGCCGGGCGGCAGCAGGCGCTCTGGCTGCAACTTCTCGCAGCCGAGGCTCACCACCATGACTTCACCGCCGAAGTTGGGGTTGAGGCTGATGTTGCGCAGCGTCCGGATCGGCACGACGGCATCGGGCGCATCGATGGCCACGCCGCAGCCGTAGGTGTGCTCCAGTGCCACCACATCGTCCACATGAGGGTACTTGGGCAGCAGTTCCTTCTTGATGCGCTGCACTGCGAAGTCGGTGACACCGGCCACGCACTGCACCGTCTGCGTGATGGCCAGGATATTGCGTGTGCCCACCGAGCCGTCCGGGTTGCGGTAGCCATCGAACGTATAGCCCTCGAGCGGTGGCGGTGTTTCGGGCTTGACCGTGGCGATCGGCAGGCCGGCGAGTTCGCGCGCGGCCGGCATCTTGAGCAAGCGCTCGTGCACCCAGGTGCCGGCCTTCAGCTCCTTGAGCGCGTAGCCGATGACCACGTTGTATCGGCGCACTTCACCGCCTTCCGGGATGTCGACCAGTGCGACTTTGTGCGCCTGCGGCACTTTGTCGATCAGTGTCAGGCCCGAAGGGAACACGGTGCCAGCAGGCAGGCCACCGTCGTTGGCCACGATCGCGACGTTGTCGCGGTCGTCCATCGTGATGTAGAGAGGTGCTTGGGCAAGGGTTTCAGCCATAGCGTCTGTTCCTGGTCAGGGCCGTTTACCGACCTCTGCAACTTCGCGTGTCCAGCCTCTGGCCTGTTCGCTGAGGCTCAGTCCCAGGCCGGGCCGGGTCGGCACCAACATCCTCCCTCCCTTGATTTCCAGACGTTCGTTGAACAGCGGCTCAAGCCAGTCGAAGTGTTCGACCCACGGTTCGGTCGCATACACCGCACCCAGGTGCACATGCAGTTCCATGGCGAAGTGGGGGCCGAGCATCAGGCCGGCCTGTTCCGCCTGCGCGGCAATCTTGAGGAAGGGCGTGATGCCGCCAACCCGGGGGGCGTCGGGCATCAGGTAGTCTGCGGCGCGATGGCGGATGAGTTCGCCGTGCTCGGCCGCACTGGTGAGCATTTCGCCCGTCGCGATGGGCGTGTCGAAGGCGGCAGCGAGCGCGGCATGGCCTTCGTTGTCGTACGCGTCGAGCGGCTCTTCAATCCAGACCAGGTTGAACTGCTCGAAGATGCGACACATGCGCTGGGCCGTCGGCCTGTCCCATTGCTGGTTTGCGTCGATCATCAGCGGCACGTCGTCGCCGAGATGCTTGCGCACCGCTTCCACGCGCTGGATGTCGAGGTTGCCATCGGGCTGCCCGACCTTGAGCTTGATGCCTCCGATCCCACGCTCGCGCGATGCTGCGGCATTGACCACCAGTTGATCGATCGGCGTGTGCAGGAAGCCGCCCGAGGTGTTGTAGCACTGGACCGAGTCGCGCTGCGATCCGAGGAGCTTGGACAGCGGCAGGCCGGCCCGACGCGCCTTCAAGTCATAGAGCGCAACGTCGAATGCGCCGATCGCTTGCGTGGACATGCCGCTGCGCCCCACCGAGGCACCCGCCCAGCACAGCTTGGTCCATAGCTTCGAGATGTCGCTCGGGTCCTCACCGATCAACGCCGGCGCGATTTCCTTGGCGTGGGCGAACTGTCCGGGCCCGCCAGCACGCTTTGAGTAGCTCAGACCGAGGCCCTTGTGACCATCCTTCGTTTCGATCTCCGCGAACAGCATCGCGATTTCAGTCATGGGCTTTTGACGGCCCGTCAACACCTTGGCGTCGCTGATGGGGTTGGCGAGTGGCAGATAGCAGGACGAAATGCGGATCCAGGCAATGCTGTCGGGAACGATAGAGGTGTTGGTCATGACAAGTGATGGGGCGGTTGATTCAATGCGGACGGCTGGTTCAGCGCGTTCAGTCGATGGTGATCTTTCCGGTCTCGATCACCTTCTTCCAGCGTGCGTACTCCTTCTGCTGGAACTCGGCGAACTGGGCCGGCGTGTTGATCACCATCTCGAAGCCGATCGAGGTGAACTGTTCTTTCACTTTCGGGTCACTGAGGGCTTCTGCGAACGCGGCATGGGCCTTGTCACGCACGGTCGGGGAGAGCCCCTTCGGTGCGACGATGGCTTGCCACGAAGCGACCTCGACGTTCTTGACGCCAGCTTCTGCGAGCGTTGGCACATCGGGAAAGATGGGAGAGCGCTTCGGGCTGGTGATCGCCAGGGCACGCATCTTTCCGCCCTTGATGTACTGGGCCACCGCGTTGACGTTCTGAAACGAGGCATCGACTTGGCCGCCGATGAGATCGGTGTGCGCGGGTGCGCCACCCTTGTAGGGAATGTGGATGCCGGTGGTGCCGGTCTGCTGCCAGAACAATTCGGCCGTCAGATGGTCGCTGGAACCGTTGCCGGCAGATGCGAAGGTCATCTTGCCGGGATTGGCCTTTTCGTAGGCAATCACGTCGGCCACGCTCTTGTGCGGGGAGTTTGCGGGAACCACCAGGATGTTGGGCGAGGCAACGGCGACCGTGATGAGGTCGAAGTCCTTCAATGCGTCGTATTGCAGGTTCTTCACAAGATGCGGAACGATCACCAGCGGGCCGAGAGAGGTCACCAGGAAGGTTGCGCCGTCGGGTGCAGCGCGCTTGACGAAGGTCGCACCAATGGTCCCTGTTGCGCCAGCCTTGTTGTCGACGAGGAAAGACTGCTTGAACTTGTCGGTCAGGCGCGGCGCAATGGCGCGCGCAACCTGGTCGGTTGAGCCGCCTGGCGGGAACGGGACAACCATCGTCACGGTCTTGTCAGGCCAGCTTTGGGCGCTGGCCGCCAACGCAGCGAGGCCCAACGCGATCGTGGTCATGATTTTTTTCACAATGTGTCTCCAAGTGAGTGACGCAGCTCGCGTCGGTCAAAAATCGACTAGCTCGAAAGTGATAACGTTGTCATTTTTTGGCGCTACCTAAGACTTGCTTCATGTTCAGCGGCGCTGTCCTTCGATCTGACTGTCCGACCTGGGGTGGCCTCCCATCGAAGTGTTGAAATGATAACGTTGCCATTTTGGCTGGTCAATGCGGCTTAGGCGCGGGTTTACCCTTATGACTAGGCCTGAATTTGCGAGTGGCGAGCGAAGAGCGGCGCTGCTATCGCACAGAGGGCTAGCGGTATCTGCTAACGTTGTCATATAAGTCCGACTTGCTCGTGCACACTTGTTCTCATGAATACTGCGTCTCCCTTCAAGGCCGCCACCTTGCACGACGTTGCCAAGGCGGCAGGCGTGTCACTGATCACTGCTTCCCGAGCGCTCAGCAATCCGAGCGTCGTCTCCGAAAAGACGATCACGAAGGTCAGGGCTGCGGTCGATGCGACTGGGTACATTCCCAATCTTCTGGCTGGTGGGCTGAAGTCGAAACGCAGCCTGATGGTGGCAGGCATCGTGCCTGCGCTGGCGGTCTCGCAGTTTCTTCCCACCGTGCAGACGCTTACCAGGGAACTGGCTGCCAGCGGATATCAGCTCATCCTCGGCCAGACCGAATACGATGCCGAGGTCGAAGAACGGGTGTTGAATACGATGATCGGCCGGCAACCCGACGGCATCGTCATTACCGGCTTGGTTCAGTCGCAAAGAGCGCGCGATCGGCTACAGCGCTCGGGCATTCCGGTTGTGGAGACTTGGGACCTCAGCGACCGTCCCATCGACATGCTGGTCGGGTTTTCTCACGTCAAAGTTGGCGGCGCGGTCGGCGGCTACTTCCTGAGCAAAGGCTGGAAGCACATCGGAATCGCCAGCGGCAACGACCATCGTGCGCGCATGCGGCGTGATGGATTTCAGACGACTCTGGGCAGGGAAGTTCCCACCGCCTTCGTCCCGGCTCCAAGCAGTCTCGAGTTAGGACGACGCGCGCTCACGGAATTGCTCATGCAGGATCCCAAGCTGGAGGCTGTGTGCTGCAGTTCCGACCAATTGGCGCACGGTGTCATGGTCGAAGCCGCGGCACGCGGGATGCGCATTCCGGAAGATCTCGCCGTTTGCGGATTCGGTAACGCCGATTTCGGTGCACACATTCTGCCGTCGATTTCAACCGTGCATGTCGACGGCCCTGAGATCGGGCGGCTCGCGGCGCGGCTGATCATCGACCGTTGCCGCGGAGAGCCGATTGCTCAACCGGTGATCGACGTCGGCTTCCGAATCGTTGAACGGCAATCTACGGCGTGACACTACTTCTCTGAGGGCCGACAGCGCAGGGCTTTGGCGCGCGAGCATGCAGTGCGATGCGCGGCCGCACGGACTTCCTGGTGGGGCGGGGCTTGGCCGAGCGACCGGATGGGCGCTTGGTTCTCGCGCGCAACCTGCTGTCCACTTTGCGCGACCGCGAACTGGCGACAGTCGGGAAGTCCATGCAAGCCAGACCAGCAAGACCTACCTACCGATGCGGGATGTGCGCATGCCAGTGGCGTCTACTGCCGTTCCGTCGAGCATGGCAAAGCGCCCGCTGGCGAACTGGATGGGCGCGGAGAAGGGCAGAAAGATGTCATCCGGCCGTGGTTCCGGCCGGGAAGGGGAATCTGTAGAGCGTTTGAGGATTCCGGACCAGCAACTGCTCTCGCAGCTTTGCGTCGGCTGCGATTTCGGCGAGGGCGTCAACCAGCACTCCATCGTCGGGAATATGTGTGTGGTTGGGGTGGGGCCAGTCCGTTCCCTAGACGCAACGCTCGAGGAAGCGCTCAACCACCTCTGAGTCGGGTCACCTCTTCTGAACACTCAGTCCAGTGGACATGAGATGTCATGTGCCCATCAACGCCTGCGATTGAGCCAAGACCTTACTGACCAACGAAACCCTAGGGCCGCGCCTGGCCCAAATCATCCCGACCCGGCGCACCGGGACATGCCCCGGCAAGGGGATACGCGAGATGGGCAGTGAGGCCTGCCACATGGGTGCCCAATCGGGCACCAGCGACACGCCAATCTCGTGGGCCACCAGGTTGGAAATCGCCATCAGCCCATCGATTTCCAATCGTTGAAGGGGGCGTATCCCCTGCGCTTTCAAATACCGTTCGGCCAGCTGTCCGCCGAGCACCTTGCGGTCGTAGCGGATGTAGGGCTCGGTCTTGAGCAGGTGCAACGGCTCAGCGTCGCGCCAACGCCTGGGCGCCATCAGCACGATCGGCTCCGCCATCAGCGACTGCCACTCGCAGCTCTTGGGGATCGTGAACGGTGGTTCCACGACAAAGGCGGCATCCAACTCGCCGGCCGCCACCAGCCGACACAACTCCACCGAGTGCCCCGGCGTGACAAGGACCTCCAGTTGGGGATAGGTTTCATAGAGTCCTTTCAGAACCGGGGGCAGCAAAGTGGTCATGGCCGACACAAAGGCCCCCAGCTTCAGTTCGCCCAGCAAGGTGTCGCCTCGGGCGATGGTGCGCAGATCACGCATGAGCCATGCCTCGGGCCAGGGCGATGAGGTCATGGCCAAGCTCATCAAGAAGGTGCTGTACGTGGGCGCCTTTGCCTACATCCTGGGCAACTTCAACCGGCTGGCCGCGATCCTCTTCAACTCCTTCGCGGGCCTGGGTCTCACCGCGTCGGGTTCGGCGCTCACGCGCGGTCAGTTGCTGCAGCCGGGCCGCCTGGCGCAGGTCGGCATCGAGGCCGGCAGGCCGATCATGGAACAGATCAGCGGCATGACAGGCTTCCCCGAGGTGTTCGCCCACCTGGACACCATCGCCGTGCTGTTCCTGGCTTGGCTGGTGCTGATCGTGGCCTTTTTCGTGCTCGCGGTGCAGCTGTTCGTGACGCTGCTGGAGTTCAAGCTCACCACGCTCGCGGGCTTCGTGCTGGTGCCGTTCGCGCTGTGGAACAAGACGGCATTCCTCGCGGAGAAGGTGCTGGGCAACGTGGTGTCCTCGGGCATCAAGGTGCTGGTGCTGGCCGTGATCGTGGGCATCGGCTCGGGGCTGTTCGCCGAGTTCCGTACGCCGCCGGACGCGGATCCGAGCATCGACCATGCACTGGTCATCATGCTGGCGGCGCTCGCGATGCTGGGCCTGGGGATCTTCGGGCCGGGGATCGCGACGGGGCTGGTGTCCGGCGCGCCGCAGCTGGGCGCCGGGGCCGCTGCCGGCACGGCACTGGGGGCCGTGGGTCTGGCTGTGGCCGGTGGCGCGGCCGTGGCAGGTGCGGGTTCTGCCGTCGCGGCCGGGACGCGTATGGCGCCTGGAGCGGCGAAGGCAGCCATCGGCGGTGGCGCGAGTGCCGTACGTTCGGCCAGCACCCTCGCCAGCGGCGCGAAGTCGGCCTACCAGTCCGGTGTGGCCGCATCGGGCACCAGTGGAGTCCGTGCGGCGGGCGCTGGCATGGCCAACGTCGCCAGGACCGGGGTAAGCGCCGTGGGCCAGCGGGTCGCAGCCGGTGCCAAGGCCGTGAAGGACCGCGTGGCGGACTTTGTCTCCGAGGCTGCTGCGCCTGCTGCGCCTGCTGCGGCGGCCGACGCGGGTGAATCCGGTCCCCCGCCGTCCGAGCCCGCTTGGGCCCGGCGCATGCGCCACCGGCAGCAGGCGAGCCATGCGGCCACGACGGCGATCCACGCGCTGCGCTCGGGCGATCACGGCGGCAGCGGCGCGAGGCCGATCCGGAGGCCATGGCCTTGCGCGCTTCGCCGCGGCCCGTCACGCGGCTGAACCGGCGCATGTTGGCGCTGCTTGAACGGGAGTGAGATAAACGAAGAGGGAACGGCGCGATAAATGGGAAGATCCGGGTACATCAGGGGTGAACTGGGCCGGGCTTTTGGAAAATCTCTTTCGCCACAGGAAACAGGCTGATGACAAGG
>Ga0209792_1000658_pt1 | contig 21912 bp, 17 predicted proteins | sample EBPBio142005_DNA_FD_185860 | JGI IMG/M metagenome (GOLD analysis project Ga0209792, IMG submission 185860) | Wastewater treatment Type I Accumulibacter community from EBPR Bioreactor in Madison, WI, USA - Reactor 1_6/14/2005_ DNA (SPAdes)... | ecosystem: Engineered > Bioreactor > EBPR >... | reverse complement strand
TGCTGCCGCACGACCTGCTGTACCGGCCCAAGATGGGTTTTTCGGTTCCGCTGGCCGCATGGCTGCGCGGCCCCTTGAAAGACCGGGTGCGCTCGTCATTGCAGGGCGAACGCATGCGCGATTGCGGCTACTTCAACCCCGCGACCATCAGCCGCCTGATCGACGAGCACAACAGCGGCATGCGTGACCACGCGACGGCGCTGTGGATGCTGCTGATGTTCGAGGCGTTTCTGCGTGTGAACGAAGGGGCCGTGTCTCATGGGTGAGGGTCGGCCGGTTCGCGTCGTGCACGTGGTGTATAGCTTTGGCATTGGCGGGCTTGAGAACGTCATCGTTCAGCTCATCAATCGTTTGCCACCGTCACGCTTCGAGCACGTGGTGCTGTCCTTGACGACCGTGAGCGACTTCCACCAACGCATTGCACAGGCTGGCGTGCGCTTTATTGAGCTGAATAAACCACCCGGTCACGCCGTGCCCCTCTACCGGCGCGTGTATCGATTGCTGCGTGAATTGAAGCCCGACGTATTGCACACCTGCAACCTGGCGGCGTTGGAGCTTGTGCCCCTTGCCTGGCTGGCGCGCGTACCCCTGCGCGTGCATGCCGAGCATGGCTGGGATGCGCATGATCGCCACGGCGGCAATCCGCGTTACCGGCGTCTGCGCCGCCTGTACCGGCCCTTCGTCAGCCACTACGTCACGGTGTCGCAGGATCTGGACGACTACCTTGGTCGCGCCATAGGGGTGCCGGCGCACAGGCGCAGCTTGATCGCCAACGGCGTGGATACCGATACTTTCGCCCCAGCGCATGGCGTTCCCCAGGCGGTACCGGGCTGTCCGTTCGAGCCGGGAAAACATTGGCTTGTGGGTACTGTTGGCCGCCTTCAGACCGTGAAGAATCAACCCTTGCTGGCGCGCGCTTTCGTGCGCGCCCTGCAATGCCAGCCTGCCATGCGCGATACGGCACGCCTGATCATTGTGGGAGAAGGTCTGTTGCGCGCTGAGATCGAGCGCGTGCTGGCTGATGCCTGCATGACCGATCTGGCCTGGCTGCCAGGTGCCCGCAGTGATGTGGCCGATGTGCTGCGTTTACTTGACCTGTTCGTACTGCCCTCCCAGACCGAAGGTACCTCATGCACGCTGCAGGAGGCCATGGCCAGCGGCCTGCCTGTGGTGGCCACAGCCGTGGGCGGCACACCTGACCTCGTGCAGGACGGTGTCACCGGCTATTTGGTGCCGCCCGATGACGAGCAGGCACTGGCTGACGCCATGGTGCGTGCCTTTGGTTCTCCCGATAATTCCGCCCGCCAGGGCGAGGCCGGCCGCGAACATGCAGTACGCCGCTTTGCTATTAGCGCCATGGTGCAGCGCTACCAGCGACTGTTCGAAGGCGAGGGGCCGGCCTGAGCTGCTTTCACTTATGCGAATCCTTCACGTTCTCGACCACTCCATCCCCCTGCACAGCGGCTACACGTTTCGCACAGCAGCCTTGTTGCGCGAGCAGCGGGCTCTGGGCTGGCAGACATTTCACCTGACCTCGCCCAAGCAAGGCGCTACCGAGCAGGCCTTGGAGACCGTTGATGACCTGAGCTTCTACCGTACCCCGGTTGACAATGGCCCGGCCGCCGGCCTGCCCCTGCTGGGCCAGTGGCAGCTCATGGGGCAGCTCACGCGCAGGCTGCGCGAGGTGGTCAAGGAGGTGCGGCCAGACATCATCCACGCCCATTCACCCGTGCTCAATGCCGTGCCCGCGATTCGCGTGGGGCGCGAGCTGGGGCTGCCCGTGGTGTATGAGATTCGTGCCTTCTGGGAAGACGCGGCGGTCGACCATGGCACCACGCGTGAAGGCAGTGCGCGCTACCGCCTGACCCGCGCCCTGGAAACCTGGGCCATCCGCAAGGCCGACCATGTGTTCACGATTTGCGAGGGCTTGCGCTCCGACATCGCGGATCGCGGTATTGACCCCGCCAAGATCACCGTTATTCCCAATGCCGTGGATACGCACGCCTTCCAGGCATCGCAGGCGCCCGAACCGGCCTTGAAGCGCTCGCTGCAACTTGATGGCAAGCTGGTTCTGGGCTTTGTCGGCTCCTTCTATGCCTACGAAGGCCTGAACCTGCTGATCGAGGCCTTGCCGACAATTTTGCAGGCCAACCCGGCGGTGGCCTTGCTGCTCGTCGGCGGTGGGCCGGAAGAGGCGCGCCTGCGGGTGCAGGTGTCTCGCCTGGGGCTTGATGAGCATGTGGTTTTTTCCGGGCGCGTGCCGCACAAGGATGTCAGCCGCTATTACGACCTGATCGACGTGCTGGCCTATCCGCGCCACTCCATGCGGCTCACCGAGCTGGTCACGCCCCTCAAGCCGCTGGAGGCCATGGCCCAGCAAAAGCTCTTTGTAGCCTCGTCCGTGGGCGGTCATCGCGAGTTGGTCGAGCACATGAAGACCGGCGTACTTTTCGAAGCTGACAGCAAGGATGCGCTCGCGCAGGCCTTGCTGGATTTGCTCGCGCGCCCGCAAATTTGGCCCGGCCTCAAGGCCAATGGGCGGGCGTTCGTGGAGTCGGTACGCAATTGGCGCAACAGCGTCGCCAACTACAAGCCCGCCTATGAGCGGATTACGCAGAAGAAGGTGCAAGCATGAAGGTCATGGTGGTGTTTGGAACCAGGCCCGAGGCCATCAAGATGGCGCCCCTGGTCAAGGCCCTGCAGCAGGCGGCACCTGCGATACAGACCGTGGTTTGCGTCACGGCACAGCACCGAGAGATGCTGGATCAGGTTCTGCGCCTATTCGACCTGCAGCCTGACCATGACTTGAACGTGATGAAACCAGGGCAGGACTTGTTCGACATCACGACCCAGATTCTCTGCGGGCTCAAGCCCGTCCTGGCAGCCGAGCAACCTGACCTGGTGCTGGTGCATGGCGACACATCCACCACGCTGGCCGCCAGCCTGGCCGCCTACTATGGGCGTGCTCGGGTGGGGCATGTAGAGGCGGGCCTGCGCACAAACAACAAATGGGCGCCGTTCCCCGAGGAAATGAACCGGCGCCTGACCGGGATCATGGCCGACATCCACTTTGCCCCTACCGCAACTGCCAAGGCCAACCTCCTGCGTGAGGGCGTTTGTGCCGACACCATTCATGTGACCGGCAACACGGTGATCGATGCCTTGCTGGCCGTGGTGGACAAGATCCGTGCCGACAAGGAATTGCGCCAGCGCCTGGACGCAGAGTTTTCTTTTCTCGACCGCAATCGCCGGCTGATCCTGGTCACCGGGCATCGTCGGGAAAACTTTGGTGAGGGGTTCCAAAACATCTGCCACGCCTTGGCGGATATTGCCTCTGCCCACCCGGATGTAGAGGTGCTTTACCCCGTGCACCTCAACCCCAATGTGCGCCAGCCGGTGCGCGACATTCTGGCCGCGCGCCAGCTTGGGAATGTGCACCTGATCGACCCCGTGGACTACCTGCCATTCGTTTACCTGATGGACAGGGCGCATCTCATCATCACCGACTCGGGTGGAGTGCAGGAAGAGGCGCCCTCGCTCGGCAAGCCCGTGCTAGTCATGCGCGACACCACCGAACGGCCAGAGGCCGTGGACGCTGGCACGGTGCGATTGGTAGGCACCGACAGGCAAAGGCTTGTGGCCGAGGCGGAGCGCCTGCTGACCGACCCGGCTGCCTATGCAGCCATGGCGCAGGCCCATAACCCGTATGGCGATGGCCAGGCCTCGCAACGCATTGTCAAGACGCTATTAAAAATGATGAATAAGGAGTGATTCCATGGCGCGAGAACTACAAAAAATCGTCGTGATGGGCCTGGGCTACATTGGCCTGCCAACGGCCTCCATGCTGGCCACCAAGGGCCACCAGGTGCTGGGCGTGGATGTCAATGCACAGGCCGTAGACACCATCAATTCCGGCCGGATCCACATCGTCGAGCCCGACCTGGACATTCTGGTCAGGTCGGCGGTCAATAGTGGCAATCTGAAGGCATCCCTTACGCCCGAGGAGGGCGACACCTTCATCCTGGCCGTGCCCACGCCCTTCAAGGAGGTTGACGGCAACCCCAAGGCACCTGATCTGGCCTATATCGAGACCGCCACGCGTGCCATTGCGCCCTATCTGCGCGAAGACAACCTGGTCATCCTGGAGTCCACCTCACCCGTGGGCACCACCGAGCGCGTGCAAGAAATCATCGTTGCCATGCGCCCTGAGCTGACCGGCAAGATCCACACGGCGCATTGCCCCGAGCGCGTCTTGCCTGGCCAGATCCTGCGTGAGCTGGTGGACAACGACCGCATCATTGGCGGGACGACCAAGGCCGCCGTGGCAAAGGCCAAGGCGCTTTACAAGACATTTTGCAACGGCTCCATCCTGGAGACAGACAGCCGCACGGCAGAAATGTCGAAACTGGTGGAAAACTCGTTTCGCGACGTCAACATTGCGTTTGCCAACGAACTGTCCGTCGTCTGTGACCACCTGGGCATCAACGTCTGGGAGACCATTGCCCTTGCCAACCGCCACCCGCGCGTGAACATCCTGCAGCCGGGGCCGGGCGTGGGTGGGCACTGCATTGCGGTAGACCCGTGGTTCATCGTCGCCAGCGCACCAGGGCAATCCCGCCTGATCCGCACCGCGCGTGAGGTGAACGACGCCAAGCCCGACTGGGTGATAGCCAAGGTCAAGGCCAAGGCCGCACGCTTTCACGAGCCGGTGATCGGCTGTCTGGGCCTGAGCTTCAAGGCCAATATCGATGACCTGCGTGAGTCCCCGTCCATGGACATCGTCGGGCACCTGCTCCAGGCAGGCATAGGCAAGATCATGGCCTGCGACCCCAATGTGCATAAGGAAAAGGCACCCTTTGCGCTGTATGACCTGAAAACCGTCATCAAGGAGGCCGACATCCTCTTGCTGCTGGTGGATCACGACGAATTTAAGGACATCGACCCCCAGGTCATCAAGGACAAGGTGGTGATAGATACCAAGGGCGTGCTGCGGTGAACCACGCCCCCCTGTACCGCGCATGGCTTGTCTGGAGTGGGGCGTGAGGGTTCTGCTCTTTTCGACGCTGTACCCCAGTTGCGTGCGGCCCATCCACGGCATCTTCGTGGAAACGCGCCTGCGCGAGCTGCTCAAGACCGGCGAGGTGCAGGCCAAGGTGGTGGCGCCAGTGCCGTGGTTTCCTTTCAAGGCTGCGCGGTTTGGCGCTTACGCCAAGTTTGCCGCCACACCGCGCGTGGAGCAGCGCAACGGCGTCGAGGTGCACCACCCGCGCTACCTGCTGCCGCCCAAGGTGGGCATGAACATGGCGCCGTACGCATTGGCCCTTGGGGCCTTGTCCACGCTGCGGCGCTTGCAGCGCGACGGCTTCGACTTTGATCTGATCGACGCGCACTACTACTACCCCGACGGCGTGGCCGCCGCGCTGCTGGCCAAATGGCTCGGCAAGCCCTTCGTGGTTACCGCGCGCGGCTCCGACCTGAACCTGATTTCACAGTACCCGCGACCGCGCAGTCTGATCCTGCAGGCTGCTGACCAGGCCGCCGCCTCCATTGGGGTGAGCCAGGCCTTGATGGACAGGCTGGCGGTACTGGGGGCCGACCGCTCCAAGCTCCATGTCCTGCGCAACGGTGTCGATCTGGAACGGTTCGTGCCCGAAACCCGCAGCGCTGCGCGCGAGCGCCTGGGCCTGGCGGTAGATGGGCGTTATCTGCTGATGGTGGCGAACTTGGTCGAACTCAAGGGTCACCACATTGCCATCGAGGCGTTGGCCCAGTTGCCAAGTGTGACACTGTTGATCGCTGGTGCCGGCCCTGAGCAGCCGACCCTGAAGGCGCTGGCCGACCGCCTTGGCGTTGCCGAGCGCGTGCATTGGGCCGGCGTCGTGCCCCAGGACGAGCTTAGGTGGTGGTACAGCGCAGCCGACGCACTGGCCCTGTGCAGCAGCCGGGAGGGCTGGCCCAATGTCCTGTTGGAGGCCATGGCTTGTGGTACGCCGGTGCTTACCACCAATGTCTCTGGTACGCCTGACATGGTGAACACGCCCGCCGCCGGTGCGCTCTTGGAACGCCGCGATGCGCAGGCGCTTGTCCAGGCCTGGGAGCAATTGCATGCACAAGCGCCCACGCGGGCAGCAACGCGCGACCATGCGGAAACATTCTCCTGGGCCTCGACGACGCAGGGGCAATTACAACTGTTCAGAGAAATGCTCCATGCCCAGCCCTGAAGCGGTAGTCATCCCTGGGCACGAGCGCTTGTTGGCCTGGGCCCTGGTGCTCTTGAGTGTGGCGCTACTGTTTGCGCAGGCACCGCATGGCGGCGACTTCTATTGGAGCGACTCGCCACGCCATGCGCTCAACGGCGTGTTTGTCATGGACTTCATCAAGGCCATGCCCTTTGATGACCCGGTGGGCTACGCTTATCGCTACTACGCCCAGTACCCGGCGCTCACGATTCTGTTCTATCCGCCGCTTTTTTATGCCATCAGCGCGCCGTTTTATGCGGTGTTTGGTGTGTCGCAGGAAACGGCGCTGCTGGTTGTGGCGCTGCACTACATCGCTCTGGGGCTGGGCTGCTGGCGCCTGGCGCGCTACTGGTTGCCAGCAACACCTTCGCTAGCTTTCGCTGTGTTGGTGATGTGGTTGCCAGAGGTCGCCTTCTGGGGCAGGCAGGTCATGCTGGAGGTGCCTGCCTTTGCCTTTCTGGTGTGGAGCGCCGTGGCTGTAATGGCCTATCTGCGTGGCGGCTGCGTGCGATGGCTTTACCTGGGCGCAGCACTGCTGGTGCTGGGCATGTATACCAAGATCAGCGTGGGCTATATGGGGTTGGTCTACGCAGCATTGGTGCTCAGGCAGGGTGGCTGGGCGGCGTTGCGCAACCGCCACCATTGGTGGGTGGCCTTGCTGGCAGCCGCAGGGCTGGTTCCATTGGTGCTGATCACCCTGAAATTTGGCCAGGCAAACGTGCAGTCGGTCGCGGGCGTGGCCGATGCCGTGACATCGCGTGCCAGCTGGCAGGGGTGGGTGTGGTATCTGTGGCAAATACCTTCTCAGGCTGGCTGGCCGCTGGCGGTGCTGGGCGTGGGGGGCGCCGCCGTGGCAGCCTGGCGCCGCATGCCAGGCCTGGGCCTGTGGTGGCTGAGCTTTGCCGTGGGCTATGTTTTCTTCTCATCCATAGACCTCAAGGAGGCGCGCCACAGCGTGTTTTTGCTCCCGTCCGTGGTGTTTCTTGCGGTGCTGCTGCTGCACACCCAGCTACCGCGGCGCCTGGGGCATTGGGCAATGCTGGCCCTGGTGCTGGTCACCGCCGGCCTGACCGCATGGGAACGCCCCGTTTTTTATGTCAGCGGCTACGCCCAGGCTGCCGCTGAGATGGCGCGCCTGGCACCACGGGGCAGCACGGTTCTGTTTTCGGGTTATCGCGATGGCGCTTTTGTATTCAACATGCGTGCACAGGAAGAACGGCCCGACCTGCAGGTCATGCGCGCGGACAAGCTGCTGCTGAGTGTGGCCGTGCGTCGGGAGTTGGGCGTGGAGCAAAAAGGTTTGACCGAGGCCGAGATCGCCGAGGCGCTCAATGCCAACGCCGTGCACTATGTGGTGATGCAGCCCGGCTTCTGGATTGACCTGGAGGCCATGCAGCGCTTCGAGCGCGTTATGGCTTCAGCACAGTTTGAGGAGGTGGCACGCGTTGCGACACCTGCGAATTTTCCAGCGCATGAGACGCAGCTGGTGATTTATCGTAATAGGGGGCAGGTGGCACAACAGCGGCCCAGTGGAAATATCGAGCTTAAGATCATCAAGCGGCTCATTCCGACTGACTAAACATGTAGATGGGGAGTGTGTAGGTGGAAGCGTTCATTTTGCTGCTTGACATGGGTTTTATGGTGTACCTTTGTTGGCGTATCTTTCGTGGGGGGGAAGGCGAGGATGCTGATCTGGGTTACCTCCGCTATGGCAAGACAAAACAGCGGCGTTAATCAGCCCCAGCACCCAAGACGATATGCGTGATCTGGCCTTTGCCCTGATGCTGCTTTTGGCGTTACCGCTGGCGCTGGCGCGCCCCTTCAATGCCTATCTGCTATGGGGGTGGACTGCCATGCTGGCGCCCACCACATACTTCTATGGGCTCATGGTGGGTGCGCGTGTCAATCTAGTGTGCGCCCTGCTAACCCTGGTACTGCTGGCACTGGGGCGCGTACCGTGGCGCAACTATCAAAACAATACGACGACCTGGTTGTATGCGCTGTTTGCACTGCATGCCACGCTGGCCTATTTGTTTGCATATGACGGCAACCCCCACAACTACCCGTACTACGAGTTCTTGCTAAAGAGCCTGTTGTTCGCGGTGGTTATGCCTTTTTTTGTGCGCGAGCGCGTGCATTTTCACGCCATGTTCATCGTCATCGCCCTCGGGTTGGGGATTCATGGTGTGCTAAACGGACTCAAAATAATCGCCTCTGCCGGGGGGCATCTCATGATGGGCCCACAGGGCACAGTGCTGGACGACCGCAACCATCTCTCGGTTGCGTTGGCATTGATGCTTCCGCTACTTCTTTACCTGCAAACCTACACTGTTAACCGTCTCATCCGCCTGGGCTACCTGGGGGCCTTCTGTGTGCTGGTGCTGGCTATTTTGGGAGGTGGCTCGCGTGGCGGTTTTATTGCGGTGTCGGTGGTTGGCGTGTGGCTGATCCTCGCCACCCGGCGCAAGGGGCTAGCGGTTGCCCTGGTAGCGGTGGCTGTGGTGGGTTTTCTGGCATTTGCACCAGAAAATATTACCGAGCGCATGTCCACTATCCAGGATGTGGAAGATGATCAGTCCTTCATGGGTCGGGTATTTGCTTGGAGGGTGAGTTCGGCCATCGCCCTGGTCAACCCTGTCTTTGGTGGCGGCTTTCATGCCGTACAGACGCAGGCCATCTGGGATAACTTCAAGGAAGCCTCGGGGCTGCTTGGCTTTCTGCATTTGCCGGTGCCGACGTTTAGGGCCAAGGCCGCACACAGTATCTACTTTGAGGTAATGGGTGATCTGGGATTTGTCGGTTTGGGGTTGTTCCTGCTTATTTTGTTGCGTGCATTGTGGGGGCGGCGGGCTATCAGGCGCGCGACGAACCGATTGGGGGCGTCTTATCAGTGGGCAGGCGACATGGCCGACATGCTTATGCTGGCGGTGCTGGCCTACATGGTGGGCGGTGCGTCGGTCAGCCTAGGGTACTACGAAGTGATGTATATGCTCGTGATGCTCATGGAGTTGTTGCATCAGCATGTCATACGTGCGCAGAAGGCTTCTGTTATCACGCGGCCCAGCGCGCATAAAAAGGAGGGAGCGTGATCTCAAAACTGGTGTTGCAATCTCTTTCCAAAGACAAACTGTCGGTGTTTCTGCTTCACAAGGTGCCGCGTCAACGTGATCAATTGGTTCCGGCCGAGGTGGACATAATTCGATTTGAGCAAATGCTCGACAGTACATTTTCTAAGCTGCAAGTATTGCCGCTGGACGAAGCCTTGACCCATCTGCAGGCGGGACGCCTGCCCCGTGGTGCTGCATGCATCACTTTCGATGATGGCTACCCCGATTGGCTGTCCGGCGTGGTACCGCTACTTCGCAGCCGCAATCTTCACGCGACATTCTTTATCACTTCAGGGCAGTTTGACGGCATTCCGCTGTGGCATGAGCGCATCCTCGCCGCCGTGCGACATTTGCAGGGGCCTTTGCTGGATCTCGGCCTTCCCTTCTTGCCTGCACAGCCCGTGAGCACTGTGGCCGAGCGGGTACGGCAGGTGCAGTGCCTGGAACAGGAGTTGAAGTACCTTACCCTACACCGGCGCGAGCAAATATTGCAGCAACTGGAGGCTGCGGCAGGCGTGCAGGCGGCCGATGTGCCTGTGATGAGTGAGGTCCAATTGCGCGATTTGCACAGCCAGGGTTTTGGCATAGGGGGGCACACGGCCTTGCACCCCATACTGGATTACTGCAGTGCGCAAGAAGTGCAGAGCGAAGTTGGCGCCGCACGTGAGCGTTTGCAGGCCATCGTGCGCGGCCCCGTGAATGGTTTTGCCTACCCCAACGGCCGGCCTTATGCCGATTTTTCGAACCTGCATATAGATGCTGTGAAGCGCGCTGGTTACCGCTATGCCGTTACCACCCATTGGGGTGTGGCGAGTGCCACTACATCGCTGTTTCAAATACCACGCTTCACACCTTGGGCAGAGCGTGACTGGCACATAACGTTTCAACTGGCGCGCAACATGATGGCCAAACCGCTGCAAGTGCCGGAGACTGCGGCGTGAGTATGAAGGCTGTCTTGAAAGATGCGTTGCGTGGCGCACTGTACCGCTGTGGCGCCTTGGGCGGCTGGCACCGCTGGCGCAATCGGCACGCCCTCACGGTGCTCATGTTCCACCGCGTCTTGCCTGCCGATGATCCTGCTTTCGTGCAGGCCGAGCGCGAATTCACTTTCACGCTGGAGGGGTTCAGGCGCACGCTGGATTTTGTGCAGCGCCACTACAACGTGGTCAGCCTGGCTGAGTTGCAGGCCGCTCGGCAGGGGCGTGCAAGCTTGCCGCCAACCCCGTTGCTGATCACCTTTGACGATGGCTGGCGTGACACCTTGGGTTACGCACTTCCTGAACTTGAACGCCGCAGCTTGCCAGCGGTATTGTTTCTGGCCAGCGAGGTGCTGACGCTTGATAACCCGCGTTGGTGGCAGGATGCCTTGGTGAGCGCGCTGAGCCAACCCGGCGCAGCGGCGCGCCTTTGCGTGGCCGCAGGCTGGGCGGGCATTCCCCAGGGCAGCGTGAGCCAGGCGCTTACAGCTCACCTTGCGGCTATGCCGGAGCCTGAACGCAGGGCCTGGCTGCAAGAGCATGCACCGGATGTGTGGGCGCAGGTCACGGAGCGCCAGATGGTCAGCCTGGACGAGTTGCAGGCCGCCAAAGACTGCGCTTTGGCGATTGGGGGGCATGGTCACACCCATGGCCCATTGACTCTGTCGCTCAATCCCCAGGCCGAACTGCAGGCCAGCCAGCTTGTATTGGATGCACTGAAGCAGCGTGTGCGTAGCATGTCGTTTCCGCACGGTGCCTGGACGCATGAGCTTGTCGCCCAGGCCCGCGTGGCTGGCTTTGAGTGGATCTTCACCAGCGAACCCATGCTGGCCGACACATCACGTTGGCCTCATACGCTACCAGCCCTGGGGCGTATCCATGTTCCCGAAAACACGTGGACTTGCAAAGATGGTCGCATCGCCCCGGAACGTCTGGCGACGTTCCTGTTTTTTCGCCCTGTGCAGTCTTACTGAACTCCCCATCCATGCGTGTCGCCCCCCTGCGTATTCAACGCAAGAACTTTAATCTACTGACATCCACGGAGCGGGAGGCATGGTCTCGGCTGTTGCGTGACAGCGCCACTTCGCGCTGGGCATTTCTTTCGCCCACCTATGCCGGGGCCGTGCACGAGTGTGTAGGTGCGGTAGAGGTATTGCTGTGCTGGCGTGGAGATGAATTGGCGGGTGTCATGCCTCTGCAGCGTGCGCGGGGTTGGCTGGGGCGCATGGGGCTCAGGGAGCCCGCAGGGCGGCAGATGTCCGACTATTTTGGTTTGGTGGCAGGCCCAGGGGTGCAACTGGAATGGCCTGCATTGTTGAAGGCTGCGGGTATCCCCTGTCTTTACTTCACCCACCTTGATGAAAGTCAGGCGGCGCATGGGCTGGGTGGACAGGGGCCCAAAATAGGGTTGCGTACCCGCATCCATCCGGATGGCGGAGCAGCCCATTGGGAATGCTTGCGCACGCAAGACAAGAAGCTCGTCAGCGACACCGAGCGGCGTGAGCGCAAGCTGATTGCGGAACATGGCGCGCTGGCGTTCGAGATGCAAACGGCCACGCCGCAGCAGGATCTGGAGCAGCTGATTGCCCTGAAAAATGCGCAGTACCAGCGCACCGGGCATGACGGCGGTGCATTGCTCGATCCGGCTAATGCACGCTTGCTGCAACGTTTGTTGTTGTCAACCGACGCCGACTGCCTGCCCAGCCTCAGCGTGCTGCGATGTGGTGGGCAACTGGTGGCGGCGCATTTCGGTTTGCGATGTGGATCGGTGCTGCACTACTGGTTCCCTGTCTACGACCACCGGTTTGCGGCCTTGTCGCCGGGGCGCATCCTATATCGCCACATTTTGTCCGGGGCAGGGTTGCATGGCATCTCTTGCATCGATCGAGGCGAAGGCGATAGCGTAGCCAAGCGGGATTTCGCCAATGAAGAGCATCTATTCTTCAAAGGCATGGTGACGGCGGGTTTGCGGGGCCAGGCATTGAGCCGCATACAGGGTGTGCGCTGGCGCCTGGCGGCGTGATCAGGCGGCGGGCGGTCGCCCCGAGCCATTGGGGCGCCAATATGACAGGCAGATATAGACGATGCAGCGCAGCGGGCGGTGTCCACTGCGCAGTGCATGCCAGAAGGCAGCTCGAGCAATTGTTCTATCCCCGCGCCAGTAGTGCGTATAGCCGTGGTCGAAATAAACGCGTGCCAGACGTTCCTGGAAGGCTTTTGGCGCCAGGCTTTGATCGCTGAGTGTCTTGAGTCCCCAACGCATGGACGCTGCCTGGAGCAGGTTGACCAAATGGCTTTCGGGGGATAGCCGGTGCATGGCGCTGGCGCCGTGGATGCGGTACAGGGCCACGGGGCCATCAAGCGAATGCATTTCTGCGACCCGCGATGCCTTGAGCCAGAAGTCATAGTCCTCGCCCTGCCGCATGGCTTCGTTGAACCCACCGATCGCTTCGTAAACACTGCGGCGCACCACGGCCGTGTTCATGCCGACCAGCAAGCCATCGAGCAGCCGGGTGTATAGCCAGCCCGACCGTTCGGGATCCATGTGTGTGAACTGGCTGGCATCCTGCATCAGCGACGCTGCAGGCGCAAAGCCGCCCTCCGGTAAGGCAGGCCATCGAATGAACTGGCCGAAGACGATGCCTACGTCGGGGTTTTGATCAAAATAATCCACCTGCGCCCGCAACTTGCCGGGGAACCAGATGTCATCGGCATCCAGAAAGGCGATCAATTCACCGCGTGCATGCGCCATGCCTACGTTGCGGGCCCGCGACACGCCCAAACCGGTGAGGTGTATCACACGAATGCGCCCATCCTGCAGCGCGTAACGGTCGTAGTCATCGTCCGTGGAGCCATCGTTGACCAGCAGCAGCTCCAGGTCGGCAAACGACTGCTGCAACACGCTGTCAAGGGCTTCCTGCAGGTAGTCCTTACCGTTGCGCACCGGCATGATGACGGAGACGCGGGGCATCATGCGGGCTCCTGGTAGGGGTGGATGTGTGTGTTTTTCATGGTCTTTGTCGCTGCCCCAGTACGGCTTGGCGCATTCGCCGCAACTCGTCCGCCATGGGCAAGGACAGCGCGAAGCAGCCTACCAGGAAGGCCAACGCCGCACAGGCACCGGTGACCAAGATGGCAAGCCACGGGGCAATGTCTTGCGGTAGCGCCTGTCGCATGCCCAGGCAGATGCAACCCACCAGCAGGCCCTGAACCACCAAGGGCATGGTGCTGCGGCCCCAGGCAGTCCAGGGCAGGTTCAGATGGCGTTTGTGGATCCACAGGTAGAAGGGGATGCTGAGCAATTGGCCAAGCGCCATGGCCAACGCGAAGTTGTGCAGGCTGCCGTTCATAAGCCAAAGCGCACACAGGGCTTTGGCCAGCAACGCGACCGTGTTGGGGCCTATTGCCGCATAAGGCTTGTCAACGCCCGTCAGGGCCGGGGTGCTCAATGTGAACAGGCTGTTGACGGCGTAGGACAGGCACAGCCAGGGAATGGCCGGAACTGCTGCTAGCCAGGCCTGGCCGTAGAGCAGACTCACGATGTCATGCGCCAGCACCGCAATCGCGGCGAAGGCGGGCAGCATCATTGCGTTGATGAGGGAGCTGGCGCGCAGGTATTCGCCGCCCACTGGCCCCTGGACGTGATGCACTCTGGCCAAATGGGGCAGGGCGAAATAATTCACGGTCGGCAGTAGCGCAGTACTTGCCATGTTCACGGTGGAATTGGCCCGGCTGAACAGGCCCACGGCGGTGGGCGTCATCCAGCGCCCCAGCATGACGTCGGGCAATGCGTTGTCTGCCGCCTTGAGCAAGGCCGTGAGCAGATTGCCCAGGCCGAAATTGACGATCCCGCGAGCCTGGCCAATTGCTGGCAACCACGGCAGCGGGCGCGCCACCATCCAGCGGGCCATGGCACCGGCGACGATGATGTTGACCAGGTTGGCCCAGGCCATGGTCATGGCGCCAAAGCCCTTCAACGCCAGGACGACCGACGTGATGAAGTAGACCACGGTGCCCACCGCCGTCACATAGGCCGACTTTTGCACGGCCATCTCGCGCGTCAGGATGGCCATGGGAATGGCGCCAAAGGGTATGAAGACGAAGCCCAGCGCCAGTACCTGCACCACCGGCACTACCTGGTCTTCGTGAAAAAAATGGGCCCAGTAGCGCGCACTCAAAAACATTAGCACTGCAACCGTCCATGAGGTGGCCAACAACACGCCCAGGGCATTGCGCAGCATCTCGGGCCTGAGTTCCTTCTCGCGCTTGATGAAGGCCGTGACGCCAAAGTCGCGAAACACATGGGCGACGGCGATGAGCACCGCGCTCATGGAAAAAATGCCGATCTCCTGAGGCGTGAGCAAGCGTGCCAACACGATCGACAGCGCAAAGTTTGCCGCCAAGGCCAAGTTGCTGAATAAGAACTGCAGGGCGACTTTGTGGCGGACGGAGGGCACGTGAGATAGGTGAAAGGGCTTCGCCTGCGCCAGCTGGATGGTGTGTGTCGATGGCGGAGACTGACCGTGGCTGTGGCAGGTGGTGACGGACAGGATCAAGCTTGGGATGCTACTGGTTCTATGATTCGCCGAAAGATAACTTCCTCATTTTATTGCCCATGAATTTTTCAAACGCAACCATTGCCATCATCGGCCTGGGCTATGTTGGCCTGCCCTTGGCCGCAGAGTTCGGCAAGCACCGCCCCGTGCTGGGCTTTGACATCAACCAGGCACGCGTTGCCCAGTTGCAAGCCGGGCGTGACCACACCCTGGAATGCAGCGCAGAAGAATTGCAGGAGGCACGCCACCTGCGCTACAGCCACCAGCGGCAAGACCTGCAGGCCTGCCAAGTCTTCATCGTCACCGTCCCCACCCCGGTGGACCAGGCCAACCGGCCCGACCTCACCCCCCTCATCAAGGCCAGCCAAACCGTCGGCGCGGTGCTGAAAAAAGGCGATGTGGTGATCTACGAATCCACGGTCTACCCCGGTGCCACTGAAGAGGTCTGCGTACCCGAACTCGAACGCATCAGCGGCCTCAAGTTCAACCGTGACTTCTACTGCGGCTACAGCCCCGAGCGCATCAACCCCGGCGACAAGACCCACCGCCTGCCCAGCATCAAGAAAGTCACCAGCGGCAGCACGCCCGAGGTTGCAGACGCGGTCAATGCGCTGTACGCCCAAATCATCACCGCCGGCACCCACAAGGCCAGCAGCATCAAAGTCGCCGAAGCCGCCAAGGTCATAGAAAACACCCAGCGCGACATCAACATCGCACTGATGAACGAGCTCAGCCTGATCTTTTCCCGCTTAGGCATTGACACCCTGGAAGTGCTGCAGGCCGCCGGCACCAAGTGGAACTTCCTGCCCTTCCGCCCCGGCCTGGTAGGCGGGCATTGCATAGGCGTGGATCCCTACTACCTCACGCACAAGGCGCAGGAAGTGGGTTACCACCCCGAGGTCATCCTGGCCGGCCGGCGCGTCAACGACAACATGGCGGCCCATGTGGCCGATGCCACCATCAAGCTCATGCTGCGCAAAGGCATCCCCGTGCTCGGCAGCAAGGTTTTGGTGCTGGGCTTGACCTTCAAGGAAAACTGCCCCGATGTGCGCAACACCAAGGTAGTGGACATCGTGCACACCCTGCGGCAGTACAACGCCCAGGTCGACATCTACGACCCCTGGATCGACACCCAGGAAGCGCAGCGCGAATACGACCTGCAATGCCTGGCCGACAGGCCCGCGCCAGGGCAATATGCGGCCATCATCCTGGCCGTGGGCCATCACCAATTCATGGAATGGGGCGAGGCCGGTATCAAGGCCCTGGGCCAGCCGGGCGCCGTACTGTTCGACGTGAAAAGCATCTTGCCCTTGGGCACCGCGGACGGAAGGCTGTAAACATGACCACCCCCTACCAAACTCTGCAAACCCAATTGCAAGCCATGCCCAAGACTTGGCTCATTACCGGCGTGGCCGGCTTCATCGGCAGCAACCTGCTGGAAACCTTGCTCAAGCTGAACCAGCGCGTCGTCGGCCTGGACAACTTCGCCACGGGCCACCAGCGCAATCTGGATGAAGTGGAGACCCTGGTCAGCCCACAGCAATGGGCCAACTTCCAGTTCATCGAAGGCGATATCCGCAACCTGGAAGATTGCCGTCGCTCCATGGTGTTTCACCCTCTCCCTCTGGGAGAGGGTGGGGGTGAGGGCTCCCCGCCCAACAGCACCCCTGTGGACTACGTCCTGCACCAGGCCGCCCTGGGCAGCGTGCCCCGCAGCATAGAAGACCCCATCACCACCAACAGCGCCAATATCACCGGCTTCCTGAACATGCTGGTGGCTGCACGCGATGCCAAGGTGCAAAGCTTCACATATGCCGCCAGCAGCAGCACCTATGGCGACCACCCTGGCCTGCCCAAGGTGGAAGACGTGATTGGCAAGCCGTTGTCTCCTTACGCCGTCACCAAATACGTGAACGAGCTGTACGCCGACGTGTTTGCCCGCGCCTACGGCTTTCAGGCCATTGGCTTGCGTTACTTCAACGTCTTTGGCCCGCGCCAGGATCCAAATGGTGCCTACGCCGCCGTCATCCCTAAGTGGACGGCGGCCATGATCGAAGGCCAGGACGTATTTATAAACGGGGATGGCGAGACCAGTCGCGATTTTTGCTTTGTCGACAATGCCGTGCAGGCCAACCTGCTGGCCGCTGCCACGCAAGCGCCCGCCGCGCGCAACCAAGTCTACAACGTGGCCGTCTCCGGCCGCACTACCCTCAACACTCTGTTTGAAGAGCTAAAGGCCGCGCTGATCGCCAACGGTGTGCACTACGCGAAGACGCCCGTATATCGGGACTTTCGTGCGGGTGATGTGCACCACAGCCAGGCGGATGTCGGCAAGGCGCAGCGGCTGCTGGGATATGTGCCTAGTCACAATATAAGAGCAGGAATTATTCAGGCAATGCCCTGGTATATTCGGTTTTTATTATAAAAACTTGCTGGGCGTACTGTTTGAGGAGAAGTTTATGAGTCAAGAGTTTTTTGTCGAACGGAAACGATATTGGTTGTGGTTGGCATTAATTGTTTGTGCCGGTCTTGCCCTTAGAGCTGCAGCTATTGCTGGTTTCAATCCTGTGCCAGAAAGTGATGAGCTCGCTTACAAGAGCATGGCGCTCAACTTGGTTGCCGGGAATGAAGTGGTCGACGGAATTGGTAACCGCGCGATGTACAACATAGGCTACCCATTGTTCATTCTTGCTCCGGTATTTTTCTTTTTTGGAGAAAACATTTTTGTGGCTCGCCTGTTTAATATGCTATTGGGGGGTGTGGCAATTGTTCTTTGCTCTCTAGTAGCCAAAGAAGCGGGGGCAGGCAGGATTGGGCGGTTGATGGCCGCAACAATATGGGCGATATATCTTCCTGCTAGTGTGTATGGGGTCTATCTAGCGAAAGAGAATTTGATGATACCCCTCATGTTAGGAGTTGTTTGGTGCGCGTTGCGATTAATAAAAAAGCCTTCAAAAAGTTTGACAATTGGGTGTGGTATATTATTTGGTCTATTGGCATTGACTGGTAATTCTGCTTTGTCTTTGGTCGCTATCGTTGCATTTGCGTTGATGCTATCCCCAGCGTTGATGCCCCAGCGTGTGATCTTGGCGATTCTGATGCTTGGGGCTGCCTTGACGATTTCTGTCCCTTGGATGATAAGGAATATGTACGTCATTGGCGCTCCAGTATTAAACACCAACGGAGGTTTTAATTTATATTTGGGTAATAATCCTGCTGCAACAGGCATGTTTGTTTCTATATCAGACACGCCTCGTGGTTCAACGTGGGAGGATTTAAGGAAAAAAGGTGAATTTCAAGCATCTGAGACCTTGAAGCGTGAGGCAATTTTTTGGGCAAAAAACCATCCGGTAGAGTTCGTGGTTTTAGCCTTGAAAAAGGTGGTTTATTTCTGGATGCCGCCGCTCCATGAGGGAAGGGGCGAGCAATCATCAGTTGAAAAGCTTGTTCGTGTACTGTGGGCAATTCAATTTATAGTTCTGGCGACACTAGCCATAGGAACCCTGCTGATTCCAATATTGAGAAATAGGCGACTTGTAATACTTTGGTTGGCGATTGCTTTTTATACTGCGGTTCATATGCTATTCTATGTGATATTTAGATATCGCGAACCTATTATGCCGATTGTGGGGGTGTTAGCTGCGCTCGCAATTGAATCGTTAGTTTTTAGAAAATCGTTGCAATCCAACAAGTCGCTGCGGTAAAAGATCGTTTTGGATCGATGCTGGGCTTTACCACAACGGTTTCGTTACTTTCACAAGCAGCATCTCTCCCTGAGTTTTTTGGCGGCAAAGTTACACTTGATAAAATTCGAGCCGCGGAGGCAGAGGGATATTTTGTGGTTTATTGAGTACGCATAGAAATACCCCGAATTATCGGAGTATTTTCTTTTGGAAATATCAATTGAACTGGCTTTAGCGCGGAACAATAGCCCAAGTGGGGTCGTTGGCGTAGTCCTTATCTATTAGGGGTGTCTTTGACTTCCATAGTGCATAGGCCTTGGCTGCATTTGGTACGTCTAAACTCGATGTGACCGCCAGCATAGCACGTGCATTTGCGGCATATCCAGCAGACCATGCTGGATATCCATCGTATTCAAGGGTGTTGCTGCAGATAGTACCGGGGAAGTTGACTTGTGCAAGTTCGCTCCAAGTTGTAATCCATTTTCCATTAGCATTTTTGGTTTGTAAATAGTAGGCGGCGGCCTTTGCGAGGCAAAATCCTTGTTCTTCATTTAGGAAGCGCCCTACGCCAAACTCGCTTAACCAATTAAGAATCTCCTTGGCTCTTGGAGCTTCGGCTTCTACATGCTGAGCCATCACAATAGCCCAAAAGTCGTTCTGCCACGGACCAGCAATGCCGGGGTTGGGTTCGTAAGCTGGTGATTTCATTGGCCAAACCTCTGGTCGAGGCGAAATAATCCAATTTTCGTAGAACCATTCCAAATTATTTAGAAGACGTTTTTGAAAGTGTGCCTTCATGATATGGGAGTCTGGGAGGCTGCGGGATACTTCACCTAAGGCGCGCATGGTCCAGGCCTGTCCGCGAATTTCATTCTCCCAAAGTAATCCTTGGCCATAACTACGGTAGTATGGATTTTTATGAATGAAATTCCAGCTTGCCCAAAACATCATCTCATCTTGAAAAAATGCGTCACCGGTTAGGATGTATGGAACGTAGGTCAGCGAACTTTGGTGCGCAGCGTCTGGTGTCCAGATGGTGGCGCTGCCAACAACCTCTGGTAGTGCTGGCTGCGATAGGTAAGTCACTGTCGACACATTAGGGTAGCGATCCAGGTCGAGGGGTTGAGTAGACGATTCATCACGATAGTGGGTGGGGACGGCACCAGCCACATCGGCGTGGGCGAGCATGATTTCTTTCATACGTTCATCTTGAGAGATGAGGTACATAGCCGTCCATTTCGGAACTGGGCCAATTTCAAGTCGGCCACCAGTCGTCGGGAAATAGGGTGTCAGCAGCAGATTGGCCATTGGTCCAAGATTGGTCTGAGCTGTTTTGGCTTGTGTGTATTGGTTATAGAAGGCTGACAGCGCCGATTCTGGAATGCTCAAGCTAAGGTCATAGTTCCAAATCGCCTTGCTTGCGATGAAGTACGGCATGTTGTGCCGCACGCGGGCCTGTGGTTCGGCCGATGATCCAGTCCACACTACCTTATGCCAGCGGGCGTGGTGGTAGTGCGTAAATTTGGGTTGCGTATAAATGGTGCTGCCGTTGCGCTTGACGTTCAGCGAGTACGTGAGGTTGCCGGGGGCAGCAGTCCAGGTGCGGGTGTTTTCCATCACCACGTCGGTGCGGATGCGCTGGCCGCCATCGACCAGGCGGGTGTGCAGGCGGGCTGTCAGGTGCGGGTGCGTGACGCCGGTCGCCTTGTTTTTGAAAGGCACGGCCACCGTGTATTCAGCGGCTACGGCACCGGTCAGCCGGCGGTCTTTGCCGTTGGCGATCTGGGAGACCAGTTGTGCCTGGGGTTGGGCCACCAGGGTGGTGCCGTCGTCCAGTTGGGCTTCGAGTTCCAGGTTCCAGTCGGGGTTGGCGGGCACGCTGGGGGTGCTGCTTGATTTGGCGCCGCGATACAGATTGATGAGGCGCTTTTGGCCTGGCTGGACGTTGTTGATCTGGGCGCTGAGCACGGCAAAGCGCGCAGAACCGTCGCGGTGCGTGGCGAGTTCGTCGGTCTGGAGCGGGATGGTTGCTCCATCGACCTTGGCCACCAGGCCTTGACTTGTTGGCTGCCAGTCTCCTGCCTTGAAGGGTTGACCAAACGTGACGGGCACGCTGGCCTGGGCCTGCGTGCTGGCCGAGGCGACTTCGACGCAGGTGATGGCATCAGCGGCGCAGTTGAATGCGCCAGCCGGCTGTACGACGCTTGGTGGGGGCAGCGTGGGTGTGGGAGTGGGAGTGGCCGCGGTCGGTGGCCTGGGGGTGGCAAGTGAGCTGTTCAGGTCAACGTTGGCCACTACGTCGTCGCCGCCGCCCCCGCCACATGCTGTGAGGGTGGCCAGTGCGAGTGTGCATGTAATAGACATACGGTAATTGCTTCCGGGTGCGTTGTTCTTGCGCGATGAAGGGCTCATGATGATCGAGTTCGTACGGTTTGGGGCGCCCGCGTGCTAAGCAGGGGCAATGTGCTGTGGTGGATGGGAGGGTGTGGCCGATGGGCGTTGCCGTCGGGCGGGTTTTTGGGGCGTGTGCCTACCGGTGTTGCCAGGGGCAAGTTGCGGTAGGCCACGCAGCGGGGATTGTTTCGACATTGTGAAGCCGCCGGCGAAACAAAAGGTGTCTATTGATCCTATATGTTCAGTTTCGGTTTGTTGCAGGGATGATTGGGATCGAGACTTGCTGGGTGCTGCCGAGGTGTGTCTCTCATCTGCTGGTTGTTCATCCATATAAATAGGGATGTCACCTGCGGATGTTTTGGTTTTAGCACTTTTTGCATTCAGAGGATCACGCGGTTTGGTACACAAATACGACCTTGTTCTTTTGATAGATGTGTGCATGAAACAAATAGCACAATATGTTGCATATGTACTACTTCCTTTCCCGTTGCGTCTTGGGCGCTATGGTTTGGTGGTTTGAGATTTTTTTGATAGCGCCATATCTCTGCTTGGCGCGCGCAATGGCTCGTGGCGTTGGCTCAGTGACATGTTTTGGATGCTCCCTGCCCTGCGTCTGTGACAACGTAGCCGTCATCCCCTCGACTGTCGGGATCCATGCGTTGAGCGGGTGCATGGGGTCGGGCGGTGGCTGTTGTCCTCATGAAGCGGGGGAATGTCGGCCTCTGGGGAATGTCGCTGGTTAGGCCCAATACAGTTCAGTTAACGACGCTGTAGGAGCGGCTTCAGCCGCGAATGGCGCCGTTCGCGGCTGAAGCCGCTCCTACGAGTAGGTGGCTTAGGGCGCTATCTGAACCGCATTTCGGTCAGGCCTGGAGCCGTTTTGTGGCGGGTACGCCGCCGCAAGGTGGGCGCAGCGGCGCCAATGTAGCCGGGCCCGGTATAACCGGGGGCGTACG
>Ga0209792_1000652_pt1 | contig 22086 bp, 23 predicted proteins | sample EBPBio142005_DNA_FD_185860 | JGI IMG/M metagenome (GOLD analysis project Ga0209792, IMG submission 185860) | Wastewater treatment Type I Accumulibacter community from EBPR Bioreactor in Madison, WI, USA - Reactor 1_6/14/2005_ DNA (SPAdes)... | ecosystem: Engineered > Bioreactor > EBPR >... | reverse complement strand
CAGCTCGGCGATGCTCTCCTCGCCGCGCACACCTTCCAGCACGATGCGGATCTTCTCTTCGGCGGAAAACTGCCGGCGCGTCGCCCGCCGGATGTCCTTCACGACCTGCTCTGCCGGAGCTTTCTCTGGCCCGGATTTCTGTCTCATCTGCGCTCCTGAATGGCTGCGATGATCCAGAAAACCTCCCTTCCCGAAAATCCCTAAATGGTCTCAAGAGTGCTGACGGCGGACAATCACCGCGCCGCATGGCAAAGCACTGCCAAGCCGCCGCATTGTTACAGATTGTAACGGGCAGGAACCCTCGCTCGCCGCCCGCGTCTCTCCTTGGAGCAGGAAGCTCGCCGCTCCCGCAAAGGGTTCAAGGAGTAGACCATGCACCGCCCCGCCCCAGAGATGCAGTCCTGCATCGACGAATGCCTGCAGTGTTATCAAACCTGCCTCGGCATGAGCACGAACCACTGCCTCAAGCTCGGCGGAGCGCACGCCGCCCCCGAGCACATTCAGCTGATGCTCGCCTGCGCCGAGATCTGCCGCACCAGCGCCCAGGTCATGATCATCGGCTCATCGCATCATAAGCATCTCTGCGCCGAATGTGCCGATATCTGCGACGACTGCGCCAACGAATGCGAGCGGATCGGAGACATGGACGATTGCGTCCAGGCCTGCCGCAGTTGCGCAGACAGCTGCCAAAAGATGGCGGCGTAGTCGGTCCTGCCCTCGAATCTATGGAGAATTCAGATGATGCGTTTCGTTTTGACCGCCGGCCTCGCGGCCTCGATGATGACCGCGGCATTCGCCCAGCCAGCTCCCAAGCCCCAGATGGGCGACAGTATGCCCATGAAAATGATGATGCCAGAGACCTCCGACTCTGCATCAACGAAGGAATACAAGGCGACCATGATGCAGATGATGCAGGCCATGTCGTCTAAATTCACAGGCGACGCCGACGTTGATTTCATGGTGCATATGAAAGCGCATCATCAAGGCGCGATCGATATGGCCAAGATTGTCCTTACGAATGGCAAGGACCCGGCCGTCAAGAAGCTCGCCACCGAAATCGTCAGCGCTCAGGAAAAGGAGATCAAGACAATCGACGAATGGCTGAAAGCCAAGGGGAAATAGCGCGCTTCTCGAAATTATCGACAAATTGCGCGAACCACTGAGCTTTTCAACGGGAGCCGCCATGGAGCATGGCAGTGGCCATAAAAGCCAAAACCATTACGGCCGGCTAGCGATCGAACTGACGTTGGATTTCATCGTTATGTACACGATGATTGCGGCGCTCGCGCATTGCCGATTGCACGGCAGGTTCGGCCCGGCTGGAGCAGATACCGGCTGCTCGCATCCTGCATGGTAAAAAGGGCTACGACATCAACGCAATCCGCGGACAGGTCGAGGAAAACGGCACCATCCGAACATCCCGCCCAAGATGAACCGCCGCTGGAAGAACTGCCTCTTGCCCGTGCTCTACCGCGACCGAAACGCCATCGAACGCATGTTCTGCCGCATCAAGGACCTCCGATGCGTCGCCACGCGATACGACCGCAACGGCGCCAACTTCCTCGCAGCCTTCTGCATCGCTGCAACGGTCTGCTACTGGTTGTGAGGCCGGACCCTAGGCTGGAACTCCCGCTTAGTCCTGTCGGGCGGGCGTACCTCACCGTGCTACGATTAGGTTTGGCTTTACGGGCGAACCGTGCCTGGCAAAGGCTCCGACCACTAAAATGGCTCTTCATTCACTCGGCCGGGCAAGATGGAACCGGCTGAAGGTTGAGCCTTGAAGCAGAGTGTCTTGGTGCAAGTCGAACAACGGACCAAACCGTAGTGGCTGCCGTGTTGCTCGACCGCCCGCGGTGACCGTACAGATCCAGCGATTCAGCTACCAAACGCGTCAACCCGCCAAGCCGATGCCGGAGCCCGCCGCTCGAAGGCGGCTATCCAGGCATCACCGCTGGCCCCGACGCCGTGTCGACGTGGACGCCCGGCCAATACGGCTGGCAGGGAAAATGAGCCTTCGGCGGCGCGTTGGCCATTGCTCGACAAGCCACAGATCACTTGACTCATGTCAAGTTCGTCCCTGCATTCCCGTGGCACTGGACATGCCGCTGCTTGAGCCCGCAGGCCGAGCGCGGGCTACAAAGCATGGAATGCCACCGCATCCGCGGTGTGGAAACTCAACTCGCCATCAAACTGCTGATTGTATCGGGAGTTGAATGACATGTTGTTCAACTCTCCTCAATTCATCTTTCTGTTTCTTCCCTGTGCGGTATCGGGGTTCTTTCTGCTAGGACGAAGCGGAAAGCCAGGCCCGGCCCTGAGCTGGCTCGTCGCAGCATCCTTATTTTTCTACAGTCAGGTCAATCCCTGGCTCGTCTTCGTGCTTCTGGGCTCGCTGTTTTGGAATTTCGCGGCCGGCCTCGTTCTCGCTCGCAGGAAGTCGCGATTTCTTCTCGGTCTCGCGATAGCCGGGAATTTGGGCGCGCTAGCTTGGTTTAAATATGCTGGCTTCTTCGCTGGCCTCGTCGCTTCGCTGACCGGTGCCGCACCCTTCAATCTGGCGAACGTCGCAGTACCGCTCGGTATTTCTTTCTACACCTTTCAGCAGATTTCCTACGTCGTCGACGCATATGACGGGGTCAGTCGCGAAGACAACCTGATACGGTATTTCGCATTCGCGACGTTCTTTCCGCAGCTTCTTGCTGGCCCCATCGTTCGCCACAGCGAGATCGTCAGCCAACTGCGTGACCCCGCGACTTACGCCCCGCAGGCTCGCAACATCGCCCTCGGCGTCTCTGCATTCGCCATAGGATTGTTCAAAAAGATCATCATCGCGGACAACTTCGCACCGGCCGCCGATGCCATGTTCGACCTTGCGGCTCATGGGGCGTATCCGCCGATCGATTCTGCGTGGATCGGAGCAACCTCCTACGCCTTGCAACTGTACTTTGACTTTTCGGCTTATTCCGACATGGCGATCGGCCTTGCCCTGATCTTCAATATACGCTTGCCATTCAATTTTTCATCTCCTTACAAGTCTGCAAGCATCATCGAATTTTGGGAGCGTTGGCATATCACGCTGACCCGATTTCTCACGACTTACGTCTACAACCCAATCGCGATGCGCCTCACGAGAGCTCGTATCAGCGCAGGGAAACCAGTGCTGCGCCGATCATCCTTCGAGCTGAGGCCATTCCTTCACTTGATCGCGACCCCAACGATCCTAACCATGGCCTTGTCCGGTTTCTGGCACGGCGCCGGTCTTCAGTTCGTCGCGTGGGGGCTCCTTCATGGCCTCATGCTCGTGGTCAACCGAGCCTGGAGAAGCGCCACGGCGACGCTGCGGAGCTTGCAAGGAATACGAGTGCCACGTGCGGTTGGAATTCCGCTGACCTTTTTCTGTGTAACCGTTGCCCTTGTGTTCTTCAGGGCGAACGGCCTCGATCATGCTCTCACCGTCTTGGGTGGCCTAGCCGGCTTGGCGAGCGGCCCTAACCCCGCAGCACTCGATGCGGCCGGAGGCGCCAAGGTACTCGTTCTTGGGCTTTTTATCGTCTGGTTCCTGCCGAACACCCAGCAATGGCTCGGCCTCGTCGAGTGCAAAATGCTCGCAGGATGGTCGAGTCTCAGGGCGGCTTTCGATCCGGGAGATCGGAGGCTGCCCAGATTCCTGCACGGCGCTCTTGCTGGGGTGGTCCTGAGCGTCGCGCTGCTGCGCCTTCTGGGCGAGGCGCCGGCCGAATTTCTCTACTTTACGTTCTAGGTGCGCACATGAAAGCCTACCTGCTTGGACTGCTCGTCGGCGGCTTCTCAGCCCTGGCTGTCGTTGCGGGCGGGTTCATGGCTGTCATGACCTTCAAGCCGCAAAATCTCATCGCGCCAGCCATATCCAGCGTAGAATCGGTCAACGAAAAGTTCCGGTTCATTCGCCGGCATCCTGGCCTGAACCCTGAAGTTGTCTTAGTCGGTTCATCCATCGCTTGGCGGCAAGTCGACGGAGCCGCTTTCTCGGCCGGGACTGGCGCAACATTTCTGAACGGGGCTACGGCCCTGCTCGCGGTTCATCAAACGCGATACCTGACGAAGTTTTATACGGACTTATTCCCGCGCGCCTCCACCTTCGTCATGCTCACCAACCTCACCGATTTCGGCGATTGCGGCCAGAACCGTAATATCTTCAAGCCCGACGACGCTGAGAAGTATGTGCGAGGAGAGTGGCCGGAGGTTTTCTTCTACATGAAATACCTGACGCTCGCTCGATATTACTCCGCATACCGCATTTGGCCGAAGATGACCATACCGTTTGCTGGCGACCGCTGGCAAGATGAGTTCGGGTCCAGCCCGTTGCAGGTTGCCGATCGCGGACTCCGATATGGTCCGCTGAAGTTCGACCCGACCTGTATCGAGGAACTCAAGCAGTTTTCGGCTGAGCTTCGGGCCGGCGGACGTCAACTTGCCGTCGTCATCACGCCGGTCCGGCCAGGATATCTTGCAAACTATCCCGATGCCCGCTTGCAGCTCGAGACCATCGTCTGCGAGATCGACCCGCAACTCCATAAAGACGGCAACCTGCTTGTGGACTTACGTGAGGCCGATGTCCAAGAGTCAGATTACTGGGACGCCTTTCATCTGCAATGGTCGGCAGTTCAGCGGCTCACTGTCGAACTGAGCAAGCAGCTGGCGCCGTTCGTCCAGCGCGGAAACAAGGCGCCCGAGACGCAGATTGCAAGTTGCGCATGCGGGATCAACGAGCCTCGGAGCGGCGATGATGCTTTCTAGCCTCCCCTTGAACAATAGCTGCCTAGCCGACACCGGGCCGGCATCCGATGGGACGCTCACCGCTGCGCTCGCCAGGTCGGCGCGGCTCTTTCCGGATCGACCTGCGGTGTGGGCGCGGGGAGAAACCCGAACTTTCGATGAGTTCTGGGGTGCGGCGGGCGCGCTCGCGGCGGCATTGATCGATGCTGGAGTTGAACCGAACGATCGGGTTGCTCTTCTCTGCTCCCGCACCATCACGGCATACACGGCGATTGCGGCTGCCCTGCGTGCGGCCACGACGTATGTTCCGCTCAATCCGCGTTACCCACCGGAGCGAAACCGAAGCATCCTGGCGGCCTCCGGTGCGAGTGCGCTCATCATCGACCGCAAATGTGCCGCGCTGTTCGAGCACCTCCTGGAGGCTCCTCCGCCCAGCTTAAGGGTGATCCTGGCCCCGGAGCCCGATACACGCCGTCCTGCGGCAAATACGCTGTTTCTCGACACAAAGGACCTGGATCCGAGCGCGACGAGGCGCGCCCAGTGGCCCTCGCCCGCGGCTGAGGACTTCGCCTATCTTCTGTTCACCTCGGGGTCTACGGGGGCCCCGAAGGGTGTCCCGATTACGCATGGGAACGTGTCATCTTACCTTGCCGGGATCTCGAACGTCGCCCCGGTGAGCCCGGAGGATCGTCTCATTCAGCTTGTCGACCTCACATTCGACCTCTCTGCTCACGACATGTTCATGGCCTGGACGAACGGTGCATCGATCGTGAGCGTCCCCGAGAATGCGACTCCGCTGGCTCCCCGGTTCGTTCAGGAGCAGCAGGCGACGATGTGGCTATCTGTCCCATCCGCGATCGGCATCGCGCATCAGGCTGGCCTCCTGGAATCTGCCACGCTGCCGAGCCTCCGGTGTTCACTATTCTGTGGCGAAGCCTTTCCCACTGCGCTGGCTCAAACCTGGGCCCGTGCGGCGCCAAACAGCGTGATTCATAATCTCTACGGCCCCACCGAGGCCACGATCGCGATCAGTTACTTCACCTATCAGCCGGGTGATGCCTCAACCGTCCTGCCCATTGGCCAGGCCTTCGAGGGACAGGGGATGGCTCTGTTCGACGAGCTCGGGCAGCCTGTTGCGCCCGGTGCGGTCGGAGAGGTGCATTTAGCTGGATCACAGCTTACCCGCGGGTATTGGCGACAACCAAAGCTCGACGAGGACAAGTTCCTGACAATCGACGGGACACGCTGGTATCGAACCGGCGATCTCGGACGATGGAGCGAGAGCGATGGCTTCCATTACCTCGGCCGTATTGATCATCAGATCAAGATCCGAGGCTATCGCGTCGAACTCCTTGAGATCGAAGGTGCTCTGCGAACGGCAACCGGGCGCGATCTCGTAGCTGTCATCCCTTGGCCGCAGGCCGTCGACGGGGTGGCCGATGGCGTCGTCGGCTTCGTTGCCGGCGAGCCACTCGACCCGAGCATCATCCGCAAGCACCTGGAGACATGCCTCCCCGATTACATGCTGCCCCACTCATTGCTCTTTCTCGAAGCGCTTCCGCTGAACTCGAACGGAAAGATCGATGCGCGTGCACTCGCGGAAAGCCCCGCACTCCATGCTCTGCAAAGCAGGGGCCGGCGCGAGCCGACCGACCCGACATGAGCCGCGCCCGCGTGGCCGGCCGAAGACACATCTTCACCCTCATGGCATGAGGACCAGTACATGAACGCACTCAGTCGTCTGCAGGAGATCGCAAGGAGCGTATTCGAGAACGAGCACATCGTGCTCGGACGAGAATCAACGGCTGCCGACATCGCGGAGTGGGATTCCGTCTCGCATATCTCCCTGGTGCTGGCTGTTGAAAGCGAGTTCGACATGCGGTTCGGCACAGCCGAGATCGGGTCCCTCGATAATGTCGGCGACTTCGTCGATCTGATCGAGAGGAAGATGACAAACGCTGCTTGAGCGAGCGGCCATGGCGCGATCCCGACGGCTCGGGCCGCGTTTCGCAAGGGGCGCCGCGCCAGGCCGTGTCGATAGGCTCGGAGGAGTCCGGTGATGCCGATACGATTTTTGGTGCTCGGCGAGGGCTGGCCTGCGAAGAGGGCCGTTCGGACTATCCAGGCCCACACAAACGGCCACCTCGTAGCGTGGATCAGTCCGAATACTGATAAGCACGAGTTGGAAATCGAACTAAGCGATTTCAATTCAGCTCGTGGCGCGGAGTATGTACGGAAGCTGCAGGTCGATTGGGTTGTCAGCGCGAACAACATACAAATCGTAGGCGAAGACGTTTTAAGGGAGGTCGACTATAAAGCTATCAATCTTCATCCAGCTCCTTTGCCTGAGTACACAGGACTCCACTGTCATCAATGGGCTATACGCAACGGAGAACAAATCTTCGGAATATCGATCCATATGATGAGCAACTGTATAGATGCTGGCGACATTATCGCAGAGCATAAATTCGCGCTGTCAGGGGAGGAAACCGGACTTAGTTTGTTTATCAAATGCATGGGAGAAGGCGCATCGTTGCTTGAGGTCGCCCTCGACACAATCCTGTCAGGACGCGATTTCGACAGGCGACAACAAAATTTATCTAAGCGAAAAATTTATCGACACAGTGACGCCGTGAAATCAGAGTTGAATTGGAAGGATCCGGCCGAGCACATAATCCGGTTTATTAGGGCATGCAACTATGAGCCATTCACATCCCCTACCTATAGCGCAAGATTAAAACTTGAAAATTGCGACATTCTCACTCTGCTGTTGGCAAATATTGGAGATTTTACTACAGAAGATCCCGGAAATTTTGTAAGAGTCTCGGAGAGTGGCATTCACGTTGCCGCTGGTGATCGTAGAGAAGTGACTGTCACGAAAGCAAAATACGCGGGAGTCGATATGTCCGGCCACGCACTTGCCGAGTTTTTTGGATCGTACGGTCGCGTAGCGTGACGGATCACAAGGGCGTTGTCCGAGCCCCAGGGTCCGGACTCACAACCAGTAGCAGACGGTTGCAGCGATGCAGACGGCTGCGAGGAAGTTGACGGCGTTGCAGTCTTATCGCGTGGCGACGCGTCGGAAGGTATCCCTCCGGCGAGGGCCACGGTCACGCTGCTTTGAGCTTGGCCTCGGATCCGGGCTGCCAGTTCCAAGGCAGCAGTTCGTGGAGGCGGCTCTGTGGGGTGTCGGCGATGCGTGCGAGGACGTCGGCGAGCCAAGCCTGCGGGTCGATGTCGTTGACCTTTGCGGTGCCGATAAGGCGGTACATGAGGGCGGCCCGCTCGGAACGTATCCCTCCGGCGAAGGCCGCCTTGTTTGATCCGCCCCTTATGGCCAGCCTGCCGTACGCCTACGAGGACGGCCAGCTTGCGCCGATTGAGAGGCGGTAGCTGACTATCAATATGAATAGCCATATTGATAGTCATGCGGTGACGCGGCTGGAGATCGTTGAGACGGGTCGGCGCCGCCGCTGGCCGGATGCTACCAAGCTTCGGATTGTAGAAGAGCGCTATTCCGGGCCTCGTCTTGGCTCGTCGACGGCTCGTCGACACGGCATTTCGAACCAGTTGCTGCATCTTTGGCGGCGAGCGTGGCGTGAAGGCCGTCTTGGGGGTGAATCTGCCGGAGGTTTCGTTCCAGCCGTGATCGTGCCGGAGACGAGCGCGAGCGGATCGTCATCGATCCTCCCACTGCTTGCACCTGCTGCGGCGGCTCGCGGCTGTCGAAGCTGGGCGAGGACGTGACCGAAACGCTGGAGGAGACCCCGCGTCGGTTCAAGCTGATCGAGAAGGTGCGCGAAAAGTTCACCTGCCGCGATTGCGGTAAGGTCAGTCAGCCGCCGGCGCCGTTCCATACCACGCCGCGTGGCTTCATCGGTCCGCAACTGCTGGCGACGATCCTGTTCGACAAGTTCGGCATGCATGTTCCGCTCAACCGCCAGAGCACGCGCTTCAAGGTCGAGGGGATCGATCTGCCGCTGTCGACGTTGGCCGACCAGGTCGGCCATGGAGCCTTCGCCCTGAAGCCGGTCTTCGATCTGATCGAGAACCATGTCCTCGCTGCCGAGCGCCTTCATGGCGACGACACGACGGTCCCGATCCTGGCGAAGGGCAAATGCGCGACCGGGCGGATCTGGACCTATGTGCGCGACGATAGCCCCTTTGGCGGCGCCGATCCGCCGGCGGCGCTTTACGTGATCGCAGGCACGAGCATCCCGATGATCACCTCAAGGGCTGGCGGGGCGTTCTGCAGGCCGACGCCTATGGCGGCTACAACGGCCTGTACGAGCCGCGCGGCGCGGATCGTCGCCAGCAGGCTCGTCCTGTCCTGGTCGCGAAAGGCTGGTGGCGTGTACGTGGGGAACTCCTTGTGTCGCCGCCGTCATGCCTGCAATCTGGACCTTCAGGAATATCCAGTTCCAAGGGTTTTGAGTGTTCCAATTGGAGGAGAAGGGTGTCGCCCGCCCGATCATCGCCGCGATCAAGTAGCGAATCCATGGCAGGGAAAACTGGCCGGGCGATCGCCTGCCGTCGAGCCGGGCGCTCGCCGCCGAATGGGGGTGTCGGGGACTGTCAGGATTTCCGTGTGCGGGCGGCGGGTTGAACATCAGGCCGCCATTGCTCTGGTGAAGCGCTCGCCGAAGATGACGGCGAACTGAGCCTTGGCCATGACCCACTCACGGGGCGCCATCTTCCACTCCTTTTCCGAGCGGTTCAAGACAAGGAAGAGGAGCTTCATCGCGGCCTCGTCGGTCGGAAAGTGACCTCTGGCCCGGACCGCGCGGCGCAGCTTGGAATTCAGAGCCTCTATGGCGTTCGTCGTGTACAAGATTCGACGAACGTCGAAATGAAAGGCGTAGAACGGCACGACCTCGCTCCAGGCCCGGCGCCAGCTCTGGGCGATGGCCGGATAGCGGCGGCCCCAGAGGCCCTCCTCGAAGGTGCGTAGCTCCGCTTCGCCAGCCTGGGCATCGACGGCGCGGTAGATCATCTTCAACGCGGCAGCGACGGGTTTTCGATCCTTGTAGGAGACGAAATCCAGGCTGTGGCGCAGCAGGTGAACGATGCAGGTCTGAACCATAGCCCCGGGGAAGACGGCGCGGATCGCGTCGGGGAAGCCCTTCAGACCATCGACGACGGCCAGCAGCAGGTCCTCGACGCCGCGATTGCGCAACTCGTTCATGACGCGCAGCCAGAACTTCGCGCCTTCGTTCTGCTCCAGCCAGAGGCCCAAAATCTCCTTGGCGCCGTCGGCGCGGACGCCCAGCGCGATGTGGACGGCCTTGTTGCGCACGATGCCTTCGTCGCGAACCTTGACGCGCAGGGCGTCGAAGAAGACCAGGGGATAGACTGGCTCCAGCGGCCGGGCCTGCCAGGCGGCGATCTCCTCCAGCACGGCGTCGGTGACCGCGCTGATGAGATCGGGCGAGACCTCGATGCCGTAGAGCTCGCGCAGATGCCCGACGATCTCCCGGGCGCTCATGCCGCGGGCGTACATCGAGATGATCTTGTCGTCGAAGCCCGGGAAACGGCACTGATACTTGGCGATCAGTTGCGGATCGAAGGTCGCCTGCCGATCGCGGGGGATCTCCAGCTCGATCCGGCCGGTCTCGGTCGTCACCGTCTTGCGGCCGTAGCCGTTGCGGCTGTTGCCGGCCTCGTCGCCCGCCAGATGATGATCCATCTCGGCGTTCAGGGCCCGTTCGGCCAAGGCCTTCTTCAAATCGTCGAGCAGGCCATTGGCATCGAATGCTGTCTTGGGATCGGCGCCGGCCAACAACTGGTCCAAGAGCGCGTCAGGAATGCGGAGAGCTTTGCGTCGTGCCATCGGGAACCTCCTTCGGATCCACTATGGCCGCCCGCACACGGAAATCCTGACAGTCCCGGGGTGTCGCGGACGACGGTCACAAGCAATCCTCGCCCGCCAGAGGTGAAACACTTCACATCTAAAGCCGCCATCCCCATTTGAAGCTTAGATTCTCAAGCCCCGAGCGGGTTTTCCATCGGGGCAAGCCAGGGGAGGCTGAGATGAGGTTGTCCCGCCAAATCGCCCTATCTGCGACTTGTTTGCTGCTCTTGGCTCAGCTTGAACCCGCGGTAGCCCATCGTGCCAACCTGGCCCTGGGCGCTAAAGAGATTACCAGCGCGATCAACGGCAAGGTCTGTGCGACAGCGGGCGGAGCGCACTTCACCTTCGATAATGATGGACGCTTCTCATATGATGGCCTCTGGCAAAGCAGCGGAAGCTTCACCCTTGCCGACAGCGCGGTGGTCTTGACCTTCGATAGCGGCCTTCAGCGCGCGTTTGAAATCTCCAAACGAGACGGCGGGCTTTATTTGGAACAGACCCGCGTTATCTGCACTGCGAAGCAATAGCGCGACCGTTCAGCCGGACGAGCATCGCGCCCGGCTCCCCGTTCCAACCCGGATCAGATCAGACCTGCTGAAGCCCTCGGTAGCGGGCAAAGACGTGCTGCTTGCCGGCCGAAAAGATGGCGATCTCGTAGGGCTGCGGCGCTTGACCTGGCACCTCCATGCCGGGCGAGCCGACCGGCATGCCGGGAACCGCGATGCCGATCGCCTTCGGACGCTCGACGAGCAGGCGCTTCACCGCCTCGGCCGGGACATGCCCTTCAATGACATAACCGCCAATCTCGGCCGTGTGGCACGACATCAGGGCCTCCGGTACGCCAAGCTTGGCTTTGAGCGGCATCACGTCATCGATCTCGACCACATCGACCGGAAACCCCGCGGCTTTGATATGCTTGACCCAATTGCTGCAACAACCGCAGTTCGGATCGCGAGTCACGGTCATCTTCGGCAGTGTTTCGGTCGCCGCCGCTGCTCCGGTCAGCGCCATGGCCGTGAAGGCTTGCGCCGCTCCGATCATCAGCCCGCGGCGAGTCGGTGAAATATCGATCTGCATGTTCGTTCTCCTTCAATCTCGACCACGTCTTCACCGAAAGAAGACGTATTTGACCAAGGCGGCGATCGCCAACAGCAGCACGGCGATGCCGAGCCAGTGGAAAGCCCCCATACTCCAGCCCATCCCGTTCATCATGTCGTGCATGGTCAGTCACCCCACCTCATTCAACGACCGCGGCTTGCCGCGGCACTAACGTAGGCTGGACTGCCACGATGTTGATTTCCTCGGCCGACGAAAGCCGCCAGCCCTTGACGAGACCGTAGATCGCCGGGATCACCAGCAGCGTCAGCACGGTCGAGGAGACCATACCGCCGATCATCGGCACCGCGATGCGCTGCATCACCTCCGAGCCGGAGCCGGTGTTCCAGAGGATTGGCAGCAGGCCGGCCATGATCGCGACGACGGTCATGATCTTCGGTCGCACGCGCTCGACCGCACCCAGCATGATCGCCTCCTGCAAATCGGCGCGGGTGAACGCTCGCCCCTGCGCGGCACATCGCGCCCAGACCTCGCTAAGAGCGTGATCGAGATAGATCAGCATGATCACGCCGGTCTCAGCCGCGACACCGGCGAGCGCGATGAACCCTACGGCAACAGCGACCGACATGTTGAAGCCGAGCCACCAGAGCAGCCAGACGCCGCCGACCAGCGCGAATGGCAGCGAAAGCATGACGATGAAGGTCTCGGTCAGCCTGCGGAAATTCAGGTAGAGCAGCAGGAAGATGATCGCGAGCGTCACCGGCACAACCAGTTTGAGGCGTGCCTCGGCCCGCTCGAGATATTCGAACTGGCCACTCCAGGCGATGCGGTAGCCCGCCGGCAGCGTGATGCTTTGCGCGATCGCGTTCTGGGCATCGCGGACATAGCCACCGAGGTCGCGCCCGATTGTGTCGACGAATATGTAAACCGCGAGTTCGCCATTCTCGGTGCGAATCGAGGTTGCGCCGCGCTTGCGCTCGACGCTCGCGACCTCGCCGAGTGGCACGCTGGCCCCGGACGGTGTCGAGACCTGGACCTCGCGCGCGATCGCCTGCGGATCGGAGCGCAGGTCACGGGGATAGCGGATGGTCACGCCATAACGTTCGCGACCCTCGACCGTCGTCGTCACCGTCTCGCCACCCATCGCCATCACGATCGCATTCTGGACGTCGCCGACAGAAAGCCCGTAGCGCCCCAATGCGATCCGATCCGGGACGATGTCGAGGAAATAGCCGCCGATGACCCGCTCGGCGTAGGCGCTACTCGTCCCCGGTACCGCCTTGAGGACGGTCTCTATCTGCCGAGATACCGCCTCCATCTGCGCGAGATCGGTGCCGAAGACCTTGACCCCGATCGGCGTGCGGATGCCGGTCGCCAGCATGTCGATGCGGGCGCGGATCGGCTGTGTCCAGGCATTGGAGACGCCGGGAAACTGAAGTGCCTTGTCCATTTCCGCCTTGAGGCTGTCGAGCGTGACGCTGTCGCGCCACTCCGCTTTGGGCTTCAGGTTGATGATGGTCTCGAACATCTCGGTCGGCGCCGGGTCCGTCGCGGTCTGTGCGCGTCCCGCCTTGCCGTAGACCGAGGCGACCTCCGGGAATGAGCGGATGATCCGGTTCTGAGTTTGGAGAAGCTCAGCCGCCATTGTGACCGACAGCCCCGGCAGCGTCGTCGGCATGTACATCAGCGTGCCTTCATCGAGCGTCGGCATGAACTCTGAGCCGAGCTGACGCATCGGCCAAACACTGAGGCCCAGCACCGCAACCGCTAACACGATCGTCAGGGTCTTCGCCCGGAGCACACCACGAATGAGCGGGCGGTAGAGCGCAATCAGGCCTCGATTAATCGGGTTCTTGGCTTCCGGAATAATCCGGCCTCTGACGAATATCACCATCAGCGCCGGCACGAGCGTCACCGACAGCAAGGCCGCGGCCGCCATCGCGAAGGTCTTGGTGTAGGCGAGCGGGCCGAACAGCCGACCCTCCTCCGCTTCCAGCGTGAAGATCGGCAGGAAGGAAACGGTGATGACGAGCAGGCTGAAGAATAATGCTGGGCCGACCTCGCTCGCAGCCTCGATCAGGATCTCGACGCGTGGCTTGTCGAGTGGTGCCCGTTCGAGGTGCTTGTGGGCGTTCTCGATCATGACAATAGCCGCATCGATCATGGCGCCGACGGCGATGGCGATGCCGCCCAAGCTCATGATGTTGGAACCAAGCCCAAGCGCCTTCATCGCCGCGAAGGCCATCAGGATGCCGACCGGAAGCATAATGATCGCCACCAGCGCGCTGCGCAGGTGCAGAAGGAAGACGATGCAGACGAGCGCGACGATGATGCTCTCTTCGATCAGCGTGCCCTTCAGGGTCTCGATCGCCCGCTCTATCAGCCCGGAGCGGTCATAGACCGGTACGATCTCGGCCCCGCCCGGCAGGGATGAGGCGATTTCCGCAAGCCTTGCCTTGGCGCGCTCGATCACACCGAGCGCGTTTGCGCCGAAGCGCTGCAGGACGATGCCGCTTGCGACTTCGCCCTCTCCGTTGAGCTCGGTGATGCCGCGCCGCTCGTCAGGCCCGATCTCGACACGGGCGACATCGGAGAGGCGCAGCGGCACGCCGCGGTCGCTCTTCAGGACGATGTTCTCGATGTCAGCGATGGACTTCAGATAACCGCGCCCGCGCACCATGAACTCGAACTCGCTGAGCTCGACCGTGCGCCCGCCAACGTCGAGGTTGCTGCTGCGCACCGCTTCGCGCAGCGCCGCCAATGAAACTCCCTGGGCGCGCAGCCGAACCGGATCGACCACGATCGCATACTGCTTGACGAAGCCGCCGACGCTGGCGACTTCGGCCACGCCCTCGGCACGCGATGCGGCGAAACGGATCTTCCAATCCTGCAAAGAGCGCAATTCGGCCAGGGTCATGTCCTTGGCCATGACGGCGTACTGGAAAACCCAGCCGACGCCGGTCGCATCCGGCCCGAGGGTCGGCGTCACACCGGACGGCAGACGGCGCGCTGCGGTACTGAGGTATTCGAGTACGCGCGAGCGCGCCCAATAGGGGTCGGTGCCATCCTCGAAGATCACATAAACGAAGGAGACTCCGAAGAAGGAGAAGCCTCGCACAACGCGGGCCTTCGGCACGGTCAGCATCGACGTCGTCAGCGGATAGGTGACCTGGTCCTCAATCACCTGCGGCGCCTGGCCGGGATACTCGGTGTAGACGATGACCTGGACGTCGGAGAGATCGGGGATGGCGTCGAGCGGCGAGGTCTTCAGCGCGTAGATGCCGCCAGCGACGGCGAAGGCGGTGGCAACGAACACGAGGATGACGTTGCGAGCCGACCAGGCGATCAAGCGGGCGATCATGGCTTGGCCTCCGGCTGCGCGAAGCCGCTCAGGGCGGCCTTGAGGTTGCTTTCGGCATCAATCAGGAAGTTGGCCGAGACGACGACACGATCGCCCTCGGAGACGCCCTCGCTAATCGCGACCAGGCCGTCGCCGTTGCGGCCGAGCTTAACCTCACGTGGCTCGAACCGACCTTCGCCGCGATCCAGAATGACGATGAGCCGCGTGCCGCTGTCGATGACGGCACTTCGGGAAACCGCCAGCTCGGCATTTGCATCGCCCGCGCCGATCTCGACGTCGGCATACATGTTCGGCAGCAAGACGCCGTCAGGGTTGGCGAGCTCAATGCGGACCTTGGCCGTACGCGTCGCCTCGGCGATCTGCGGATAGATCACGCTGACGCGCCCTTCGAACGCCATCTCGGGACGGCCGCGCAGCCGAACCGACGCCGGCGCGCCAATGCGGACGTGAGACAACTCGCGCTCCGGCACGTCGGCCAGGACCCAGATCGTCGAGATGTCGGCCAGTCGGAACAGGCTGGTTCCGGCGACCATCTTCATGCCGTCGCTGACATTGCGCTCGAGCACGATGCCGTCGCGCGGCGCCGTCCAATTGATCGTCGGGGGCACCTTCCGGCTGTGCTCAATCTCGGCAATGATTTCGGACGGAACGCCGAGGTTCTCGAGGCGCTGCCTCGCGCCGCCTTCGGGCACACCCCGAGCAGCGGCATTGAGCTCAGTGATGAACTGGGCACCAGCCGTGCTGATTTCAGGCGAGTAAATGCGCGCGAGCCGCGTACCCTTAGCAACGCGATCGCCGGTTGTGACGGGGGCGACCTCCTGGACGAAGGCGTCCGCGCGTATCGCCACGACGGAAACGCGTCGCTCGTCGAGCTGCACCACGCCCGGAACCCGAATGGTCTGAGCGATGCTCTGACGGCGGACAGGTTCGGAGCGGACGCCGCTGCGCTGAATGCGCCCGGGCGACAGCTTGATGACCCCGTCCTCATTCCCCTCACCTTCGTAGACGGGGAGATAATCCATCCCCATCGAGTCCTTCTTCGGCACTAGCGAGGTGTCCGGGAGCCCCATGGGATTGCGGTAATAGAGGATGCGGCCCTTGTCGGCCTGTACCATCCGCTCCACGCCCTCCGGCTTCTCCTGGAAGCTGACGTCCTCGCTGGCATGGACGGCCCTGAACGGCCTGCCATCAGCCGTCTGGCGTGGCTCCGCCGAATAAACCGACTTCCGGTCCGGGTCCTGATAGTAGATGACCGGCCCTGTTTCGGCAGGCTCGTTTGCCGCGGGTGAGCCTTCGATGCCGAGCCAATTCCGCAGGCCAGGCACCGCGATGCCGCGATGACCGGCCCAATAGCCTGCACCTCCCGCCGCCAAAATGGCGGCGAAAGCGAGGCCCGTGAGGGCGAGGCGTTTCATGGCAGGGCCTTGAGGATCAGCTTGTTTTCGAGCGTGCCGGTTTCGCCCTGGACCTTGGCGCCAAGCGACAGGCGCCAACCGCCTTCCATGACCAAATTGGTCCTGAAGCTGTAGGTTCCTGCTTCCGGAGCAGGGAGCGCTTCGATCGGTGAGGCCATCGTGGCCATGCCCTCCGGCTCCATGTCGATGCGCTTGGCGAAGATGACGGCATCCGGCACCTGTTTACCGGAGCGCTTGTCGATCAGCTTGACGGTAATGACGACACCGTTGCCCTGCTTGAATTCGCTCTTGGTGAGCTGGAATTCATAATCGCTGATGTCCGCCAGAGCCGGCAACGCGATGGCGGCAAGCGGAAGCGCCGCGACGAGCGCGCGCAAAGTTGGTTTGATAACCATTGTCGAATTCCTGAGACGGTGACGCTGCCGCCTGCGCGTGCAGCTCCGAACGTGGCGCTAACCACAGCTCGCTGATCGCGCGGCGCTACCGTGCGATCGCAGCCGGCACCTCAGCGCCGGCGATATCTCAGCTTCGGGGAGGTCTGGCCGGCGGCTCGCTCGGCCGCGAGATGCGCAGCGCCTCATTGCCGACAAGCCCTAGCGTCACGACGACAGGTCGAACAACCGCGTCGAACGCCGTGGGGGCGCTCGGGACGCACTTGGCCAGGCAGAAGGTCACAGCCGGACAATTCGTCGCGCAATCGGGCTGCTTGTCTTTCGGATTGGGACAGCACGGCATCTCAGGCGACATCGTCGCCATCGTCTCGCTGTCCATGCGGGCGTAACCAGCCTTTGCCGGCGCCACCAGGGCAGCCAACATCATGGCCGTGATGAACAGCCCCAGGACCAACACATTCGTGAGAAGTCGAAACTTCATGGCACCTGTTCTGACATACCGTCAGATATCGCAAAAGGGCGAGAACTGCGGCTGTTTGACCGGGAGCAAGCAAAATCGCTGCTTCGTGATCTCACCCTTGGCTAGTCAGCATACGGCGGAGGATATCGTCGCGGCGATAAAAATGATGCCAAAGCGCACCAGCGATATGGATCAGTGCCAGCACCAGCAGCGTCCAGCTGAGCCATCGATGCACGGGCGCGGCGCGGAAGCTGAGATACATCGCAACCGTGCCCGTGAACGGCAAAAGCAACAAGAGACCATACAGAGCCACGTGAACGCCCGTCGCAGCCCAGCGTTCGACCGGTGACAAGCCTTCAAGGGAAGGACGACCGTAGATATAGCGCAGCGCTATCTGCAGCAGCGCAAGTCCCATGATCAGCCAGCCCATCCAGGCATGGATCTGGTGCAAAAACAGATCGAACGGGGCAGGCTTCGTGAAGCCATGTGCCATATGGGTGCGCTGGATTGCCCAGGATGTCGGGACCTGGGCAATGCACAACAACGGCACGAGCCAGTGGATCCAGCGCTGATAGGCACCATACGACGTGCTGGAGCTGACCTTGGGAACAAGAACGCTTTGCAACAAACTCACGATATAGGTCTGTTCATTTTAATGGCACCAGCTGGCTTGGGCGCCGGGCACCGGACGCAGGCCAATCCATTCAAGCCCGAGAAGCGTTAAATATCGGCCTATTTGAGAGACACGGTCCTCAGGCGCAGCGCATTTGCGATCACGCTGACCGAGGACAAAGCCATCGCCGCCGCTGCAATGATCGGCGACAGCAGCAATCCGAATATCGGATAGAGCACGCCCGCGGCGACCGGGACGCCCGCCGCATTGTAGATGAAGGCGAAGAACAGGTTCTGCCGAATGTTGCTCATCGTCGCCCGGCTGAGCTGAAGGGCGCGCACGATGCCTTCCAAATCACCCTTGAGCAGAGTCACGCCGGCGCTTTCGATCGCGACATCGGTTCCTGTACCCATGGCGATTCCGACATCTGCCGCCGCCAGCGCAGGAGCGTCGTTCACGCCGTCGCCGGCCATCGCGACCACCCTGCCTTGGGCGCGCAACTTGCTGACGACAGCGCTTTTGTCCTCGGGAAGGACCTCGGCCTCGACCTCGTCGATACCGAGCCGGCGCGCGACCGTCTGTGCCGTCGTCTTGTTATCGCCCGTCAACATAAGCACGCGAATGCCGGCACCTTTGAGAGCCTCGATCGCCTTCGGGGTGGTTTGCTTGATCGGATCGGCGATGGTCAGCAATCCGGCGATACGGCCATCGATCGTCACGAAGATTACGGTACCGCCCTCGGCGCGTAGCGCTTCAGCCTCGGCAGCTTGAGCGGCGGTGTCGATACCGGCTTCAGACAGGATCCGATGGCTACCGATCACCAGCGAGCGACCTTCGACGGTACCCGTCACCCCCTTGCCCACCGGGCTGTCGAAATCCTGCGCCTCGGCCAAGGTGAGGCCGCGTTCCTTCGCGGCGTCGACAATCGCGGCCGCGAGCGGATGCTCGCTCGCCCGCTCCAGCGAAGCGGCAAGCCGCAACAGCTCATTTTCCTCAATACCGCCAACTGGCTTCAGGGCAGTCAGCCGCGGTTTACCTTCGGTCAGCGTGCCCGTCTTGTCGACGACGAGCGTATCGATCTTCTCGAAGCGCTCCAGCGCTTCGGCATTCTTGATCAAAACGCCAAGATGCGCGCCGCGTCCGACCCCGACCATGATCGACATCGGCGTCGCCAGACCGAGCGCGCAGGGGCAGGCGATGATCAGTACGGCGACGGCAGCAACAAGTCCGTGAGCAAAGCGCGGCTCCGGCCCGAAGGCCATCCAGGCGCCGAAAGCGACGATGGCGATGACGATGACGAGCGGAACGAACCATCCGGAGACCTGATCGGCCAGTCGCTGGATCGGAGCCCGCGAGCGCTGGGCCTCCGCCACCATGGAGACGATACGGGCCAGCATGGTGTCGCTGCCGACCTTGCCCGCGCGCATGATGAATCCGCCGGTGGTGTTGAGCGTGCCGCCGATCAGGGCCGCACCGGCCTCCTTGGTGACCGGCATCGATTCGCCTGTGACCATGGATTCATCGATCGAGCTGCGGCCTTCGATCAGTTCGCCATCGACCGGCACGGTCTCACCCGGGCGAATCCGCAAGCGGTCCCCGACATGGACGGCATCGAGGCCAATATCTTCGTCCTCGCCATCGTCCCGCACCCGCCGGGCCGTCTTCGGCACCAGATCGAGCAAGGCTCGGATGGCGCCGCCGGTCTGCTCGCGAGCCCGCAATTCAAGGACCTGGCCGAGCAGGACGAGAACGGTGATCACGGCCGCTGCTTCGAAATAGACTGGGACTGCGCCTTCCGCAGAACGTAGCGTTTCCGGGAACAGGTTCGGAGCCACGGTTGCAACGACGCTATAGGCCCAGGCGACACCGGTGCCCATCGCGATCAGCGTGAACATGTTCAGGCTGCGGTTGACGAGCGAGGCCCAAGCCCGCTGAAAGAAGGGCCAGCCGGCCCAGAGAACGACGGGCGTCGCCAATATGAGCTGTAGCCAGTTCGAGCTTTGCTGGCTGAGCAGCATATGCAGGTCGACGAGATGGCCCCCCATCTCCAACACGACCACCGGCAGCGCGAGCACAACACCCACCCAAAACCGACGTGTCATGTCGACGAGTTCGGCGCTAGGGCCTTCCTGAGCTGTCGCGATCTCCGGTTCGAGCGCCATGCCGCAGATCGGGCAATTGCCCGGCCCGGGCTGGCGAATCTGGGGATGCATCGGGCAGGTGTAGATCGTGCCTTCGGGCGCCGGCTTTGCCGCCGAGGACTCTGTCTTATGCCCAACATAAGCTGTTGGGTCGGCCTCAAATTTGCTGTGGCAGCCGGCGGAACAGAAGAAGTAGGCTTCTCCGGCGTAGGAAGCGCGATGCTTTACCGTGGCCGGATCGACGGTCATTCCGCAGACCGGGTCTTTCACGCTCTCCCCCGCTCCATGAGAATGGCCGTGGTGGTGTGAGTGGTCATTGTGCTGATGACCGGCGTGACGCTGTTGATCTGCCATGGATCGCCGCCTTGCTCTCTTGGCTCTTGTGCCTTGCCAATGCATGAGCGGCCGACGGATTCACGCCGGCCGCAGGCGATCAGCCACCGCGTTCCGTGCTGGGTGTATATCCTGCCCCAGAAACGATCGATTTGATGGCAGCGAAGTCGATCGTTCCCACAACGTTGACCAGTTTCGAGGTCGGATCAGCGGTAACCGCGCTTCCGGGCAATTGATCCTCGATCGCCTTCTTGATCGTGCTGGCACAATGGCCGCAGGTCATGTCCTCGACGCGAAAGCTGATTGCGCCCTCAGGAGCGGTTGTCGCCTTGGCGGCAGTATCCGAATGTTGCTGGCAGGCGCACATGACTGCAATGTCCCTAGTTGACGATCGCAGCAGCCTACGGCTTCCCATAATGGGAAGGTCAAGCGCCTTTTGCACAGTCTTCGTCAATGCAGGATCTGGCTGAGGAAGAGCTTGGTACGCTCGTGCTGCGGGTTCTTGAAGAACTCGTTCGGGGTGTTCATCTCGACGATCTGGCCGGCATCCATGAAGATGACGCGGTCGGCGACCTGGCGGGCGAAGCCCATCTCGTGGGTGACGCAGAGCATGGTCATGCCCTCCTCCGCCAGCGAGACCATGGTGTCGAGCACCTCCTTGACCATCTCCGGGTCGAGCGCCGAGGTCGGTTCGTCGAACAGCATGATCTTCGGGCTCATGCAGAGCGAGCGGGCGATCGCCACGCGCTGCTGCTGGCCGCCCGAGAGCTGGCCGGGATACTTCAGCGCCTGCTCCGGGATCTTGACGCGCTTGAGATAGTGCATCGCGATCTCCTCGGCGTCCTTCTTGGGCATCTTCTTCACCCAGATCGGCGCCAGAGTCAGGTTCTCGAGGATCGTCAGATGCGGGAACAGGTTGAAGTGCTGGAAGACCATGCCGACGTCGCGGCGGATCTCGTCGATCTTCTTGAGATCGTTGGTGAGCTCCGTTCCGTCGACGACGATCTGACCCTTCTGGTGCTCTTCCAGCCGGTTGATGCAGCGGATCATCGTCGACTTGCCCGAGCCGGACGGGCCGCAGATGACCAGCTTCTCACCGCGGGAGACCTTCAGGTTGATGTCGCGCAGCACGTGGAACTCGCCGTACCACTTGTTGACGCCGATCATCTCGACCGCCGTCTCGGTGTTCAGCGAAGTCGGCTTCAGCGCCGCTGGGCGGGTGTCGATCCCGATTTCGGCCATGGCCATGGTCATGGTGACGTCTCCTAGCGAGCAACAGGACCGCGCCGTTCCAGGAAATCGGCAAAGCGGGCGAATGAGAAGGACAGGGCGAAGAAGATCGCGCCGATGAACAGGAAGGTTTCGGCGGCCGGCGACGGCCAAACCGGGTCGGCCAGAGCAGCCTTGCCCGAACTGATCAGATCGAAGAGCCCAACCACGAGCACGAGACTGGTGTTCTTGATCATGACGATGATGGTGTTGGCCAGCGCCGGGATCACCACCCTGATCGCCTGCGGCAAGATCACGAGATATTGCGTCCGCCAGAACGGCAGGCCGAGTGCCGCGGCCGCTTCATATTGCCTGTCCGTCGTCAGATGATTTGAGACGGTTTTCGTTTCTCAGGAACGGAGGTTCTGGCTCATCTTGGTTTGAGGTTAGGCGGCCTTGGCGTGGTGCTGCAAGCGACGCTGCTGCAAGGTCTGGCGTTT